>ENA-OUQP01000384-OUQP01000384.1-human-gut-metagenome-genome-assembly--contig:-NODE-384-length-42679-cov-20.134337_pt1 | contig 42679 bp, 36 predicted proteins | sample MGYA00237951_ERZ548836 | MGnify/ENA primary metagenome ERZ548836 (study PRJEB26490, sample SAMN05194702) | human gut metagenome | biome: terrestrial biome; feature: human-associated habitat; material...
TATAGTGATTAGCGTATTGATTATTTATACGGTTGTAATGGAATTTTGTATTCTTTATATCGTAAGCAAAGAAGACATAGTTGGAACACCAGTTGTATTATCGGTAGTTATTTCCTGGGGGATTATTTTCTTAAGTATTTACATGATTTATTCTATTTTTAATACGGCAAGGCAAAATGAAGAACTTATAAGAATGAATATTTTAAAGGTAGAAAATCAGGAGGTTGGGAGACAGTTAAGAGAATTAAAAAAATCAGAGCAACGGATAAGAAAGTTAGAGCATGATTATAAAAATCATTGTTTAAATATGAATGAATTATTAAAAAGGGAGCATTACCAAGAGGTAGAGCACTATTTGGAAAAAATTACAGATTATTATCTGGTCAGTGAAAAAATATATATTGAAACGCAAAATTCGATTCTTGATGCTGTGTTGAACGTGAAAATTTTTCAGGCAAGAGAAAAGCAGATGGATATGGTTTGTTATGTAGTAGGTGATTTGTCTGAAATAGATGGAATGGAGATGGGAAGTATTTTGTTTAATTTGCTGGATAATGCTATTGAGGCAACACGACAGAATAAAAAAGTGGAAAAGAAAATCATTTGTAATATTAATAAAGAAGAAGGAGCGACCGAAATATTCATAAAAAATAGTATTGATCAGTCAGTACTATGGAAAAACAGTGATTTGCGTACAAGCAAAGCGAATAAAACATTACATGGAATAGGGCAGCAGATTGTGAGAAGTCTTGTGGAAAAGATGGAGGGAATGATTGACTTTTATGAAGAAGACAAGATGTTCTGCGTTCATATATATTTGCCAGAGTAGGGGAAGAAATTATGTTACATATATCAATTTGTGATGATGAGAGAATTGCTGTGGAAAAGATGCAGCGAATTGTGGAAAATGTGTTGGAGCAGGAGCATTTACTGGCAAAACTTGAGACTTTTGAAAATGGGGAAGAGTTTCTGAAGCAGTATGTCATCAGGGACGATGAACTGGTGATACTGGATCTTGATATGCCGGTAAAAAATGGAATTGGTGTCTTACAGGAGCTTGAAAAAATTCAGAGAAATGAAGTCGTGATTCTAGTCACAGCGTATGATAATCTGGCACTGAAGACTTTTTCTTATGGGCCATTTCAGATTGTCAGAAAAGAGCAGATGGAAGAGGATTTGCCGAAGGCGATAGGCAGATTTCTGAATATACGAAAAAGAAATCAGGAGGAATTGGAATTTCGGATAAAGGGAGAACTAATTCATGTGAAACTGGAGGATATTGTATATTTTGAAAAATATAAACATCAGGTTTATGTGCATTTGGCGGATCAGACGGTTCTTACCGTTCGGGAAAATATGCAAGATTTTGAGAAAGAACTGGCGGGAAAAGGATTTGTCAGAACGCATGCGGCATATATAGTTGCGCTCAGGTACTGCCGGAAATTTGAAAAAAACGATATCGTGCTGGAAGGTGATGTGAAAGTTCCGGTGAGCCGAGAGCGCAGACCGATGGCAAAAGAGCAATTTATGATAAGCAGGAGAAGGTAGATGGATATAGCAAATTTTATAATTGGACAACTGGTGGGATTGGCAGAACCATTATTAGTTCTAGGATTTATCATAAAATGTCTTGGCTGGAAGGAGTCTATAAAACATCAAAAGAGAATTTATATAGGAGCGAGTTTATTTGTTTTTCTGGTAGCGCAGGGTAATGGGAGATTTCCTGGAAGCTATGTCATAATTATTGCAATTGACGTTGGACTGCTATGCATATTTAGCCTTCTGTTTTTAACTAAAAATTCTGTAATGAAGATTATGATATGTATTTTGGCAGAAGTGATAAATCTTATATGTCCACTAATTGTTATGCAGGTGACATCGTATATTATAAATACATCAATTTTTGATTTCCTTCAAAATGAAGGGTCAATATTTGCAGCAGGTGCAATTGTGTCGAAGATTCTGTTATGGCTGGTATACAAGGGACTATATTCTTCTTTCCAGTATTTAGTACTCTATTTTCCAAAAGAGCAGATTATTCTTACAATTGTGCTGGTTGGCTTTGCGGTAATCAGTGAGAATTGTATCTTTCTGGCGGTTTCACAGAAGGGAGTCAGTCATTATACAGTTATCTTGCTTCTGATTGTTTCTTTTGGAATCATTGCTTTGTGTGGGTATGTTATTTATATGATGATTACGATTAGTAAGAAAAGTGAGAAAATGCAATTGTACAAACTGATAGAGTTAAAAAGTCAGGAGCAGGAGCGGCAATTGGAAGAGTGGAAACATTCGGAAGAAAGTATACGGAAGTTTCGACATGATTATAAGAATCACTGTATGAATATGGAGCATTTGCTTGAAGAAGGCGAGTATGAAAGTCTAGGTAAGTATTTAAAGCAGTTCGCGATGGGAGAACTGGGAGAGGTCAGATCAATTTATTCAGACAGCCCGATTATAAATGCAATATTTCATAATAAAATGTCCGTGTGTAAAGAAAAAGGGATTGATATTTCCTGTGATATTACAGGAAGCGTGAAATGTCTTGATGATATGGGCGTTGGAAGTATTTTATTTAATCTGCTGGACAATGCAATCGAGGCATGCGAGAAAAATAAAAAAGAGAAACGAATCATTTGTCGGATTGCCAGAGAAGCGGACGAAGTAAATATATTTGTAGAAAATAGCATTGAGCAGTCGGTGCTGGCAGAAAACCAGTTACTTGAAACTACAAAGGGACAAGAAAGACCAGCACGGCATGGGACATTTGATTGTAGAAGAACAAGTGAAAAGACTGGGCGGCATGGTGGAATATTACGAGGACGAGATGTTCTGTGCACATGTGTATCTGCCGGTGTAGAGGAAAATTCAGAGACAATTATGACTATATTAATTTTAGAAAAATATCTCGACATAATATATTAATTATGGTACAATTCTTTCAAGCACTATATTTCCAAGATGACGGAACAAAGTGTTTTACGGTTATCTGATGCTTATGAAAGTAAGTCGGAAGAACTGGATTTGGAACTGAGGATCCGATTCATAAATATAAATCCTGGATATAGTGAGGAAATAGTAGAAAAAAGTCCAACATTATATCAATATGTGAAATTTGTAGATACAGTCCGCAAATATCAGCAGGAAATGCCATTTCCAGAAGCAGTGGAAAAGGCAATTGATGAATGTATAAAAAAGGGTATTCTTGCAGAGTTTTTAAGGAAGAACAGAGCAGAGGTGTTAAGAGTGAGCATATTTGAGTATGATGAAGAAGAACATATGAGGCAGGAACGAGAAGAAAGCAGGCAGGAAGGCTTTGAACAAATGGGAGAATTGATTGTAAAGTTGAATCAATTGGGACGCCAAGATGATATTTTGAAAGTAGCTACAGATGCTAAATTTAGGGAAGAGTTATTAGAAGAATTTCACCTTGATTAAAAATTTTATAGAAACCAGATGCTATGTTAACGTCCAGCATCTGGTTTTTCTTTACATTTACAATATATCACGGCCACGAATGTGCTTATAGCGGTTGCCAGTATGCCGGGGCCGACGATGGCAGCAGGATTGATACTGCCGTACTGGCTGCGGTAGGCAATGACATTTACAGGAATGAGCTGCAGGGATGATATATTAATGATAAGAAATGTGCACATTTCGTTGCTGGCGGTTCCGGGGGTGCGCACTTTTCCCGGAAGGCGGTATTTGCGGCGGTCGTCTTCCAGATTTTTCAGTTCCTCCATTGCTTTCAGTCCGGCGGGAGTTGCAGCCCAGCCAAGTCCCAGAATGTTAGCAATGATATTCGTGGTGATGTGGGTGGCAGCAGGGTGATTGTCCGGAAGATTTGGGAACAGGAAATGAATCAGTGGCTTCAACTTTCGAGAAAGCTGTTCGATGATGCCGGCTTTTGTTGCAATTTCCATAAGCCCTACCCAGAAGGACATGATACCGATCATAGTAATGCACAGCGTGATTGCTTCTTTGGAGGAATCCAGTGCGGCATTGGTGATGTCGGGCATGCGTCCGGTGAATGCGGCGTAGACGATTCCGAGCATCATCATACCGCCCCAGAGATAATTGAGCATAAGAAAACCTCATAGTTTTCGCTTTATAAAAACTATGAGGTTTGTGTAATAAGTATGTCATATTATTTTCAGAAAAATAATCCAGATGCTGCAATGAAGTATATTTACTGAGAAAGACTTTGGAAGATGAATCATTTACTTTTGTTTACCTGAATCCAGCTTTCTCCACACGGTAAAGATCATCGTGACGAAGCAGGCGGTTCCGCCGATGAAGTTGGAAACCGGCTCGGCAAGAAAGACTCCATTTGTTCCAAGTCCGCCTACAGTCGGAAGCCACAGTGTCAGTGGAATGACGATGATTGCCTTTCGCAGCAGGGAGAAGAATACGGCTTGTTTTGCTTTTCCCAGTGCAGTAAATGTGGACTGTCCGGCAAACTGCAGCGACATCATAAAGATTCCAAAGAAATATAAATGCATCGCAGGTACGCCTTCGGCTAACAATTCCGGTTCGCTGTTGAACATGTGAATGAAGAAGCGTGGGAAGGCGAGCAGTAATGCCCACATAAAACAGGAAAATAAGATACAGACAATCGTTGTAAATTTGATTGCTGATTTTACACGCGCATGTCTTCTGGCACCATAGTTAAAGCTCATGACAGGCTGCGCACCACTTGTAAGACCGGTGACCGGCATGGTAATGATTTCCCGGACGGAGTTAATAACGGTCATGATTCCAACGTACAGGTCACCACCGTATCTGGAAAGAGTTGCGTTACAGACAATCTGTACCGATCCATTTGTAATCGCCATAATAAATCCGGCAAGTCCAAGAGCACAGATTTCCTTTACTAATCGGAAGTCCAGTTTCATATAAGCAAGTGAGAGTGTAAGGATTGCTTTCTTTCCGGTTAGAAAATGTAATACCCAGATTGCAGAGATTCCTTGCGAAATGATGGTTGCAAGAGCGGCTCCGCGGACTCCCATATGGAGAACGAAGATAAAAAGCGGGTCAAGGATCAGGTTCAGGACAGCACCGATGGAGACGGTGAGCATTCCGGTCATTCCAAATCCCTGGGCGTTGATAAAATTGTTCATGCCAAGACTGATCATGACAAAAAGTGTGCCGATAAGGTAGAGGCTGATGTATGCATTTGCATAAGGATAAGTAATATCACTGGCGCCGAACAGGTAAAGCAATGGGCGCTTGAACAGGTAGCACAAAACCATGAGAATACCGCCGGAAATCAGGAGCATGGAAAAGGAGTTGCCGAGAATTTTCCGGGCGCGCCTAGGTTCACCGGCACCTCTTGCCATAGAAAAAAGCGGTGCGCCGCCCATACCGAACAGATTGGTAAAAGCGGTGATGATTGTAATGACCGGCAGAGTCAGACCGATTCCGGTCAGCGCCTGGGTGGACACGTCTGGGAGATGACCGATGTAAATGCGGTCAATAATGTTGTAAAGGACATTAATGAGCTGCGCAAGCGTCATAGGAATTGCAAGACGCAGAATATTTCCAGAGATGCTGCCCTCACCAAAGTCATGAGTGTCCGTAGAGTTTGCTTTTGGTAAAGCAGTTGTATTATTTTTATGTAAAAGATTCAATTTCGGAAACTTCCTTTCTGATGCCGGTATGGATTTTATTCCACCGGCATAATATACAACAGATAGTATAGGGCAAGCAAAAGGAGAATTCAAGAATTGAAACTATTTCTTTACCTGTCGGATTTTATTGTACCACTCATGATATTCGGGATTATCTGTTACGGAATTACAATGAAAATTCCAGTTTATGACACATTTGTAAAAGGAGCGAAGGACGGATTTTTGACTGTTATCAAAATTATGCCGACTATGGTAGGGCTTATGGTAGCAGTCGGAGTACTAAGAGCATCCGGATTTCTGGAATTTCTAGCGCAAATGATTGGAAAAGTTACACAATATATCGGATTCCCGGGCGAATTAGTTCCACTCACAATAATAAAGATGTTCTCCTCGTCCGCAGCGACAGGTTTACTCCTTGATGTCTACAAAGAGTACGGGACAGATTCCTATCTGGGACTTGTGGCATCCATCAGCATGTCCTGCACAGAAACAATATTCTACACCATGAGCGTTTACTTCATGACCGCAAAAGTAACAAAAACAAGATACACACTGCCAGGAGCATTACTGGCAACACTCGCTGGATTGGCGGCCAGCGTAGTACTAGGGGGCATAGTAAAATAGAAAAGTTACGGTAGAAAACGCAGAATAACTACGTCCCCAAAAGGTTGCTCTTAGGGGCAAAATTCGGTATACTGATAGGAGCAAATCCCGTGTGTTTGTGGGTGAAGGAGGAACGAATGAATCTGATCAGTCGGATTCCGAAGGATTTTTACAAGGTATTCGGAAGTAAATATATGGAATTCTATATGCAGTTTCTTGTGGCGGTTTACGAGGAGAGCAGCCAGTCGTATTCGCTTTTGGGGTTGACTGAGGGCGAGTGTCAGACGATTATGAATGAGCAGCTTGCCCGTATGACGTTAGACTGGAGTGAGGAGCGTTTTGATGAGGAAGGGGAGCTTTTGACGCGGTCGAACATGGCGATGATAAGTTTACGGCATTTTGAAGACTGGGGATGGCTTAGACGTGACTATGACGAAACACTAAACAGCTATGTAGTATCTTTCCCGGAGTATAGTCAGTTGTATGTGGAGTTGTTCCGTAATCTTTATAGTGATGAGGACAGCAAGGAGCGCGAGAGTGTGCTGGCAGTGTACAGTCACCTTTATACATATAGTTCGGATCGGGAGAAGAATAATGACATTCTGAAAAGTGCACTGCATACGTCAAGAGCCCTGCTTCAGATGCTGGCAAATATGCAGGAAGGGATGCGCGGATATTTTGATGAATTATCGAGCCAGCGAAGTTTTTTAGGAATCCAGGAAGTTCTTGTAAAGGAAATCAACAATAGTGACAGCCAGAAATATGCGATTTTGACGACGACCGACAGCTTTTATCGTTACAAGGAAGCGGTCAAAGAGCTGATAGAGAAGAATCTTGGGGAAAATGAGACAAGGCGCGAAGGTTTTGTGGAAAAGCTCCGGGATATTCAAGTTCAGCTGGCGCGAGAGGAGCAGGAGAAGTCTGAAGAACGAAATGTGCAGAATAAGCTGAGCATTCAGCGTTACCGTCTGGAGCGGGCAGTGAAGCTCTGTGACGAAGCGAATGAAATGTTGTACCGCATTTCTAGAGAGTTTGATGCCATTGAGCGAAGATACAATATGCTGATTGAGCAGAAGACTGTATTTGCAAGCCGGGCTGCTGCGAGAATCCGGTACATTTTGATGGAAGGCGCGGTCGAGGAAGATCAGACAATTGCCTTTGTAAATCTTTTGACTCAGAGTGAAAAACGTGATGAAATTTTGGACAAGCTGTCGCAGAAAATGAAGCTGACCGAACCATACCGTGTGATGAATGAAAAGAGTATGTATCAGAGACGGGATCGGAAAAAAGAAGCATTTGTACCGCAGGCGGTGACAGAGGTAACAGAACAGGCAGATTCGGAAGAAATGAATGAGTATGTTCTGAAGCCGCTTTACACGCAAAAGGAAATTCGAGAGTTCCGGAAACAAAATGAACAGGAAGGAAACTTTATTGTGACGAAAGATACAGTAAAATCCATGGAAGATCTGGAAAAGCTGTTTCTTGTTTGGCAGGATGCTACGGAAGTTGCGGAAGGAACGGAAGAGATTGAGGTCGGAGAAGAGCTTGAGAACGAGAATGGTCTGAGATTCTCTAAGCTTGTGATTAAAAAATCTCAGTAATCATCAGGTGAAATATCATAGATGGGGGCTTGTGCTCCAACATCATAATAAGAAAGACAAGGATAAGGAAAAATATATGGTAAATTATATGGAAGAATTGTCTGTGACGGAGGCGGAGAATCTGAAGAAAACCATTTCCGCGCTGTTTCGGCAGACATGCATTTTACAAGTAAAATATGATCCGGTCACGCTGACGCCGAGGGATAACCTTCACTATGAAATCTGTGTGAGACACCGGAAATTTATAGAAGACTATCTGTCCGTACTTGGGTGCGAACTGGTACACGACCCGCAGGAACACATTTTCAGGCTGACCGGGGAAGGCGTGGCTGTGGAACGTTTGAATGTGACGGCTACGAAGATCATTCTTCTTATTAAAATAATTTATCGGGATAAGATTCTCGGCGAAGGTCTGAATGCGACAGTGACGAATCTGGCGGAGATCCGTGAGTATGGAAAGAACACGAATCTGATCAATGAGAAGCTGACTATGTCAGAGTGGAAAGATGCGCTGTATGTTATGAGCAAGCATCAGATCATCGAGGTGCCGGGTGCGATCCAGAATGTAGAAGATCAGACGAAGATTTACATTTACAGCACAATTAATCTGTATTGCAGTGGTGTAGATATTCAGGCACTGATAAAAGAATATGTTGATGAGCAGATATCAGAGGACAATGAAGATAATGTAGATGTAAGCGGGCAGATATCAGAGGGCGATATAGAACATGCGGAAGGAGGTGCAGAAGTTGAAGCAGGCGAAGAAGATATTTACAAGAATGCTGATGAATAACTGGGGCGGTGTCAGCCACAAGATCATGGAGTTCCATGAGTATGTCAATCTGTTCAGTGGTAAGAGTGGATCTGGAAAATCAACAGTTATGGATGCCATTCAAGTCGTTCTGTACGGAAGTATTTCCGCTACATTTCTAAATAAGGCGGCGGACGATGCGAAGAACCGCCGAAGTGTGCTCAGTTACCTGCGAGGTGCGCAGAAAGACGGCTCTTACAATCGTGATGGACAGGACTTCTGCTCTCAGATCGTACTGGAGATATTTGACACCGGAACGAAGGTGAGCACTTGTATCGGTGTTGCATTCGAAGTTGGAAAAAATGATACTGATATCCGAAAGTATACATTTTTCAGCCATTCCGGGAAAATTCCGGAGGACGAGTATCTGACGGAGAAAGATGTGCCATATACAATTGCGGGACTCAGAAAGCTTGTGGAAAAGCGGGTGGAATCTTCGGACAATCGTGGACGAGGTGATGTGAATCGCCTTTATCCGTCAAAAGAGGCATATCTGAAAACGGTTTATGATGTGATCTTTGGATATGTGGAGCCGGGGCGCATGATGACCATGGAAAAGAGTGCGATTGCCCTTCGCATGACAAATGGAACGGGTCAGTTTATCCGTGATTATATGTTCCCGAAGAGTAAGGAGGACACGGTTTCGACCATCAGTGACCAGCTTGGTGCGTACCGTGAGATCAAAGAGCGTGTGGAAGACCTGGAGAATCGAATCCATCTTCTGGATGAGATCAGCCGGCAGAATCTGGCACTTCAGACGACGCGTGCGGATAAGCTCCATGTGGAACAGGTGTTAAAATATATTGATATTGAAAGCTTCAAGACGAAGATTGAGGCGAGAAGTCAGGATCTTATGGATATCAATGAGAAGATTCGTGCCAGAGAAAAACAGCAGAATGAGAATAATGAGAAAAAGACACAGCTTACGAACGCACTTGTTGAGGTAGAAGCGGAACTAAAATCCAGTGATTATGGTCAGAAGGAGAAGGAGCTGAAGAGTCTTAAGGAGACCATTAAGCTTCTAGCCCGCAACAGTGAGCAGTGGCGCGAGGTTGTAAAAGGACTTGCCCGCTGGGAGGAAGATGAAGAGATCAGTGCCTATGTGAGCAATCCGGCACTTCAGAGGATTGATGAGATCAAGTCGGGAAATGTTTCAAAGGAAGCAATTGAGAAGCTAAAGAAACAACTAAGTGACGCGCTGGAGAGCATTAATGAAGAAGTTGATGAAATCGGTACAAGAATCAGTCAGAACCGCAAGGATTTGAAAGAGAAAAAGGAAATGGTGGAGGATCTGAAAAACGACCGCAAACCGTACCGAAAAGAGTTAAAACAGGCAAGGCAGGAGTTACAGAACCGTCTGAGCACACAATATGGAAGAACCATTCACGTCAACATTTTCGCAGACCTTTTTGATATTACAGATGAGAAGTGGAAAAATGCGATTGAAGGTCGTATGGGGCGTGTGAAACACAGTCTTGTGACCGCACCGGAGTACGCCCTTGATGCAGCGAAAGTATTTCGTAAGCTTCAATATCTTGGTGGGATTGATGAAGTAGATCTGTTAGATACGGCCGCAATTGTGAAGTCCGAGCCAAAAGTTCATGACAATTCGATCTATGAGGCTGTTCATGCAGAAGAACCATACGTGGACCAGTGCCTGCGCCGTTATCTCGGAAGAATTGCCAAATGCGAGACAGAGGAAGAACTCCGTGCCTCCGGAAATGGTGTGACAGCCGACTGCTATTCCTATAATAATTACATTTTCCGTCATCTGAAGAAAAATGATTACGAAAAATATGCCTGCATTGGAACGAAGGTTTCCAAGGCAAAGCTTCGTGAAATGGAAGATGAGGTTATGAAGCTGAGTGAGGAAGTATTGCAAGATCAGCAGATGCAGCAAAGCCTGAAAGCAGTCCAGGGATTTGAGCGGCTGAACCAAAGCACAGATCAGATCCTGCATCTGGCCGGGGCAGGCGAAGAACTGCAGGCATTTTACGAGAAACAGGATCAGCTGGAGAAGGAACTGCGAGAGCTTCGTGAAGGAAGCAGAACTGCGGAACTCAATCAACAGAAGACAGAATTAGAAGTAAAAATCCGGGAAAATGAGAAGATATCTGAACAGCTTCAGAAAGAAATACTGGGCTATGCCAAGACACAGGGACAGGCAGAGCAGGATATCGTGAATTTCCAGAATCGTATGGATTTCCTGATGCAGGGATTTGTACTGAATGAAGAACTGCAGACTGAAGTCCAGGAAGCATTAAAGATACAATCTGAGCAGACATACCGACGTAAGAAAAGTAAAGAATCTGAAGAGCTGATGAAGCAGGAAGAGGAAGTACGTGATCTTCTGACCCGTGCGAGAAATCAGTTCAATCAGGCATATCCATCCTATGGCCTGACGGGTGTAGAACACGAAAATGTTTCTTATGACAGGATTTTGAGTCAATGCAGACAGGACTTTGAGCCGAAGTATAAAGATGAATTTCAGAAACAGTATGATCTGATCTACCATACGCTTCGTGAAAATGTAATCGCGACGATCCACGGTGAAATCAAAGCGGCATACCGTCACAGGAAAGAAATCAATCGTATGCTGGCAAAGATTAAATTCTCTGACAGTATTTACCAGATTGATATTCTTCCGGCAGAAAATGAAAATGGACAGTTCTATGAGATGCTGATGGCACCGGAATTGGACAGCAAAGTGCTGGACGATGATGGTTTCGACGGACAGATCACGCTTGGCGAAGACACATTTTATCAGAAGTACGAGCAACAGATCCTGCGCCTGACAGAGAAATTCATGCCTCCGAAAGACGAAGATGCCAAGTCCTTAAGTCAGCACCGTCAGCAGATGGAGCAGTACGTGGATTACCGGAATTATCTGACCTTCAGTATGTACGAACGAGTGGAAGATGAAGATGGAAATGTGAAAAAAAATGCGGTCGATGACATGGCAGGACGTGATTCCGGAGGAGAAGGACAAAATCCGAAATATGTGGCACTTCTGGCTGGATTTGCAATGCTTTATATGCAGCAGACAAACCGCGATTCCAAGATAAGACTGGTACTTTTGGATGAAGCATTTTCCAAAATGGACAAAGAACGAAGTGAAGTCTGCCTGCACTACGCAAGAGAACTGGAATTACAGTTGATTGTGTGCGTACCGGACGAGCGGCTGCAGTCCTTGATCCGAAATGTGGACAGTGTGTACGGATTTAGAAGATATCAGAATCAGGTAAGTATGATGCATATCGATAAAGGAGAATATCTGGATATGATAGAGGGGAAGATTTGACTCGCATGAGTCAAATCTTCCCTTGAAACTTTCCCCTGAAACTCTTCCGCTAATACGCATTTTTAATTTGCTTCTGTAGAATTTCAAATGGCGCTGGCCCGGTATCGAGGATGCATTGGTGGAACTGATTCTGGGTAAAATCATCTCCCCAGGTTTTTATTGCCAGTTTCTTTAATTCCAGAAATTCCACGTATCCGATGTAATATTTGAGATAATTGCCGGGATCTGCGACAATCAGATCAAAAATGTCCTCGATTGTCTTTTCATTCGTGATTCCATAGGTTCGGAAAAAGGCAACTGTTTCAGCAAGAGTCCAGCCGTCATAGTGGATGCCCATATCGGCGAGGGCGTAAAGTCCGAGAATGACGGAGGCATTATGTTGGAGAAGTGTTGCCATATCATGAGAAAGCGGGGAATAGTAATAACTCAGCATTTCACAATATGTAGCCCAACCTTCGGTATATCCGCCAAATGACAGAAGATCTCGAATCGGAGGGTGTTTGGTGGCGGAGTAGTAGACCGTCTGATATAAATGCCCCGGATAACCTTCGTGTGCCAGAGTTGTAAAGAGAGTCAGGTCATCAGAAATGTGTCCGGGATTAATATAGATGACGTTTTCGCCACTGTTATCAATTGGCGGAATCATGTAAAAAGCAGGACTTAAATATTCTTCCATAGCTTCCTGAACATATTTTATTTCGAAAGAAACTTTTGGAGGTTTTGGGAATGAGCCGGATATTTTATCTTGCAGCGTATTTAAAATGTTGACCGGATCATCAGAAGAAAATTCGGTACCGTGACCTTTGAATAAATCAGAAGCTGCTCCCGGTGTGGTACCTTGTACAGAGCCAGAATGAGCTTCAGAGTTCTTAAGGGAACTGGAATTGTTTAATAATTTCTGCATCGTTAGCAGGTCACTTTGAATTTGTCTTTGTGCAAGTTTCTGAAGCTGTGGAATGGTTCTGGCAGAACCGGTCTGTTCTTTTACTGAGAGTTCATAATATTTTTTTCCATCAGGAAGATAACAGAGTCCCCGTTTGTTGTTTCCGGTATCACGAAGATTTTGGAGTCCGTCACTAAGAGAAGTGAACGCCGGAAGAACGTAATTTAAAACGGCGTCACGATTTTGTTTCTTATAATCTTCAGAAGTTGCAGCAGGCAAATTCAAAGCGTCAATTTTAGAATCAAATGTGGCATAAAGATAGTTATTTTTCATGGTGGCAAATGTCTGACATTCCGTGATAATGTCGTCGGCGACGTAGGAAGCCATGAAAAGTCCGGCGCTGCTTTTTGCTTTCTCAAATGTGAGAATAGATTGGAAATAATCGGGAATGGTAGTCAGAAGTTTCAGGTAAGTGTCAATATCGTCAGTATTATAAAAACGATATTCTGACAGAAGAATAGGAAGCTGTGCCTGAGTACCGGTAAGTGGTGTGAGAGGTTCTTCATATAAAAGATACGGCCCCATTTCCAAAGAAGAGGTGTAAGAGTGTTCAAGAATGTCGTAAGTCAGCTTATTATAATCAGACAGCTTGTTCCGTTTGAACTGATGAAGGCTTGCAAGAGCATTTTCCGCAGAAGCACATATAAGCGCCGAGTCTGTTCCGGCGTATCCACAAGAGACAGGTGGATTTTGAATTCCATAAGATTCCGGATCTTTTACTGTGTAATGAAGCGTGATCGTATTCGCAGACACCTCCTGCCTAAATAGTTCCTCCACGTATCGATCGAAGCGGGAATTCATATCCAAAGCTGAATTTCCACCAACAATCGCACTTAGAAGCAGCGCAAAAATCAGCAGACCAGACATAAAACCAACCAACAGAAAGTGCCGTTTTTTATAAAGAGACATACAAAGAATCCTTTCAGTGCCTTTCTATAATATTTATGAACAGAGTTCGGAGAAAATGTGTTATCATGGAATACATGACATAGAAAAAAAGTGATTTTTGTAAAATTTGTAGTAAATTTACAGAAAATCACATTTGAAAGGAGTCAGAAAATGCAGCTAACACATTTTGATGAAAATGGAAAAGCAATCATGGTCGATGTTACGGAGAAAAATGACACAGTCCGGGAGGCTACGGCAAAAGGACGTATCCTGGTGAGCAAGGAAGTCTACGATGCGATTGAAGCCGGAACAGTCGGAAAGGGGGACGTGCTCGGAGTGGCAACAACTGCCGGAATTATGGGTGCAAAGAGAACTTCCGAACTGATTCCGATGTGCCATATTCTTCCAATCACAAAATGCCGTGTGAATTTCGAGATGAAACCAGAGGAATGTGCAATTGACTGTTATTGTACAGTAAAAGTGACCGGGAAGACAGGCGTGGAGATGGAAGCCCTCACAGGTGTCAGTGTGGCACTCCTTACTGTATATGATATGTGTAAAGCCATCGATAAATCTATGGAAATCGGAGAGATTTATCTTTGTCATAAAAGTGGCGGAAAAAGTGGTGAGATCAGAAACGAAAAGATTGACGGTCAGAAAGCAAGGCCTTGCCAGAACTAGGGAAGTTAGGGGAGAGCTAAATTCGTTGACAAATAAGAGGTTATTGCTATAATAATTTTATTATATATTAGAAATGGTGGGACAGATGAAGATAGGCGCAGTAATATTGGTGACCGGAGTCGGGATACCAGATGAGGAGATGGAAAAGTTTCTTGAGATGAAGAGACCGACCATTTTCGAACAGATGATTGTAAGCTATCAACGTGCGGGTGTGGCAGACATTGCTCTGGTCACACGGGATGGAATGGCAGATAAGATAGAGCAGACATTGCACCGCCGCGGGGTTACATTTTTGGATATAGAGTCAGATTCCTTTGAATTAGCAGTTCTGAAGGGACTTTCTTATCTATCGGATACATGCGAACGTATTTTTGTCGGAGATATTCGTTTTCCCTTTTTTCAACCGGATATATTGTTAATGATGCAGAAGCGTCAGGCAGAATTGCTTGGTGCAGTATATGGAGGTATGTTTGGCGACTTAATCTGTACCAGTCAGGCCTGCGCAAGAAATATCTGCAAAAAACTGGAACAACAGATTGAAGAGAGTGCAGAGATGGCAGAAGGAACCGTCAGAAGTACCGGTGTGGCGGCTTTCTGGAAGCAGTTCGGTTATCGGATCGCGCATATAGAGGTTGAGAATGAAGGGATTCTTGTGAAGGTGACATCTGCACGGGAATATGAAGAAAGACGGCAGATATTTGCAGAGAAGCAGATACGAGGTCATGTGAAAGTAAGTCTTGCAGTGAATCGTTCTTTTTTTGGACCGGGTGCTGTAACACTTCTGACTCAGATTGATCGTCTGGGTTCTGTGCGGGAGGCCTGCGCAAAGACCGGTATGTCTTACAGTAAAGGCTGGAAGCTCATCCATACAGCGGAGGAAGAGACTGGCTGGAAGATCGTGGAGCGCATGAGCGGTGGAAAGAATGGTGGCGAAGCCTATATAACTGAGCGTGGGCATATGCTTCTTGAAAAATATGAACTTTACAGGGAACGCGTTGAAGCGGCAGCTCAGGACATTTATAAAGATGTTTTTCAAGACGGTGAATTATTTTAATTGAATTCTGGAATTAAGTTAAAAGCACTTCTACAGGCGACGGGCAGCTAATAACAAAAAGGGAAAGAAGACTGGCGCATGAGAATTTTAATAAGAGGAGCAGGAGATCTGGCTACAGGAATTGCATATCGCCTATATAAATGCGGATTTGAAATTATTATGACAGAGACGAAAGTTCCATTGACTGTACGACGGACAATTGCATTTTCTAGAGCAGTGTATGAAGGAAATGCAGAAGTAGAACATGTTACTGCGAAACTGACTGACGGACCGGAACAGATAGATGATAGAATAAAAAAGGGGTATATACCGCTTCTTGTGGATCCAGGACTTAAGTATCTGAAAGAGTATAAGGCAGATGTAGTTGTAGATGCAATACTGGCAAAAAAAAATCTGGGAACAACGATAGACGCTGCTGAATTTGTAATTGGGGTCGGACCTGGATTTACCGCTGGAAAAGATTGCCACGTAGTAGTGGAGACTATGAGAGGACATAATCTTGGTAAAGTGATCCATGAAGGCTGTGCAATTCCGAATACAGGAATCCCGGCAGAAATAGGAGGATATTCTATTGAAAGGATCATCCGTGCATCGGCAGACGGACTTTATGAGCCTGTGGTTAAAATCGGTGATCATGTGGAAAAAGATCAGATTGTTGCTTATAGCGGTGGAAAATCTGTCCGAGCGTTGATGAGTGGTATTGTCCGGGGAATGCTGCAGCCAGGGGTAAATGTTACAATTGGCATGAAATGTGGAGATATTGATGCCAGATGTGAGGAAGAATATTGCTATACAATTTCGGATAAAGCCAGAGCAATCGGTGGCGGGGTACTGGAAGCAATCATGGAGCACTTCAATGGAGAAAAACATATCCTATAAGAAATGATGCGAGGGACAGAATAAAAGAATTTGTGAATTTTGAATGACTGAAGAATATGACGAATTGGTTGACAAAAAAACCTGTTTTGTTATAATATATTATATAAATTTGAGCGAAATTATAGGGGATTTTGTTTACCTTAGATAAAAGGTGAAAAATCCCTATTTTAATATCAAAAAAATTGATATTAAAATAACTGAGAAATGTTATAAAAATATTTTTTTAAACTGCGAATAGTTTTGAAAAAATATTCGAAGGGAATGGACAAAATGAAATTAATGCGAACGGAAGATGCAGTGGGGCAAGTATTGTGCCATGACATCACACAAATTATCAAAGGCGTTACGAAGGATGCCGTATTTCGAAAAGGCCATATTATTACAGAGGAAGACATACCGGTACTTTTAAGTGTGGGAAAAGATCACATTTACATTTGGGAGAATAATGAGAATATGCTTCATGAAAATGATGCGGCTAAGATCTTGTATGATATGTGTGCAAATGAGCACATGACCCCATCGGAAATCAAAGAAGGAAAAATTGAACTGATCGCGGAGTGTGACGGTCTTTTAAAGGTTGATACAGAGCGATTGAATGCAGTAAATGCGCTTGGTGAAATGATGATTGCCTGTCGTCATGGAAACTTTCCGGTAAAAAAGGGCGATAAGATTGCCGGGACAAGGATTATTCCTCTTGTTATTGAAAAAGAAAAAATGGAGCGTGCAAAAAAAGCAGCTGGTGAAGAACCGATTTTTGAGCTGATTCCATTTAAAAAGATGAAAGCTGCAATTGTAAATACTGGAAATGAAGTATTTTACGGAAGAATCAAAGATACATTTACACCGGTTATTATCGAAAAATTGAAAGAATATGGAGCAGAGGTCGTCGGGCATGTAGTAAGTGATGATAACCATGAACATATTACAGCGGCTATTCAGAAATTTTTGGATGAAGGGGTGGATATGGTACTTTGTACAGGCGGAATGAGTGTGGATCCAGATGACCGTACTCCGCTTGCGATTAAGAATACAGGTGCTGAGATTGTGACTTACGGAGCACCTGTACTTCCGGGAGCCATGTTCTTGCTGTCCTACTATGGAGAGAAAAAAAGACCCGTCATTGGTCTTCCGGGATGCGTTATGTATGCGAAACGGACTATTTTTGATTTGGTTCTGCCACGGATCGTGGCTGGAGAGATTCTGAAAAAAGCAGATATTGATACACTGGGAGAAGGCGGCTTATGCTTGAATTGTCCGGTCTGTACTTTCCCGAATTGCGGATTTGGAAAGTAGGTGAGTGCAGATGTGGGAATTCTTACAAAAATTAAAACAACTGCAGCCAGAGAGTAAAAATATCGTTTTGACAGGACTGACAGGAGAGGCGCTTGGGGAAAAAGCGCTTGTATCAAATGGAAAGCTGGTATGGGCATCTGTTGCAGGGGGATTTTTAGAACAGCATGACCAGCAGATAGAGCAGGTAGAAGTAAATGGTATAGCGCTTGTTGATGGCGAAAAAATATTTGGTGAAGTTGTAGGTGGACAGAAGAAAATCGTGATCTGTGGTGGGGGACATGTTTCCATGCCGATTATTCAGCTTGGCAGACAGATTGGATGTTATGTAACAGTACTGGAAGACAGACCGAAATTTGCAGATAACGCCAGAAGAGCAGGAGCAGACAAAGTTATTTGTGATACATTTGAAGCGGGACTGGAACAGATTTTCGGTGATTCAGATACGTTTTTTGTAATCGTTACCCGCGGACATGTGTATGATCGGATCTGTCTGGAAAGTATTGTAAGAAAACCACATGCGTACATTGGAATGATGGGAAGCCGCAGAAGAGTGGCACAGGTAAAACATAGTGTCCTTGAAAATGGAGCCGATCCACAGGTAATCAGTCAGTTACATTCTCCGATCGGTCTGGATATAAAGGCGGAGACACCGGAAGAAATCGCAATATCCATTATGGCAGAAATTATACAGGTCAAGAATCAGGATAAACGAGGAGCCGGTTATTCGAATGAAATCCGGGATGCAATCGTGAAATGTGAGGATCAGAAAAAGATATTGGCGACGATAGTCGAACGAAAAGGAAGTGCGCCAAGAAGTATTGGAACGAAGATGTTGATCATGGAAGACGGACGATGTGCAGACACTATTGGGGGCGGCTGTATTGAAGCCACGATTGTAAGCAAAGCGTTATTAATACTGCGAGGATGCGCAAAAGCGCCACAAATCGTGCATGTGGATATGACTGGTGAAGATGCCGAGGAAGAAGGCATGGTGTGTGGTGGTAAAGTAAAGGTATTGTTGGAGGAAGTTTAAAGATTTATGAAGGATCAGTATGGAAGAATAATAGATTATATGAGAATTTCCATTACGGATCGGTGTAATCTCCGGTGTCGGTATTGTATGCCGGAAGGAGTAGAATTAGTTCCGATGAAGAACATTCTTTCTTACGAAGAAATTGAGATGGTCTGTCAGGCGGCTGCAAAGGCCGGAATCCGTAAATTCAAAATTACAGGAGGAGAACCGCTGGTAAGACTGGGGTGTACGGAATTGATTGGAAAGATTAAGAAGATTCCGGGAGTAGAGCAGGTAACAATGACTACGAATGGTGTCCTGCTGTCAAAATATTTACCAGAACTATTGGAAAATGGGCTGGATGCGGTGAATATTAGTCTGGATACACTGGACCGGGAACGTTATCAGGTAATTACCGGACGGGACGAACTTTTCAGGGTGCTGGAAAGTGTGGATCAGGCAGTAGATGCCGGAATCCCGGTGAAAATCAACAGTGTACTTCAAAAAGGCATGAATGAGGATGAATTTCTGGCACTTGCAAGATTGACGCTGGAGAAAAAGCTGGATGTACGTTTTATTGAAATGATGCCGATTGGGCTTGGAAAAAAGTTTGAGACGATTTACAATGAAGACATTTTGGAAGAGTTAAAGAAACAATATCCTGATATTCAGGAAGATCGGCAGATTCATGGAAATGGACCGGCAGTTTATGTGAAGCTTCCGGGCGGGCAGGGAAGTGTAGGATTTATCAGTGCACTTCATGGAAAATTCTGTCAGTATTGTAACCGGATACGCATGACGGCGCAAGGGTGTTTAAAACCTTGCCTGTGCTATGGAAAAGGCGTGGAATTGAAGGACATTTTTGACAGGCATGAAAAGCCGCAGAGATGCGGAACAACAATGGCAGATCAAGAAACATTGGAATATTTGTATCAGGCAATCACGGAGGCAATTCAGTTAAAGCCAAAAAGCCACCGTTTTGAAAATTTAAGTGAAATTACAGAAGATAAGAAAATGAGTCAAATTGGGGGATAGAGCTGTGGGAAAGATATTAGCAATTTGTATTAGTGAGAAAAAAGGAACCCAGAAAAAACCAATCGAGTCTGCAAGACTGGTGGAAGAATGGGGAATTGAAGGAGATGCCCATGTGGGTAAATGGCACCGTCAGGTGAGTATGCTTTCATTTGAAAAGATTGAAGCATTTCGAGAGAAAGGTGCGGACGTAGACTTTGGAGCATTCGGAGAGAATCTTGTTGTGGAAGGGTTTGATCTGAGTAAAGTCCCGGTAGGAACGAAATTTCAGATTGGAGAAGCAATTTTGGAATTGACGCAGATTGGAAAAGAATGCCATAGTCACTGTGCGATCTACAAGGTTATGGGTGATTGTATCATGCCAAGAGAAGGTGTGTTCACAAGGGTTCTGAAAGGTGGCGAGATTAAGGCTGGTGATGAGATCACAATGCTTCCATTAGAAAAAGATCGTCCGTTTACGGCGGCGGTTATTACTTTGAGTGATAAAGGTGCTGCAGGAGAGCGGGAGGATAAGAGTGGTCCATTGATTCAGGAGATGCTTATGAAGGAAGGATATGACGTGATAGAGACATTACTGCTTCCGGACGGAGAGCAGACTTTGAAGCATCAGCTTATGAGACTGGCAGACCAGAGACAGGTCAATGTGATCTTTACGACAGGTGGGACCGGATTTGCAGAAAGAGATGTGACACCAGAGGCAACACAGGCAGTCTGTGACCGCATGGCGATGGGAATTGCAGATGCGATCCGTCAGTATTCACTTTCTATTACCGGAAGAGCAATGCTAAGCCGGGCTGTATCCGGAATTCGAAAAAAGACGTTGATTGTTAATCTTCCGGGAAGTCCGAAGGCTGTAAAAGAGAGTCTGGAGTATGTATTGCCGCAGCTGGGACATGGACTTGGAATTTTGCGTGGCACAGATGGTGAATGTGGAAATAGCTGATAATTCATGATATCAGTGAGGATAATAATAGCGGTTGCATGTGAGAGCAGACATGAAAATGTGTAAACACGCATAAACGACCGCTATATTATTTATAACACCGATTATTTTTGTAAAACGAATCGCATTTTCAAAAACAGTCATTATGCTAATCCAAAAGAGGGAGAAACGAGATGAAAAAAAGAGTCTTAGCAACATTACTTGCAATGTCTATGGTATTAGGACTTGCAGCATGCGGAAGTAAATCCGACAGCAAAGATGACAAAAAAGAGGAGACAAAAACAGAGGCGAAGGCTGATGATGCAGAAGATGTAGAGCTTCAGGTATTTATTGCCGCCAGCTTGAGCAAAGTTATGGATGAAGCCGCAACAGAGTATCAGAAAGATCATCCAAATGTGAAGATTACATTTCATGCAGATAGTTCAGGAACACTGCTTACACAGATCGAGGAAGGATATGCGTGTGATGTATTCTTTTCAGCAGCTCAGAAACAGATGGATCAGCTGGAGAAGACAGACGGACTTGTAGTTGACGGAACACGTAAGAATGTTGTAAACAACCAGGTCGTAGTTGTAACACGTAAAGACAGTGGAACAAAGGTTACCGGCCTTGAGACTTTACAAGATGCTTCCAGTATCGCTCTTGCAGGTGGAAGCGTACCGGTTGGAAAATATACAAGACAGGCACTTGTAAACCTTGGAATTCTTTACAAAGTTGATGATGTATCCACAATTCATACAGAGACAATCTCCGAGAAACTTGGCGGAGTTGAGATCAGCGAGCAGGATAACGTAAGTAAAGTATTGGCAGCAGTTGTAGAGGGATCTTGTGAAGTTGGTACAACATACTATTCTGATACATATGGATATGAGGATGAGCTTAATATCCTTCAGACAGTAAGCTATGATCTTACAGGAAATGTAATCTACCCGATTGCTCAGGTTAAAAATGACGAAGCAAGTGATGCAGAAGTCTCAGAAGCAAAAGATTTCATCGATTTTGTAACATCTGATAAAGCAAAAACAATTTTTCAGAAATACTACTTCGATACAGATGTAGAGTAAGAAATATCTTTTCTAAGCCAGCAAAAGTTGACTGGGAATTAAAAAAGCAATAATGAAAAGTCCCTTTCCTGCCTCAAAACAGGTCAGGGACATTCTTGAAGTCGGAGGAGGAATATAGATGGATGCAATGGAATCGATTATTAAAAATTTGGACTGGAGCCCGCTTTTTATATCATTAAAAACAGGAATCGTGGCGACTTTTATATCATTCTTTTTAGGAATTTATGCGGCGAGAAAAGTGGTAAAGACAACACCGGGCAAGAAGGCGGTCATTGATGGAATACTGACACTGCCGATGGTACTGCCACCGACTGTCGCAGGTTTCTTCCTGCTTTTGATCTTTAGTAAAAGAAGACCATTTGGAATTTTTTTGTATGAGACATTTGATATTAAGGTCGTGCAGTCATGGCTTGGTTGTATTATTGCAGCAACCGTTATCGCATTTCCGCTAATGTATCGTAATGCAAGAGCTGCTTTTGAACAGTTAGATGTCAATCTGATTTATGCAGGGCGCACACTTGGTATGTCTGACATCCGGATTTTCTGGAAAGTTGTGATTCCAAGTGCAGGACCTGGAATTGCATCCGGAACTATTCTTACATTTGCAAGAGCCCTTGGAGAGTATGGAGCAACATCTATGCTGGCTGGAAATATTCCCGGAAAGACGGGAACGATTTCTCAGAAAATTGCTATGGTCATTCAGGATGGAGATTATGCAACAGCGGGAGTATGGGTAGCGATCGTTATGCTCATCGCATTTCTTGTAATCTTTTCCATGAATTTTATATCCGGCACAAAGATGAAGAATATCAAACACTGGTAGCTCCGGTTAAACAACATACTGCATCTTCTGTATGTTGTTTGAGTTGCCAGGCATACGACAAAAAGAAATTGTGGATGGAGAATGCATGGGATTGGGATTGTACGGGAAATTGTGGAAAGATGCGGGAAGGATAAAAAATGGGAATTAAAGTAGATATTAAGAGAAAACTGGGAGAATTCAGTCTTGATATACATTTTCAGACAGAATCGAAACGAATCGGGATTCTGGGAGCATCCGGGTGTGGAAAAAGCATGACGCTTAAGAGTATCGCGGGGATTGAGACACCGGATTTTGGAATGATACAGATTGATGATAAGGTGCTGTTTGATTCGGCCAATAAAGTGGATTTAAAACCACAGAAAAGAAATGTCGGATACCTCTTTCAGAATTATGCGTTGTTTCCAACTATGACAGTTGCAAAAAATATTGCGGCAGGTCTGAAAGGCAGCAAGGAAGAAAAGCAAAAAAAAGTACAGGAAATGATTGAAAAATTTGAGCTGACAGGACTTGCTGACCGGTTGCCGGGACAGCTTTCCGGTGGGCAGCAGCAAAGAGTTGCACTGGCGAGGATCATGGCGTATGAGCCGGATGTCATTCTGTTGGATGAGCCATTTTCCGCATTGGACGTATTTTTAAAAGACCGGCTTCAGCAGGAACTGATCGAGATGCTGAAGGATTATGAAGGAACTGTTATTATGGTATCGCACAGCAGAGACGAAATTTATCGTTTCAGCGAGGAACTGTTGATCATGGATCAGGGGAAACCGGTCATTTATGGAGAAACGAAAGAAATATTTGCGAAGCCTGTATATAAAGAGGCTGCAAAACTGACCGGCTGTAAGAACTTTTCCAGAATAAAACGTGTAGATGCACATACGGCAGAGATTCTTGACTGGGGAATTACATTGCATACGAATCAGGAGATTGATGAACAGGCAACCTGGTTTGGGTATCGGGCTCATGATTTTGTGCCGGTGTGGGGAAAGCGAAAGGAGAACTGTCTGAAGATAAATGTTGAAAGTGAGGCAGCACTTCCTTTCGAAAGAAATTATTACCTTTACCCGGAGGGGGAAGAAAATCAGAATAAACAGACGATCTGCTGGTTTCTTCAGAGAGAAAAGCTGGAAAAAATCGGAGAGAAAGGAATGCCGGATTATCTGGAACTTACGGAAGAGGGCATGATGTTCCTGAGAGGATAAAAGAGAGGTTTCAGTAGTTGCGGGTTTTATCGGGGTATGTTAGACTAAGCATAAGTAGATTTAGAAAAAAATCCAAAACGAGGAGGAAAAAGGTATGAAGAGAATGAAAAGAGTATTGGCTTTGGGGATGGCGGTACTGATGTGTATGGGGCTGACTGCATGTGGTAAAGATTTTGATGCGGCAGGATACACAAAATCGGTATTAGATGCAAATTATCATGCGCAGTATGATAAATATGCCGAATACCGTGGAATTTCTGAGAGTGATGCGAAAAAAGAAGTGACAGAAGGTATGAGAACTCAGATTGAGAGCGCATTTTCAGGAATGGACGTAAGTGACGAGATGATGGATAAATACATAGAGGTAGCTGATAAGGCCTATGATCTGGCAGATTTCACAGTAAAAGATGCCAAGAAACAGGACGATGACAGCTATGTAGTAACTGTCGTGATCAAGCCATCAGATATATTCAGTAATTCTTCCAACTATGTAAATGATATTGCAACAGAGTATGCAGATCAGGGAAAAGATCCGACACAGACAGATGTGCTTATGGATATTTTAGTTGAGAGCCTGAACCGTGCGATTGAAGCAAACTCTTACGGTGAAGAGACGACATTGGAAGTTCACGTAACAGCGGACAAGGATGGGGCATACGGAATCGAAGAATCAGAGATGGAGACACTGGAAGCTACTATGTTCCCAGGCGAATAAATTAGACAAAACAAAGTATTTAATAGCCGGGGTGTTAATGGCAAGGTATTAATGGCAGGGTATTAATAGCTGGCCATAGGAAAGCTATATAAAAGGCTTGACATGCCAGTCCTTACTGTGCTACGATTTTTACGTTGAAATTCTTTTATATCTATATAAAAGAGATGTAAATATTCATAAGATAGCCAGAATGATTTATGGAAATTGCTGAATATTGAAAATGAAACAGAAAATGCGTGGAAAAAGAGAGTACGGTTGGAAAGATTCTACAGAGAAGCCCCGGTTAAGCTGAGAAGGGCGGATTGGAACAAGCGGAAGATGGCTTTGGAGCAGTGAGTGTGAAGAGTGGCAGACAGGTCAGGAATTTAGCACTTAATGGGATTCGCCCATTACAGCGAAAGAGTGTAGATGGCACTCGATGAGGTTCTGATCCGTGAGGATAGAGCGAAAAGAAGTGGTAACGCGGAATATCCCGCCTTCTCAGTATGAGAAGGCGGTTTTTTTGTATAGGTAGGAAATTGCATTTCCTACCTATACAAAAAGCCACCGGCAGGATGTGACAAAAATTATCATTAAATAATGAAAAATTAAGATTATAGAAGGAGAGAAGAATATGTGTGAGAAATGCAACAAAGGAAAGTATTATATTACTACAGCGATTGCTTATGCATCAGGCAAACCGCATATTGGTAATACTTATGAGGTCGTTCTTGCAGATGCAATTGCAAGATACAAAAGAAGTCAGGGATACGATGTATTTTTCCAGACAGGAACTGACGAACATGGTCAGAAAATTGAACTGAAAGCGGACGAGGCAGGTATTACACCAAAACAGTTCGTTGACAATGCAGCGGGAGAGATTAAGAAGATCTGGGATTTAATGAATACTTCCTATGATAAATTTATCCGTACGACTGATGAGGATCATGAAGCACAGGTCAAGAAAATTTTCAAAAGACTGTACGATCAGGGAGACATTTATAAGAGTTCATACGAGGGAATGTACTGTACTCCTTGTGAGTCCTTTTGGACAGAGTCTCAGTTAGTAGACGGAAAATGTCCGGATTGTGGACGCGAATGTAAACCAGCGAAGGAAGAAGCATATTTCTTCAGAATGAGCAAATACGCTGACCGTCTGATCGATTATATCAACACGCATCCGGAATTTATTCAGCCTGTATCTCGTAAAAATGAGATGATGAACAATTTCCTTCTTCCAGGTCTTCAGGATCTGTGCGTGTCCAGAACATCCTTCACATGGGGAATTCCGGTTGACTTTGATCCAAAGCACGTTGTGTATGTATGGCTGGATGCCTTGACAAACTACATCACAGGAATCGGATACGATTGTGATGGAAACAGCACAGAGCAGTTCAAGAAAAACTGGCCTGCAGATTTACATTTGATCGGAAAGGATATTATCCGTTTCCACACCATTTACTGGCCAATCTTCCTGATGGCACTGGATCTTCCACTTCCAAAACAAGTATTTGGACATCCATGGCTTCTGCAGGGCGATGGTAAGATGAGTAAATCCAAGGGAAATGTATTGTATGCTGATGAATTGGTAGATTTCTTCGGAGTTGACGCAGTACGTTACTTCGTACTTCATGAGATGCCATTTGAGAATGACGGAGTTATTTCCTGGGAGCTTATGGTAGAGCGTATGAATTCCGATCTGGCAAATACACTTGGAAATCTGGTCAACAGAACCATTTCTATGACAAATAAATACTTTGGCGGAACGGTGACGAATAAAGGTGTTGCTGAGACAGAAGAAGACAAAGCAGTTGATGTGGATCTGAAAGCAATCACAGAGGATACGCCAAAAAGAGTGGAAGCTAAGATGGACGAGCTGCGTGTGGCAGATGCGATCACAGAGATTTTCGTACTCTTCAAACGCTGCAACAAATACATCGATGAGACAATGCCGTGGGCACTTGCAAAAGAAGAGGCTAAGAAAGACCGTCTGGAGACAGTGCTCTATAATCTGATCGAGAGCATCAAAACAGGCGCAAGACTTCTGGAGTCCTTCATGCCAGAAACATCTGAGAAGATTCTTGCACAACTTGGTGACGGAAAAGTGACAGAAAAGCCGGAAATTCTTTTCGCAAGATTAGACGTAGAAGAGGTAATGAAGAAAGTAGAAGAACTTCACCCACAGATGACAGCAGAAGAGAAAGAGAATCAGGTAGATGGTGAAGAAGAGACAGTAATCGATATTGATGCAAAACCAGAAATTACATTTGACGACTTCGGAAAAATGCAGTTTCAGGTAGGTGAGATCATCTCATGCGAGGCAGTCCCGAAATCTAAGAAATTACTGTGCTCACAGGTAAAAATCGGAAGTCAGGTAAAACAGATTGTATCCGGAATCCGCAAACACTATACACCAGAAGAAATGGTCGGCAAGAAAGTTATGGTACTTGTGAACCTGAAGCCGGCAAAACTTGCAGGAGTACTTTCAGAAGGAATGCTTCTGTGCGCAGAAGATGCAGAAGGGAATCTGGCCCTGATGACACCGGAAAAAGCAATGCCGGCAGGAGCAGAGATTTGTTAATATACAGAGCTTAAAAAATTTGTGTACGGTGAAGCACAATTCAAAAAGGGACAGGTTAACAATCGCTGTAAGAAGCGGAAAAAGGCAGTTTAAATAATTACACAATTTAATTGGGGACGGGGTTTTTTTGAAAAAACCCCGTCCCCAAAGGAGGAAATATGAGTAAGATTAGAATTGGTATTGTAGGCTATGGTAATATTGGCCGTGGCGTTGAGCAGGCAATTAAGAGAAATGAGGACATGGAGCTGGCGGCAGTTTTTACAAGAAGAGATCCTGTGTCTGTCAAAGTTGCGACTGAGGGTGCGAAAGTAGTGCACATGGATGATATGTTATCTATGAAGGGTGACGTGGATGTAATGGTTCTGTGCGGTGGTTCTGCAACGGATCTTCCGGTTATGGGTCCAGAGATTGCAGCGAATTTTAACACAATTGACAGTTTTGATACACATGCCAAGATCCCAGAGTATTTTGCAAATGTGGACAAAGCTGCAAAAGAGGGAAATAATATTAGTATTATTTCTGGTGGCTGGGATCCGGGAATGTTCTCTTTGAACCGTCTCTATGCGGAGTCTATTCTTGTCCAGGGAAGCACATATACATTCTGGGGCAAGGGTGTAAGCCAGGGACATTCTGATGCTATCCGCCGTATCCCGGGTGTGAAGAATGCGATCCAGTATACAGTTCCTGTTGACGAGGCTGTTGATCAGGTGAGAAGTGGAAGTGAGCCAAAGCTGACTACAAGAGATAAACATACGCGTGAGTGCTATGTCGTAGCGCAAGAGGGTGCCAACAAAGCTGAGATTGAAAATGCGATCAAGACTATGCCGAATTATTTTGATGAATACAACACGACCGTTCATTTTATTTCTGAGGAAGAGCTGAAGAGAGACCACAGCAAGATGCCTCATGGTGGATTCGTGATCCGCACAGGTGAAACTGGAGAAGAGGGCAGCAAGCATGTGATTGAGTATTCTCTGAAACTGGATTCTAATCCAGAGTTCACAGCGAGCGTTCTGATTGCTTATGCAAGAGCAGCTTACCGCCTGAATCAGAAGGGTGAGAACGGAGCAAGAAGTGTATTTGATATCGCGCCTGCATTGTTATCTATGAAGACACCAGAGCAGCTCAGAAAAGAGATTCTGTAATATGATTATCGATACACATGGACATTACGATGACGAACAGTTCGATGTGGACCGGGAAATGTTGCTGACGAACCTAAAGGAGCGTGGGCTGAAAGCAATTGTGACGGTCGGTGCTTCTATGCAGACAAGTGAAAATGCACTTGCGCTGGCACATCAGTATCCGGCTGTTTATGCGGCTGTCGGTGTCCATCCGGACGAGGTCGGCGAGTTGAACGATGAGGCGCTGGCGCGTCTGGAGGAAATGTGTCACGATCCGAAGGTGGTTGCTGTCGGTGAGATTGGTCTTGACTACCACTGGGATGTGGAGCCGAGAGAGGTTCAACAGAAGTGGTTCATCAGACAGCTTGATCTGGCGAGAAAGGTCGGGCTTCCGGTAAATATCCACAGTCGTGATGCGTCGGAAGATACATTTCGTATTATAAAGGAGCACGCATCGGATCTGACCGGAATTATTCACTGTTTTTCCGGTTCAAAAGAGCTGGCGGCTGAGTATGTGAAATTGGGATATTATATCGGAGTCGGTGGTGTCGTCACTTTTAAAAATGGAAAGAAACTAAAAAGTGTCGTGGAAGCAATACCACTGACATCGATTGTACTGGAAACGGATTGCCCGTACCTGGCACCGGAGCCGAACCGCGGCAAGCGAAATGAATCTGCATATATCCAGTATGTGGCAGAGGAAATCGCCCGGCTGAAAGGAATTTCTGTGGAGGAGGTTCTTACACAGACTGAGATAAATGCGAAGCAGGTATATCAGCTGCTGGCAGTATCATAAATTAAAAATATGTGAAGTGATATGTCGGAAATTTCATACAATCTTAATAACATTTTTTATCGACATAGTGTATAATATCTTTAATGGCAACAGTGCCGGTACGAGGAGGACAATCCTTCCAGTACCGGCACTTGAGCCAAATGAACATAAATTGCTGTTTGTTCATCTGGCTTATGGTTTGATGGAATGAAGGAGTAATAGAAGGAAGTATGAGTAAACCAACACTTGGAAATCCACAAAATACAATTGAAATATTGCAAAAGTATCATTTTAATTTTCAGAAGAAATTCGGACAGAATTTCCTGATTGACACGCATGTGCTTGAGAAGATCATCAGTGCGGCCGGAATTACAAAAGATGACATGGTTCTGGAGATTGGGCCGGGAATCGGTACCATGACCCAATATCTGGCTGAGGCGGCAGGAAAGGTAGCTGCCGTGGAGATTGATAAGAATCTGATCCCGATTTTGGAAGATACTCTCAGCGAGTATGACAATGTCATGGTGATCAATGATGATGTACTGAAAGTAGATATCCGTGGTCTTGTGGAGAAGGAGAACGGCGGACGTCCGGTGAAGGTGGTTGCGAATCTTCCATATTACATTACGACTCCGATCATTATGGGGCTGTTCGAAGGAAATGTTCCGGTTGAAAGTATTACGGTCATGGTGCAGAAGGAAGTTGCAGACCGTATGCAGACCGGACCGGGAAACAAGGATTACGGAGCATTGTCACTGGCTGTCCAGTACTATGCAGATCCGTATATAGTGGCAAATGTACCTCCGAACTGCTTTATGCCAAGACCGAAGGTTGGTTCCGCAGTCATTCGCCTTACAAGACATGCGGCTCCTCCGGTGAAAGTGGATAATGAGAAGTGGATGTTTGATATTATCCGAGCATCCTTCAACCAGAGAAGAAAGACACTGGCAAATGGATTGTCTAATTCTGACAAGATTGATTTGCCGAAAGATGTGATTACAGAAGCAATCGCAAAGCTTGGCAAAGGAGAAAGTGTTCGCGGTGAATCATTATCGCTGGAAGAATTTGCTGCGCTTAGCAACGACTTGTGGGAAAAGAAAGGGAGATGATTTATGGTAGGAAAGACAGTGAATAAAAGCGTAGACCGTGCATTATTTGAGATTACTCCGGAGATTCAGCATTTTGCAGGATTGTGTGAGAAGAATAATGCCATTGATAAAGAGCTGTATACTAAGTATGAAGTAAAAAGAGGGCTCCGTGACCTGAACGGAAAAGGTGTGCTTGCAGGACTGACCAATATTTCCGATGTATGTGCTAAGAAGATTGTGAATGGCGAAGAAGTTCCATGTGCCGGCAATCTTTATTACAGGGGTTACAATATCAAAGATCTGGTTGGCGGTTTCCTGAAAGAAGATCATTTTGGATTCGAAGAGATTGCTTATCTGCTTTTATTTGGTGAACTTCCGAGTAGTTCCGAACTTGAGATGTTTCATGAGACTCTGGTGGAGAGAAGAACGCTTCCGCCGAACTTTGTGCGTGACGTTATCATGAAGGCTCCGAGCGGCGACATGATGAACAGTCTGTCCAGAGAAATCCTGAATCTCTATTCCTATGATGATAAAGCAGACGATACGACCATCTCGAACGTGCTGAGACAGTGCCTGAACCTGATCAGCCAGTTCCCGATGCTGATGGTCTACAGTTATCATGCATATAATTTCCGCATGGGAGAAGATTTGTACATTTATGCACCACAGCCGAATCTGTCCACAGCTGAGAATATTCTGATGATGCTCCGAGAGGATAAGAAATATACGAAGCTTGAGGCAAGGATCCTGGACATGGCACTGGTGCTCCACATGGATCACGGCGGTGGTAACAACTCAACATTTACCACTCATGTAGTTACGTCCTCAGGAACAGATACGTACTCTACAATGTCTGCAGCGATGGCATCTCTTAAGGGACCAAAGCATGGCGGTGCCAATATCAAAGTAACGCAGATGTTCGCAGATATGAAGGAAAAAATATCTGACTGGACGGACGAAGACGAAGTACATCAGTATCTGGAAGACCTTTTGGATAAGAAAGCATTTGACCGGAAAGGGCTGATCTATGGCATGGGTCATGCGATTTATTCTGTATCCGATCCGCGTGCGGAGATTTTCAAGCAATTCGTAGAGCAGCTTGCGAAAGAAAAAGGACGGGAAGAAGAGTACGCACTGTATGCCATGGTAGAGCGCATGGCTCCACAGGTCATCGGCGAAAAGCGTAAAATTTACAAAGGTGTAAATGCAAATGTGGACTTTTACAGTGGTCTTGTGTATAGTATGCTGGATCTTCCGGCATCTCTTTACACTCCGATTTTTGCGGCGGCCCGTATTGTAGGCTGGAGCGCCCACAGACTGGAAGAGCTCAAGAATGTAGATAAGATTATCCGCCCGGCTTATAAGCCATTGTCTCCATACCGTGAGTATGTGAAGATGGAAGATCGTTAGTCTCCGGTAAAAAATAAAACCCCGCAGCGGCCCGAAGCTTGCGGGGTTTTACTTTTGACAATAAAATTCCGTTTCTTTTACTTAGGATCATACAGCCTGAAGAACTGGTTTGCTACGGCTTAGATAGGCGACAAGGATGTCGAAAAATTCACCGGCCGTTGGACGTACATATAATGGCCGCAGCGAGTAGGACTGAAGCTGATCATAACCATTTTCCCAACAGACTCTTATAACCGTGCGGATATCACGTTCAACACTTCCGACTGTCGCTTTATACTTTCTGGCAATCTCCGGATAAAGCTGTTTACTGATGGCAAGCAGATATTCCTCGTCTGCCAGACATAATTCAATCCCGTAACTTAGATAGCGATACCCCCTATATGTAGCACCTACTCCAAGGGTACGGATTACATAGTCAATGTCGTGAGTGTACATAGAAAACTCCCCCTTTATAAACTAGAAATTATGAAGTCTAAGTAAGTTTTATCTTTTGGTATTTTATCAAAATTTGTTGAAAATAAATGGGCTTAGATTTCGTTTACATTATGTTAGACATTTTTCGACGTTATTTTTGAAAATATTCATCATTTCTTAAGAAATCCATTCCTATGTCTTAAATTTTATTTGCTAATCTTGTATAGTAGATATGAGAGGTGAAATGAGATGGCAAAAATATTAGTATGTGATGATGATAAAGAGATTGTAGAGGCGATCGAGATATATCTGACCCAGGATGGACATCAGGTTCTGGAAGCTTACGATGGAATCGAGGCAGTGGAGATCTTGAAAAAAGAAAGTGTAGATCTTCTGATCATGGATATCATGATGCCGAGAATGGATGGAATCCGGGCAACTTTAAAAATTCGCGAGAAGCACAATATTCCGATTATTATTCTGTCTGCGAAATCCGAGGATGCGGACAAGATATTGGGACTTAATATCGGAGCTGATGATTATATAACGAAACCATTTAATCCGCTGGAGCTGGTTGCCCGTGTGAAATCACATTTGCGCAGATATATGCAGCTTGGAAGCACGGCGATAAAGGAGAGCGAGGCAATCTATACAGTCGGCGGACTGGCGATCAACGATGATCTGAAAGAAGTGACAGTAGATGGCGAGCCGGTGAAGCTTACCCCGATCGAGTACAACATTTTGCTGCTGCTTGTAAAGCATCAGGGCAAAGTATTTTCTATTGACCAGATATATGAAAATATCTGGAATGAAAATGCGGTGGGTGTTGATAATACAGTGGCAGTGCATATTCGTCATATCCGTGAGAAGATTGAGATCAACCCGAAAGAACCAAGATATCTGAAAGTCGTGTGGGGCGTAGGGTATAAGATCGAGAAGCAGTAAAAGTAGGTCGGGGTAAGACCAGCAAGAAAAAGCTAACAGAAGGGAGACGTTATGGAAAAGATATGGCATAAGAAAAAAAAGACCAGAATTTTGTTGATCATAATTGCAAATGTTATGGTTATTTCGATGATGCTCGGCGTTATGAGCATCATGTCTTACGCAGAACTTTTCGATGACCTTATAACAGGAAAACTTACGCAGAGCTATGAAGATTCCTATGACTTTGATACAGAGCTTATGAATAGTGCGTATCAAGTGATGTCCGGCATTGACAGTGAGCAGATGTTTGAGACAGATGGAAAGATTGACGAGGATAAGCTGGTCGATATTCAGGTATATAACAATAGTGAGACGATCAGTGGTCAGAATGAAAGCGGTCTTTCATATCGATTGGGAGATTTGTTGAATTGGTATCAGAAATTGATCTACAGTGAGAGTACCAGTTATGTCGGAGATACAAACACGGATTCAGCAGAATTAGAAGGCAACGACGCAGAAGATCTGAAGGCTCCGATCGTTTGTAAATTATCAGATGGAAGTTATCATTACTATAGTCAGGATGATTTTAATGAAAAGGTGTTAAATGGTGAATTAAAATTTGTAATGACAGATGGAATAGGTGCGGAGACATCGGAGCAGATCTTAGATGAGCTGGAAAATGTGGATATATCAGATAGAAATGAAATGACGGAAGAGGAAAAGAATTTTCGGGGAATCGAAGATGCAGAGGGAACTATGCTCTATGTAGATTGCTGGAAATATGATGGAGTGTTGTTCCGTGAGGAGGCAGCTCCACTGGAAGCAGAAAATCTCTTGCAGATAGTTAACGAGAATTCCAACTGGAATGGCAGGCTCAATGAAGCTTATAATATGCTGGAAAGCTGTATTTATCAGATTGGAGAGCGCTATGGAAATTATGAGAGCCTGACAGAGCAGTATAAAGAAGGAGATAGTAATTATTTCTATTATTATTTAGATTTAAAGAGTGGAAAAGTTGCCACAAATCGGGAGGAGCTTGGGCAGGAAAATAATATTGATGACGTTGCTAAAAGTGTTCGTAAGATGGGGAAATATGTCATAATAAAATCAAAACTGTCAGAGTTTGAAACGAATATTCAGGAAGCAGATGCAGAACTATGGCAGTCACAGACGGTTTATCTGAGTAATGTAGATAAAGGAGAGTTTGTGTTTATGACAGGTGTGGATACGAAGTATCCTGTAAAAGATAGTTATTATAAAAATGCACATTTTTATGAAAAGTATAGTCCGTTTGTCCGAGGAGTCAGTGCAGGAATGATTTTGGCGTTTTTAATATTTTGTGCCAGTGTAGTATGGCTTGTTGTGATCGCAGGTCGAACGGAAAGAGATGGAGAACTGCATTTATATAAATTTGACAGATGTAAGACAGAAATCGGAGCTGCAGCAGTTATATTTGCATGGTTCGTACCGTCACTATTGACTGTGCTTTTCATGGGAGCTGCAGGAATTATCTCCCAGAAAACATTTGCAGTAGGAAATGGTATTCTTTCTTACGAAACATTTTTTGGAATGATTGGATTCGGAGGACTTGCAGTCTATACATGTAATATGTTTCTCGTTGGTATTTTGAGTCTGGCCAGAAGAATAAAAGCAGGAATTGCATGGAAGAACAGTTTTCTGTACAGTGTCGTAGAGTTTGTGAAATTATTGATTCGAAATGCCAGACACATAGCAAAAATAATTGTTTTATATCTTGCGTATGCAGCAGTACATTGGGTGGCATATCTGGCATCAGGCTGGCCAAGTGCATTTTGGTCATTCGTGATTTTCATTGTGCAGACAGCAGGATTTGTAATCCTTGTCAACTGGGCAGTCGGACGACAGAAAATTAAAGAAGGTATTGAGAAAATCAGTGAAGGTGAGCTGGATTACAAGATTGATCTCGAAGACATACATGGAGAACAACGCAAGATTGCAGAACAAGTCAATTCTATCGGAAGCGGACTTGATGCGGCAGTCGAGAAGAATATGAAAAGTGAGCGGTTAAAGACAGATCTGATTACAAATGTATCTCACGATATCAAGACGCCGCTGACCTCCATTATTAATTATGTAAATCTCTTGAAACAAGAAAAATTTGATGATCCGAAGCTTCAAAGATATATTGAAGTTCTGGAAGAAAAATCTCAGAGACTGAAGACTTTGACAGAAGATGTTGTAGAGGCATCGAAAGTCAGCTCAGGTAATATTTCTCTCGAGTTTATGAATATTAATATGATAGAACTCATCCAGCAGACGAGCGGAGAATTTGAAGAAAAATTCCAGACCAGAAATCTGACACAGATCATGAATTTCCCGGAAGAAGATGCGATTGTTCGGGTAGACGGAAGAAGAATGTGGCGCGTGCTTGCAAATATTTATAATAATGCTGCAAAATATGCTATGGAAGGAACACGCATCTATGCAGATCTGCAGACACTGGACGGAAAAGTAATCTTCAGTCTGAAAAACATATCTGAGCAGCCACTTAACATTTCCTCGGCAGAAGAACTGACTGAACGATTCATCCGCGGCGACCTGTCACGAAGTACCGAAGGAAGCGGACTTGGATTGTCTATTGCGAAGACATTGACCACAATGATGGGCGGAACATTTGACCTGTATCTGGACGGTGATTTATTCAAAGTCGTAATTATATTTAGTAAAGTTAGTTGATAAATTTTTAGTTAGGGACGTAGCATTTCGCCAAAGTGTCACGTTCCTAACTTTGTCTTGTTCCCAATCAACTTTTGCCCTGTCTCAAATTGACTTTTTCCCGTACCGCTAGTACAATATTACTACTATGAATGAATTAAAAAATATATTAGAACAAAATTTAAATGACAATTTTATATCGGCGGTTTTGAGTAATCCAAGAGATGAGAAGCTCGCGGCAAAGGTTAAGGTGCGCCCGGTGCTCATGAAGGATATAAGGGTCTATCAGATGGAGACATTTCGTGGGAATCAGGCATTTCATGAGAATTTAAGTGCCGATGAGGCGTGCGAGAAGATGCTGGAGGATATGGAGAATATGAAGCAGATGCAGCTTGTAACGGCGGATGCGGAATTTTCTGTGCTTATCAGCAAGAAGGGAAAGGTTACAATTAAGAAGAAGCAGAAGAAAGCAAAGATGCGCCCGCTGGATCTGAATCATAACCGGAAGAAACAATATATCCTGCAGGAAGGTGTACCGGTTCCGTTTTTACAGGATCTTGGTGTTATGACGGAGGAAGGAAAGATTGTGCATGCAAGGTTCGACAAGTTCCGGCAGATCAACCGGTTCCTGGAATTTGTCGAGGATATTTTACCACAGCTTGATTCTGGAAGAGAGCTTACAATTCTGGATTTTGGCTGTGGAAAGTCTTATCTTACATTTGCTATGTATTATTATCTTCATGAGCTGAAATCTTATGACATCCGGATCATCGGTCTGGATCTGAAGACGGATGTAATCCGGAAATGTAACGGGCTGGCGAAGAAGTATCAGTATGATAAGCTGACGTTTCTGGAGGGAAATATTGCAGACTATACGGGCGCGGAGGAAGTAGATATGGTTGTGACACTTCATGCCTGTGATACAGCAACGGATTTTGCGCTGGCAAAAGCAATTGGCTGGAATGCGAAGGTTATTTTATCGGTGCCTTGCTGCCAGCATGAACTGAACCGGCAGATGAAGAATGACGTGCTTTCACCGATCATGAATTATGGACTTTTGAAAGAACGTATGGCGGCGCTTGTGACAGATGGATTACGTGCGGAGTATCTAAAGAGGGAGGGATACGACGTGCAGGTTCTGGAATTTATTGACATGGAACATACACCGAAAAATATTCTGCTTCGTGCGGTGAAAACAGGCCGCCGGGCAGACAATGAAGAGAGTATCCGCGCATGCGAGTCATTTCTTCGCGTGACACCGACACTGGGGAGACTGCTAGACGAAAAAGGGGAGATTTAAATGAAATGGAAAAATCGCATGATCCACGCAGGGGTACTGGTTCTGGTATTTCTTGCTGCGGTGGTCGTATTTGGCTATGTGACAAATAAAAAGAACAGTAACATGACAACAGATATGGGGGCAGCAACACGTCCCCAGATTGCGTTTTCCTATAACGGTTATTCGCTCAATGACCTGCCCGGATATAAGAATGAGATGGATTTGACAGGCGTACGTGATTCCATCACACCGGTCAGCAATGGTCAGCTTCAGGTCACCATCAAAGCTTATGAAAATGTGATCGACAGTCTGGACTATACGGTTTACTCGATAGATGGCAAAGAAAAGCTGTTGGAACAGAAGGTGAAGAAGCCAGGAGAGAATGCGACGCTGGAAGTAGGAAATGCCGATGGTGAAAATATTTTGTCCAAGGAGCGTATGCTTCAGATCACGCTGCATATGGATGATCACGACATGTATTATTATACGAGAATCGTGGACGGAGCCAAGTTAAATGCGGCGCCAAGCCTGGATTATGTACAAAGTTTCCATGAAAATGCACTGGCGAAAGCGGAAGGTGTTGGAATTGGAACGGCGATTGAGCCGAGTGATGAAGGTGACAACACGACATTACAGCATGTGACGATCCACTCAGATTACACGCATGTAACATGGGGAGATCTGGCCCCGAAGGTTGACGGAAGTGAGCGCTGGACGATTAAAGAGTTGAATGGCACATACATGGCAGTGGAGCTGGAATATCGCGTGAACTGTACTGGTGAGGAAAATGAGCAAGACGAATACCAGGTACGGGAATATTTCCGTGTGCGTTACATTTCCGGAAGTCAGAAGACATATCTGTTAGATTATGATCGGACGATGGACCAGATATTTGATGCGACGAAGAAGGTGTTGAATGAAAAAGGTGTACTTCTTGGCATTGCAGACAAGAATCCAGTCTACATGGTAAATAAAAACGGAACCGTTGTGTCATTTGCGCAGGCGGGAGAACTATGGAATTATAATCGTGACCGAGATGAAGTTTCTCTTGTGTTCAGCTTTGCAGATGCTGAGAATACGGATATCCGGAACATGCTGATGCAGCATGATATTAAGATTTTAAATGTAGACGAAAAGGGAAATACAACATTTGCCGTATGCGGATATATGAACCGGGGCAGCCATGAGGGTGAGACTGGATCCGCAGTCTACTATTATAATATTGAACAGAATTCTGTTGAGGAAAAATTATTCGTATCCAGTGACAAGGCTTATGACCGTGCCCAGGAAGAAGTGGGCGGACTGGTCTACTATAATGTAGAAAATGGCTGCCTGTATACGATTGCAGATGACGTACTCTATAAAATGGATATGAATAAAGGCACGAAAAAGGAGCTTGCGACAGGACTGAATGAAGATCAGTATGTTGCAAGCAAAGATGGACATCTGGTAGCCTATGAGAAAGAAGATCCTTCGAAGTCCAAGTCTGTGACGGTTATGAATCTGGAGACCGATCAGGAATATGAAGTGACTTGTGGAGATGGTGAGTGTATCAAACCACTTGGCTTTATGGACGGTGATTTTGTCTACGGTGTTGCAAGAACGGAAGAAGTCGGAACAACACTGACAGGAGCCAAGGTCATTCCGATGTATAAAGTGGAGATTACAAGTGGTAAAGATAAGGTGATCAAAACTTATGAACAGTCAGGAATCTATATGTTAAGTGCTACATTTGAGGATAATATGATCACCCTTGACCGTGCGGTAAAAGACGGCGATACTTACACCGGAACGGCACAGGATTATATTACAAGCAGCGAAGAAGCGAAAGAAAGCAATATTTATGCGCAGACATATAAAACAGATCTGAAAGAGACACAGGTTCGCCTGACGTATGATGATGGCATTTCTGACAAGGAGCCGAAGCTATTAAAGCCGAAACAGGTGGTACTTGAAAATGTTCCACAGGTCAGTCTGGACCGTAAAAAAGAAACAGATGTATTTTACGTGTATGGTCATGGAAGGCTTCAGGGAACTTATAATACCGCAGGAAAAGCGATTCAGAAAGCCAATGACTGTGGCGGAGTCGTGGTTGATGCTGATCAGAATTACATCTGGGAGCGTGGAAACCGCGACCTGAAATATTCGATTGACACGGAAGATGCAGATACAGAACAGCTCAGACAGGCACTCGCGGGGGGAAAATCTGCGGTCGATGCAATTACAGAAGTTTACGGAAGCGTGATGGATTTAAGTGGCTGTACGATAGACGAACTGCTTTATAATGTCAATCAGGGACGACCGTTAATTGCTGTCTTAGATGCGCAAACAACGATGATGATTGTTGGTTATAGTGACGGAATAGTCAGCTGTGAAGATATCGGAAGTGGTGCACGCAGCAATCATGCACAAAGTGATTTTGCAAATGTTAGTGTATATCTGGCAGGAAAATAAAAATTATAAACAAATGATGTGGATGGATCATAACAGATAAATCCGGAAATAAGAAAACCCTGGCAGATTGTCAGGGTTTTTAATAATTAGTTTATTGAGCAAATAATGTCTTTGCGTATTTCTTTAATGCAAAGTAAAGTACCATTCCGAGTACTGCACAGGAAATGATCTCGCCAATGCCAACAGTGCACATCATAAATGGAATTGGAAGTGCAACTCCATATCCGTAGCGCAGAACAAACGGTACGATAATAATGTTAGATACAATTGGTGGGATTGGTGCAAAGTAAGGGCTCTTCTCGCGAAGTTTCCAAGTAAAGAATGCACCGATCAGTGTGGCAATACTTCCAAAGATGATATCCGGAAGGATTGCGCCTCCGAGAATGTTGCCTACAAGGCAGCCGATAAATAATCCTGGAATAGCTGCTGGTGTGAAAACCGGAAGAATCGTCAGGGCTTCGGAAATACGAACCTGAACCTCTCCGAATGAAAATGGTGTGAATACATAGGTAAGCACCACGTAGATGGCTGCAATCATGGCAGCCTGTGTCATGAAATTGATGTTTCTGTTCTTCATTTTTTAATCTCCTTTAGTTTTGTTTTACGTGTGGAAGGTCACGAACACACGATTCATTTTACGCCGGAAATCGGCGAAACCCTTGTAAGACCTTGGTTTTTCGGGTTTGGTAACGGGTGATAGTATAGCATGGAAGCTCTGAAAAATCAAGGAAAGTACCAAAAAAGTACAAAATGGGAAAACAAAGGAAGAAAAACGAATGCTTCCGGGTGTAAAATTTAAGTAATTATATAATAGCTGGTGCCGTCCAGCAATACAGGCACACTTTAAAGTAGATAAATCTATGAATGTTATTTGTTACCTAGATAGTGTTTAAAATCTGCTATGAGTTGATCTGATGGATGAATTTTATATTCGGCAGAGATACGGTCACGTTTTTTTGATGCTTCTTCTGCCCAGAGACGAAAATCTTCAGTTGACATTTTGTTATTAGTAACACGCGCGTAGTACCGTTTATAAGCGCGTTCATATTCTTTCAGTATAGGATTATTATTAATTTTATTTTTGTATTGTAAAGAAGCGCCGATATCTTTGCAAGTTTGACCCTTTTGATTATATTTTCGATTGCAATAGTCGTTATTGTAATTTTGTTTCTGAATAAAGTATTTACCACAGTTTTTGCAACGCTTGATAATTACATTTGCTTCAATCATCTTAGATAATTCAGTAACACAAAAAGATAGAGGGTGATTATTAATATACCTTTTTCCAAATTTACATCCTTGAATAATGTGAGTCTTTTTGTTAATGATAGATTCGCAATAATGTTTTTCTTTCATGAATGGCATATCACTAAAAAGTATATTTATGTCATCAGATAAGGCATCTACGGCATTTGCGCCTTTTTCATTGAGGTGTTCAACATGATATGGCATACCGCATAATCCATCTATAAAACGATGGATACATTCTATTATCTCTGGATCAATATACATTATTTTTTTAAATTCATCTAAACGCATATTAAAAAAATAATCTTTATTTAAAGAGTAAAAGTATAAATGGTCAATACCATTTTCATATAATCGATCTATAAAACAATCCAGTAATTCACACCCGTGGTTTTCAAAATAAATAGCATCATTACTACTTACATAATCGTTCAATATTGTATTATATAGCGAAAAATCAATGTCTAAAAATGATATTACAGAGTCGCCTAAAGCAAATACAGAAGGTTCTTCATCGAAATATTTGTGACTTAAAGTTCTGCCAGGGTTTACCCATTCGTCAATAAAAATTGTTGTCATAGATTGAAAATCAAATTCGATTTCCTGCTCTGACCATAAAGGATGGTCGTTAGTACAAACCCATTCTTCTCTATTATTATATGGACTAAACATTCCCATATTAACCCCCCACCTTTTTAGAAAATTAATATTGCCTTAAAAATAGAAAATATATAACTCTAAATTATATTATCAAAAACGATTGATTTATTCAACACATATTAGTAAAATTAGATAAACCAAAATAGAAAATAAATAAAACAAAAAATAATTTTCTAGAAAGGAGCTAATATGGTAAAAAGAATTAGTGATACTTCAATAATGAGTGAAAAAAGACTTTTAGATGCAAATGAAGTGTGCATATATTTAAGTCTTGGCCGTAGTCGAGGGGTAGAATTCGCTAAGTCGATCGGGGCGGAGCGTAAAGTGGGAAGGAGATGCCTTTATGATAAGGCGGCCATTGACAGATATTTTGATTCATTGATAGGAGTAAAATAATGCAGAATAAAAACAGAAATAACCAAGTATACACAGAGGGGCAGCAGTCCGGCAAGACTGACTATCCTATAGCAAGTTTATTGAAAGCAGGGAAAGAAAACGCAATATCGACAAAGGAATTAGTACGCCTTTCCGGTTGTAAGAGCGTGAGAGATCTTCAGGAATGTATATTCCAAGAAAGATGCACAGGTGCAATTATATGTAGTGGATCAGGTGCAGGGTATTGGCTTCCAAAGGATAAGGAAGAGATAAGGAAATTTTGCGAGACTATGGAGAAAAGGGCAAGAAATACATTCAATGCCACAAAAAGCGCAAGGAGAGCGTTGGAGCTTCCGGAAGGGCAGCTTGATATAACAGAATAGGGAATACATAGAAAGAACCGGCTCTAACACAGCCGGTTCAAATAAAATGCTACCAAAATAAATTACAGTATGATGATAGCATTTGTAACCTATGAAGTCAAGAAAACAAGGGGAACAAAGTCCCTTTTCAGACTTGATAAGCATATTATCTTAAGAACCATAGGAGAATGCAAAATGCCTTACATAAAAAGTATATGCAGGGCTGGAAAGACAAAGGAAATAGCAAAATATTATACAAGGCGTTTTCAGCCTGGAGGAGAGAAGCGGAGCGAGAAAAAGAAAGAGACCACAGAGCAACAACAAAAAGTAAATGACAGACAATTAGCAAGAAAGCTTACCTATTTGTTGAATGCTAATTTTGATAATACAAGCAGATTAGTCACATTTTCTTATAAGGCAGAGTGCAGACCGGATCCAGAGTCGCTTAAATGCCAAAAAAGAGAGTTATTGAAGAAAATGAGAAAGATATATAAAGACGAAGGAAAGGTGTTGAAGTATGTGGAGGTTGCAGAGGTCGGAGAAAGAGGAGCAATGCATATACACATGATCATAAACGACATTGATATGCGAAAAATAGAAAAACTATGGAAATATGGCTATGTATCTTCGAAACCACTGGACGAAACAGGGCAATATAGAAAGATTGCTGAGTATTTTATAAAGTATTATCAAAAGACCAGGAAGACAGCTGAAAAGGTACAGTCGAAAGCTTACAATTGTAGCAGGAATCTCAAACGGCCAGAACCCAAAAAGCATGTTATGAGGGGAATGAGGATAAGCAAAAAGATTGAGATCCCGAAAGGGTGGTATCTGGATAAGGAA
>ENA-OUQP01000386-OUQP01000386.1-human-gut-metagenome-genome-assembly--contig:-NODE-386-length-42619-cov-17.714454_pt1 | contig 42619 bp, 25 predicted proteins | sample MGYA00237951_ERZ548836 | MGnify/ENA primary metagenome ERZ548836 (study PRJEB26490, sample SAMN05194702) | human gut metagenome | biome: terrestrial biome; feature: human-associated habitat; material...
GGTCGCCATCAGCAGGGTCAGCGCCTGGCGCTGGCCGCCGGACAGCAGACCCACGGGCTGCTTCATGCGGTCCTCTAGCCCCAGACCCAGCGCGGAGAGCTTTTCGGCAAACAGCTCCCGGTCCTTTTTGTTGATGCGGGAGAACGCCGAGGTGTGCCCCGACGCGCGCAGGAAGGCCAGCGCCAGATTTTCCTCAATCGTCATGTGCGGGGCCGTGCCGCGCAGCGGGTCCTGAAACATGCGGCCAATCGCCTTGGAGCGCTTGAAATCCGGCAGGAAGGTGATGTCCCTGCCGTCCAGCGTGATCGTGCCGGTGTCGGCGATGAACTCGCCCGCAATGGCGTTGAACAGCGTGGACTTGCCCGCGCCGTTGGAGCCGACAATCGTAGCAAAGTCGCCGTCGTCCAGATGCAGGTTCACGTTTTCGAGGGCGACCTTCTCATTGACAGTGCCCGGATTGAACGTTTTGCTGATGTTTTTCAGATCAAGCATGGCGGGCACCTCCCTTCTGGGCGTTGGCGCGGCGGCGGCGGAAATCAGCCTTGGCCTTGAGGGCCGGGGCTGCAATGGCCAGCGCGACGATGACGGCGGAGATCAGCTTCAGGCACTCCGACGGGACGTTGGCACGCAGGGCCAGCGCAATAATGAAGCGGTAGATGACGCTGCCCGCGACGGCGGCCACAGCCTTGACCCACATGCCGCCGCGGCCAAAGAGCGTCTCGCCGATGATGAGCGAGGCCAGGCCGATGACGACCATGCCGGTGCCGAGGTTGATGTCCGCCGAGCGCTGGTACTGGGCCAGCACCGCGCCGGACAGCGCGGTCATGGCGTTGGCGATGCAGAGGCCCACCGTGATGGTGAAGGCGGTGTTGATGGACGACGCACGGACCATGTCCGGGTTATCGCCGGTAGCGCGGATGGACAGGCCCAACCGGGTGCCGAGGAACGCGATGAGCAGTGCGCAGACCACAACGGTGACAAGCGCCGCCACGATGAGCTTATAGGGTGCGCTCTCACCAAAAACGCCCTGTGCAGCGGTAAAGACCGTTTTGGTTTTCAGCATGGGCACGTTGGAGGAGAAGCCCATGACCGCAAGGTTGACCGTGTACAGCCCCGTGTTGGTGATGATGCCCGCCAGAATCGACGGCACAGCGAGCTTTGTCTGCAAAAACGCGGTGATAAAGCCCGCCGCCGCACCGGCCAGCATGGCCAGCGGCAGCCCCAGGAACGGGTGGCCCGCCACGGCGGCGGTGGCCGACACGGCGCAGCCCAGCGTGAACGCACCGTCGGTGGTCATATCGGCGATGTTCAGCACGCGGAAGCTCAAAAACAGCGCCATAGCGACCAGCGCGTAGATAAAGCCCAGCTCCAGTGCATTCAGCACGGTGGCAACGGTAAACATAGGGTGACTTCCTCTCTTATTAAACTTGTCCCCCTCTGCGAGGGGGATGTCCGCAGGACAGGGGGAGAGAACCGTGCCACTGCCCGAAATATTTCGGGTGATGGCCAGGCTCTCTCCCCCACCGCCTGCGGGCGGAACCCCCTCCCAGAGGGGGCCGGGATTTTTTTATTCCGCCGTGGTGACCTCGACGACCTGGCCGGCCAGGTCGTTGAAGGCGCTGTAGTCGATGCCCAGGGCGGCGGCGGTCTCGGTGTTGACGGTGATGATGCCGCCGTCCATGATGTGGTACGCGGGGACAACGCCGGTCTCGAGGATGTCGAGCGCCATGTCGGCGGTGTAGGTGCCCAGCTCGGTGTAGTTGACGCCGCAGGTTGCAAACGCACCTGCCGTGACGAAGCTGTCCGCGCCGGTGTAGAACGGGATGCCGCCCTTGGTCAGCGTCTCGGAGACAGCGGCGGCAGCGGCCATGACCACGTTGTCCGTCGGGGTAAAGACGGCATCGACCTGGCCGACCATGCTGGACGCGGCGGTCATGATCTCGTCGTTGGTGTTGCCGGTCTTTTCGACGTAGGCAATGCCCTTGGCATCCAGATACGCCTTGGCCTCGGCAATCGGGGTCGTGGAGTTGGCCTCGGAGTTGGAGTAGAGCAGGCCGACGGTCTGGATGTCGGGCTGAACGGCGAACATCATATCCATGATGGACTGGGTGTTCAGCGCGTCGGACGTGCCGGTGACATAGTCAATGTCGGTCAGGTCTGCGGCGGCGGGGTCGGAGATGGCCGCGTAGATGACCGGGGTCTTGGTGGACTCGGCGGCGGTGGTCATGCACTGGGCGGCCAGCGTCGCGATGGGAATGATGGCGTCATAGCCGTCGGCGACGACCTGTGTGCCGATCTGGTTCAGCGTTGTGGCGTCGTTCTGGCCGTTGAAGTCCTTGTACTCGATCGTGATGCCCTTCTCGGCGGCCTTGGCGTCCAGCTCTTTCTCAATAGCCACGCGGATCTCGTCGAGGCTGGCGTGGTCGAGCTGCTGGACAATGGCGACCTTGTAGCTGTCAGCGGCGGCGGTGTCCGCGGTGCTCTCGGCAGCGGACGCGGTGGTCTCGGCGGAAGATGCGGCAGTGTTGGCGGTATCGGCGGTGTAGCCGCAGGCGGCCAGGCTGGTCATCATAGCGGCGGCGGACAGAACAGCAACAAACTTTTTCATGGTAAATTCTCCTTAATTTGTAAATTGTAGTGAATGTCAGGTTTGTAGGGGCGGTCATTGCCCCTATAGTGCCCGGTGCGTTCCCGGGCCATCCAGATTTACAAATTCAGGCTTGCCATCGCTCTTTCATCAGGTTCATGTTCCCTCTCCCCCATGGTCAAAAACAAAACTGCCCTTGCACAGAACTTCTCCTGTGCAAGGGCAGATAAAACAAATCTGTGGTGCCACCTTGCTTGCCGTGCTTACTATACAATCACGGCCACTCTGTAGGGAACCAACATTCCCCTGCTCTGTAACGGGAGCTGCCCGTCAGCGGATACTGCGGGCCATGCCCGTTTCCCCGTGCCCTCCGCGAACCATTATGCAGACCCGCTCTGTATCCCCTTCCCAGCATCGGGGACTCTCTGTAACTGCGCTGTGTGCTTTACTTTCGCTTCATTGGTTTAAAGCATTTATACCACACACGGGCGTGATTGTCAACACCCAATTTCAAATTTTATTCAGATTCTGCGGATTCCGGCGACGCCATGTTGTTTTTATCCAGCACAAACAGTTTTTGCACCTGTTCGGCCACGGGGGTGTCGGTGTCCTTCAGCAGGCAGTTCTCCGTCAGGTAGGGGCTGTCCTCGCCGTCCAGCGCCAGCAGCATATCTTTTCCGCGCAGGGCGTCGCTGCCCAGGTACTCGGTCAGGCTGTCGGCGTCCCAGGCGGTCTCGGTATCGTCGGGCGTGAAGCTGCCGGCGTTGCTCCAGGTGCCGTAGACTGCGCCAATGGCGCAGACGCGCTGCGGGTCCTCGTCCTCGCCGTATTTCTGCTTATCCAGCTGCGCCTGCAGCTCGGACGCCATGCTGCCCTCGGTCATCAGGGCGCTGGCCTCGTCGGTAAAGATCAGGATGCCGTCCTTCTTATAGGTTTTCAGCAGCTGCTTCGCGTCGTAGGTCGGCAGCTCACTGTCGTCCGCGATGTTCAGCGTGCCCTGCATGGCGTAGTACAGGCGGGACACGGCGGCGTAACTGCTGCCGAAGAACCGCTCCATCTGGCGCGGATATTTGGCCATCGCCGTCTTGAACCAGTAGACGGCATTGCTGGTCGTGCCGCTGCGCATAACCTGCACAGCCTCGGCGATCTCTGTCTCGGGCGTGTTGTAGCTCGCATTGGCCAGCACGGTCAGCGCTTTGCCCACTGTCGCACTGCGGGCATCTGCCCCCAGACCCGCGGCGTGGAAAACACCGGGGTAGCGCGTGCGGACGTGCTCCCACAGGGTGCGGGCGCTGTCGCGCCGGTCGGCGGGCAGCACGGACAGGTAGCTGTTCAGGCTCCCGGTATTGCCGGTCTGCAGATAGTTGTCCAGCAGCACGCCCGCGGCGGCGCCGTCCGGCACGGCCACGACCCGCACGCCCGCGCTGTACAGCTTGTCGATCAGCGCACCGCGCAGCTCATTGCCGCGCAGGTTGTCGGTGTCGGCCACAAAGACGCGGTACTCGTCGCTGCCGAAGTCCGACGCGTCGAGCGCATAAGTCATATCAATGCGATGCAGATACTTACTATTGTACTCCTCCACGGGGTTGGTCACGTCGGCGCTCTCGCGGGTCGCAATGGCCAGCTCGCCCGCGGCCTCGGCGGCGGCGGTCTCCGGCGTGGCGGCAATGACCTCCTCGGCGGTCTTATCATTGTACAAAAAGTCCTGCAATGCCTTAATATTCACGACCCAGTCTGGGTCGTACATCAGGCGGTCATCCATGCCCGTGCGGATGCCGTAGGTGCCCTGCAGCGGCATGGACATCTGCTGCACATCGCAGCCCAAAAAGCCCGGCAGCTGCACGAGCAGCGCGGCGATCTCGGACTTGGTAAAGTTCGTCTGGATCAGCGGCAGAATGGTGTTGAGCAGGTTGTCCAGCTCCATGACGCTGGCGTTCTGCACCTGATCCAGCACGGCCTTAATGACGGTGCGCTGGCGTTCGACGCGCTTCCAGTCGTTGTCGATCTTGCGCAGACGGGCGTATTGCAGCGCCGTGTAGCCGTCAAAATGGTTGGGGCCCGGGTCAACGTGGTTGACGATCAGCATCGAGTTGGAGGGGACCTCCCAGTTCAGGGCCTTGGCCTCCATCTCGGTAATATCAAGGTCTACGCCGCCGACGGCGTCCACGATCTGGACGAAGGAGTTAAAGTTGACGCGGACGTAGTGGTCTACCTGCACGTTGAAGCAGTCCTCGATGGTTTTCATTGTCAGCTTTGCGCCGCCGTAGCGGAAAGTGTGGGTGATCCAGTCGTACTGGCCCTCATAGCCGTCCAGCAGAATCGGCACGCCGGTACCGCGCTCGATGGAGACCAGCCGGATGACGTGATCCTTGATGTCGAGCGAGACCAGGATCATGCTGTCGGAGCGCGCGTCGTCGCTGAACTCGGTGGTGTCCTCCGTGCCGTCGAGCTGGTTCAGGTGGGTGAAGGCATCGGCGTCGTTGACAGCCTCGGTGCGCTCGTCGGTGCCGATGAGCAGGATGTTCAGCACGTTGTCGTCAGAGAACGGGCTGCCCTCGGGCATTGTCATCTCGCTTTCGGTGTGGGTCAGGCCGGTTCCGTCCAGGTCCTGGTCCTCGTCCGCGCCGATCTCACCCATCTCGCTGACGCTGCCGTCATCATAGCGCAGCAGGTCGAGCTTGCCGTTGACGTAAAGGGCCGCCAGCACAGCCAGCACGGCCAGAATGCCGACAACAATGACCGCGATTTTGCCGCCCTTGGGCAGGCGCCGCCACGGGTTCCTTTTTAGCGCTCCATCGGTTGTTTTTTCAGTTCTCGTTTTCAGTTCGTTCATATTTTTACTTTCCCCTGTTGTTGCCTTGCCTATAATCCTGTTGTGTAGAGGGCAATGGCCGCCCCTACATATATTGAGCGTGTCGAAAAACCTCCCTCTGCGAGGGGGCCAAGGGGTGAGCACACCTTTTTCGACAGGCTGATATATTACGTGCGTTTTAAGCGTTTGGCGATTTGCCGCACATCACAACAATAATACAAAAACGCCAGCCCTGCAAAGACGGTCAATCCCAGTGCGCGCCAGGTGAACCAGCCGTGCTGGATGCTGTGGGTGCGCAGCACGATGAACCACGCCGGGGTCATCAGCGCGCAGAGCCCCAGCGGCAGTGCGCGTGCGAGCTGCTGCCTGTCCCGGATGCTGGCTGCAAACAGCGCCAGAAGCAGAACGACAGCCAGCACCAGCGGCCAGAACAGGTGTTTGCCCGCCAGTGTCGTATATACAAAATGTAAAATATTACCCCAGGTCAATTCCATGCCGTGCCAGCTGTCGGCGGCAGTGCGCACGCCCACCTGATGCAGCGCGTCGGCGATAACGTTCTGCCCGGTGACAAGCCCGGCCAGCACCCATTTGGATGCCCAGCAGAGCAGGTAGCCGACGCCCCACGTCAGGCTGCCGCCCACAACGATGCCGCACTGCCTTGTGCCGGCCCGCAGACGCTGCTGCGGCTCAAGCAGCCAGCAGACAAGCGGCAGGCCAAGGGTCAGGACCGGCGTGACGAGCAGGTCGCAGAACGACGTCACAACGCCAAGAACCAGCAGTGCCAGGCAGACATCATCGCTGCGGCGGGGCTTGGCCAGCACCCAGACGCAGCCCGCGTAGGCAACGGCAAAGCAGGTGAAAAACTGTACCTGATGCGGTGCCCAGAACGCCGTGACCAGCAGCTGACTGACCGCGAACCACACCGCGGCCCGCAGCCCGCAGCGGCGGCGCAGCAGCACCGCCACCGCGGCAAACAGCGCCGCCAGCACCAGATACTGCACCACGCGCACGCCGGTGATGTCGGTGACCAGCAGCAGCGGGCGCAGCCAGATCAGGTAGCCGTGCCAGTACCGCGCGTAGGAGAACGGCACAAGCGCGGGCGCGTCGGTGTGCTGTGCGCCCGCGGCCCAGTCCCTTACTATGTACCATTGCAGGTCGTCGGCCAGCGTCTCAAAGTTATCGACGTTGTAGGCCGTATTCGTCATCATGGCGGTCAGCGGCGGGGCCTCGTCGGCGGACGCGGCCTCGGTCAGCATAATCGTGTCGGTGTAGTTGTCCATCTGGAACAGCTTGAAGTTCAGATATTCCGGGTACAGCCCCTCACCGGCGATTTTCACCGCTGAGTCGTAGACATGGTCCCGCACCGGCTCCCCGGGCAGGGCGTAGGCCGCCAGCAGCAGCACAAAAAGCGCCGCCAGCGTCACGGCGAACGCCGCCAGCGCCCGCAGGGCAAAGGGTGGTTTTTGGTTTTTTGGTTTTGCCATGCGGCACCCCTTTCACACAAAAATACAGTTTAATTATAAAACAAAACTCCCGCCGTTGCAACGGTGGGAGTGTGAAAAAAGGTTGAACAAATACGGGGAGGGTGTGCGGCCGGCGTAAACGGGCAGAGCCCCTCCGGCATCCCTACACCATATCCGTCTGCCTGGACACCGACAGCACGATGCCCATCTCCCCCAGCAGCATCAATAAGCTGGTGCCGCCCGACGAGAAAAACGGCAGGCTGATGCCGGTGTTCGGGATCGTGTTCGTCACAACGGCCATGTTCAGAATCGCCTGCAGCGTGACCTGCACGACGAACCCGACGACGAGCAGTGCGCCGAACTTATCCCGCGCGCGCACCGCAATCGACATGCCGCGCAAGAGCAGCAGCAAAAACAGCGCCACGACCAGCGCCGCCCCGATAAAACCAAGCTCCTCACACAAAATCGAAAAAATAAAGTCGTTCTGCGGCTCCGGCACGTACAGATATTTCTGTCGGCTGTTGCCCAGCCCCAGCCCGGCCAGCCCGCCCGACGCGATGGCGTAGAGGCTCTGGATCGTCTGGTGACCTTCGCCCAGCGGGTCGGCAAAGGGGTCGCGCCACGACGCAAGCCGGTCCGTGGCGTAGGGCACCAGCTCCGGCAGCGCAATGACCGCCGCCGCAATGGCCGCCGCGCCCAGCCCCCCGGCCAGCCCGAACCAGTGCAGCCCCGTGCCGCCCACAAACATCAGCACCGCGCCGATGGACAGGATCAGCAGCGTGCCGGACAGGTGCGGCTCCAGCAGCATAAGCACCGTGACGACCCCCAGAATCAACGCGAACGGCACAACGCCTGTGGAAAACGACTTCATCCTGTCGTGGTTCAGTGAGATGATATGCGAGAACACCAGCACAATCGAGAATTTTGCGATTTCACTGGGCTGCAGCGTGCCCAGCCCCGGCAGCACGATCCACCGCTTGCAGCCGTTGTACTCCGGCATGAAAAGCACGATGGCAAGCAAAAGCAGCGAGATCCCCAGCATCGGCCAGGCCAGCCTGTGCCAGACGTGGTAGTCCACCAGGCTGGCCGCGTACATAGCCAGCACGCCCAGCGCCGCAAACAGCAGCTGTGGGCGGATGTAGGTGTAGGCGTCGCCGCGGCGGTAGAGCGCCACCGCGTACCCCGCGGAGAACAGCATGATGAGCCCGTAGCTCAACAACAGCAGCAAGATCAGCAGAAACGGTATGTCGAATGTCGGCAGCGATGCCGCCCGCGCCCGAATCCTTTGTAGAAGTGCAGCCATAACAAAGCCCCCTGCGCAGAGTGTACGCAGGGGGCGGCGGGTTTATGCTTTTGTCAGCGGTTCAAATCAAGGCTCAGCATCGTGTAGCCGTTGGCGCCGCTCTGGATGCTCTGGCCACTGGCCTCATAGCAGGCCTGCAGGACCTCCATGTTGGGCTGGGGCGCGTCCGGGTCGGTGATGGTCCCGGTGGCAAGAGCCTCGTTATAATTCTCAATAATCTGGGCACAGATGCGGCGGCGATCCCGCAGCGGTGTCAGCAGGTTGGCCATCCACTGCTGGTACATGCCGTGGTAGTCGCTGCCGTGGTCAGCAAACAGAAAGTAATATTCCTGCTCGACCTCCATGGGCGACGCCTGGCAGCGGTAGAAATCCCCCAGTGCCTTGCGCTTTTTATCGGTGGAGTATTGCAGGATGTCCGACAGTCCATTGGGGAAAAGCTCTGGGTGCCGAATCCATTTGGAGTACGGCTCCACCTGCACTTTTAGTGCATCAAAGAAGGCCAGAAAATCCTCAAGCGCGATCTTCATCTCGCCCTTTTCCCATTTCTGGATCGTGCGCTTATCCCGGCCCAGGCGGTCTGCCAGTTCCCGCTGTGAAATACCCGCTGCCTCCCTCGCAGCGGTCATTGCTTCTGCCACACGGCATCGATATGCGGACATAACATCTTTTCTCCCCTCAAAACGCGATTCACCGCCGGAAAAACAGCAAAGCGGCGGTGCAAAATGCGCCGCCAAAATTCCCGGCACTGGTTGTGTACTTTGCACACCGGGATATGCTATATTGTGAAGGGCGGCATCCATAAGTACACTAACACTACCATAATTTTACTCTAGTTACCATTTTTTGTCAATATGTTTTGTTATGTAGCATAGCAGGAGTGGGTGAAAATCGTGTATACCTATCGCGTTGTCTGTCAAAAGCTCTCCGCGCCCGAGCTCGGGCCCTACACTACCTACGGCATTCTGGCCGCGCGGGACCTCCGCGGCTGCCAGCAGGTCGTACAGTTTATCTCCGACGTATCGTTGGACCGCGCCTTCGTCGAGGCCCTCGCACGCCGCTGCACCGCCGCCCAGCTCGAGCCCTGCCACCTGCTGGACGTGGTCGAGGATGCCATCAGCGGGTAAAGCCTTCCGCCCCCAAAGGCTCCGACCAGGGGCGAGGTGCGCCCCTTTGCCGGATGTCCTATAGCGCAAGGGACACCTCTCACATGCTGTTCCCGGCAAGCGCAGTCCTTGCCCGGGTGTGTTTGCCGTGTGCCTTTTTATGCGGCCACCGTAACTTGCTTGTCAGCTCCTGCTCAATATTCCGGCGTGTCAAAAAATCACATTCGTGGTCTATTGAATATCTAGGGCAACACCGCATAATTCCCGCCTTACGGCTTAAGCACCGCTCCGGCGGCTGCGGCACGGCATCTGCGTTGCCAAAATGCTCGATAATACACAAAGTATTATCTGCGCTTTTGGCTTAGCAGCTGCCGCGCCTCGCTCGCCGTATCGGCACTTAGAATTATGCGGTATTGCCCTAGGGGCGACCATTGGTCGCCCGCCAACTTGGCGCAGCAACGCCTTTTCCGGGTAAGTTTTTTCACAGGCAAACGGGCACGGGCGAGCAATGCTCGCCCCTACAAGAGTTTTTTGACAGTCTGCATACTCAGGGAAGATATAAGATTCCATCTTCAACTTGAACATTGGTGTGCCGCATAAGCTGACCCCTGCCCTTTTCGGCTCCGTATAAGGATAAAACCGCAAGTATACACACGACCAAATTCACGGACATTCCCGTTGGATTTGTGTTGTGTGTACGCTTTTTTGGGGCGATTTTTGCGCAACAGTTGCGCAAAAACATCAGCAAAATTTTAACAAGTGCTTGGCGGTGTGCATAATAGCAGCCGAAAACGCTTGTCATTATGACGAATTCGACAAGTCAAAATTTTGCAATCTGCCAAAAATCACTTGCTTGAATGTAGCCGTATTGAAATTCTCATCCCAAAGTATTATACTGTTCCTTATAAATAAGAAGGCACACAACAAACATACCGTGTCTTACTTTTCCCGACGTAAGCGCAAATGTTTGCCCATCGGATTATATTCTCAAAAAAGACTGTAAATACAGCTCAGCTTGTGGAAAAAGTCCGTTTCCGTGCCAGATGTGCGCAGCGCATAAAATCGCGCCGAATGGCGCGCGTTCCCCCCCCCGATATATCGTGAGAACACACATGTATAGAAAAGGAGTCGAAGCAAATGACGAAAGCATTTTCTATCCTGCACCGTGCGGCGGCACTGCTTGTCGCCCTGTGCCTGCTGGTCGGTATGGCTCTGCCGGTTTATGCAGCTGAGGATGGGGCTTTATTTTTTGACGCAGGTTCGGAAACGATTCCGACCATTCCTGCCGCAAACACGTCAAGCGAGGGTGTAGAACCTGCGCAAGAGCCTATTGTATCCGACTTAGAAACGATTCCGGATGAAGGAGATACCCCGCCCACTGCGAACGAGCCGGGAACAGAAGTGGGAGACACGGCAAACAATACAGCAGCGGTTCCGAACAATGACGGCAAAACCCAGGAAGCGGCAGAAAATCAGACTCCCGCCTCCGATACGGACACCGCCCCTGCCGACCCAGCCTTGACGAACAAAACCCCTGCGGACACTTCCGATACGGCTGCCGCGCCAAACTATGCCATCAACGCAGAGGAAACCACGGCGGCAAAAACCAACACAGAGCAAGATGTTCTTTTTGCTGACGGGGACAACCCCAACGAAGAAGATACTATGCTTGCGGATGATTTGCCTGACAACGATGACGCGAACACACCTGATACGATAGCGGACACCAGTGTATCGACGGGCTTTATTCCGGCTACGACAACCATTTATTTTGCGGTTGATAATACAATATTCCGAGATTCCTATCGGGTTCATTTGTATGCCCATAAGCTGGACGACAGCGGCTTGGACAAGGATATGGTTGACACTGGAACGACAACAACCGATGGTCGCAAGATATACAGCGTTACACTGAATCAGGCTGATTATTCAGCGGGTGGGTTTTATCGACTGATTTTCCAGTATTTTGATGACCACGTATCCGACCAAAACCAAAGATTTAAAGGTCAATTCTTTGCCTTTGGCGGAGAAACAAGCGATGACCATGGCAATGGTTATAAAAAAGAAACAGCCATTGACAAAATTGCCGGGCAAATGTTTGACGGCGGATATTCGTTTGACACCGGAAAAAATGGCAGCCAAGGCAAAGCATTTAACCCCGACCAATGGACGCGCGTGGAGTACTATTACAAAGACACACCGCTTTACTTCAAAAATGCAAGCAACGCCGACCTTGCCAACGTAACCGCAGTATTTTATAAAAAAGGAACTGACGGCACGGTAGAAACAACCGCCAGCCTGCCAATCGGCACGGTGGAAGCGGGCAAGTTTTACGCGCAGAAAATCCTGATCCCAGACAATAAGTCGCAGTTTGTAAAGTTCACTTGGGACGGCGGCGAAAGCGCCCTGTATAATTTCAGCAAGGACAACTACGATGGCGCAACGCCGTTCAACTTAACAACCGCCAATTGCTTTGTCTACGGCACAGATTCCACATTCTCTTGGCAAAGTGCGGGCAGTGATTTGCTAAAGGCAAACAAAACCATTTACTTTGATGCCACGCTGTCCTCGTACGGTTACGAGGGCGAGGGTTTACAGCAACAGCCTATGCCGGGCATTGACAACAAAATGTTCTGCTTCCTGACGGATTCAGAGAACCATGTCACTTCGAAGGAGATGACGTTGGTAACAGCCGACCCCACCACTCCCGACCGCAAGCTGTGGTCTTGCGAGATTCCCGGCGATGGAAAAACTTACACCGCGGTGCAATTCTCCGCAACGGATAACCAAAACGCCCCCGCAAAAGACAACAAGACCAGAAAGTACAGCACGGCAGAAATCCCCCCAGCCCTGCAAGAACCCTGCTTCTTTGCCGACGACGGCGACCCGTCGGCCTACACGGGCGGAGAAGGTGTCAACCGTGACGGCTACTGGGGCGAGAAAGCCTCTGTCCGCGATGCCGAAAGCGGCAAAAATACCACCGTTGTGGACATTGATAACAGCGGCACTTTTACCCAACAAAAGGATACAAAGTATATCACCAGCACCCTGTACGATTACTACACCGACTACGAGCTGAATGGCCTGAACCGCGACACTTACTCGTGGGTGACCACATCTTCCCAGCGCGGGTACGTCACTTTTGAGCAGTTCAACCGCGCATTAAGCAGCGCTTACACTGCAAACGGCAATGTAAAATACCCGCTTTATACCGGGCATTTCCAAAAGTCAGGCTGGGGCGACCCCTTTGCAACCGTTGCCGCCGGTATGGGTCTATACGGCTGGGGCGCTGAGGGTAGTCCCAACTACAATATCTTTATGGCCGTGAATAACTCGGCCTTGGATGATAATGGTAATGGAAGCTCCGATTACAATCGCACCTTCCAGGGCCTTGTGGAAAGCAAGACCTCTGACGGTACGGCAAACGGTCTGCCGCTGTTAAGAACCAAGAATTCCAACACAAATGCGTCGGTTGACCCGCACTTTGACAAAGACTTCCTGCAAGGCAAAAACGCCTTTAACACCGTGCTGGGCAAGGTGTACGAGGATGTTTCCTTTCCGCTCAAGCAAAAAGCCGTTTTTGCGCAAAATCCGGACAGTCCGGACGATAACGACCCGGAGGGCAAAGCCGAATATTGGTACTATGACAGCAGCAAAAGCTCTCTGTATTTGAAGCAGAACCAAACCGACGGCAAGTATTATCTGGAATCCCCCAAAGGTGGTGACGGCAACCCCACCACGGACAGCAAATCACAAAACATTTCGTCACCAAACAATACCAATGGCACCTACGGCTTTTTCCCGTTTAACCAAACAGTCAGCACAGTCGGGGCATCCCAATACAACTACGGCTTTGGCGCCAAGCTGCAATTTGACTTTACGCTTACAGAGGACGGCAAGGTTGTTGTAGGAAAAGACACCAGCGGCAGGAACATTGAAGTTCCTATCAAGTTCTTCTTCTCCGGCGACGATGACGTGTGGGTCTACATTGACGGCGAGTTGATGCTGGATGTCGGCGGCGCACACGGTAAAGCGTCCGGTCTGCTGGAATTTGGCGCGGACAGCACCGTAACCCCCTACGTCAGTTCCAACAAGAACACCGACTCAAATGATACCATGGTCTACCAGACTGATACCACCAAAACCGTCTGCTTCAACCAGACCCCTGTCACGTTCACCAAGACGACAGGCAAAGCCATCCAATTAGACAAAAACCGCACCACCCACACCCTGACTATGTTCTATATGGAGCGCGGTATGTGGGAGTCCAACATGGCGGTGGCGTTCAACTTCCCCGACAATAACAAATTGCAGGTTGAAAAGCAGGTCGATCTCAGCAAGGTAAACACCGCGTTCAAGTCTTTATTCCAAAATCAAAAGCTCTTTACCTTTACCCTGCAAAACTTGGCTACGCATTACGGCCCAAAAGCAATCACCAACAGCACCCCCGACCCCGTGGCAGTCGGCAGCGCTTTCTCCGCTAGCAGCAGTGATACTGACAGTACAACCATGGAAAAGGACGATAATCCGCCCGACACAAGCGGAACATACACTGGTCAAACCGTAAAATGGTACGCCCAAGGGTATGATAAAGGCAGCGCACACCGCAACCTGCGCTACGGCACTATGACGCTGACAAACCCGCTCAACATCGAAAACCGCGACTATCTGTCCTTTGACGTTTACGCCGTGGGCAACCCGGGTGACGGCGTTCTGTCCACCAACTACCTGTATCTGACCTTGGTGGACAACAACGGCAAGAAGATGGGCTGCGATGCCAACAGTCAAAAGTCCTATCTGAACACCATGCTCAGCGGCAGCGTTGTGATGCAAAACGACAAGTGGGTCACGGTCAAGCTGCAGCTGAACAAAATGCCAAAGGACACGGACTTTGACCTGACCAAACTCTCAAAAATCCTCATTGGCGATGACTACGAGCGCACGGTTTACTTCCGCAATTTTGTTTTTACCGCCAAGCCCGTGGCAAACAAAACGGTGGGCTTCTCGGTAGAGCAAGCGGATATCCCGGACTATGACTCGGCGGAAAGCAATACCTTGAAGCCCGCCAGCGGCGCGATATTTACGTCCAGCGTAGCGGGCAGCGGCACGCAGGCGGTGGACACCGATGGCACGTTTGATTTGCAAGACGGCGAAACCGTGACCTTTACGGACCAGTTCCGCTGTGGTAGTTATATCTCGCTGCAAGAGGCGGAAAACACCGCCTTGTACGACACCCGCTGGGAAGTGTACGAGAGCGGGACGTTGGTCAACGCAGCGGGGACAAGTCCGTCTGTAAGCGGCACAACCACCACCCCGCTGCAGGGCAACAACACAAAGCCGGAGGACGGCAGAGCCGAAACGGCGGACACACCATCAACAGGCAGCAACTACGACGGCAGCAAGCCCGCAAACGCAAATACGCTGGTGTTCCGCAGTTACGCCGCGCCGGAAGAAGAATTTCCCGAATTGAAGGTCAAGTTCATTAACACCGTCAAGGTCGGTACGCTGGTAATTAAAAAGGAACAGCCGAACGACGAAACAACGGCGCTGACAGGCAGCTACACGTTTACCGTCACCTTCAGCAACGTTGGCGGTATCGGCTTGGGCAGCGCGGACGGCGAAAAAATGACAAAAGACCTTGCCGTTGGCGAAAGCTGGACAATTACCGGCATCCCCGTTGGCACACGCTTCCGGGTAGTTGAAACACCGCCCACCGATGGCAGCCTGAAAAGCGTAACCTGCGACGCCACTGACGCAAAGTACGATGTGGACAACGGCGTGCGCGGCACGGTTACCAGCGATAAGACAACCGTCACCGCCATCTTTACCAACACGGCACACCAATTGATGGATATTGAGGTGGAAAAGCAGTGGCAGGATGCAAACGGCAACAAGCTGACCGATAAACTGCCGGATGCGATTTGGGTCAAGCTGGAGCGCCGCCATGTGAATGACACAACCGGCGCGTGGCAAGACGTGCCGTCTATGGACGCTGTCAAGCTAAAATACGACTATATGTCCAAAACGTGGACGCACACGTTTAAACGTCTGGACAAGACGGATGTCAACGTCACCGGCAACCCCGAATATGTGTACCGCGTGGCGGAGTGCGCAAGCAAAGACGGCAAGTATAAGGCAGACGGTACGGTTACGATTGGCGCATACACCTACACCGCATCGCAGACAACCGACAGCACAACCGGCAAAATCACCCTGACAAACAAGCGCACCGACCCGAAATTTGCCCTGAACCTTACCAAAATGGGCATAGACGGTGAAAACACTTCCCTGCTGGACGGTGTGGAGTTCAAGCTGGAAAAACTGAACGATAGCGGCGCGGCTGAAACAACCTATAACGGCGTGACGGGCAGCGATAGCACGAACCAAGGCAAATGCAGCTTTACGTCCCTGTCCCCCGGCGAGTACCGCCTGACCGAGACCAAGACCGCCGAGGGCTACACCCTGCTGGCCGAGCCCATCGAATTTACGCTGAAAGCGGACGGGCAATGCCTACGCGATGGCGCGGCGTTTGGCGCGAAAACCACAGATGCCGACGGCGTGTGCAACATTGCCCTGACCATTTACAACCGCAAGGGCTTTACCTTGCCGCACACGGGCGCGGACGCACCCAGCCTGTGGCTGCTGATAGGTTTGCCCGCACTGGTGGCTGTGCTGCTGGTGCTGGTGTTCCGATACAATAAGAAAGGGGGCAAACATTCCTGAACCCCCTAAAAAAGCCCTCTACACAAAACAATATAGAAAGAAAGAGGTATGCAACAAGATGAAACTGAAACGTTTATTTACCGCAGTCCTCAGCGCCGCCCTGGCCCTGAGCCTTTGCGCCATGCCCGCAATGGCGGCAGACGACACGACGACGCCTGTCAAGACGAGCACCAGCACGATTGACAAAGGCCAGACAGGCTCTATCACCATCTATAAGCGCGCACTGGATGGTACCGTATCAGGCACCGCCGGTGATGGCGAAACGATGACGGCACCGGGTACTGCATTGAAGGACACAGGCTTTACCCTCTATCAGGTCATGAATACACAGCAGTTGCTTGACTACTATAATGATAACCCAACTGACAAGCAGGTAGAAGTTGAGGACTACTTTACTGACTATACTAAAGATAAGACGGCAGCAGGGCTAAAAGAGAAGTATAAGACTCCTTATAGGGAACAAGTGTTTACAAATGCGCAAGGCGTGGCCCAATTCACCGAACTCGATGTCGGTATGTACCTTGTGATTGAAACCCAAGCCCCGCAGGCTGTTACCGTACCCGCGGAGCCGTTCCTGGTTTCGATTCCTATGACCCGCATTGGCGACACGGCAGAGGGTGAGGCCAGTCAAAACCAAAAGCAATGGCTGTATGATGTGACTGTCTACCCCAAAAACAGCATTGCCAAGGGCACGGTAAAACTTGTCAAGCTAGGCAAACAGGGAGATAAAACAACAAAGCTGGCAGACGTCCAATTTACCCTGTACAGGAAGAGTGACACAAAAGATGAATATACTCCGGTACAAACTGCCGATCCCTTGGTAACTGATGCTAACGGCGAAATCGCTTTGAAAGACCTTACCAAAGGCCGCTACTATCTGCAAGAAACAGGTTATACCGCAAATAATGACAAGGGCTATATCCTGAACACCACAGGCAAATTCTACTTTGACATTGACAAAAATGGCAAGGCTGTGGCGGCAACTGACCCTGCCATTACCGATACGAATAAAGTGAGTGACGCAAGCTTTACCATTGACACTACCGGCACTACTTTGACCGTCACGAACTACAAGCCCGACATTGAAAAGACCGTCACCAAGCGCGACGGCACCACAACTGAACATGAAGCGGATTACGGTATTGGCGATGCCGTGCCGTTTACCCTGACTATCAAAGTCCCTGAAAACGTCGCCAGCCTGAAAACCTTCAAGGTTACCGATACCACGGATGTAAAACAGTTGAAACATAATGCAAATCCCGTTACCGTCAAGGGCATTAAGGCTGACGCGGGCAAAACCGAGGTTAAGTTTGAGGAAAACACGGATTATACGCTGAATATTGATACCAACGGAACCATGACGGTTGACTTTGGTGCGAAGAAGAGCGATAAGTTCCAGTCTGTTGCAGGTGGTAAAATCATTATTACCTATACCGCTACCGTTCAGAGTGGTGCAATTGTTGCCGGTGATGGCAACGTGAACACTGCCAAGATCGTCTATTCCCGCATAACCGGCACCGATATCGAAGAAGGACCTGACAGCAACCAGCCCTACGAAATCAAGGACCAGGGCGTTGTTTACACCTTTGCCCTGAACATCCACAAGACCGGCAAGGGCGGTACCGAGGGCGAAAAGAATCTTGAGGGCGTCACCTTTGACCTGTACAAGAAGGTGGATACGGAAGAGCCGGATATCGAGGGTAAATATCCCTTCTGCGGCGGAAAATATATTGCTATCAGTGACGCTGAGGCCAAAAACCTGGGCTTGACCGATAATGAAAATGAAAAGTGGATCATGGTCAAGACCCTTACAACGAAGGCTGACGGCAAGGATTCCGCAAAGGGTCTGCCCTCCGGCACCTACAAACTGGTCGAGACCAAGACCGTGAATGGCTACAACCTGCTGTCTAAGCCCGTGGATGCCAAACTGAACCTTACCTATGCTGCTGGATGGACAACCACGACAACGTATGATACATATGGCAACCAGACCAAGTCTACAATAACTACCCCGACCTACAAGAGAGACGGCGAGACTGTGACCCCCGGCGAAGAGATTAAAATCATCAACCGCAAGGGCTTTACGCTGCCTGTCACCGGCGGTTTCGGTACGCTGCTGTTCAGCGGTATCGGTGTGCTGCTGGTTCTGGCGGGCGTCGGCGTTCTGTTCAGCCTGAAAAAGAAATCCAACCGTGCGTAATGCACACCATCCAAACACCCACAGCAAAATAAACGGGTAATCCATAGGGGAAGGGCCGGAAACGGTTCTTCCCCTATGGGCGGTTGTGGCAGTGCGTCAACCCTTTACAGAAAGGCTCTTTGCAATGGAAACCACCGTCAAATTAAAACTTGGCTTTGCTGCGCTGATGATCGTCTCCGGCATCGGCGTGGCCATGTACCCCGTTGTCAGCAACGCGGTGGCACAGCGCCACGCAAGCTCGGTCATTGAAAGCTACAACGACACCGTGCAGTCGATGGACGCCGAGAAAATCGACGCCGCCAAGGAGGCTGCGCGCCGCTACAACCAACAGCTGAACAATGCCATCGACCGCGACGCGGCGGGCGAAGCGGACGACATCGGCACAAGCTATGTGGACATGCTGGACGTGGGCGAGAGCCTTGGCTACATTACCATACCCAAAATTGACGTAAACCTGCCCATTTATGAGGGCACAAGCGACGATGTGCTGGTAAAGGGCGTCGGACATCTGGAAGGCTCCAGCTATCCGCTGGGCGGCGTGGGCACCCACAGTGTGCTGACGGGGCATCGCGGTATGGCCGAGGCGGTACTGTTTACCGACCTGGACAAGCTGGGCGAGGGCGACCGTTTTTACCTCCACATCATGGACGAGGTGCTGGCGTATCAGGTAGACCAGGTCAAGGTCGTGGAGCCGGAAAACACCGAGGATCTGGAAATTATCCCCGGCGGGGACTACTGCACGCTGGTCACCTGCACACCCTATGCCATCAACACCCACCGTATGCTTGTGCGCGGTGCCCGTGTGCCGTATACCGGAGAGGACGAGCAGCCCGACACGCCGCAGACCGTGCAGTACCAACAGCTGAATACCGGCAACGTGGTAAAGCGCATTGTGGACGCCTGGCCGTGGATCAGCGTGACGGGCAGTGTGGTTATCGGCGGCGAGGCGCTGCTGTTGCTGCTGCTGTTGCACCGCTGCAAAAAGCGCGAGGAGGAAGACTGATGAAACGCCTGTTTCTGCAAATTTTTGCATGGCTGGCAATTTTGCTGGGCGTTGGGCTGATGCTGCAACCCACGGTCAGCCGATATCTGACGGAGCAGAAAAGCACAAAAACCGTGCAAAAATTTGTGCAGGCCGCCGAAGCTGCCGCCCCCGCCGCGCCCGAAACCTCCGCCGCCGAACCCGCGCGCGCCTACCCCGAACTGTACGACGCGTTTCTGGCCTACAACCAACAGCTTTTTGCCCAAGGCCAAAGCGGCCTGAAAGACCCCTTTGCCTACGAGACCCCCGCCTTTGACCTGACGGGCTACGGCTTGCCCGACGACGTTATCGCCGCGCTGTGGATACCGCGTCTGGACTTGGAATTGCCTGTTTATCTGGGGGCCAACGCGGCCAACATGGCCCGCGGCGGCGCGCTGCTGGGGCAGACCTCCATGCCGCTGGGCGGCGAAAACACCAACACCGTCATTGCCGCCCACCGCGGCTATTACGGCGCGGAAATGCTGCGCAACGTGCAGCAGATACAAATCGGCGACAAAATTACTATGACAACGCCGTGGGACACGCTGGTTTACCGCGTGTGCGAGCTGAAAATTATACAGCCGGACGACATAAACGCCGTGCTGATACAGCCTGGCCGCGACCTGCTTACCCTGACGACCTGCCACCCCTACACCCAAAACACCCAGCGCTACCTGGTGATAGCCGAGCGCGACCCCGACGCAGAGGCCGCCACCCATGCGGCAGACCTGGCCGAGTGTGACGAAACCTGGGACGCCGCACCGCGCCAAGTGACGGTGGAGGCCGACGGTACCTCCGCGCTGGAGGAAGTCACCCCCGAAAGTATCACTCCCCTGCCCCACGAGGGCGGCGGCGAAAACGCGGGCGGCGCGTACTCCAACTGGGTGATTTGGCTGGAAAACAACGCCCTGTGGGCGGGATGCCTGCTGATTGCCGCCGTGATCGGCTGTATGCTGATTTGGCGCAGGCATAGAAAGGATTGACCCATGCAGAATATCAACGAAAAGGCGCTGGCCGTTACAGCCGAGGTAAGCAAGGCGGTGCTGGGCAAGCCGGAAGTCGTGCTGAAAATCATGATGGCAATACTGGCCCGCGGCCATGTGCTGATTGAGGATATCCCCGGCGTGGGCAAAACTACGCTGGCACAGGCGTTTGCCCGCGCTATGGACCTGACCCAAAACCGCGTGCAGTTCACGCCGGACGTTTTGCCGTCCGACATTGTGGGGTTCTCGCTGTACCAAAAGGAAACCGGCAAATTTGTGTACCACCCCGGCGCGGTGATGTGCAACCTGTTTTTGGCCGATGAAATCAACCGTACCAGCGCCCGCACCCAGTCCGCCTTGCTGGAAGTCATGGAGGAAAGCGCCGTCACGGTGGACGGCGTGACGCGCGTTCTGCCGCAGCCGTTTACCGTTTTTGCAACGGAAAACCCCGTCGGCTCGGTGGGTACGCAGATGCTGCCGGAATCCCAGCTGGACCGTTTTATGGTCTGCGTGGTCATGGGCTACCCCGATGCGGAGGCGGAAATGGAGATTTTGTCCCGCCAGCCGCGCCGCGCCCTGCTGGACCGTGTGCAGCCGGTGATGGACAAAAACGACCTGCTGGCTATGCAGCAGCAGGTAGACGAAGTGTATATGAGCGATGAAATCAGGCGGTATATCGTGGAGCTCTCCCGCGCAACGCGGCGGGACAGCCGCCTGATGCTGGGGCTTTCGCCCCGTGCGTCGCTGGCAGTGGCCGGTATGGCGCGCGCGGCGGCTTTTCTGGGCGGGCGCAATTATGTGGCCCCGCAGGATATTACCGCGATTTTTGCCGATGCGGCCCGCCACCGTCTGCGCCTGACCGAACAGGCCCGCACCGGCGGCGATACAGTGCAGAATATCCTTGACGATGTTCTGCACACCGTGCCGCGCCCCCGCCCGGAGAAACCGTTCCATGGCAGGTAAGGTGGGCTGCGCGCTGCTGCTGGCCGTGCTGTTTGCCGCGGCAGCGGTCAGCCGCACGTCGTTTGCGGTCTTTTTGGCGTCACTGGCGGTGCTGCTGGTCGGCTTTTTGGCGTGGTATGTCCGCACACTGCGCAGGGATGTGACGGTAACGCTGCAGCTGCCTGCCCGCCCCGTGCACCCCGACGAGGATTTTGCCGTACTGGTGAAACTGCACAACAACGGGCGGCGGCCCATGCCGGAGCTGCGTGTCGTTTTGCAGGCTGTGGACGCCGAAAGCGGAACGGCCATTGAACTGCCCTGCGGCGCGATGCTGGCCCCGCATCAGTGTGCCGATTTGCGCGTGACCCTGCGCGCAGCAAAAAGCGGTCTGTGGCGGTTCCGTGTGCGGGAAGTCACCGTGCGCGACCCGTTGGGGCTGTTTGCTGCGCACTGCGCCGTGCCGCCCCAAAGCAGAGAACTGTGTGTGCTGCCCCCCGCCGAGGGCGAGGACGACGGCGCAGGCACAAAACCGCAGAACTGCGCCGAAAAAGTGACTGCGGCGGGCTGCGATTTGACCGACGGCGTTTATGATCTGCGCCCCTACCGTGCAGGCGATTCACCGAAGCTGATCCACTGGAAACTGACCGCCCGCGTGGGCGAGTTGACCGTGCGCGAGCCGTTGGGCGCAACCTACCACGCTGACTCTGCGGGCAGCGTTTTGGCAGAGGGGGCCGACGCGCCGCAGCAGTTGCTGCACTTTGGGCAGGCCGCCGTAAAGCGGCTGCGCAGATTGACCCGCCGCAAGGACACCGACCCCGCTACGGGGCTGGTATTTGTGGACCGTGTACTGCTGCCCCGCACCAAGGTCGCTGCCCACCCCATGGCGGAAGCGGCGGCGGATCTGCTGATTTCGGAGCTGCTGGCCTTGGGCTTACTGACGGCGCTGAACGGTGCGTTTGCACTGGCATTGCCGATTTGGGTGTGGCTTGGCGTGGCGGCACTGTGTGCGGCGTGGCCGGCACTGCACCGCGTCCCGCTTTCCAAGGCGGGCCGTTACGGCGCGGCGCTGGCGCTGGCCGTGGGGTATCTGGTGCTGCTGTTTGCCGTGCAGCAGCCGTTTTTGGCCGGTGCGGCACAGTGCGCGGATGCCGTCAGGCTGTGCTTGAATACACGCTTCAACGCAAATTTTGTGGTGTCCACCTCGCCGGTTTCGGCGCAGATGGGCCTGTTTGCGCTGCTGACGGCAGTGCCGTTTACAATGTTTTTGGCCACGCTGACAGCCCGCCACACCGACGCGCTGCTGGGGGCGGTGCTTCTGCCGATCGTGGTGTTCACGCTGTTGGCGGGGACGGGCCGTGCCGTTTTGGGCTGGCTGCTGCTTTTGCCGGGCTGGTTGGGAAGCTGTGCGGCGGCGCGGTCGCTGGTGCGCAAACGGCTGTGGCGTGGCAAGGATTCCGCTGTCTATGCCGCCAACCTGCAGACCCACCGCACAAACCAAAGGCTGGCCGGTGTCGGCATGGCTGCCATTTGCGCGGTGCTGTTTTTGCCTGCCCTGGCACTGCGCCCCGTGCTGATGCTGCCCTTGAACGCGCTGCAGCCTGTGACCGACAAAGTCTGCGCGGCCGGGCTGAGCGCGGCGATCGAGTGGCTGCCGAAAATCAGCGGCGGGGCACTGAATTTCCATGTCAGCGCTGCTGCGGGCGGCGTGGAGGACGGCAGCCTGACACGGGGCGACGGCCTGGCGCTGACGGGGCTGGAGGATATAATGGTCACGACCGACGCCAAGCCGGAGGAGACCGTCTACCTGCGCGGGTTTATCGGCGTGGACTATGACGGCACAAGCTGGCAGGCAGGGAATGCCGCTGCCTTCGACAGTGCCGCAGCAAACTGGAAAACCGACGGCGACGGGCGGCTTGCCATTGCGAACCTGCCGTTTTTGCGCGCGGCATACAGCGGCGCACAGCCGCAGCAAATGACCGTACAGCGTCTGCATGCAAACGATGCCTACACGTTTGCGCCGTACAACGCATATTTTAACGACTACTACACGCCGGACGGCGACGGAGCCATAGCGGGGCAGACCGTGCAGGACGATATGTTCTACTATTTTCCGCGCAAACAGGCAGAGGAGCTGCTGGCGGCCCGTGACGATGATGACGCGGGGGTGCTGGACCGTCTGGAAAGCGCCTACGCCGCATATGTTCGCGCGCGCTGCCTGGATGTGCCCAACGGTGCCGGGTACGATGCCATAGACAAGGAACTGGCTGCGCTGGTGAAGGAGCGCAAACTCAGGGATGATGACATCGATGGCAGACGCGCACTGGTGCGCAGCTGGCTGAACGAGCACTGCCGTTACAGCGCGGACGCCGAGACACCCGACGACACCGACCCGCTGCTGTATTTCCTGAGCGAGAGCCACGCGGGCAGCAGCACACAGTTTGCCTCGGCAGCGGTGCTGCTGTGCCGCATGGTGGGGCTGCCCGCCCGATATGTGGTAGGCTACGCCGCACCGCAAAGTCTGTTTACCGCTGCGGGCGACGGCAGCTGCCGTGCCGTTTTGCAGGACGATAACGCCCACGCCTGGGCAGAGATTTACCTTTCCGGGCAGGGCTGGACGCCGCTGGAGGTCACCCCCGGTATGACAGCCGAACTGACCGAGGGCGAGCTTGCCGCCGATGCCGCACAGGCAGGGCAAAATGCCGCAGACAGTGATACACCCCTGCTCGCGCGGCAGGAGGCCGACTCCCCTGCCGAAACGCCGCAAAGCGTCCCGCTTTTGTGGGTGCTGCCTACGGTTTTGCTGCTGCTCATCTTGGCCTTGGCACTTCTGCGCCGTGCAAGGCGCACACCTTTGCAGACCGTACAGGCAGAATTTTGTGCGCTCCATCGCAAGATGCGGCGCTGCGGGCTGGCGGCGGAGGTGTCCTCTGACGAAGCGGCATTTGCGGAATTTCTGCAAACGCATTGCCCGCAGACGGACCGCGAAACCGTGCAGCACCTGCTGGATGCCGTACAGGCGGCACAGTTTGCGCCCGATCCATGCACCGCCGAAACCGCGCAGGAGATACAGACCCTGTGCCGTAAATTACGCAAAAAACTGTGCAGACGAACGGTGTGAGGGCTGTGCAAGGGGAAGCTTTACGCAAGAAATAATTGACGATTCGGCAAAAAACGATTATGATAAAAGTAAATACATATCGGAGATGAGAAACCATGTCACCTTTGCCGAAGAACGACAACCCAATCGATATCACGCAAATCGCGCAGGCGCTTGGCGTATCCAAGACAACCGTGTCCCGTGCCATATCCGGCAACGGGCGCATCAGCGCAGCAACCCGCCAACGCGTGCTGGACTATGTAAAAAAGCATAACTATACCCCCAGTATGATGGCGCGCGGGCTGGTGAAGCGCTGCTCCTACAATATTTCGCTGGTGATTTCCACGCAATTTTCCGACTTTGAGCTGCCCTTTTTGCGCAAGGTGATGCGCTCTGTCTATCAGGTTGCCGGGGATTCCGACTACGATGTCCTGCTGACGCTGGTGGACGAAAACGAAACCCGTCCTGTGGAGCGACTGCTGGATAACCGCAAAATCGATGGTCTGATCTTGACCCGCACACTGGAGCGTGACCCCTTGATCCCGCTGCTGAAGGCGCGCAAGGTGCCGTTTGTCGCCATCGGTCAGCCGGAGGACGATCAGGTACTTTCCGTTGACCATGACCAGGTGGGCGGCTGCCGTGAGATGACCAGTCTGCTGCTGATGAAGGGCATGAAGCATATCGCGCTGCTGGGCGGCAGCATGCTGTACACCGTCAACCAATCCCGATTGGAGGGTTTCAGGCAGGCTTATGTCAAGATGGGGCAAAAAATTGACGAAAACCTGCTGTTTTTGGAGCTGGAAAGCGACGATTTGCGCATGGAGGCTGTGCAGCAGGCTGTAGAGCGCGGGGCGGATTGCATCCTGTGCATGGACGAACGGCTGGCACAGCTGACGCTGAATATGCTCAAGCAGCTGAACCTGCGCGTGCCGCAGGATATCCGGCTGGCGTCGCTGTATGATAATGAGAATCTGGTCAATACCGTGCCGCCCATCTCCGCCGTGCAGTTTAATGCGGATATCCTTGGCTTAAAAGCAACGCAGCAGCTGCTGTGCGCCTTGCAGGGGCAGCCTGTTGAAACCCGCATGGAGTTGGGTTACCAGGTAAGCCTGCGGGAATCGACGCAGACGTGAAATCCGAGCGCACACCGAGGGGTGTGCGCTTTTTTTGTCTGACTCATCAAACCGTGTACATTTTCAGGAAAATGTACAAAATGGGGCAAAATAAAACAAAAAGTCCCGAATTGCAGATACAAGCAATTCGGGACTTGATAGGATTTATAGAAGAACCTTAACTGTCAGGTCTTTCCAATTTCCCAGTCAAAGTACGTAACCACGCGAATTTCGATAGGCGCAAGCCTGTTCGTAATTCAACTTAATGGTTATACTCGCTGGCAAATCAGCCGCGAGGCGACTTGATGGCAGCCTGCTTATTGGGTCGTCATCATAGGTATGTACCCAAAAGCGCGTACTGTTTGCATCCTCAAGTATCCTATTGACGGCCCCATCCCCTTTCTTCGCTTTTATTTTTCCCGGCATGATTTTTTCCGCCGAAATCGAATGGTAATTGTACGTTCCGCGCACATTGCATTGAACAGTGCATGACTCTTGAAATAGATTTAGTTCCCAGATGTATTTCTGTCCATCGATGGAGAAGATTCTCGGCACAAATCTGTCCAGAAATTCCCGGCTGATTTCATCGTTTGGGAACGACTCTTGCCAGCTGAGTGCTTCCTCTACCTTTTCACTATTGGCAGCTCCGTTTTCTTGTTCCTGCTGGTATTCTTCTAAAATATCCTGCCAGTGATCCTGCCAAACGTTTTTGTAAATTTCTCGCGCCATCAATTCGAGCTTCCATGCTTGCACATTGGGGGCGCTGCATTTGGGGGCTACATTCCTCAGCGACCGCTGATAACAGATATATCGAACAATGCCTTTCTCTGCGCGGAACGCCCGCATTCTGGCTCCGCAGCCACAAAACAGGCGGCAAGCCCATTTGTCGGCGTGTTCGCTCTTTCCATACAAGTAAGCCTGCGTTATATTGCCGTCTTTGTACGACTGCCATGCATGTCTGCGGCGCTGACATTTATCCCATAGTTCCTCTGAAATGATTGGCTCAAAACTGCCTTTCACCAGAATGTAATCCTGTTCGCTGTTCTTGATGCTTTTATGGCTGAGGAAATCATCAATATGCGATTTGTTGTATGTCAAATACCCTTTACAAATCGTATTCTTGGTGATTGAGAGGACCTGACGCGCGCTCCATTGTGGCATTCCGGATTTATTCGGTGTGCCTTCTTGCGTTAGTGTCTGGGCTATCTCGGTGCCATTTATGCCATCAGCATACCAAGCAAAAATTTTTCTGACAGTCTCTGCCTGACTTTCCTGCACCACAAGCGTATGAGCCTTTTTATCACGCTTATATCCAAACGGTGTCGGTCCCGCAACATAGGTGCCTTTTTTCTGTGACGTCTGAATGCCCGCCTTGGTGCGTTCACTCATTTTACGGCTTTCATCTTGCGCAAGGCTTGCCATAATGGTCAGGCGAACTTCTCCATCGCCACGCATCGTCCAGATGTCATCATTGACGAAGTACACTTCAACGCCGTACTGTTTCAGCTCACGGGTCGTAACTAAAGTATCCACCGTGTTTCGGGCAAAACGGGAAACCTCGCGGGTCACGATTAGGTCAAACTTTTTTTCCGGGCATCTCGCAGCATCTTCATAAAAGAAGGTCGGGTTTTCATGCCAGTACCTGAGATTCCTTCATCGGCGTATTGCCCAACCACCGTCCAATTCGGATGATGTTCTGCCAGCTCCAGATACCAGTTCATTTGATTTTTCAGTGCTGATATTTGCGCCTCAAGTTCCGTGGACACGCGCCCATAGAACACGACTCTGCGCGGGCAGTTTTGCTGGTCTGCTTTATCATATTGCATCGGTTTTCCCTCCTTCCCCATCAGTATAATACTGCATTCAGTATTTTCAAAATGTACAAGTCAATGACTCAATCATGGTATAGAAAAGCCGTGGAAGAAGGTTCCTTCCACGGCATGATCTTTATACTACTTTTTCAATAAGGCACTGATGTTTCTTCGTTTTCTTGTCATAGTTGATAGCTACCAAGAGAAGATTTCCTGTATAGCCACGCAGCGAATCCGGATATTTCTTTTCCTTAATCTGCTGCATCGCAGTCTCCGCCGTTTGGTTCCACTTCAACTCCACAACAAGCGCCGGATAGTCATTTCGGTACTCCGGTTTTGGTACGAAAACGAAGTCTGCGAAGCCCCTGCCTGTGGGCAGCTCTCGAACCGGCTTAAAGTAATATTGCATAGCGCTCAGGTATGCAATCGCCAAGACGCTGCTCAAGGAGTTTTCATTGTTGTACTGGATGGCAGAAACATAGTCATCATGGATTTTCTCAACCTGAGTGGCTACTGCATCGCCATCCATATCCAATGTCGCATCCAGCAACTTCTCAGACTCCTGCTGGAACAGCAACATCTCATTCCAATGCTTGCTTTCCACCGCAAGTGTCAATTCCTGCCGGATTTCCTCATTCGGAACGAACGCTGTTTTTCGGTTCTGGTCATATCCCAAGTAGCCAAGATGGATCATATATGTCAAAACATCATCTTTGCTTTGGATATTAACGGTATCGTTCTTGAAGGTAGCAGTGTTTACTTTAACTTCCCCACCGGAAAGCATTTCAATGATTGCCGTTTTCAGCCCATCATAGTTCATGTTGATAAGAGGAACGATTGCTTCATAGGAAGCCGTTTCCGACCAGTAGCTCTTAAACTCTCCCTTCAGCATAACGCTGACAACAGCTCTGGGATTATAAACTTGGTAATCCCGCAGCAAGTAACCATCGTACCACTTTTTTACCTTGTCAAAGTCTTTGTGGTACTCCTCGCAAAGATTCTTAACTTCTTCTTCCGTAAAGCCAATGAAAGGTGCCAACGTGCCGGCACTGACCATGGTAAACTCATCGAAGTTATTCAAGGCCGACTGCGTTTTTTCCTTTTTGATTGGCAGAATGCCGGTGAGGTATGCAAGCTGAATGTATTTTGTCGGCTCTGTACCTTTGAATAAGCCTCTCAGGAAATAGATATATTCTTCTTGAACAGCCTTATTGGTTGCTTCATCTCGGATCAGAATATCCCATTCATCAATAATCACAATAAATTTCTGACCGGTCGAGTTTCTGATGCGCGACAAAGCGTCCGCCAATGTCAACACTTCGTTAGGAAGAACTTCAGGGTAGTACTCTTTTAGTTCCTCCAAAACCGATTGCGTAATGTAGGATATAATACTTTTGATGTCTGCACAACTGGACAAAAACCATTGTACATCTATATGGATCACATCATACTTGTTGAGATGCTTTTTGAAGTCGCTACTCTTGCCGATTGTAAGCCCATCGAACATCTTTTCTGAATCGCAGCCTTTGCTGTAATAGGCTGCCAGCATATTAGCCGTATAGGACTTACCAAATCTCCGGGGGCGGCTATTGCAGATATATGCTTCTGGTGTATCAAGAACGCTGTTGGTATATTCCAGCAGACCCGTTTTATCCATATAAATTTTTGAATTCAGTGCAACTTGAAACGCACTATTATCCGGATTCACGAATCTTCCCATTTCGCCAAAGCCTCCTTCAGAAGTCATTTATTTCTAACCATTCAAATGACATTAGTATAGTCATATAGTACCATTTATCGATACAAATAGCAAGTTGGAAATTTCCCTACCCTATATATAATAGTACAAAAGCGCCGCAGCAGGGATTTCTTTCATAGCATGATCTATCATCGCAGACACCTCATCTGCTATGACGATGATTAAATTTTGCCACATGGAATCCTGCTTTCTGCATATAATCTTCAAAAATATATGCAGATAAAACTCGAAAGGCGCAATAAGCCACAAATTGCGATAATTTTCCTTCGATGAACCTGTCAGATGTCATCTGTTTGAACCATTCGGAATTCCCGAATAGTTGCCATCACGGTCTATTCCTCATCCGAATTATAATATTACCATTTACTGATTCAAATAGCAAATCTAGCGTCATTCCATAACGACACAATAATGCCGTGGAAGTATTTCCTCCACGGCACGATCTGTCGTTATAGCTGTGCGTTTCTCTCCCTCTGCAAATTCCAGACAGGCAACCCTTCCCGGCGCTTTGCCTCGCATCGCTTTGCAGCCATGCGATATGTTTTCTCGCATCTTGGCACGCTCGTGGAACCCAGTCATGGCGCTACTTCCCCAATGCGGTACAGCAGAGGACGCTATTCACTTTTTCGGAGGTTTGGAACCTCCTAATACATAAGAGAACAGCGAATCGGATTTTTTCCACAACTTTTTCAATTTTCTTTTTTTACCAGAAATATATCCACACGCATATCTTTCCACAAACCGGGGTGGATCTTAATCCCACGCGCTTTCTGATACTCATAGGCTGTCACAAAGTCAACCGCAAAACTCAAAAGTGGTATCTTTTCATCCAGCACGCTTACCTGATTTTCTTGACAGCTTTCCAGCCATTCCACCAACTTACGCTTTCTTTTGGTTCGGCCCATGTTCAAAAAGAAATCCTGTGGACGACATATTGTCGCGCAATCGGGTCCAGCACTTTCTTTATCCTGCTTGCCGATTTGCTCTTGCTCAATATCATAGGGAACGCCACTTTTATAGGTAATCATCGCTATCGGCTGCCTTTCCGATTGGATAGGCATGATCTGCTGCACATTCATCAACTGCAACATCCAAATGTATCGGTTATTGCTTTTTACAATCCGGTTGGCATACCTGTCCAGAAAGCCCGGCTCTATTTTACCATCCGGAAAAGAGGCATCATCGCTGAGTGCAGCCTCGATGCTGTGCATATCTAACCTTGCTTTAGGACGCTGTTCCTGTATGGAACTTTGCAGTAAGCCTTCGACATTTATAATCTCATTGTTGATTTCCGTACTTTTGCTTAAGAAATCATCCATAGTTATGCTTCGGCTTGCCCGCTGGCTGACAAGATCGTCCAATTCCTCATTCAGCGCAGAGAGCTTGTTCTCCAGCTGGTTTCCATCATTCGGTGTGCCGGTAGTGTTCAGATTTGCATCCAACATCCGCAAAAGACCCAGTATATCCTCGGCATTTTCTTTCCAAACTGTACGGAACACTTCCCTTGCCATCAATTCCAGCTTCCATTCAGATGCGTATGGTGCCGGACAAGGAATACCGTTCAGTGCTCTGGCGGCATCTTTCTTTTTGAACATTTTCGACCGTGCACAGATAAGCCGCATATTTTTCCCACCGTTGGCCGTTTTATCGTAGCCTTCGATTTGGAATCGCATCCCACAATCGCAAAACAGAATTTTCGTCCATTTATTCTGCGGGAAGGACACGCCAAACTTATGGGCACGACCATCTTTTCCTTTTACAAAAGCAGCACGCTTGCTGCGGATCTGATTGCAGGTTTCCCATAGCTCCTCTGAGACGATTGGCTCAAAGTCTCCCTTTACAAGAACAAAGTCCTCCTCGCTGTGATTGATGCGGTTATGGCTGAGGAAGTCATCAATATGGGATTTATTATAGGTCATATAGCCCTTGTAAGTGGGCTTGCGGAGTACTCGTGACACTTTGCTGGCCGTCCAGCTCAGGCCACCGCCGCCATCCTTACGGTTTTCTTCTATAAGCATTTTGGCAACAGTCGTTTCTCCGTGCCCCTCGGCGTACAGATTAAAGATTCTGCGTACCGTTTCCGCCTGTTCCTTATTGATTACATAAGTTCCATCCACACGGTCATAGCCGATAATATTACCGCTGCCATAGAGTACACCTTTCTCACGGCTCATCTTCTGTCCGGCTTTTACGCGCTCAATGGTCTTGCGGCTTTCATCTTGGGCAATGCTCGCCATAATGGTCAAGCGAACCTCTCCATCGCCGTCCATTGTCCAGATGCCATCATTTACAAAATAGACTTCCACGCCGTATTGCTTCAGTTCTCGCGTAGCATTCAACGCATCCACCGTGTTACGCGCAAACCTCGACAATTCACGGGTGACAATCAAGTCAAAGCGGTGTTCCTTTGCGTGCTCTATCATCCGCATAAATGATGGTCGTTTCTTCATTTGGGTACCGGTTATGCCTTCGTCTATGTACTGCGCTACAACGGTCCAGTTAGAATTGCGCAATGCAAGGTCTGTATACCATTCCATCTGATTTCCCAGCGCAGATAGCTGTTCCCCATGTTCTGTTGAAACACGACCATAAAACACCACCCTACGCGGTCGATTCTTGTAATTTCCAATATAGTCTGTCATTTCGAACGCCTCCTTGTTCTTTCATTGTACAAGGGGCAAATTCATAAGAGAAATGTACAAAAACACTGGTACACTTGCCATCCTTGTATGAGCGTTGCTGCTCTATACTATAAGAGTACGTTCTCTTGATTTTTTTCCACAATCACTATTTTTATTTCATTGCACTTGACATACATCAAGTAGCCATGCCACGCAGATAGCATTTTTCAGAACATATCAACAAAAACACCCTGCACGATTCTGTGCAGGATCAAAATATATATTCGTTTTATTTTCGTACATAACTGGTTGATGGGCCGGCTCCGACTTTTTCAAATAACTATTTCGAAAAATCAGCCGGGCTATCAAACTGGAATTTGTTATTCTCCTATGGAGGCACCGCTATCGTCTTTAAGTCCACAAATCGCAACTATACCATTATTTTTATAACTTACAACGAGAGTAGTGTCATTCCCAAGTTTCCAACATGCAGTGCTGTTTTCACTGGTATCAGGCTTCCCCCATACCTCTCTAAGCTGGTCAATATGGTACCCTGGCAAAAGGCTATTAACATCGGCTTCACTCATTTCTGCGCAACGCCAGCGAGGGACACGGCATCATCAAGATGGGCAACAGCATGATACCATTCTCCAATCTGGAACCCAAGGATAGTGATGTCTATCAGCTCATCACAACGAAACCGGGAGAAAGGAAGAAACAAGAATGATTTTGCATAAAGAAAAGGCGGGCCGAAGCCCGCCTTAGAGTTCATGGCAGTTTAGTGCTGCCAGATATTGTTTTCTAAATCACGCAGACGCGCTTTGTAGTCGTTAATAAGCGCCTGCGTGTTTTCTGTATCCGGAAAGCTGACAATATAGCCGTCCTCGGATTCATGAAAGCCGACAATGCCCGTATAACAGCAACAGCCGTCACGGCGGGTAAAACCGTGACGGCTGTTCAGGGATTCGCTGTGACCTATTCCGTTTTTGCGGTCAAGCGCTGTTTATCTGCGGCGCTTCTTTTTGAAAATCATGAAACCGCCAGCCAGCGCTATGCCGCCGGCAATCGGCAGCATGACCCACCATACAGGGGGCTTTGCTGCGGGGGCCCGGCTGCTTTCCGGTTTTGCAGTGGCAGCAGGTGCGGGGGCCGGGCTGCTTTCCGGTTTTACGGTAGCAGTGGGTGCAGGGGTCGGGCTGCTCTCCGGTTTTGCGGTAGCAGCAGGCTCGGGGGTCGGGCTGCTCCTCGGTTTTGTGGTAGCAGCGGGTGCGGGGGTCGCGCCGCTGTTCGGCTTTGCAGTGGCAGCAGGCGCGGGGGTCGGGCTGCTGTTCGGCTTTGCAGTAGCAGTGGGTGCGGTGGTCGGGCTGCTGTTCGGCTTTGCAGTAGCAGTGGGTGCGGGGGTCGCAGACGCTGCGTCCTTTTCAAAAATTGCCTTGACCTCCACGTCGCCGTCCGGCATGGTGAACCTGTCGTTCTCGATGGTCACGCCACCGCTGACGACCTGCCACTCTTTAAAGTGGTAGCCCGTATTCGGTGCGGCGCTCAGATTGATTCCCGCACCTGCCACCGTGGTGGAGGGGTCTGCAGAGGCGGTGCCGTTGCCGTCCGTTGTTACGGTGACAGCATACGTTTGCACCTGCCGCGCCACCAAGGCAGACTGCCATGCAGAGAGGTTTCCGGCGCTGTCCTGCGCGCGGATATACAGGGCATCGCTGGTTTGCTGTTCCTTCAGCGTTCCTTGGATTGCAAAGCTGCCGTCCCCTGCGGCATAAACACTTTCGCCGTTTTTCCCATAAAGGATTTCGCTGCCGGCATCCGCTGTGCCGGTGATTTGATAGGTACCCGCAGCCCTGTCCGCATAGAAGATCGGTGCAGAAAGGGTCAGCATCGGGGCGGTGGTGTCCCTGCTTACCAGCAGGAACACGCTGGTCACGTCCTTGTCCTTCACACCGTTTACACGTAGCATCAGCGTGCCGGTAAAATCAGGGATGGCAAAGGTGTTCGACCCGTCCGATGTGAGGTTCGTTTCGGTATCCATGCGTGTCACCGTGATGCTGTCGGCACCCTCGCAGGTCACAGCAAGGGAATTGCTGCCGCCGCCCACATAGGCATGGTACACGCCGTTTTCGTCCGGCGTGCATTCCTCACCGTTCACGGAAAGGGCAAGATTCAGCGGCGTGTACTTCGGCAGATATTCCTCGGTAGATGTGGTTTCTGCGCTGTAATACTTTGCGCCGTCCTCCGGCTCCCGGTAGGCACTTACACCGACCTTGTAGGTTGCGTTTGCCGTCAGATTTTTGGATTCCTCTGTTTCCTCGCCGCCCACGGTCAGTGCCATATCAATGGCGGTGGTGTCCTTGTCCAGGTCATAGCCAAAGCCGGTATCGACCCAACCGCCGTTTTGCTCCTGATAAATCGTCACGCGGTAGCCGTCGGCATTTTCCACAGGCTGCCATTCGGCGCGCATGACCTCGTTGCCGGTGAATATCAGCGTGGCACTAGCGGGGGCGCTCGGCTGATAGGGATTGTTGTTGGTGTAGCTAACCGGGGTGGCAAACTGCTGGCTGTCGATGGCGGCCAGGACGGTCACATTTTTGGTACTTCCGTCTTCCTCGCTGACCTCAGTGGTCTTTTCCGTCATCAGGAAGGAGGATACATAGTATTCGCCCGTCGGCATCAGCGTACCTTCTGTGGGAATGCTGACCGTATTGCCTTGGGTGGTGTTCACGACTTGTTCGTCCACAAGGTAGGTTGCCTCGCCGGGTTTGCTGCCCAGATAAGTGCGCAGGGTGTAGGTCGTGTTCTCTGCGGGGTACTTCACCCCACCGGTGAGCGTATTGCCGTTCTGCGTCAGATCCAGCTTTTCAAACGGTGCAACTGCAAAGCCCTTTTCATCGGTAAAGCTCAGCGCACTCGTACTGACGGTATAGTTGCCGCCCTCTTTCAGGCGTAAAACTGCCATACGGTATTGCTTGCCGTCATCTGCCGACTTTTTCATGTCCGCCAGAATGGTTGCGTTGATGTCCGCGTTGGGGTCAATATCGCCGTCGTTGGCGATCCAGTTGATGGGAATGGACGAACCGTCGTCCTTTGCAACTGTCAAATTGTTTTGGATTTCCGTATCGGTGACACTGTTGTCAAACGCCAGCACGATGTACGGCGTTTCGCCCAAAGCGGCAGAAACACTGATATTTGCCGTACTGCCATTTGCAGGCGGCGCTGTTTCGAGCTCCATCAGCATGGCAGGCTCTTCCTCGCTGTTTTCCAGCGACACGCCCTGCACCAGCGGCTCAACGCCCTTGGACGACCAGTCCCATTCGGGCAGCTTGCCGAGCCACTTGGTTTCGATGTCCCAGCCGCCGCCCATGCGGAAATTGGTCTGCACAATGTGCGGCACAAGCACCCACACGCGGGCGTCAATAATTTTTATGTCTACGCCCGCCATCGCGCCGAGGTAGACATCCACATTCTTAAACGCCTGCTCCATGCTCTCGCTGACGTTTGCGTTTGTGACGGGGAAGGTCGTCTGCCCGCCCACAATCAGATTAATGTCCGTCCTGGAAAGTTCAAGACCACTGAGGAACGGGATGCCAAGGCTGCTCGGAATCTGCAGCTTACCCTCGACAATACCATTGGCGCCGATGCCGAGATACACGGTGTCCTTGTTTTCGTTTGCACCGCCGAACGCGCCCAGCTTGATTGCGTTATCTATGGTAAAGATGTCCAGCGTATTGCTTGGCAGATTGAGGGCAAGCTCCTCCGAACCGCCGAAGTAGATGCCCTTGTAGGTAACTCCATTATAAGTACGCTCCTGCCCGTTGAGCTGCAGAGAATAGCCGAAGCTGTTGATGATCTGCGCATTTTTCCCCAGCCCGACGATGCCGACATCCGTTGCCTTGAGGGAAATTTCACTGGGTCCCAGAACAACATTGCCTGTACCCTCAATCAGATGCATATAGGTACCTGTCAGCGCACCCCGCAGCTTGATAGGCGGGATGGCGAAGTAGTCGCCGTTCACGGTTTTTGCCAGATCCTTAAAACCCGCGCCGCCGCCGTTAAGCTGCCCGACAGGAACGGGCGGCACAAGGGGGATGCCGGGGCTGGACTTGACATAGAACCACAAATCATCGGGAATGAGCGAGCCGTCCTTTTTGCTGCGTACCAGCGCCAAAGATGCTTCCGTTTCAAACAGGTCGAAGGCGTTCAGCTCCAACTCAAAGGCATAGCTTTCCTCACCCTTGAAGGTGTTGACCTCGCCGCTGATGCTGGCAAGCTCCAGCGCCATCAGCTTTGCGGTGTCAAAGCTGCCTGTGGCCTTTACGCCGTTGACCTTGAACTCGTTGTTTTTGGCATTCAAGCCGTAGCCCAGCTTTTCCATCGAGAACTCGGCACCATTGAAGATGGTCCGGAAACCGATGTTGCCGCTGAACACAAGGTTCCCTGCCGCGTCGGCTTTTGCGTTTTTCAACTTGACCGCGGCATAGGGAATGTCCACAAAGACGATGGCATCGTTCTTTTCGGGTTCAATTTGGAACGCAAAGCCGTCCTTTGTGAGCGAGATTTGCAGGTCTTTCTCTGCACCGTTTTTCGGCTGATAGAACTTGAAGCTCGGCGCGTTCAGGCTTACGCCGCTGTGTTCGATCGTGCCGTCCTTTTTGATGACCAGCTTGCCGCTGCTCTTATTCCATGTCGCCGTGACGGAGGGCGAGAGCATCGCCGCGCCGCCGGTAAAGGTGAATTCCGTGCCGTTCTTGCTCTCATAATCGCCGCTGATCAGCGCCACGGGTTCTCCGTACTGCTTTTTCAGCGCTTGCAGTGCGGCATCGTCCGCCACATACTCCACCGTCACGCCGCCGTTTACGGCGAACGCGGCAAGCCGCTTGGCAGAAATGGCAGTATTCACCGCATCCGGCTGGGAGGGGACATTCTCCGCGCCCGCCTTGATCAGATCATGGAAGCCCCAAAGGAAGTGGGAGTAATATTCCGAACCGCTGCCTTCTTCCTGTTCCGAACTGCCGTCTTCTCCCTGTGTGGCATAGGCAGCGCTGTCACACTGCACCCAGGTATCCAGCGGCTTATCGCCCGGTGTTACACTGACGGTCTGCGCCAAGGCAACGCGAATCGGCTTGCCGCTGACGGAGGTGATCTCTTGTTCATAGTAATCTGACAGTCCCACAAAGGGATTTGCCCAAGGGTAGCCATCCGTATAGACTTCGGTGATGTAAATGCCGTCCTTATCGCCCCAGCTGGAATACCCTTTGGGAACGGTTTTTGTGCGCAGATCTTCCACGGGCGCGGTGAAGACCGAGTTTTCGGTGGTGATTTGCGGGTTCTCCCCCTCCGGCACGGTGATACGGCTCATTTTAATGGCAGGACCGCCCGACTTTTCCAGCGTGGAAGTATGTCCCGTGGCGGTAAAGCAGTTGAACGAATACCCCCATTGAAAACCGTAGTCACGATTCCAATCCTGTGGCATACTGTCTTTGTCGATGTAAATCGTACCGACCGACGCCAGCACACCCCATGTGTCAGATGATGCCCCATTCTCCTTGAGCCGGACAAGCTCATAGTAGACCGTTGCCTTTGCCTTGATCAAGCTGAGGGCGGTCAGCAGCGAATACTCCACCTTGATGGCATTCGCGCTGCCGTTGGGCGTTTTGGTCACAAATTCCGCTTTTATCGGCTCAGTCACCACGCCCTCTTTCTTTTCTCTGCCTTGGTCATAGGTGATAAAGGTGCAGCGCGGCGCCTGCCCGATTAATACGCCTTCCTCATCGGGCTTTGCTGCGGGCGCAACTGTGAGATAGGCATAAGTACCCCATAATTTGCGAAACGTCATATATATGTACTCGTTTTGCAGGGAAAGCGAGCCGTCATCCAGTGTGACGGTTTTTACCGCTCCTTCAGACGGAAAAATGCTCCCCGGCAAAGCCAGCACCTGCATGGGTAGCGCGCCCAGCAGCAGGCAAAGGCTCAAAAGCAGGGATAGAAATTTTTTCATGTTGCGTCCTCCTCGTGTTTTCTTTTTTGCTTTTCCCGTTCATGCAGCCGCATACAAACGACCGTCAGCACAACGGCCGCTGTGAACGCCGCAACGCCCACCAGCACATAGCCGCCCGCGTCCTCCCGCAGCAGCATCGCACCAAAGCCGCCCCAGGCAGCGGTCTGCCCCTGCCCGACAACCCTGTCCGCTGTCTGCATCAGTGCCGCAAACAACAGCATACACACAGCGCTCAGTCTGCCGATGCCGCGTTTCTGCCTTCGTCGGGTATTTTTTCGTATCTGCCTTTTGACAAGCTCGACCCGCCTTGTGGTATCATACATATCGGTGGAAGCCTCCTCTCCGGTTTGCTGAAGTCTTGGGTGAAAAGTCCCTTCACCTATATAGGTACAAAAATTCGGGAAAACTCTCACCCAAAATGCAAAAATTTACAAAAAAATGAGGGAGCCGCCCAAAAGCAGCTCCCAAAAATCGGATATTCGGTTATTCTTTTCGTACCATACGAAGTGCAGACAGCTTTCCCGCCGCCACCAGTAGCACCGGCAGGGAATAGGCGATGTACTGCGCTGCGCCGCCGTAGGTAATCAGCAGGTTGTAGATGGCGTGCAGGGTGATTGCCGCGCCCAGCAGCCCGCAGGTTCCGGCAATCTTCAGCCATGTGCGCTGCCATGTGTAGGCAAGCCCGGCGCCCACAATGATGCCGCACAAAACGTGCATAGCACCCGTGCCGAAGCCCCGGAAAAAGATGAACGAGAATCGGTCGGCGCCGTTCTGGATGAGATAACACACATTTTCAAAGGTGGCAAAGGCGAGCGCGACTGTGATGGCGGTGGGCTTGATTTTTTCACCCTCCGGCTCAAACACCAGCAGGTAGAATGCCAGCGGCAGCAGCTTCATGATTTCCTCCACCACCGGCGCAATCTCCGCCGTGGCGGCAAGGGCGTCTGCGTGATAGACCGCAGCAAGAAAGGTGTTGATGTAGGCGGAAAGCAGACATACTCCCATTCCGGCAATACAGAACAGAAAAAAGCGGAGCTGCCGCCTGCCCATGCACAAGGCGGCCACCAGCAGCGGGGACACCATACAGAGGAAGATATTTTCAATGTAGGTCATACTTCCACCGCCTTTTTTACCGCGGGCAGCAGTCCCAACAGGGCGAGAGTCAGGAGCAGATCGCACCAGAAGGCAGGGCTTGCGGGAGAGGTAGCCGACCAGAAACACCCCACCGTCCAGAGCAGATATTCCGAACCGACATAGCAGAGCACGCCGACGTGGAAATACCGCCTATTCCGCGCTTCGCCTGTCCGGGTATTCGCATAAAAAAGCCCCCGTGCCGCGCAGAAGGACAGCCAAATCATCAAGCCGCACCAAATCAGGTTGGATAGGATATCCCCATAGGTGCAGTAGAACACCAGCAGCGGCACGCCGACCAAGGGGGCGAGCCACGCTTTTCGGCAGCAAAAGCTGCGTTCCTCCGAATCAGTCAGCGTGACCTGCAAAATCCGCAGAAAAATCGCGCTGGCGACCCAGCCGAACTCCGACACATAAAAGACCCGCGGCGTGGTATGGAACAGCAGCAGGTACAGCGTCCAGTAAAGCGACCCCAAGGCAAAGCATCCGTAGAAGCAAAGCAGCAAAAAGTACGCCTGTCTGCGGCTTTTTTGCCATGCAATGCCCGAGAGCACCGCGCCAAGGAAGGTAGTCAACAATTGCAGCAGGTTTTCAATCAGCTCCATGCCGCCCCTCGCCTTTCCTGTTCGAACTATCCTCCCGGTTCATCTGCCTAAGTCGGAAGCACAGAACCGTCACGCACACGCCCAAAAGAAAGGACAATAGCCCTATGACAATGTACCCGAGTGCCGCACCCCCGCCATACATACTGGCGGCGGTTTCATAGCCCGCGTAGTCGCCGGGTCGGATTCCCGCAACCACACCGGGCATGGCAAAGGACACACCCACAATCAGCACAAGGCACGCCGCAGTAGCAGAAAACATGGCGATTGTACCGCGTCGTCGCTGTTCCTTGCGCTGTCTTGCGGCGATGCGCCGCTTTGTTTCCGCAAAGCGTTCTTCATGGCTCCGCATTTGTGATTCCCTCCCGTTCCAGTAATTTACGCAGGCTCTCTTTTCCGCGATACACCAGATTGGTGATCTGCTTCACGTTTTTTCCCATAACCTCTGCCGCCTGCTCGTAGCTCATCCCCTCAAAGTAGGTCAGATACAAAACCTCCCGATAGTCCGGGTTCATTTCGCCCATACAGCCGTGCAGGATGCGGTTGCGCTCTGCTGTGCCGATGACCTCCTCCGCCAGCAGCTGAGCGTCCGGTTCGTCGGTCAGCGCATCCAGGCTGAACATCAGCCTTCGTTTGCTTTTATGGCGCAGCGCCATGTGCCGCGCCGCCTTATACAGATACGCCTTGAAACCGCCATCGCGGATGCGGGGCTTTTTCGTGAACAGATAGGCGAACACATCCAGCATCAGCTCCTCTGCCTCGTGTATATCGTGCAGATAGCCGTCGAGGTACAGGGTCAGGGGATCGCCGTATTTTTCCATCAGAGCCTCCAGCCCCGCGTCATCGCCGTTCAGATACTGGCGGTAAAAATCCCCGTCGCAGACCATGGTGTTCCCCTCCTTCCTGCGTTCATTATACGCCGTGTGGGTTATCGCGGTGGATGTACTCCGGTATGCCGCAGCCGACCTCCGCCTTGAATTTCAGCGACAGGCTGCGGCTGCACAGCCCGCATTCGTGCGCCAGTTCCTCTAAACGCAGATCCTCGCGCAGATGGGTGGAAATATACTGCAGGCAGTTTTTGATGACGGCGCTCTGTGCGCCGCCTTTTTGGTATCCACCACGCGGTTGCAGAAGTCCAACGGCTCCGGGCAGAGTGTGTGCAGCTGTTCGCAGCATGGAAAAACATCCACAAAGCACTCCCTTTTCTCTCTAACTGTATCACAGTTCTTCCATTACAGTCAAGATATCGACAATAAATGCAAGGGCTGGCTGCCCCTGCAAAAAAGGGCGGGCTTGTGATTTTTTGCAAAGGCTATTGAGTGTTAGAGCTTGTTCTTGTATTTGTGCTTGGCGGCGTCCCATTCATAAAAGCCGGTGGCAGGGATTACGCAGCGCTGGAAGGCGATACTGCAGCGAAACACCGACTTTTCCGTCACCGTTTCGGCGCGGCCATCAATGAAATCGTATCCGCCCACCCGGAGTGCAGCAAAACCACCATCACCTACGACTACGAGGACGGTCACACATGGGCAAGCTACTGGCCGGAGGTGCTGGCTATCTTTGCGGTACATACCAACCTTAACTCCGACAGCGACGTTGTCGTTATCAATGCCGCCCAAAAGCAGCGTATTCAAGACGCCTTTTGGGCTATGCACGAAATCACCTACGAGGTCGAAGAAGTAGACACCACTCCCGAACCTACCGAGGACGACCCCGACCCGGAGCAGCAGACTGAATACATCCTGCATATCACCGTCAACAGCAAAACCGTGGATGAACTGGCCGAGTTGTACAATTTCACCCAAGACCAAAAAAACATATTGCGCGAACTTCTCTCCGATGAAATGCGCCCTACGCTGCTTGCCCTCTGCGGCGGCATCGGCATCATCGAGGATGGCGAGTTATGCTGGCCGCTGCCGGGACACACTTATATATCCTGCCACTTCGGGGAAGTGGATGCTTTCGGCAATGCCGGGCATCGCGGCACAGATATTCCCGCGCCGGAGGGCACGCCAATCCTAGCTGCCCACAGCGGCACGGTGCTGGTCAGCGGCTGGAACGACAGCTACGGCAATCAGGTGCTGCTGGATAACGGCGCAGGACTTTCAACACGGTACGCCCACATGACGCAAACTGCCGTTACCGCAGGGGAAGCGGTAACGGCAGGGCAGGTTATAGGTTATGTAGGCAATACCGGCGACAGCACAGGTTTCCACCTGCATTTTGAGGTTATGCAGAATGGTGTGCGTGTGAATCCTATGGATATGGTTTGTCTGCAAGAGAAGAAACAATAAGTAATCGGTTATCCTGACAAAAGCAGTCTTGAAAGTGTTTTGGCACTTTCAAGACTGCTTCATTATTGTTTATACTGTATCATCTGTGGAAAGTTGTGTGCTTTCTTTTCATGGTGATGGAGAGTGCAAGCATTGCAATGTTCCATAGCAAAGATGCACCGGAAAGACCAACAGCCGCTGTCGCAAGCGATTTTGCCGTAGCAGAGTCATTTGCTTCTTTGTTTGCCACAGCGGAAGTGTCGCGTACAAGACCGGCATTGATGGTCGTGCCATCGGTCATTGTAAGAATTAGGTAGCCGTCGTTATCAATCATGGCGTTGTCTATTCCGCGCCCGGCAGTACCATCCTGTCCATCCTTGCCATCCTGACCGTTTTGTCCGTCTTGACCATTTACACCGTTTTTTCCGTTAATTCCATTGGTGCCATTTTGCCCGGAAGCGCCATCGGCACCGGCATCGCCTTTTTCGCCTTGGACACCCTGAATGCCTTGCTTGCCTTGGTCACCCTTGTCGCCCTTTTCTCCTTGGACACCCTGAATGCCCTGCTCGCCTTGGTCACCCTTGTCGCCCTTTTCACCTTGGGCACCCTGAATGCCTTGCTCGCCTTGGTCACCCTTGTCGCCTTTTTCGCCTTGGGCACCTGTCGCTCCCATTTCTCCGGTAGCTTTCACATTGAGAGATTCCCAATTCTGACCATTGTCATAGGAAACATACCAGAGGTTATCATCACCGATTTTGAGCTGCGGTGTTCGACCATCGACACCGTTTGTTCCGTCTGCGCCGTCCTTGCCGTCTGCACCATCCGTTGCGGCAGCCTTGACGCCTGTGTCGGTTTCACCGATCCACCAGTTGCCGTTTTCGCCGATGCTGGGGGTCAGACCGTCCACACCGTTCGTGCCGTTTGTACCGTCCGTTCCGGCAGCTTTTACGCCTGTGTCGGTTTCACCGATCCACCAGTTGCCGTTTTCGCCAATGCTGGGGGTCAGACCGTCTGCACCGTTCGTGCCGTTTGTACCGTCCGTTCCGGCAGCTTTTACGCCTGTGTCGGTTTCACC
>ENA-OUQP01000402-OUQP01000402.1-human-gut-metagenome-genome-assembly--contig:-NODE-402-length-41571-cov-65.798680_pt1 | contig 41571 bp, 27 predicted proteins | sample MGYA00237951_ERZ548836 | MGnify/ENA primary metagenome ERZ548836 (study PRJEB26490, sample SAMN05194702) | human gut metagenome | biome: terrestrial biome; feature: human-associated habitat; material...
CTTGATTTCTCAAAAGCGAGTGCAAAAGTACTAACTATTTTTCATTCCACCAAATTTTCCGAGAAGAAAGTTGTATTTTTCTTTCAAATTTAACGCTTATAAACACTTTTCGCGTTTCAAATCCATTCTTCTCCTTATTATATATATACGCGCGAAAGAAAACCAGCCTTTATTGAGCCTCCAAATAGAGAACACGAGAAGACCAATCGTTCTTTTTACCCCAGTCAACATTATGCTCCAATGGCATTTCCAAGCCATGTTCCATCAAATACTTGCCAGAATATGACTTACCCTCGCAAGCCAAAGGAGTATTATCGATGACATCAAGCTCACGTACCTTATACATCTTGTTTGCATCCAGACCAGCCATCTTAACGACAGGAAGGTGCGCATTATAGAAGTTAGCAAGCTTCCACCAGTAGAACACAGCCTTATCCTTAGCCTCGCTTACATACATGATAGAAGACAGGCCCTGGTTGTCGTATGGGGAAACCAAACGGTAAAGATCGCCAAACTGTACAACAGGGCGAATCTCCTTGTATTCAGAGATAGCCTTTCGACAGAGAGCCTTCTCCTCATCCGTCATATTCTTTGGCTGGATTTCCATTCCAAGACGTCCGCTCATAGCTACATCAATACGATACTTCAAGGAAGTTGTGCGGAATACGGTATGGTTTGGCACAGCAGAGATATGACTTGCCATGGCGATAGCTGGGAAGAAGTAGCTGGTGCCATACTGCATATAGATGCGCTGCAGGGCATCTGTATTGTCACTTACCCAGAACTCGTCGAAGCCACGCAGACTTCCCCAGTTGGCACGAGCGCCACCACTGGCACAACACTGAATAACGACATTCTTGTACTTAGCACGGATACGATCGATAACCTTAGCAAATCCCTGATGGTATGCGATATAGAGATGACTCTGATCAGCGGCAGAAAGATACTGACTACCATGATTCATGATGGCCATATTGGCATCCCACTTGATATAGGCAATCTCAGGATACTTAGTAAGCAAATCATCTACCACACCATACACGAAATCCTGCACCTTTGGATTACCGAGATCAAGAACCAGCTGAGTGCCACCACGACCAACTACCGCATCACGCTTAGGCGCCTTGATCACCCAATCAGGATGCTTCTCGTAAAGTTCACTCTTGGTATTAGTCATTTCCGGCTCAATCCAGATGCCGAACTTCACGCCATTCTTCTTGGCATCACGAAGCAGGCCTTCGATACCATCAGGCAATTTTTCGGTATCTACTACCCAATCGCCCAAAGCAGTATTATCTTTCTTGCGAGGATATTTCTTTCCGAACCATCCATCGTCCATTACGAAGAGCTCACCACCCATGCTATGAATATCAGCCATCATCTGATCCATACCCTTCTGGTTGATGTCGAAGTAAACACCCTCCCAAGAGTTCAAGAGGATATCACGCTCCTGATCACCATGAGCAAGCACGTACTTACGACCCCACTTATGGAAGTTGCGGCTAGCACCGCTCAAGCCCTCATTGGAATAAGTAAGCGCAAGAGCAGGAGTCTTGAAAGTTTCACCCTTCTTGAGATGATATTCTGAATTCTGCTCATTAATACCAGCAAAGAAATAATGATATTCTGTATCATCAGTTACAGTCTTAAGCTTATAGTTTCCGCTATAGGCAAGTGCAGCACCTATAACGGCACCCGTATTCTCCTGTCCCTTTCCGTTGAGAGAGAACATCACCTCGGCATGATCGGTATGAGAATTACGCACACCATCATTGTTACGGATGACAAACTCGCCTGGCTGCAACTTCTCATGACTCAACTGAGCCTCAGCAGCCCATGTGCCAGAGAGATGACTCATCCATACATCGCCACGACGGATAGGAAGCATAGCTGATGCAAAGGTAGTCAGAGTAACAGTACCCTTTTCACCATTGTTGATTTCAGTCCAAGCCTCAATCATATCCACATCCTTATAGGCACGGTACTTCAGATCCACCTTGATATTATAAACAGGATCCTTGAGATGGATGGTAGTAACTGTGGCATTAGCCTCCTGCTTCACATCGCTACCGGTAGCCACGAGAGCAGTAGAAAGATTACCATCGCTGTGACGCATGGCGAGTGCAGCTTCTACAGGAGTATTCAGACCGTATGCAGGATAAGCATCCATACGACCATTGGTAGCTACTGTGAGATTCTGCAAATCAGCAGCGTTCAGCTTAGAACCGAAATAGAGATACTGTGCAGGTTTTCCGTTCTCCACATCGAGGATGAGCGAAATCCCTTTACTGTTTACCGAAACCTGTTCTGCCATCGCAGGCATGGCGATAGTCATCAGCAAGAGTGCAAGTGATTTTAATTTCATCATATTTATTATATACGTTATTAGTTATTGCTATTGATAAATTTTCGAATGCAAAAATAAGAAAATAAACAAGAACCGCCAACACTTTCTTGAATTATTTTGGGAATAAAGCACAAAAGGTCAAACATCAAGCAAATAAAGCAAATAAATGAGTCGGAAGCAGGGATAAATACTCCAGATTATCACATCCATATCATAACAATCACTAAAAAAAATCATTAAACTCGGAATTTCTTAGTATCTTTGCCCCGCAAACGTTATGTATCATACAATTCAAAAGAAATAAAGCTATATGAAACTCAAAATACATTTCAGTCACAAGGAGGAACTTTGGAACTCCTGGTCGCATGCCGGAGGCATCCTGATGGGCGTTGTCGTAGGAGCCATCTTCCTTTATTGGTGTTTTACCATGCATAACGGATGGGCCACGGCAGGCATCATCCTCTACCTGTTCGGTATGCTGATGTCTTACATCGCATCTACCACCTACCACGCCATCTCCGCATGGAGCAAGTGGAAGGAGCGACTGCGCAAATGGGATCATGCCGCCATCTACTGGCACATTGCCGGTTCTTATTCCCCTATCACCCTGATTGCAATGCGCGAACAAGGCTATTGGGGATGGAGCCTCTTTATCTTCATCTGGGCATGCGCCATTGCCGGAACTGTGATGAGCTTTGCCAAGCTCAAGGACCACAGTAATCTGGAGACGCTCTGCTTTGTGGGTATGGGATTATCGGTACTTGTCGCATTCAAGCCTCTGATAGATTCCGTATCCCCAGCCACGGTTATCTGGATTATCGCAGAGGGTGTCTGCTACATCACAGGTGCCGTGTTCTACAGTATCAACAAGAAGAAATACATGCACTCCGTGTTCCACTTCTTCGTCCTGGCAGGTAGCGTCTGCCACATCATCGCCGTTTGGGACATTCTCATGAAATATATCTAAACGACCCAAGAAAAGAAACCAAGAATAAGAATCAAGGCATCGAAAAGTGAAGGCTTTTCGATGCCTTTGTTTTTTAGAAAAACACCCTTTTTCTTTTATGACCAACACCCTTGCCTTTATATAATAAGGTGATAATGTTAACATTACGTTAAAGTATGAAAATAATTGCCCAAAAGTTTGGAACTTATTGAGAAAAAGCATACCTTTGCAGTGTTCTATTGAAGTAGTACACTAAAACATTAAAGATTATGATACAGATTAAAGACATTGATTTCAGATACCCAGGTAGCAAGCACCTTGTATTTAGAGATTTCTCTTTGGAACTCAAGGAGAACAATATTTATGGCTTGCTTGGTAAGAACGGTACTGGCAAGAGCACCCTACTCTACCTCATCAGCGGATTGCTCCGCCAGCAACAAGGTACCATTCTCGTGGATGGCATTTCGGCACAAGAACGCAAAGCCGAGATGCTGAAGGACATCTTCATGGTGCCCGAGGAATTTGAACTGCCCAACGTTTCCCTCGCCACCTACGTGAAGATGAACCAGGAGTTCTATCCTAACTTCTCTCAGGAAGTGCTGGACCGTTGCCTCAAGGATTTTGATTTACCACTCTCTCTCAAGTTGAACGAACTCTCGATGGGACAGAAGAAGAAGGTATTCATGAGTTTCGCACTCGCCACGGGTACCCGCTTTCTTCTGATGGACGAGCCAACCAATGGTCTCGACATCCCATCGAAGAGCCAGTTCCGTAAGGTCATCGCCAACAACATGACGGAAGACCGCACCCTCATCATCTCTACTCATCAGGTGCACGATGTAGAGTCGTTGCTCGACCACATCATCATCATGAACCAGAGCCAGCTCCTGCTCGATGCATCGGTTTCTGACATCTGCGAGAAATACACCTTCGAATACCGCAACCCACAGGAAATGGACGACACCGTGCTCTACGCCGAGCCAACCCTGCAGGGCAATGCCGCCATCTGCAAGCGACAGGAGGGTGAGCAGGAAACACAGATGAACCTGGAATTGCTGTTCAATGCAGTGATTAATGGAAAGTTAAACGATTAAAAACAGATGATTATGAATAATACTTTTGATTTCAATAGATTTAAGATGGTAATACGCTGGGATATTCTCAGTAATTGGAAGACCTACTTCCGCACTATGATAGGTTTGGCATTCGGCATCACATTACTTGCCCTCATCTGCCTCTGCACTTTTCGTAGCAGATCACTAAGTTCTATAGATGCAGAAAACTTATTCTTTGGAACTTATTCCGATGTAGTTTCTACCAATATTCTGATAGTATTCACCATCAGTTTCTACATATTTGTAGGAAATTGCTTCCGAAACATGAAAACGAAAATAAAGCGAGAGAACTTTTTGATGTTGCCTGCTTCCAACCTAGAGAAATACTTAGGTCGATTACTGAACATCACGGTAGGAGGCTTGCTTCTGACCCTTGGCGCAACCATCATTGCCGACTTTATCCAATTTCTATTCAGCTTTATCCTCACACCAGGGCTACATACTTCCATCACATGGAACTTTCTAACGTTCATCGGAAATGGATTTGTAGAAGTTAATAAAAGTGCGCTAGATTTTGAGGGGATGCTTTTTATGTTAATCAACGCCATTTTCGTCCACTCATTCTTTACGCTAGGAGCGACCTTCTTCCGTAAACACCCTATATTATCAACAACTTTCACAGGGCTACTTTTAATGCTTATTATTGGTTATGCCATCAATGGATTAGGTGAGGTTGGTGTGTTCAATTTCTTAGACCCAGTGTTTGTAAATGCCTATAGCCATGCATTCATCTTCGCTTATATAATTATATTCCTAGTTATATCAGCCTTCAACTATTGGGCATCTTACAAGCTCTTCACCCGCATGCAGGTTATCTGCAACAAGTGGATCAATATCTAAGAATTAAAATTTGAAGATTATGAATTTCAGTAATGATAAAGCAATATACGTACAGATAGCCGAGCGATTGAGCGATGAGATTCTGGCAGGCAAGTACAAGGAAGACGAGCGAATACCGAGCGTCAGGGAATACGCCGTACTACTGGAGGTAAATGCCAACACAACCGTGAAGGCATACGACCTGCTTGCCACCGATGAGATCATCTACAACAAGCGAGGCCTGGGCTACTTTGTTTCCGCTGGAGCTAAGAAGCAGATCAAAAAGACCCGCAAAAAGGAGTTTATGAAAGAAAGACTTCCGGAACTCGCCCGACAAATGCAGCTTCTCGACATCTCCATCGATGAAGTGAAGGATGAGTTGGAGAAGAATCTCAAAAAGATAAAGATATGATGACACTATTCATTCTCAAAAGCATATTTTTAACTACGATCTTTGCCTTATATATAATAAGGTGGATATAATCACGTTTTTAAAAAAGAGTTACGCTTGCAACTTTCAGAAGGTTGCAAGCGTCTAACGTTTAAAATTCATATCAATAAACAAACGTGTTATATGTCATTAATTCATCTAAAAGACGTCAACAAGACCTATCAGGGTGCTCAGCCACTCCATGTGCTGAAGGGCATCGACCTCGACATCGAGCGTGGCGAGTTCGTCAGCATCATGGGTGCTTCCGGCTCGGGAAAATCCACCTTATTAAATATACTGGGTATTCTCGACAACTACGATACGGGCGAATACCGACTCAATGATGTGCTCATCAAAGACCTCTCGGAAACCCGTGCTGCCGAATACCGCAACAAGATGATTGGCTTCATCTTCCAGTCGTTCAACCTCATCTCGTTCAAGACGGCGGTGGAAAACGTGGAACTTCCACTCTTCTACCAGGGCGTGAGCCGCAAGAAGCGCCACGAACTGGCGATGGAATATCTCGAAAAACTGGGCTTGAAGCAATGGGCCAACCATTATCCCAACGAGATGTCGGGAGGACAGAAGCAGCGTGTAGCCATCGCCCGTGCCCTCATCACCAAACCCGAAATCATCCTTGCCGATGAGCCTACCGGAGCCCTTGACTCCAAAACGAGCGTGGAAGTGATGGACCTGCTGAAGGAACTGCACCAGAAAGAGGGAATGACCATCGTGGTAGTAACCCACGAAAGCGGTGTAGCCAACGAGACCGATAAGGTTATCCATATCAAGGACGGACTCATCGGAAGCATCGAAGACAACAGAGACCATCATCTCGTATCGAAAGACTACGTGAAGTAACTTTGAACATTGAACTTGGAACTTTGAACTTTATGAAATGCATAAAGTTTATATTTCAGAGTTCATAAAGCAAGTTCAAAGCAAAGGTAATCATAAAGTTCAATGTTCAAAATTCAAAGTTCAAAGTAAAAGTAACATGAGAGAATTAATCAAAGAAATATGGAGCACGTCGAAGCGCAACAAGCTCCGCACTTCGCTCACGGGATTTGCCGTTGCCTGGGGAATCTTCATGCTGATATTCCTGCTGGGCGCCGGCAACGGACTGATTAATGCCCAGTTGCAGCAAAGCACCCGATTCCTTGCCAACTCCATGCGAGTATTCCCGGGCGAAACCTCCAAGGCTTACAAGGGACTGAAGGAAGGCAGAAGCATCACGCTCAACGACAGGGATATCCTCATCAGCAACCAGACCTACGGCCAGTACGTGGATGATGTGGGTGGAAGATTGGAACAGTATAACGTGAACATCAACTACGGCGATAATTATGTGGCAAGCCAGTCGTTGGTGGGTGTGGCTCCTACACATCCCAAAATCGACAAGACGGAGCTGATTGCCGGACGATTCATCAACGAAATCGATATGAAGGACCAGCGCAAGAATGTGGTGCTGAGCCGAAGCCAGGCCAAGGAACTCTGCAAAGACTACCGTTCGCTGGTGGGCAAGAACGTAAAGATCAGCAACCTCAACTTCCAGGTGGTAGGAATTTACAAGGATGATGAATCGCGCAACAATACCGATGCCTTCATCGCCTACTCCACCATAAAGACCATCTATGCCAAGGGCGATGATGCAGGAAGTCTGGAGTTCACCATCAAGAATCTGAAGACCCAGGAGGATAACGAGCAGTTTGAGAAGAACTATCGTGCCAGCATCAACAACAACCACCAGGCAGCACCCGATGACGACCGCACCATCTGGCTCTGGAACCGATACATGGACAATATCCAGATGAACCAGGGAATCGCCATCATGCAGACGGCACTCTGGATAGTAGGATTATTCACCCTCCTGAGCGGAATCGTAGGTGTAAGCAACATCATGCTCATCACCGTGAAGGAACGAACCCGAGAGTTTGGTGTAAGAAAAGCCATCGGTGCCAAACCTTGGTCGATACTGAAGCTCATCATCACCGAGAGCATCATCATCACCTCATTCTTCGGCTATATCGGAATGGTCTGTGGCGTGGCGGCAAACGAGATCATGGACGCAACCATCGGTCACACCACCGTAGATACCGGACTGTTTAAAGCCGCCATGTTTGTGAACCCTACGGTGGGCCTCGGCACCTGCATCGGTGCTACCATCGCCATCGTCATCGCAGGCACCATCGCCGGACTCATCCCAGCCATCAAGGCTGCAAGAATCCGACCGATAGAGGCGCTGAGAGCGGAATAATGATTAATGAGTAGTGATTAATGTTTAATTAGGCTTACACCTTATTATATATATAGACTAGGCTATGCGATTAGATTTAGATACATATAAAGAGATTCTCGACACCATCACGAGGAACAAGAGCCGCAGTCTGCTTACGGGCTTCGGCGTGTTCTGGGGCGTGTTTATGCTCATCGCCCTGATGGGTGGCGGCCAGGGACTGAAGGAGATACTGCAAAACAACTTCGCAGGCTTCGCCACCAACACCGCCATCATCTGGGCGCAGAACACCACCAAGCCCTACAAGGGATTCAACAAGGGGCGTTCCTGGCAGATGGAAGAGAAAGACCTGGAGCGACTGCGCCATAGGGTGCCCGAACTCGATGTCATCACCCCGCTGCTCTTCGGAGGCAACAAGTCGGTGGTGTTTGGCGACAAGAAATTCAGCGGCAGCACGCAGGGCGTGAATCCCGATTACGCCCAGGTTTCCGCACCTAAAATGTTTTACGGCAGATACATCAACGAGATGGATGTGCGCCGCCAGCGCAAGGTTTGCGTCATCGGCAAACAGATTTACAAGACCCTCTTCCCCGGCGGCGGTGACCCGTGCGGCAAGAGCGTGCGAGTGGATTCCACCTATTACACGGTGGTGGGTGTAGATTACCGCTCGGGAAATGGCGTGAACTTCGGCGGTAGAGCCGACGAAACCATCACCATTCCGCAAACCGTGCTCCGCACCGCCTACAACCGCGGAACAGCCATCGACATCATCGCCACCACCGGTAAGCCGGGCGTGGTGATGAGCAGCATCGCCCAGCGAATGCGTGAAACCATAGCCAGGGCTCACAACATCGACCCTTCAGATGAAAAAGGAATCATGGTGTTCAATACGGAGGTGCTCTTCCAGATGCTCGACAATCTGTTTAAGGGCGTCAACTTCCTCATCTGGCTGGTAGGTATCGGCACCCTTCTCGCCGGCGCCATCGGAGTTTCCAACATCATGATGGTAACGGTGAAGGAGCGAACCACCGAGATTGGCATTCGCCGAGCCATCGGCGCCACGCCAAAGATGATTCTCTCGCAAATCATCTCAGAGAGTATTCTCCTCACCCTGGTGGCAGGCATGAGCGGCATCATCTTCGGAGTAGCCATCCTGCAGATGCTGGAGATGGCGAACACCACGGATGGCATTCTCACCGCCCACTTCCAGGTAGATTTCTGGACAGCCATCTCCTCAGCCATCCTCATCTGCATCCTTGGCGGCCTAGCCGGACTTGCTCCAGCCTGGCGAGCCATGAGCATCAAGCCGGTAGATGCAATGAGAGACGAATAAATAACTTTGAACTTTGAGATTTGAACATTGAACTTTATGAAATGCTTCAAGTCAAATTCTCAGAGTTCATCAGGTAATCATAAAGTTCAACGTTCAAAATTCAAAGTTCAATGTATAAGAAGTATTCAAAGTTGATAGTTGCGGCGATAGTCGCCTTGATTTTCATCGGAACCTTCGTGTTCCTTTATGAGAAATCACAGCCTAAGCCTGTGGAATATACCGAGTTTACCCCAAAGATGGGCGATGTATTGAAGACCACGGTGATTACGGGTAAGATAGAGCCTCGCAACGAGGTGAACGTAAAGCCTCAGATTAGTGGTATCATCACCGAAATCTGCAAGCAGGCAGGCGATTTCGTGCAGGCAGGCGAGGTAATCGCCAAGGTAAAGGTGATTCCGGACATGGGACAGCTCAGTTCGGCGCAGGCTCGTGTGCGCCTTGCCGAGATTAATCTGAAGCAGGCACAGGTAAACTATGGTCGCGAGGAACAGCTCTACAAGAAGCAGCTGGTCAGCGCTGACGAGTTTGATAAGGTAAAGCAGTCGTTGCAGCAGGCAAAGGAGGAGAAGGTTGCCGCCCTTGATGCGCTCGAAGTGGTTCGTGATGGTATTTCCAAGAGCAACGCCAGTGCCTCTTCCACCCTCATCCGTTCTACCATTTCGGGAATTATCCTCGATATTCCTGTCAAGGTAGGTAACTCCGTGATTCTCGCCAACACCTTTAATGACGGAACCACCATCGCCAGCGTGGCAAACATGAACGACCTCATCTTCCGTGGCAACATCGATGAGACCGAGGTGGGCAATCTGGTAGTGGGAATGCCGATGAAGATTACCATCGGAGCAATGCAGGACCTGAAGTTTGATGCCGACCTGGAGTACATTTCTCCAAAGGCAGTAGAAAACAATGGTGCCAACCAGTTTGAGGTAAAGGCAGCCGTCCGCTCAGTAAAGGGCGGCAAGATCCGTTCCGGCTACAGCGCCAACGCCGAGATAGTATTGGCAAAGGCTCTGAAGGTTCTCACCGTTCCGGAGAGTGCCATCGAATTCAGCGGCGACAGCACCTTTGTCTATATCGTAAAGGGCAGCGGCGAGAAGAAGACCTACGAGCGCAAGCAAGTAACCACCGGATTGAGCGATGGTGTGAACATAGAAATCAAGAAAGGTCTGAGCCTGAAGGACAAGGTAAGAGGTCCGCAGGTTGTGGCAGACAACAAGGATGACGAAGAATAATCTTAGCTGTATAGAATAAGCAGTAAAAGCCAAAGGGGGCATGAACACAAAATGCCCCCTTTGGCTTTTACTACTTATTGATAACGTTTAAAATATCCTGACGTATCTTCTCATTGGTACCATTCACCATATAACGTATCAAGCCATCCTCACCTAGGACGATGAAGAGCGGAAAACCGCCTGAGCCAACAAATTTCACGAAATAATTATCACCATAAAGATGAGTCCAATTGAAGCCACGTGCCTCCGTTATCTTCCTTACCTTATCAGCTTTCTCGAAGTTTACAGAGAGAAATATCACATTAGGATACTTATTCTTCCACTCCGAAAGGATAGGCATTTCTCGCAAACAAGGTCCACAGCCTGAATACCATGCGTTGATAACTACCTTATGTCCCTTGAGCGATTGTTCTGTCCAAAGTTTTCCGTTCAAATCGTGCAAAGTAAAGGAACCTGGCAACGGCTTGCCACACAATGCGTCAGTATTCTCGTTATGCCTCGTCAAAGACAACATCTGCTGATTGGTCTCTATTTGGTCTTCTATCTCTGATAGAGATTTCACTCTACTGCGAGGTATCTCATATTTTTCCCATTCCTTAGGTATAGTAAAGTTGGGATACATCGTAAAAATCATCAAGTTGCCATTTTCTCCATACTTGATGGCTGACATAGACTTTACCTTCGATACATCCAAAGGCAAATCCTTGACATAGAAATGTCGATTCACCATTATACTAGGAGACAGCAAACTATCTGCTTGTTCCTGTACGACAGGAGTTTCCTGTGCGCTTGCAGCAAAAGGCATCATCGCCAAAAGCAACGCCATCATCATTTGTTTTATCATTTTCTTTTCCATTGCATATCTCTTTTATATGTTTCCTACATACTTATTCTTATTAGAAAATACGCAACTCTTACCATTGAGTAAACTAAAGGAACGCACTTTTAACTTTTATTCGTATTGGTAACTTGCCCTTTCATCCCTCTTTTTTTTGCAAAAGTACGAAAAAATAAAGAAACTACAACAGAATGTCTCTATAAAATTAGAAAAAAGCAGAACTTTCATCTGAACAAAGTTAAGTAGCGCTGCGCATTGTCTGTAGTCCTTTCTGAATCACAATGCAAAGATACATCCATGAGAATCCGCCATTCACGGTTTCTCACGGTTATTCACGGTTTCTCACGGATTTTCTTTCTTTTTCTAATGATTAGCTCAGAAAGATGATTTATTCCTATAATAAAAGAGACTTGCTTATGACGGCTAAGTAACTTGCTTAGGATAGCTAAGTGACTTGGTTACGATAGCTAAGTAACTTACTTAGGAATGACGGATGACACTGGTGACAGGCTTTTTTTAAAATCTCTCTCACGTAGGCGGGCGGGAAGCTTTTCTGAAAAATTTTTCCTGCCCGCCCGCGTGAAGAAAGTTTTAGAAAACAAGTGTCATAAGTGTCACTGGTGTCACAAATATCATCAGAACGGACGATAGTTACCAGTATCAATAATCATTGAAAGATATAGGAGATGTGATTGAAAGATATAGGAGTAGCAGCAGGAAAGTATAATAGAAGTAATCGGAAGATATAGGAGAAGTTGCCAGAAGATATAATACCTGTCTTCAAGATTGTTAATACCTTGAACCGCACAACAGCTGTTGTGCGCTTGCATATCAACTGTTGTGCAGATGCACATCAGGTGTTGTGCGGATGGAATCCAGCTGCTGTGCGGTAAAAAGGAAAAAGTTACCCAAAGGTAACTTACCTTAGGGTAACTTTTTGTAATTATTAGCCAATCTGAACTGATCTTAAAAACTTATTTCAACCTATGCAGCGGGCACATGATGAGCCTTCCCTCATCATCACGCAAGTGCATACCACTGCCTAGGCAATAGCGGAAGTGGCGGCACTGGGCGCACTCATCCTTGCGCATCCACTCTCGGTTGCGATAAGGGGCAAAACGATGCTGCCACACTTCCATAAAATCATCTTGATAGATGTTGCCTTGATGATAATTGGAACGGATGCTGGCACAGGCAGAGATGGAGCCATCCACCAAAACGGAACCAACTGTTACGCCGGCTTGGCATGAATAGAAATGATTGCGGATATCGCCCTCGTAATTGCCCATAAAGCCCTCACAGCCGTAGCTGCAATCTATCAAGCCCTCCTTACGAGTAAGCTTGATAAAGTCTAAGATGCCACGGTATTCTTCGGGAGTGAGGTGCATATCGGGGTCGGTGGCTGCCCTACCCACTGGGAATACGGCTACGACTCGCCAGTGCTTGACACCTTTATCTATCAGGAATTGCTTGATGGCAGAGAGGTGGGGATAATTGCGACGATTCACACAGGTGAGGATGTCAAACTTAATCTCTGGATGAGCCACCAGCATATCTATCGCCTGCGAAACCATATCGAAGCTATACTTGTTGCCTCGCATCCAGTTGTGCTCCTCACCCAATCCATCCATACTGATGGTCATGGCATGGAGACCAGCACGGAGCAAATCATTGAATTTCTGAGGAGTAAGATATAGGGCATTGGTCACCATACCCCAAGGGAAACCTTTCTGATAGATGGCTGCGCCACACTGGGCAATGTCTTCACGCATCAAGGGTTCGCCACCCGTTACGATGACAAACACTTGATGAGGATCGGTATGCTGCCTGATGTTGTCTAGTACTCGCAAGAAGTCTGCCAGAGGCATGTCTTGCAGCCCTGCCTTCACCTTGCAGTCGCTTCCGCAATGGCGGCAATGCAGGTTGCAGCGCAGGGTACACTCCCAGAAGAGTTGGCGCAAAGGATGCTCCTTCACCTTCTGCTGATAGAGACTTCGAGCTATCTCCAATGCCAAGCGACGGCGAAGGGATAAAGATTCTGGATTTGTCATACGACTACTTCTTTTTCTTCATCTTGCCATTGGCAGTAACCTCAAAAGAGCCCCAATCCCAATCTCCTTCACCTTTTCCCACTTGCTCTACAGTGATATTTTCCGACTTGATGGTATCCGTGGCAAATTCACCAGCATTGGCTCCACCATCTACATCTTCGAGAATCACTTTCAGTCGTTTCTCTTTATGAACCCAGTCGATGGTGCCATCCATGCTCTTTTCCTTGGTAACATAATCACCCTTGCTGTCGGTATAAGCTGAGTCCATTCGATAACTCCCTGCATTACCATAGTCCTCCACCACTACCGCCTTGATGCCCTTGATAGGGGTGCCATCTTCGGCTGTAACATTACCTTTAGCATGAAAAGAACTAGTTGGAGAGCCATACAAACAAGGTTCATCAGTTCCAAGCTCACCGCAAGAAGAGAATCCCAGCAGCGACAAGAGTGTGGCTGCCAAAGCATTGTACCAATGCAAAAACTTCACTTTCATAATCTCCCTATTTATTAATTATACTTCTACCAAGGAAACGCAGTAGAAGGAAAATATCCCCATCACAGAGGGGATATTTAACCTTTTTTATCCGTTCTAGAGAGCATTTTATCTACCCAGCAGAATCTTCTTGATGTCATTGAGCTTATTGAGAGCCTCAACTGGCGTGAGATTGTTCACATCCAAGCCAAGTATCTCATCCCTTATCTGGCTGAGCACAGGGTCATCCAACTGGAAGAAACTGAGCTGCACACCCTCTTTATGTTCATCCAGATGCTGCACGTTAGGTTTACCGGCACCTCCAACTCCAGCATTGTCCTGCTCCAACTGCTTCAGAATATCGTTGGCACGGTTTACAATGCTGCGAGGCATTCCGGCAATCTCTGCCACATGAATACCGAAGGAATGCTCACTGCCACCCGGCTCCAGCTTGCGCAGGAAGATGACCTTGCCATCCACCTCCTTCACACTCACGTTGAAATTCTTGATGCGAGGGAAATTTTTCTCCATCTCGTTCAACTCGTGATAGTGAGTGGCAAAGAGCGTACGGGCCTGCGCCTTCTTGTGCTCATGCAGATATTCAACGATAGCCCAAGCTATGGAAATGCCATCATAGGTGGATGTTCCACGACCCAACTCATCAAAAAGTACCAGGGAGCGAGGCGACACATTATTTAATATATTGGCAGCCTCCGTCATCTCCACCATAAAGGTAGATTCACCCAGCGAAATGTTGTCGCTGGCTCCCACACGGGTGAAGATCTTATCTACCAGACCCACCCTTGCACGCTCGGCAGGAACAAAGCAGCCCACCTGAGCCAGCAGCACGATGAGCGCCGTCTGGCGGAGCAAGGCAGATTTACCCGCCATGTTAGGACCCGTAATCATCATCACCTGCTGCTTCTCGGTATCAAGCAACACATCGTTTGGCACGTATCGCTCGCCCAGCGGCAACTGGGTTTCAATCACAGGATGGCGGCCCTGCTTGATGTCCAGCACCTGCGAATCATCAATAACCGGGCGCACATAGCGGTTCTCATCCGAAGCCTTGGCAAAAGACAGGAGACAGTCCATACGGGCGATGAGATTGGCATTAATCTGAATCTGAGGGATATACTCCTGCATGGCAGCAATCAACTCATTGAAGAGTCGTGCCTCCAGAATCAGGATTTTCTCATCGGCACCAAGAATCTTCTCCTCGTATTCCTTGAGTTCCTGGGTAATATATCGCTCGGCTTGCGCCAGCGTCTGCTTGCGGATCCACTCCTCAGGCACCTTGTCCTTGAAGGTGTTGCGCACTTCCAGATAATATCCGAATACATTATTATATCCTACCTTCAGACTGCTGATGCCCGTCTTCTCGATCTCCCTCTCCTGAATCTTCAGAAGATAATCCTTGCCATGACGGCTGATGGAACGCAGATCGTCGAGTTCTGCATTATAGCCATCGGCTATCACATCGCCCTTGTTGACAAGCTGAGGAGGGTCTGGTTGAATCTCCTTGGCGATGCGGTCACGAAGGGTTTCGCATACGTTCAGTTGCTCTCCCACTCGCTTCAGGGCATCGTTCTTGGCATGCTGGCAAGCCACCTTGATAGGCTGGATGGCTTCGAGTGCATTCTTCAGCTGCACCACCTCGCGAGGCGATACTCTGCCCACGGCTACCTTGGAGATGATACGCTCCAGGTCGCCGATGCGATGAAGCTGGTCGTCGAGAAGCTGACGGAACTCCGGCTCCTTGAAGAAATACTCCACGATGTCGAGGCGCTCGTTGATAGGGCGCACATCCTTCAGCGGGAACACCAGCCAGCGGCGGAGCATTCGACCGCCCATTGCCGTTACAGTCTTGTCGATGACGTTGAGCAGAGACAGACCATCGTCCTGCATCGGAGCCACCAGCTCCAGACTTCGGATGGTGAATCGGTCCATGCGCACGAACTTATCCTCTTCGATGCGCGAAAGTGCCGTGATATGGTTGATCTGCGTATGCTGGGTAATCTCCAGATACTGCATGATGGCACCGCTGGCGATGACACCATTCTTGAGATGTTCCACACCGAAACCTTTCAACGACTTGGTCTTGAAGTGTCCCAGGAGTTTCTGCATCGCCGTCTGCTCGGTGAAAACCCAGTCATCGAGTTCGAAAGTACAGTATTTGGTACCGAAGTATTTCTCGAAATCATTCTTTCGGGCACGGTCGTAGAGCACCTCTTTCGGCATGAAGTTACCCATCAGTTTCTCTACATAATCATAGGTTCCCTCGCCGGTGAGAAATTCACCGGTAGAAATATCGAGGAAGCTTACGCCGCAGGAAGTCTTACCGAAGTGGATGGCAGCCAGGAAGTTGTTCTCCTTGTAGTTGAGCACGTTGTCGCCCATCGCCACACCAGGAGTAACGAGTTCGGTAATGCCACGCTTCACCATCTTGTCCATCTGGCTCAATCCCTTCTTGCCCTTGATTTCCAGGCGTTTCTTCTTCGGGTCTTCCAGCTGGTCGCATACGGCAACTCGCTTTCCTGCCCTGATGAGTTTAGGCAGGTAAGTATCGAGTGCATGATGAGGGAATCCCGCCATCTCGATGCTGCCCGTAGCACCGCCATTGTTTCTTCGGGTTAGGGTGATGCCGAGAATACGGGAAGCCTCCACCGCATCTTCGCAGTAAGTTTCGTAGAAGTCGCCACAACGGAAAAGCAGCAAAGCCTCGGGATGCTTGGATTTCATCTCGAAGAATTGTCGCATCATCGGCGTAAGACCTTTGTTATCGTTTGCCATTATCTTAATTATCTTATGTTTGCCTTTATATTTTGTTAGAATTGCAAAAATAAGAAAAAAAGGGGGAATCAACAAAGGATTTAATCTATTTTTAAACTTTTCCCCCATAAAACAGAAAAAGTGCTCCCTTGCATCCCTGCAAGAAGAGCACTTATCCGATGAATTACATGAATACACAAGTGTGTAAATATCTTATTTCTTAGCTTTAATTACGAAGCTGAAGCAGCGGTCCTGATAGTGCATGCGGTACTTCTCCATTGGCGAAGAACCCCAACTGTCAATACAACCCAGACCAAACTGGCGCTGCTGGATGTGCAACTGTACGAGACCCTTTTCTACCAGGTCACCGCTGTGCTGTCCCCAGGCATGCTCCTTCTCAATACCTGCATCCAAATCCTCTACCAGATAAGGGATGGCGCTGCACTCCATAGGAGCATAGCCCTCGAAGGTGATACCCTTACCGGTGGTTGGATTGAAGATGGAGAAGTAGCGGATGTCAGTATGGTTACCGCTCTCCTGCGGACGGACGTATGGATAATACTCGTCCTTCACGTTAGCCTCATACTTTCCGATGAAAGATGAAGAGTGACGGTCGATGTAGTTCTCCTCCGGACCTCTACCATAGTATTCCAACTTAGAGAATGACGCAGGCATCTGCAACTGCATACCGTAGCGGAACAGATCAGCTACCTTTGCCTCCTTGTCTGTTGTCATCTTCTCGGTAACAGCCACTTCACCAGCCGCATTGATACGGTAGCGGAGCATCAGCTGTGCCTTCACCTCAGGCATCTCGAAGTTGGCTGTCAGCACTACGCTGTCCTTGCTCTCACTCTTGTCGAACGACTTCAGGTTCATCTGAGGGTTCTTCCAGACTCTCATCTTCTTCTGGAGAGAAGCACCGTAGTCGTTGTCGGTAGGAGCACGCCAGAACTCTGGAGTCATGCTCTCACGGAACTTCAACATTGGTTCGCCATCCACATCGAGGTAATCAATCATACCGGTCTTCTTGCCGATGGTAACCGACATTCTCTCAGCAGAAACCTTCACATAGCTGTTGGTCTCCTCAACCTCAATCTTGCTGCCGGTATTGGCAGGAGCATCTACCTTGTCGAACTCATATCCGTTGAGTACAATCTGCTGACGAGCCATCACCTGACCCTTGTCAACCAGCGGCTGGCTACCATCACTTGCAAAGGCAAAGTTGATGGTGATTTCCTCTGTAGCGTGCTCAGCCTCAGCCTTTTCGATGGCACTCTTCAGCGCCTCGCTCTTTACCAGCTTGGTTGCCTGTGGAGCAATGCCCTTGGTATCAGGAATCGCTACGGTAGTCAACTTCACGCCGTTGGCAAAGAGGGTAGCTGTCAGGCTCAGGTCATCAATGTTCTTGAAGAAATTCTCGTTATAGACATTGAAAGAACCGTTCTCTGCATCAAAATCCTTGATCCAGACGTTCTGGAGAACATACTGGATCTCATACGCATGAGGATTCAGACGGCGGTTAGGAGCGATGATACCGTTGCAGTTGAAGTTGTAGTCACTGCCTGGATAGCGGCCGTAGTCGCCACCATAGGTAAAGATTTCCTTACCGGTGATAGGACTCTTGTCGCGCAGACCCTGGTCAACGAAGTCCCAGATGTAACCACCCTGGTACTTAGGATACTTGCGGATCAGGTCCCAATACTCCTTGAAACCACCCTCAGAGTTACCCATGGCGTGGGCATACTCACACTGGATATATGGCTTGGTACCGTTACTCTTGCAATAGCTCTCGCTTTCCTCGTAACCGATGTACATCGGACAGTAGATATCAGTCTTGCTGTCGTATCCGCCACGCTCATACTGTGCAGGGCGGGTCGTATCACACGCCTTCACCCAGTCGTAAGCCTTCTCGAAGTTGACGCCGTATCCGCACTCATTACCCAGACTCCATACGATGACGGAAGGATGATTGATGAGCGGCTTCACATTGCCCTCGTTGCGCTCGATGTGAGGCACGATGTACTCAGGGAACTTGGCGAGCGACTTCTCTTCATATCCCATACCATGAGATTCGAGGTTTGCCTCAGCGGTGATATAGATACCGTATTCATCACAAAGGTCATACCAGCGAGGATCACATGGATAGTGGCTGGTGCGAACGGCATTGATGTTCAACTGCTTCATGATTTTGATGTCCTGAATCATGCGCTCCAGGCTCACTACGTATCCACCGTCCGGATCCATCTCGTGGCGGTCGGCACCCTTCACCAGCACAGGCTGTCCGTTAACGAGCAGCTGTGCGTTCTTGATCTCCACGTTTCGGAATCCCACTTTTTGCGGAATCACCTCAGCGGCGCCCTGCTTGTTCTTCAGGGTGATATATGCCTTATATAAATAAGGTGTCTCAGCCGTCCAGGCATTTACCTTTGGCACCTTGATGATGCCCTGTGCACCTGTAGCCTGTGCAATCTGCTTGCCATCCTTATCACACAAGGTGATGGCAACGTCTGTCTTTCCTCCCTTCAAGGAAACCTTGTAGTTCAACACACCATCCTGGTAGTTGTTTTCCAAGGCAGCGTTCAGACGGATGTCAGCAGCATGCAGTTTCGGACGGGCATAGAGATACACCTCACGGGCGATACCCGTGAAGCGCCAGAAGTCCTGGTCCTCGAAATAAGAACCATCGCACCATCGCATCACCTGCATGGCAATAAGGTTCTTTCCCGGCTTGAGATATTTAGAGATGTTGAACTCGGCAGCCACCTTGCTGTCCTCGCTGTATCCCACGTACTTGCCGTTCACCCAGAGAGTCAGGTTACTGGTGGCAGAACCCACGTGGAAATACACATCCTTTCCCTTCCAGTTCTTAGGAAGCTCGAACGTACGGCGATAAGAACCCGTATAGTTGTTGAGCTCGCTGATGTAAGGAGGGTTCGGGTCAAACTGAGTTGCCCAGGCATATCCGATGTTCTTATAGGTAGCATCACCATATCCGTTCAACTCAAACAAACCAGGCACAGGGAAATCCTTCCACTGTGAGTCATCATACTTCAGAGCAAAGAAGTTGGCAGGACGCTTGTTATGGTCCTTCACGAAATTAAACTTCCACATACCTTCCATGGAAAGGTAGTTGGCCGACTTCTTCTTATCAAAACTCTGCGCCTTCTCCAAATTCTCGAATGCGAAGAAATTGGCGCGTCGAGGCTCTCGGTTCTGCTGATTGATGTTCACATTCTGCCAGCGAGACTCACTCTGAGCCAGCGCCCCACTGCTCATCGAAAGCATGGCAAGGCAAAGTGATACATTTGCGATGGTTCTGATATTCATATTCCTAATCAGTTATTGATATTACTTCTTAACTCCTTTAACTTCTTAATTCAATTATTTGTGGAAATACTGAGTTCCCTCTACTGATGTGAACTTCTTCTGATTATCCTTGCGCATTTCGAGGTTGAGGTTGCTCCACCAAGATGGCCATCCACCAACGATATTGCAGAGATAAACGAACTTCACTGGATGCAGACCCTTAGCCAGCGCTACAGCATTGTCGCTGTTGGTACCAGCCTTTACGGCACCCTCGTTGTTGATCACGAGCTTGTTGTCAATCCAAACCTGCTCCATGCGGGAAGAGAGATAGTAAACGCCATCCTCAGGAACATTGATGAATCCCTCTGCAATCGCACCATAGTTGTTGGCACCACGCAAGGTTGCAGCATCGTCTGGCTGGCTCACCTTCATCTTGTTCAGGTTGGTAACAGTACCGCAGTCCTGCCACTCAGCATCAGCCAAATCCAACTGATTCACCTTCAAGTAATTACCCTTGATACGGCGCAGCTGCAAGCCTGCCTTGGTATCGCTTACATTCACAGCAGGAGCATAGTTCTGCTTCTCTACATCGATGGTTCTCACCTTGCTCATCTTTCCAGAAGGCAATACGGTAGCAATCTTGATGGTCATATTGCCGCTCACCTTGATAGGCTCGGTATAGACAGCAGAAGCTGGAGTTGGAGTAGTACCATCCAAGGTATAGACCATCTTCATCGGACGTGAAGTCTGGAAGGTAACTACGGTATCCTTGGTAATCACTACCTTGTCGCAAGAACCGTATGGCTGCTCAGGCAATGGGATATGATAACGTACGTGGCGCTCATCCAGGCGGACGCTGTTGGCATCTACACGGCGGGCGAAGTCTGTGAAGTTCTTCTTCTTGGCTGGTGACCATGCTATCTCAGCGAGAGCGAGAGAGCGAGGATACATCTGATACTCCATCTTGGCGTTGGTGTACATATACTCCGACCAGTTGTTGCACTGCACACCGAGGATATGCTTCTCCAGACCCAGAGACTTGATGGTATCAGGCACAGGCTCATAGTTATATGTTCTAGAGAGATAAGCAGGAGCACTAGGAATAGTAACCGGCTCAATCTTGTAGTCGCCCTGATAATGGTCGAGATACAAACCGCCGCTACCAGGAGTCATGATTACGTCATGCTTCTGCAAAGCTGCCGAAATACCTCCGGATGTACCACGCCAAGACATCACGGTAGCCTCAGGGCTCAAACCACCTTCGAGGATTTCATCCCAACCGATGATCTTTCTGCCGTACTTAGCCAGCATCTTCTCCATACGCTTGATCACGTAGCTCTGAAGTCTTTCCTCAGCAGAGTGCTTGCCGTCAGCCTGCAAGCCTTCAACCTCGATGCGCTTCTGGCAGGTAGGACAGTTCTTCCAGCTGGTCTTAGGGCACTCGTCGCCACCGATGTGGAAATACTTGCCAGGGAAGAGAGGCACTACCTCGCGAACGATATCCTCCAGGAAGCGGAACATATCTTCCTTACCCGGACACATCACGATATCCTCAACACCCCAAACCATTCTAGGAGTCCACTGCTCGCCCTTGCAGGAGAGAGATGGATAAGCAGCGATTGCAGCCATCATGTGGCCAGGAAGGTCGATTTCAGGAATCACGGTGATGTAGCGCTTGGCTGCATAAGCCACGATGTCCTTGATTTCCTCCTGTGTATAAAAACCGCCATAGGTAGAACCGTCACCCTGGAGGCGATAGCCGCCGATGGAAGTCAGCTCAGGATATTTCTTGATTTCGATACGCCAGCCCTGGTCCTCAGTGAGGTGGAAGTGCATGGTGTTTACCTTGAACATAGACATGATGTCGAGCTGCTTCTTCACATTTTCTACGGTGATGAAGTGACGGCATGGATCGAGATGGAAGCCACGGTAGCCGAAGCGAGGCGCATCCTGGATGTCACAGCACTGAGCCACCCACTTCACGCCGCTCACCTTGGTAGCGCTCTCCACCTGTGCAGGCAGCAGCTGCATGAAGCTCTGCATACCATAGAAGGCACCCTTGCCGGTCTTCGCCTTGATTACTACGCCCTTGCTGGTAACTGTAAGGCGATAGCCTTCCTCAGCCATCTTCATGGAAGGAGAAATCTGGATAGAGATATTTCCCTTCTTGCCGCCTACGGTTACATCATAGCCGGTAGATGCCTTCAGCTTATCAGCCATATACTGTGCGATGTTCTTGCCATCCGCAGTCTGATAAGAGATCACTACCTTTTGAGGCAATACAAACTCACCCTTCTGCACCTGTGTTTTTACAGGCACTGGGATAATATTAATATCTGCAGCTACAGCCTGAGTTGAGACTCCCCCCAACATCGCTGCGCAAGCTGCCAACGAACCTAAGAATTTGTTGATTTTCTTCATATAACAGTTGAATATTGTGTTAGTTGCAATAATTGCCCCCCAGCTTTTTCGGGCTGGAAGGCAAAGTAGATATATATTAATGTTAGTTAGAAACTTCGATAATAATATCTTTTATTTTCAGTTGAATACTTAATAAAATATTTTATTTTGCAAAGATACGTCTTTTATTAATTAGTTCCATCATTTTTAGGTTAATAAATCTAAAAGGCTTTTATTTTTTTAGTTTATTGACAAGAAGCGGCCATTAATAAGTGTCGTTTTTACCATTATATCAATCAGTTATGGCTACATAAGGTTTATCTGTTGCTGAAATGATTGCAGATAAAATCACTCTTATGTCTCTATATATAAATAGGTATAATACTAAATCACGAAGCACCGAAGAGGAAATTTGCAAAAAAATAGCCCCAATTAAGTTTTATTAACTCAGAAATCATTGTGCCAAACTTAAAAAAGACTATCTTTGCAACAAAAAAATTTTAGTTATGGCTAAAGACATAATAAAATATATTAAGAACATCAACCGAAAACCTTCTGTTCCTAGACGACTACTAGAGCAGTTCATAGCAAAGGGTGCTTCTACCATACCTGAATTATCAAAGGGTATAGGGGTGAGCCTCCCGACAACGACGAACGCTCTGAATGAACTGATGGGACAGGGACTTGTCAGGGAGATCGGAAAGAAAGCCGATTCCGCTGGCCGAATCCCGATGGTTTACGACCTGGAACCTACCGCAGGTTACTTTGTTGGTGTGAACCCGGAAATGGACTGCCTCGCTTTGGCAGTGAGCGACTTCTGTGGCAATCTGATCACAGAGAAGCAGAAAGTTCCTTATGTGTATGAGAATACGCCTGAGAGCCTTGCCGAGATGGGAAAGATTATTAATGTCTTTATCGACAATCTACCTATTAAAAGAGAAGAAATCCTGGAAATTTGCGTCAACGTGGCAGAACGCGTGAGATCTCTGGAAGGAAGAGCATACAACATGTTCACGTTCCTGGAAGAACCTCTGGCTGAGAAGCTCACAGAGCTGTTGGAGCTTCCAACCTGCATCGAGAACGATTCCCGCAGTATGACCTACGGAGAGTTTATCAAAGGATGCTGTAAAGGTAAGAAAGATGTCATCTTCGTCAACATATGCTGGGGTTTGGGCATCGGAATCATCATCGACGGCAAGCTGTACTACGGCAAGTCGGGATATTCTGGAGAGTTCGGTCACATGACCGCCTACAACAACAACATCATCTGCCACTGCGGCAAGATTGGCTGCGTGGAGACAGAAGTATCGGGCAGAGCACTCAAGAGAAAACTAACGGAGAATATCCTGGCTGGCAAGCCATCCATTCTCTCGGACAAGGTACTCAAGCAGAAAGAGGAGCTTACGCTGGAAGACATCATGGATGCCATCGCTAAGGAAGATGTACTGAGCCTTGCCACCCTGCAACACATCGCAGATGAGTTGGGCAAGCAACTGGCAGGCATCATCAATATATTCAACCCAGAGATGCTGGTCATCGGCGGAGAAATGTCTGTCACAGGCGATTATCTCACCCTGCCAGTGAACATGGGAATCAAGAAGTATTCGCTCAATGTCATGAACGAAGATTCACAAATCGTCACTTCTGAGCTGAAAGACCAGGCCGGTGTCATCGGAGCGTGTCTGATAGCTCGACAGAAGTTGCTTACAATATAAAACCTATCACGACTAGCGGCATCTGCATCGTCTTAGGCGGCGAGAATAGGTGCCCATATATCAACATTATCGCTGCATTCTAGCTTTTAGCTTGATGACAAAAAATGCAAATATTACTACACCTATATGAGAACAATTTAAAATGACCTATGACACAAAGGGGCAAATTGTTATTTTGCAGCAAATCTGAGTTCAATGTTACTTCCTTGTAAGGGGGTAATGATATGAATTACGAGGGGCGCGCCAACCAATGGCGCCCCCTCTTTCTAAAGACAACAACAAAGCTAAAAATAAATAGCTAACAATCATATAAGACTACTCCAGAAGAAGTAGCTGATGATAATAAATGAAATAAACCAATAATATATATTAGTCCTATGAACAAAAGGGCAAATTTGTATTTTGCAGCGCTGTTGGGTGCCATGTCACCACTTAGCACTGTCACTGCATTGGCAGCTCAGAGCAATTCAGCAATTGCAACCGCTACCCAGCAGCAAAACTCATGTAAAGGTACTGTAAAGGACGCTTCTGGCGAGCCTATCATTGGTGCTACCATCCGTATCGATGGCAAGACCGGCGGTACCGTGACCGACCTTGACGGTAACTTCGTCCTTAACAATTTGACTAAGGGCGCTAAGCTCACTATTACTTACGTAGGTTACAAGGCCCAGACAATCACTTGGAACGGAACTCCATTAGACATCACTATGCAAGACGATGCCAACGTACTCGAGGAGACTGTAGTCATCGGTTACGGTACAGTAAAGAAGGCTGACTTGGCAGGTTCTGTTGCTGTGATGGAAGGCAAGAGCTTCAAGGATCAGCCTGTTGCACGTGTTGAGGATGCCCTCAACGGACGTATGTCTGGTGTGCAGGTAATGTCAAGTGGTGTTCCTGGTGGTGCAATGAAGATTCGTGTCCGTGGTGCCAGCTCAGTAAACAAGAGCAACGACCCTCTCTACGTAGTAGATGGTATCGTTCGCGAGACAGGTCTTGAGGGTATCAGCCCTGAGGATATCCAGAGCATTCAGGTATTGAAGGATGCTTCTTCTACCGCTATCTATGGTGCCCGTGGTGCCAATGGTGTTGTGATGGTACAGACCAAGAGCGGTAAGGCTGGTGTTACCCAGGTTACCTTCGACGGCAGCTTCGGTTTCTCTAACGCTTACAACATCCCAGAGGTAATGGGTACCAAGCAGTATGCACAGGCTTTGGTTGACCACAAGGGTGTGGATCAGAGCGCTGTACAGGATTATTTGAATGGTACAAAGCCAGGTATCGACTGGATGGATCAGTTGCTCCAGACAGGTATTACCCAGAACTATAAGGTTGCCTTGTCACAGGGTAACGAGAAAACACAGACTTACTTCTCTGCCAACTTGATGGATCAGAAAGGTGTAATCGTTGACACAAAGTCTAGACGTTACGCTATCAAGGCAAACATTCATAATAAGGTATTCGACTGGTTGGAGTTGACCGCCGACCTCAACCTTGCTCAGACAGACAACTCTGGTGCTGGCTTCGCTCAGAACCAGTCTAACCCTATCTGGGTAGGTTTGAACTACTCTCCTACTATGGAGATGATGGCTGCCAACGGCAAGTACAACCTGGACCCATACAACAACATCCAGAACAACCCTTACGGTATTCTCCACGACAGCCAGAACGACCGCAAGCGTACCATGGTAACTGGTCATGTTGACTTGAAGTTCAACCTTCTCAAGGGCTTGACCTTTACTACCACCAACGGTATCGACTACAACGATTACAAGTGGTACAGCTTCACATCTACCAAGGTGAACGCAGCAGGTAACAATATGGGCAACAACGATGCTACCGTAACCGCTTTGCAGTCAACCAACAACTTGACCTACAGCAACAAGTGGGGTGAGCACGGCTTGACAGCAACAGGTGTATGGGAAGTTACCTCTAACGAGGTTCGCCGCATGGGTATGTCAGGTACAGGTATTGCTCACGAGCAGTTGGGCTACTGGAACGTAGCTGATGCTGCTTCCAAGACACCAACCAACGGCTATAGCAAGTGGACCATGCTCTCTGGTGTAGCTCGTTTGATGTACAACTATGCCGACCGTTATATGTTGACTGGTACCTTCCGTGCGGATGGTTCTAGCCGCTTTACCAACAAGAAGTGGGGTTACTTCCCATCTGCAGCTGCAGCTTGGACCATCTCTAACGAGAAGTTCTGGGAGCCTATCAAGGATGCAGTAGAGTACATGAAGATCCGTGCTAGCTACGGTATCATCGGTAACCAGGATATCTCTCCATATTCAACTCTCGGTTCATTGGGTACAACTGGTTTCACATACGGTACAACTCAGTCTTACACAGGTTACTGGGCAAATGGTCTTGCTACTCCAGATTTGACATGGGAGAAGGTTCACCAGTTTGACCTCGGTGTTGACTTCGGTTTCTTCGGCAACCGTTTGAACATTAGCTTAGACTACTTCGACAAGAAGACAAAGGATGCCCTCCTGACTACATCAGCTCCAGGTTACCTGGGTGGCACATCTTACTGGGTAAATGCCGGTGAGGTAAGCAACAAGGGTTTTGATGCAACCATCAATGCACAGATTATCCAGACCAAGGACTGGTCATGGTCATCTACCTTGAATGCCAGCTACATCAAGAACGAGGTTACCAAGCTGACAGCAGATGCTCCTATCCTCTATGGTACCAGCCCTTCTCCAGGTACTGTTGACCCATGTACCATCATCAAGGAAGGTGAGGCAATCGGTACATTCTACGGCTTCAAGTGGGCAGGTGTAGAGAAGAACGACAAGGGACAGTATGTTGATATGTATTATGCAGCAGACGGCACCAAGACAGCTACTCCAGATGCATCAAAGGACCGCTTCGTATTAGGCCGTTCAAACCCAGACGTTACATTGGGCTGGAACAACACCGTAAGCTACAAGAACTGGGACTTCAACGTATTCTTCAATGCAGCCTTCGGAGCTAAGCGTTTGAACATGGTACGTTACGCTATGAACTCAATGGTAGGTGCCTCTATGTTTGTAACCGATAAGGATTACTTCAACAACATCGGAATCACCATGCCAACAGTAGGCGCCGAGAACAAGACATACGGTAACTCAGACAAGTGGTTGGAGAATGCAGATTACCTCCGTTGCGAGAATATCAGCATTGCTTATACATTCCCACGCAGCGTGACAAAGATTGCAGACATCCGTCTCTCTCTCTCAGCTCAGAACCTCTTCACCATTACCGGCTATAAGGGTATCGACCCAGCTGGTGCATCATTCAGTGATAATGGTGTTGACCGTGATAACGGTTTGGATATGGGTGCTTACCCTAATCCTCGTACCATCACAATGGGCGTACGTGTAAACTTCTAACTTCAATCATCTAAAAACTGAAATAATTATGAGAACTAGAAAATTATTATATATGGGTTGTCTCATGGCAGCATCATTGCTTACCTTCTCTTCTTGCGGAGACTTCCTGGATGAGGAACCTAAGGGACAGTTGACCCCAGATAACTTCTTCAATAGCGAAGATGACCTGACAGCAAGTGTTAACGCACTGTATGACAGAATCAACCAGACACAGAGCTGGACCAACCCTATGTACCCACAGTGGCAGGGTGATGATATCACAGCCAACCCTGGTTCTAACAAGCAGGCTTGTGCTGCCCTTGATGCCTTTGCATCTGATGGTGCCAACAAGGGTGTAACTGATGCCTGGAACCAGCATTATTCAGTAATCAAGGCAGCCAACCTGATTACCGAGAGTGCAAGCAAGGCTCCTGTTGCTCAGGAAAAGATCAACGTGGCTTTGGGTAATGCACACTTCTGGCGTGCTTACGCTTACTACTATCTGGTACGTGTATTCGGTCCTGTGCCATTGATTACCGGTACCGACGTTTCACAGTTGGAGGTTGCTCCATCTAGTGTAAAGGATGTATATGAACTGATTGTATCAGACTTGAAGGCAGCCGTTAACGAGCTTCCTACCAAGTATGAGAAGGAGCCTAGCCGTTTGTTCGGTGTTGACGTCTGGACTACTAAGCAGGCTGCACAGGCAACCCTGTCAGCAGTTTACATGTCTATGGCTGGCTACCCACTCAATATGGGTACAGAGTACTACAAGCTCGCTGCAGAGCAGGCTAAGTCTGTCATCGACAACAACGGTTCTTACGGTTTCATCCTGAACCCAGAGTGGAAGGATGTTTACTCTATGGGTAACAACTACAACATGGAGACCGTGCTTGGTATCAACAACGATGCTCGTGGCTGGTGGGATCATGACTCTCAGCTTTCTTCCTGCTGCCGTTTCGAAGGTCTCGGCGATGGTGGCTGGGGTGATGCCTGGGGTGAAATCGCATTCTGGAAGAGATTCCCAGAGGGTGCTCGCAAGAATGCCATCTACGCTCCTAAGGTTACTTTCCAGGATGGAAACAAGATTACAAAAGCTGTTGATTGGTGGGCACTGAAAGAAGATGGAAAGACTCCAGAGGTTGAGGCTTATCACCCAATGTTCTGTATCTTCACCGTTAACTCTGACGAGAGCGGCAACATGCTCCGTCAGGCATACGATTACCTGGCTCCTAACTGGGGTGGTATGGTTAACGACCGCCGCCACAACCTCATCCGTTATTCAGAGATCCTTCTCTGGTATGCTGAGAGCGCAGCTCGCTCTGGTGGTGACTTGAACAAGGCTAAGGAGTGCCTCCGTGAGGTTCGCAGCCGTGCCGTAAACGATGTTGAGAACGTTACTTTGGGCAATGGTACTACCGTGAAGATTGCTGATATGAATGCAGAGCAGCTGGCTGAAGCTTGCTACATTGAGCACGGATGGGAAGTTGCCGGCAACTGGGTATCTATGGTTACCCGCCGTTCTGACGAGCTTCGTATGGACGAGCTGAAGAAGAACTTCGACTACCGCGTAACCAATGCTCCTCTCGTAGTAGCAAAGCAGGATGGCAAGACCTATACTGCTAAGGAAAGTGTAACTGTTTCAGGTTCTTGGTCTGAGGATAGAATTTACTGTCCATATCCAACATCAGATGTTGAGAAGAACCCTAACCTGAAGAGATAAAAGCTTGCTAGGTTTGTTTATTATAAGAATAACTCAACTGTTTTCTCTTGAAGAAATTGTTGGGTTCAGGTTTAAATTGAAGAGGGTGCGCCAACTGATGGCGCCCCCTCTTTTTGGCATTTTATCAACCTCTACTATCTTTGTCTATAATTCATTCATTATTAACTATATATCACCAGAATCATGATGAATAATAACCGAAATCAACTCAATCGTTCATTACTGGCATTCGCTGCCTTGCAGGTAATGCCGCTGTCGCTCTTCGCTCAGGGAGAACGGCCAAACATCTTGTACATCATGTGTGATGACCATGCCATGCAAGCCATCAGCGCATACGGTAGTCCAATCTCCAAATTGGCACCGACACCTAACATCGACCGCCTAGCTGAAAGGGGAATGAAATTCAACGAGGCTTTCGTAGAGAACTCTCTCTCTACTCCAAGCCGTGCATGTCTGATGACGGGTCTTTACAGTCACCAGAACGGACAGCGCCAGCTTGCCGAGGGTATCGACTCTACCAAGACCTTCTTCTCAGAACTGCTGCAGGGGGCAGGCTATTCTACTGCCGTAGTGGGCAAGTGGCACATGTCCTGCAGTCCGAAGGGATTCGACTACTATCACGTTCTGGATGACCAAGGTCAGTACTACAATCCAACCTTCGCTTCTACCGGCCAGTATGGTAACTTCAAGCAAGAGATGGGCTACGCCACCGACCTCATCACCGACCATGCCATCGAGTACCTGAACAACCGCGACAAGAACAAGCCATTCTGTCTGCTGGTTCACCACAAGGCACCTCACCGTCTCTGGATGCCTAACACCAAGTATGTAAGCAAGTATGCCAACGTCAACTTCCCGTTGCCAGAAACATTCTGGGATGATTACGCGACCCGTGGTTCTGCAGCATCTACCCAGAAGATGTCTATCGACAAGTATATGGAGATGGTACGCGACCTGAAGGTTCCAGAGATGTACGATCCTTCTACTCCAGAGGGTAGAGATTCCTATGCCGGACTGATGGGCGAGATGAACCGCATGACTCCACAGCAGCGTGCCATCATCGATGCCTACTACATGCCAAGAAACCGTGAGTTCCTGAGCAAGAACCTGACAGGCAAGGAGTTGATCGAGTGGAAATACCAGAACTACATCCGCGACTATATGGCCGTGATTGCCTCAGTAGATGAGAGCGTGGGCAGACTGCTGGACTATCTCGACAAGAACAACCTCACCGACAACACCATCATCGTCTATACATCCGACCAGGGATTCTATATGGGCGAGCACGGCTGGTTCGACAAGCGATTCATGTACGAGGAGTCATTCCATACACCGCTCATCATCAGCTATCCTAAGCACATCAAGGAGGGAAGCGAGTGCAACCAGATGGTTCAGAACATCGACTTCGCACCTACCTTCCTCGACCTGGCTGGTTTGCAGAAGCCTAAGTACATGCCTGGCACTTCACTCCAGCCTCTGTTTGCCGGAGCACCTGTCAAGAAGTGGCGCAAGAGCCTGTACTATCATTATTATGATTACCCTACCTACCACCTGGTACGCAAGCACGACGGTGTGCGCACCGAGCGTTACAAGCTGATTCACTTCTACGGCAAGGGTGGCGAGAGAGCCGTGGTAGAAAACAAATACCAGGGACAGCCAGGCACAAGAGAGAACAACTGCTTCAATGCCCTCAAGTCTATCAACTACTTCACCGATGATGCCGACATCGACTACTGGGAGTTGTATGATATCAAGAGCGACCCTAACGAGCTGCACAATATCTACGGCAAACCAGGCACTCAGAAGATTGAGAAGGAACTGAAGAAGTTGCTCGCCAACTACCGCAAGAATCTGAAGGTAGATGAATAGATTTTAAAAAACAGTATTTTATGAAGACAAACAAGACAATATGGCTCACCGGGGTAGGCATGATTTGCCTGCCTACCCTGGTGTGCGCCAAGCAGAACGTACAGCAGCCCAATATCCTCTTCATCCTCTGCGATGATATGGGATATGGCGATCTAGCCTGCTACGGTCAGCCTTACATCCATACCCCCAACATCGACCAGATGGCAAGAGAGGGTATGCGATTCACCCAGGCATACGCCGGTTCGCCGGTTTCAGCCCCATCACGTGCTACCATTATGACGGGTCAGCATACCGGTCATACCCACGTAAGAGGCAACAAGGAATACTGGAGAAACGTGCCAATGGTGAAGTATGGAGTAAATGAGGACTTTTCTGTTGTGGGTCAGGAACCTTACGACCCGCAGCATAAGATTCTTCCGGAAATGCTCAAGGACAAAGGCTATCGCACCGGAGTCTTCGGCAAGTGGGCAGGCGGATACGAAGGTTCAGCCTCTACTCCCGACAAGCGTGGCATAGATGAATTCTACGGCTACATCTGTCAGTTCCAGGCACACCTTTATTATCCTAACTTCCTCAACCGCTACAGCAAGGCTTTGGGAGATACGGCGGTGGTAAGAGAAATCATGGAGCAGAACATTCAGTATCCGATGTTCGGCAAGGACTATTTCAAGCGCAACCAGTATTCTGCCCGAATCATCCACGACAAGGCACTGGAGTGGATTGACCGTCAGGACAGTAAGCATCCATTCGTAGGCTTCCTCACCTATACCCTGCCTCATGCCGAACTGGCTCAGCCGGAGGATTCCATCCTGGAGAACTATCAGAAGAAGTTCTTCGAGGACAAGACCTGGGGCGGACAGGAAGGTTCCCGATACAACGCCGCAGTTCATACCCACGCCCAGTTTGCCGGAATGATTACCCGTCTTGACCAGTATGTAGGCGAAATCTTCGCCAAGCTGAAGGAGAAGGGGCTCGACAAGAACACCGTGGTGATCTTTACCTCGGATAACGGTCCTCACGAGGAGGGCGGCGCCGATCCAAAGTTCTTCGGTCGCGACGGCAAGCTGAAGGGCTTGAAGCGCCAGTGCTACGAGGGCGGCATCCGTATCCCGTTCATCGCCTGGTGGCCGGAGCACATCAAGGCGGGCAGCGTAAATGATACCCAGTTTGCCTTCTACGACCTGATGCCAACCTTCTGCGACCTTGCCGGAATCAAGAACTTCGCCAAGCGCTATACCAACAAGAAGTTGGCTGGCGACGGTTTCGACGGAATCTCCATCGCTCCTACCCTCCTGGGCAAGGATGCCGAACAGAAGCACCACGACTATCTCTACTGGGAGTTCCACGAGACCGACCAGATTGGTGTGAGAAAGGGCGACTGGAAGATGGTAGTGGTAAAGGGCGAGCCACGTCTCTACAACCTGGCATCGGATATCCACGAAGACCATAATGTAGCGGCAGATCATCCTGAAATCGTAAAGGAACTCCTGGCTGCCATCCAGAAGGAGCACAGAGATAACCAGGATTTCAAGATTACCCTGCCTAAGTTTTAAAAAGAAAAAATGATGACCGACAACATAGCAACTCCATTTGCCAAGCCCCTGTATGTGATGCTGAAGCCCGCAGGCGCCCATTGCAACCTGGCTTGCAAATACTGTTATTATCTGGAAAAGAACCATCTTTACCAGAACACTCCCCGACATCTGATGACCGATGAGATGCTGGAGCAATTCACCCGGGAGTACATCGAGGCACAGACCATGCCCCAGGTACTCTTTACCTGGCATGGAGGCGAGCCGCTGATGCGTTCCATCGACTTCTACAAAAAGGCGCTGGCGCTTCAGAAGAAGTACGCCCACGGCAAACAGATAGACAATGTCATCCAGACCAACGGCACCCTCCTCACCGACGAGTGGTGCGAGTTCTTTGCCAAGAACCATTGGCTGGTAGGTATTTCCATCGACGGACCTCAGGAGTATCACGACCACTATCGCGTAACTCCTGCCGGAAAGCCTTCCTGGGAAAAGGTGATGCAGGGCATCAGCCTGCTGAAGAAACATCGGGTGGAATGGAATGCTATGGCGGTGGTCAACGCCTATAACGCTGAGCATCCGCTGGAGTTCTATCATTTCTTCAGGGACAACGGTTGCCAGTACTTGCAGTTTACCCCTATCGTGGAGCGACTGACGGAACATGAAGACGGTCGCACCCTGGCGAGTCTTGCCGACGACCGGGAGATTCCGCTTGCGGATGCTTCCGTAACTCCGGCACAATGGGGCAACTTCCTCTGCACCATCTTTGACGACTGGGTGCGCCACGATGTGGGTAAGATGTTTGTTGAAATCTTCGACTGCACGCTTGCCAACTGGATGGGTGTGCTGCCGGGCATCTGCGCCTACTCCAAGGAGTGCGGTCATGCCGGCGTGATGGAGCATAATGGCGATGTGTATTCCTGCGACCACTTCGTCTTTCCGGAATACAAGCTGGGAAACATCAGGGAGCAGTCGCTCATCGACATGCTTTACGGCGAGAAGCAGCAGGCATTCAGCCGCCTGAAGCATACCTCGCTGCCCCGCCAGTGCAAGGAGTGCGATATGGAGTTTGCCTGTCATGGCGAATGCCCGAAGAACCGCTTCGGGAAAGACAAGTATGGAGAGCCGGGACTGAACTATCTCTGTCAGGGATATTACCAGTATTATTCGCATGTGGCTCCCTATATGGACTTCATGAAGCGAGAACTCCTCGCCCAGCGTCCACCAGCCAACATCATGAATGTTTTAAAAAATAACTAGCGATTATCATTATGAACAAGACTTATATCACCATCGCCCTGCTGTCGCCGCTGGCTTGCACGGCTGCGATGGGAGCCAGGAAGGCGAAGGCGAGCAATCAGCAGAAGCCTAACGTCATCATCATCCTTGCCGATGACCTCGGCTACGGTGACCTGGGATGCTATGGTGCAAAGAACGTAGAAACTCCTAACGTAGATAAGCTGGCGAAGCAGGGAATCCGTTTCACCGATGCCCATGCCATCGCCTCTACCAGTACCCCATCCCGCTACTCTCTTCTCACGGGCGAATATGCGTGGCGCAAGCCGGGCACCGACGTGGCTCCGGGCGATGCGGGAATGATTATCAAGCCTACCCAGTTTACCATGGCAGATATGTTTAAGAGCGTAGGCTATTCTACCTGTGCCATCGGTAAGTGGCACTTGGGCCTGGGTGCTGAGACTGGCAAGCAGGACTGGAATGCCCCATTGCCGTCAGCCCTGGCAGATATCGGCTTCGACCATCATTACATCATGGCTGCCACAGCCGACCGTGTACCTTGTGTATTCATCGAAGACGGCAAGGTGGCTAACTACGATCCGTCGGCTCCTATCGAGGTAAGCTATTACAGAAACTTCCCTGGCGAACCAACCGGAAAGGACAATCCTGAGTTGTGCTATAATATGAAGTCGAGCCACGGCCACAACATGTCTATCGTGAACGGCATCGGCAGAATCGGTTATATGAAGGGTGGCGGCAAGGCATTATGGAAAGACGAGAACATCGCCGATTCCATCACTACCCATGCCATCGACTTCATCAAGAAGAACAGCAACAATCCTTTCTTCCTCTATTTTGCCACCAACGATGTCCACGTGCCTCGTTTCCCACACCAGCGTTTCCGTGGAAAGAGCACCATGGGTGTGCGTGGAGATGCCATCGTGCAGTTCGACTGGTCGGTGGGTAAGATTATGGAGACCCTGGATAAGTTGGGTATTGCGGATAACACCATCGTATTGCTTACCAGCGACAATGGTCCGGTAGTGGATGACGGTTATCAGGACCAGGCAGAGGAACTCCTGAATGGTCACAAGCCAGCGGGTCCTTGGCGCGGCAACAAATACAGCGCCTTCGAGGGAGGTACGGCGATTCCAGTCATCGTGCGCTGGCCCAAGAACGTGAAGGCGGGTCAGACCTCCGATGTTCTGATGTCACAGATCGACTTCATGGCTTCATTCGGCAATCTGATTGGTGCCACCTTCCCTAAGGGCAGTGCCCCTGACAGCAGGAACCATCTTGGCAATCTGCTCGGCACCGACACCACCCATCGTCCATGGGTAGCAGAGATGTCGAACAACCATGTACTTTCCATCCGCACCAAGGAGTGGAAATACATCGAGCCGAACGATGGTTCCAAGATGATCAAGTGGGGTCCGAAGATAGAGACCGGCAACGATCCTCTTCCTCAGCTCTACCGCATCTCCGACAATCTCTATGAGCAGGATAATGTAGCCGATACTCATCCTACCGTGGTTTATGAGCTGCAGAACATCTTGAGAAGAGTAAGATAATAAAATCTGCGCTAACGTTTTTCCCCACACGCCCTGAAAGGGCAGAAGCTCCTAGCCCAGGGCAATCGCCCTGGGTATAATAGCAGTCAACAAAGCGCCCTGAAAGGGCAAAAGCTTTATAAATTGTCAGGTATTTGAAAGCTTTTGCCCTTACAGGGCGACAGGTTTGCATCATAATAACCCAGGGCGATTGCCCTGGGCTAGGAGCTTCTGCCCTTTCAGGGCGTGCCGGGTGTGTCTTACAACACACCCCACCTCATCCCCCACAATTACTTCTTATTCTTCGGTGCCTTACTGAATTTATACATCAAATGCACCATGGCATAGCTTGGCAGGGTGTTGTTCCATTTCTCTGTCTTGCCCTGTCCGCCCACCTCATACACGGTGCTCGAGAGATTCTGAAGAATATCAAAAGCCTCTGCCTTCAGCGTCAGCTTGCCTTTGCAGAACGAACGAGATAGCGAGGCATTCCATACCAGATCACTGGTGTTAAACGACTTCTCGCTGTAACCACGCCTACAATATTCCTTCAGGTCGGTAGAGAGCGAAATGCCCAGAGGCAAGGTGTAAGTCATGTTGCCACCATACTCAAAATCATAGGCATTCAATTTCTCGAAATTGCTGCGGTCGCTGGTACCATGCTTCCACTCCACCTTTCCACCCAAGTTGATGCTCAACTTGTCTTTCTGATACTTGAAGTACAAACTGTTTCCCAACTCAGTTCTGAGCACATAGCAGAGCTGGGTAGAATTATCATCGTAAGCTATATCAAAATCCTTACGGCGCAAACCGTTAAACCACAGACGATAATCCAGACGGAACAATCTTGCCTTGTCAAGAGCCACACCATAAGATGTCGTAGTCCAGAAATCCCAGTTGCCGCCACCACCAATATTATCACTCATATAGGTGTAACCACCCGTCTGCGAATTATAAGTAGTGCGGGTACCCACAAGATTGTGATAGAAATTACCCGTAGCGAAGAATCCCACATACTGCTGATTCTTGAGTCCGTTGAAACGGATGTTTACATCGTAATGATGATACAGCGAATTCTCCAGGTCCGGATTGTTCACCCTCACCGCCAGCGGATTCGAATTGTCTCTGTATGGCATGATGCTGAAGAAATCAGGCGTCTGGCTCTGCATATAATAATATAAGCGGATAGACTTCTTACCGTCACTACAATCATACATGAACGATGGCATGAACACCACACGGTTTCTCCGGGCTATCGTGTCGAGAGCCGAAGTATGGTAATTAAGTCGCTCCTTTTCTTCAGAAATGCTCAGCGATAGAAACAGGTATGAAGATCTATCATTTCTTTGGAATATAAGTTCACCACCCGTATTCTTTTTCAGCGTTTGATAGCTTCTACTCACATCCTCGTCAATCACCCCCGAAAGCTGCTCCATGTTAGAAGGCAGCGTGGCGAACATCAGTTCCGGATTGGCTATCCAGTCGCCGCCAAGCTCATCCAGGCGGTATTTCAAGCCCTTCACCGATTGATAGGTCTGCGCAAATTTGGGTCCTATAAACATTGCCCATTTAGAATATGGAATTGCTATTTCATAATCCAAGCTGGCATTCATATCATAGCTGTTCTGTCTGCTGTCGTTGTAATAGTTACGCAAATCCTTCTCGCCAGTCTTGAAATACTCATTGCGGTTCAGGCTGAAAGACTCGTTTGGCTTGGAGCTGGTATACTTTCCAGACATGCCCAAAGTTATTCTGTCACCCCATGGCAACTTATACCACGCCAGAGCTTGCTGACTACCTGTGAATGCATGTACTTTTGAGCGTGACTGATAGAGCGACCGGTTGGTGATGATGTCGTGCAGGCTGCCACTAACATTCTGTGCAAAGGTAGAATCGATGGTCTGCCTGATATCACCCCATCTTTCAGGGTTGGCAGAATAGGTAGCACTACGGTTTGTCGATGAAGTCTTTCTGTCGGAGTAGTCGATACGGGTATCCAACCATACTCCCAACTTTCCATCCACCTGGAAGTTATTGTAGAGGTTGAAACTATGGTTGTCGCTGCGCGAATCACTGATACTTCTACCGAAGATATTGCCTGTAGAGGCAAAATTCTCCTGCGAACTGTGGGTCAAGTCATGCGTATTGTCCCAAGCAACCGTTACGTTTCCATGCTCTCTTATCATCTGACTCTTCGATGAAGCATTAAAGTCAACTCCCACTTGGCGGGTAGTCTTCTGTCCCTGCGGACTGTTGGAAGGCGACCAGTCGCCCTGACTTCCCGGTCTTCGTGTTTCGTTCATGTTATTCATGTTGCCGAATACCGAGATTCGAGAATTGTCAGTGTAGTAGAGACCGAAGAGACGAGCCAGATAGCGGTCTTCGCTTCCCCCCGCCGCCTCCATGTTGGCGATGTATCCACGGGAGTATTCACGCTTCAGGGCGACATCCATCACATAGTCTTTCTTCTCCATCTCCTTCCCCATGAGTCGGCTTTTTTCAGAAGAACGGTCATACACCTTCAGCTCCTTTACGGTATAGTAAGGAAGATTGTCGAGCATCACCTGATTCTTCCCCTTGAAGAAGTCTTTTCCGTTAAGGAGCAGATAATCTATCTTTTTGCCGTTCACGTAAATATCGCCATTACTCTTCATTTCAGCTCCCGGCATCTGTCTTATAAGAGCGTCGAGCATGGAGCCATCAGGCACATTGAATGCGCTGGCGTTAAAGACAAGCGTATCGCCACGGTAAGCCAGCTTCACCTTGGTGCCTGTCACCACCACATCATCGAGGGCAACATCCTGATTGAATTTCTTCTTGAGCAAAAGCGAAGGAAATGAGAAATCCTTATTGCGTCCAATGTATTTGATGGTATGATTGATACACTTCGATTCATAGCCTTCACACTCAGCCTTGATGATATAAGAAGCAGGACGTGCAGGCACATGAGTATGATAAAAGAGGTGTTTTCCCCATCCACTCGTAGTCATGGTATCTATCACGTTGCTGTCCTTGTCCATCACCGTGACAAAAGCCTTCAGATAGGCTTGGGTAAACGAATCTTTCACGTCACCATAAATTTCTACTTTATGTTCTTTCTTTTTCTTTTCTTGCTGTTGCTGCAGATTGTACTGATTGCCACGAGCATAGGTTGGCAATACAGCCATCAAAAACAAGATAATCAATTTAATAGATTTCATATTTTACCATTTTAGTTATTATTCCCCACATTCTTTCACCTACAGTATTGCCCCCATCAGGCAGGAAAGATATGGTTAGACTTCGCAAAGATAATACTATTTCTTGAATTGTGCAAGAAAACGTTCTCTTTTGTTTGTGTCTATGAATAATTCAGGTTAATAGAAAGACTCCCGTTAGGCGTCCTGACGGGAGCAAGCGTCTAGCGGGAGCAAACAATTAAGATCTACTCAGTTTTTCAATAATATCCAAAGGTAGCTGAGTAGCCTCGGCTACTTGTTCGGCAGAAAGCCCCATAGCCAACAAACGCTGAGCTGTTTCGGTATTAGCTTCAATTCGTCCTTCTTTTCTTCCTTCTTTTCTTCCTTCTTTCTTACCTATTTCTATGCCCTCGGCAAGACCTTCTTCCTTACCCTGATTTTTCGCCGTATCAATAGAGTTCTTGATATCCCGATAAGCCTTCTTACTTTCTTCATACTCCCTTACCTCCTGAGGTGTGAACTTGGCAATCTCGGCCTCCTCGAAAAGGTGGTCGAAAACCTTATCGCATAACTCCTTTGGACGCTGGGTAAGCTTATAGAGGTTCTTCAACGCATAAAGCCATTTATCGTAGAGCGTTTCAAGCTCTTCCAAAGTCTTATTGAACTTGGCTATCTCTACATAGATAAACTCAAGCTTATCATAGAACACCTTGTGCGTTGCGGTATCACACAACTGCACATGGTGGCGAATCTTCTCCTTGTCGAAGGCATCCTCGTTCATATTGAAGTTGAGCAGGGCAACAGTATAAACATAATTGAGTTTGAAATTCCAGTCATTCCCCTTAGGTGCCTGCTCACGAATCGGGAAAGTAGAATAGAAGAGAGAGCGGTCCTTGAAATACGTCTGGTAGGCGTTTTGCATTTCAACGATGAACTTCTCGCCGTTTTCCCCTTCACAATACACGTCGAAGATGGCTTTGCGGTCGGTATAGACATCCCCCACATGCTCTGGATTCAGATACGAAACATCCTTCACAACCTGTCTGCCATTAAACAAGCTGTTGAGGAAGCAAATCAGCAAATCCTTGTTCATTGCCGTTCCAAAAATGCGCTTGAAGCCGAAATCAGTCAACAAGCTGATGTATCTTTCTTCTACCTGTTTCATACGATATTCATTTAAATTATATGCAAAGAGAAACCAAACAAATCTTCTGCCTGTACATAGAGTGAGACTTTTCTTGGTAGTTGTTCTTTGCTGCAAATATACGAATAAATAGCGAAAGTGCACTGAGTTCAGTGCACTTTTTAACGAAAATTGCACTCTATCCAGTGCATATTTCTTAATTCACAGTAAGATTGTCAAAAAACACGCAGATTACTCTGCGCTTGTAACAACTCTTTTACCTCTGCACCCATTGAAGCACCCCATGGATATGAGTAGTTACTTTAAATGCCTGATTTACAAAATAACATTAAAAGTTCACAAGTTTGTGGTCCACAACCTTGTGAACTTTGTTTTTTTTGCTTATCTTTGCTGGATATGTACAATATTGATAATAACTATTTCGTAGATAAATAGAAATAAGGTTAGACTTAGGCGATAAAGCCTCAAGCTTGACCTTTTTTGTTAATCAAGACTGTTTTAACCCGATAATTTAACATAAATCTAACTATAAACTTACACTCAGTATTGCAAAAACATGCTATATTTGCACTCGAATAATAAAAAATAAAAATATGAATAAATCAAACCCAAGAACAGTCCTGAAAAAAATTGTTCTAGTCAGCTATACATTGAGCATGATAGTATTCTCATGCATTGTCATAGGCTTTTCAAAAGACTTTGCTATCATATATTGTTCAGCCACACTTGCAAGCATATGTACTTTTTTCTATAAAAAACATAGAACAGTTAATTGGATACTCTTATCCTTTGCACTGATGAGTACCTATACTCTTTTCATTAGAGCAAAGACTTTTACAACTATAAAAGAAATAATGATTCCATCCCTTGCAATCTGTGGATTATCATTTATAATTATGTGGTGTTCCTGTTGTCTTAAAAAGATTTTAAGAAAGAGACAACATTGAAAATGTAGTTTTGATAAGTTTTCGTTTGCGTTACTGTAACAATTGCAAACAAGACATTTATTTTGTGTCCATGCAAAAAATTCCAAGTATAAATGATCATAATTAAAAATAATTATGTATCTTTGTGCTAAGAATAAAATTGCAAACAACTATGGCAGACATAAAATTACTCCTAGTGGAAGATGATAAGAATCTTGCCTTTATGGAGAAAAACACGTTAGAAGATATTGTTGGCGGTTATGAAATCGTAACCGCAAGCAATGGTAAAGATGGTATCAAGGCATGGGAATCATTCAAGCCAGATGTTATCATTTCAGATATTGATATGCCTATCATGAACGGCATTGATATGGTAAAGTATATTCGCGAACTGGATGGTGAAACCATCATTATGTTCACGACTAACTTTACAGCACCATCCAAACTGAAAGAAGGATACGAAGCTGGGGTAGATGAATATATCAAGAAACCATTTGTTCCAGAGGAACTTGATTGTCACATCAAGGCTCTACTGAAACTCAAAGGAGGTCTAATGAGGCGTAATGTTTCAAATTGCATAAAGATTGGCAAGCATACCTTAGACCCAGAACATTCTTGCCTAAAAGACGAAGCTGGAATCATCTGTTTAAAATTGAACAAACAAGAAACCAAGACCTTGGAGCTGCTTGCCAAGAATAAAAATATGATCATCAAACGAGAGATTATACAAAACACGCTTTGGGGAAGTATTGAGAAAGATTTCTATCTTGCCCGACGTCTAGATGTTATCATAACGAGCCTTCGTAAATACCTGCAAATAGACCCTTTCGTCCAGATAGAAACTACACGTGGGGTTGGCTTTTCTTTGATAGAATCTATCTAATTCTTCTTCGCCCCTCATAACTATCATTCTGATCTGGTAAGAATATTGTGAACTCGGTATATTTACCGAGTTCGCTATCTACTGAAACCATACCACCATGAGCTTCTATAAGTAACTGTTCAAAATTAATTTTATAAATATGAATAATTCACGAATAAGTT
>ENA-OUQP01000403-OUQP01000403.1-human-gut-metagenome-genome-assembly--contig:-NODE-403-length-41506-cov-7.214084_pt1 | contig 41506 bp, 40 predicted proteins | sample MGYA00237951_ERZ548836 | MGnify/ENA primary metagenome ERZ548836 (study PRJEB26490, sample SAMN05194702) | human gut metagenome | biome: terrestrial biome; feature: human-associated habitat; material...
TTAACACGGCAAGTTGATATTGTCCCAATTGGGACAATATCAACTTGGATACATTGAGACATTATCATATTGGAATCAGACTTTTTACACGCTGTTTTCTTGAGTTTCATTGACTTTAAAAGGATGGTGTCATATAATTTTGACAGGTGATAACCCTCACCTTGAATCAACAGTCATTTAGTAATGAAAGGAGTAAAAAAATGATTTATTCAAAAGAAGTTGAAGAAATGTATTGCGTTAAACAGGGCGGCAATCATGGTTGTGCCCCAATTCCTGAAGAAGGCAAATGGGTTTATTCTAAAGAAATCAAGGATATTTCTGCTTACACTCATGGTATCGGATGGTGTGCTCCACAGCAGGGTGCTTGTAAACTTTCTTTAAATGTTAAGGAAGGTATCATTGAAGAAGCACTTATCGAAACTATCGGATGTTCAGGTATGACTCATTCTGCAGCTATGGCAGCTGAAGCTTTAGTTGGTAGAACTTTACTTGAAGCATTAAACACTGACTTAGTTTGTGATGCTATCAATACTGCAATGAGAGAATTATTCTTACAGATCGTTTATGGACGTTCTCAGTCTGCTTTCTCAGAAGGTGGTTTAGTAGTTGGTGCTGGTCTTGAAGACTTAGGTAAAGGTTTAAGATCAATGGTAGGTACATCTTATGCTACTAAAAAGAAAGGTCCTCGTTACCTCGAATTAACTGAAGGTTACATTACTAGAGTTGCTTTAGATAATGATGACCAGATCATCGGTTACGAATTCGTAAATCTTGGAAGAATGATGGACATGATCAAAGCTGGAGAAGATGCTAATGAAGCTGTTAAGAAAGCAACAGGTTCTTATGGACGTTTTGCTGATGCTGCTAAGTACATCGATCCAAGAAAGGAATAATTAGGAGGTAGAACAATGGCTATTACATTTGAAGGTTATGAAAGAAGAATCAATCAGATCAATAAAACTTTAAACGAATATGGTATCAAAGATATCGAAGAAGCTAAGAAGATCTGTGATGATAAAGGTATTGATGTTTATAACATCGTTAAATCTACTCAGCCTATCTGCTTCGAAAATGCTTGCTGGGCTTACACTGTAGGTGCTGCAATCGCAATCAAGAAAGGTGATGTTAAGGCTGCTGATGCTGCTAAGACAATCGGTATTGGTTTACAGTCATTCTGTATCCCTGGATCAGTTGCTGATGATCGTAAAGTAGGTTTAGGTCATGGTAACTTAGGTTCAAGACTTCTTGATGAAGAAACTCAGTGTTTCGCTTTCTTAGCTGGTCATGAATCATTCGCAGCTGCTGAAGGTGCAATCAAGATCGCATTAAACGCTAACAAAGTTCGTAAGAACCCATTAAGAGTTATCTTAAATGGTTTAGGTAAAGATGCTGCTAAGATCATCTCAAGAATCAATGGTTTCACATATGTTGAAACTCAGTTCGATTATTTCACAGGTGAGGTTAAAGAATTATCTAGAACTGCTTATTCAAATGGTGATAGAGCTAAGGTTAACTGCTATGGTGCAGATGACGTACGTGAAGGCGTAGCTATCATGCATAAAGAAGGTGTAGATGTATCAATCACTGGTAACTCTACTAACCCTACTCGTTTCCAGCATCCAGTTGCAGGTACATATAAGAAAGAATGTATCGAACAGGGTAAGAAATACTTCTCAGTTGCTTCAGGAGGAGGAACTGGTCGTACATTACATCCAGATAACATGGCTGCAGGACCAGCTTCATATGGTATGACTGATACTATGGGTCGTATGCATAGTGATGCTCAGTTCGCAGGTTCTTCATCAGTACCAGCTCACGTTGAAATGATGGGCTTAATCGGTATGGGTAACAACCCAATGGTAGGTGCTACTGTTGCAGTTGCAGTTGCTATTGAAGAAGCTAGCAAATAATTAATTCAACACTTAAAGCCCTGATTTATTCAGGGCTTTTTCTTTACTACAATTAATACAAAAAAAGCAATAAGAACATTGAATCCCGCACTGAATAAGAAAAATATACTTATCAACAGTGTTATGGGATATTGATGCAGGGACAAAAATCATCTTATTAAAGAATTAGGTAATATAGCCTGGTATCTTGCCAAAGCAACTACTGCATTAGATGTTCCTTTAGAAACTATCCTTCAAGGAAACTTAGATAAGCTACATCAAAGATATCCAGATGGATTTAGCATAAATGCTTTTATCAACAGACAAAAATAGGATTGATTCTATTACAGAGTCAATCCTATTTCTTTAGATTTCATAATCAATGACACTAACTTTCTTCATCTTATGTCTTTCATTAAAGCTTTCATTTGAGTTTGAATTTCAACTTCCAAAAAAAACGCATATGATCTGGATCATTATCAATTTCCTAGTCAAAAAAGATAAGATCACCTGCTTTTCTATCTTTCCACTTTCCTTGATTCTTATCGTTGTTTGTATTCGTTTGAATAAATGCTATACTATGAGCAAGGAGAATTGATTGTTATGAAACCAATTAAAGATATTGATTCAGATAATAATAATGTTAGTCTTCCTGAAACAATCGAAAATAAGTTAAATGAAGCAGAAATAGATTACGAAGAAGGAAGAAGTCATACTGAAAAAGAAATATGGGGAATATTTAGTAAAAAGTATGGATTTGACTTATAAAATATTATCTTAACTCTATGAAAATGAAACAGTGCACAAAAAGAGGATTGAATCTGTACTTACAGAGTCAATCCTCTTTCTTTTAATTCCAATAATCTAAGTAATCATATTCAGTATAACTACTAATAGATGCAAATTTCTGATATGTATCTCTATCCATAACAGCATATTTACTTGTTTTATTCTCTGTCTTAGTCACAAGAACATTTGTATCTCTAGAAAGTCTATAGAAACGATACGTATTTCCTTTTAATACAACACTGTAAGCAGGTGAACCATAACGAGCTTTGCTTTCATCATACTTAGTAACATCTTCTGGTAACTGATCAATAAATTCTAAACTATTAATCTTAGAAGAAACAGAAGTAGATTTATATAAAGAATAAGCTGTCTTCTTTTCACCACTTACATCAGCCTTTAATAAATACGCATTAGGACTAGGGAATACAAATATAGCCATCACACAAATACATAAAACTGCAATAATACTTCCAATCATCTTTTTCTTAGAATTCATCTTATTATCCTCTACAATCTTACTGGTAATTTTTCTACTACTGCTTTTTGTCCTTCTAACGTGAAATGAACCCCATCTGTTACATACTCACTTCTTAACTCTGTACAGTCTTCATCCTGACATAAATCATCTAGATCAATATAGCCATCCGCAGGATTTGTCTTAATCCATGCATTAATATCTTTTCTCATCTGATCTATTTCAAGTGTCCACTCAATGTCATCACCCTTGTTTAATAAATTGCGCGTATAACCTTTCCAAGCAGAACGTGTCACTAAATAGACTTTAATATTTCTACGATGTGCTTTTCTAATAAGTACCTTATAAGCATCAATCATCTCTTTAGTTGTTACTTTAGGTGCAATACCCATCATACTCTTACAATTAGGATGAATAATATCATTACATCCTATCTTGATAATAATATTCTTTACTCCTGGCTGATTTAAAGCATCTCTCTCGTATCTCTTCAACATTGATTCACCATAAGCCATACCAAGTATACCTACACCATCAGCACATAAACGATTTCCTTTAATCGCCTGCTGCAAGACACCTACATTATGCACATTAGCTAGATGCTGCTTTGTAGAATAAAGTATAGGAATATCATTTGCTAGTGTGGAGTCTCCAATAATGACAGTGGATGATGCATCTGGTCTATCTACATCTAAACCTGTCAATAATGGTATAACATCATATTCCCCAAAGCTTCCATTTAATACCATTGGTACACCTGTTGTTGCAGGAAGATTGACCTGATTACCCGAACTAATATATGTTTTACCACCAATTAAACCAAATGTTTTTAACTGATCTGTGTTTTTCATATACATAGAAACAGTCACTGGTTCTAATGCATCTACATGATAATTTAATGGATCTGAATGAATCGTTTCTCCCTTTCTAAGAGTCACTTTCTTACTCCCATTAAAAGTCACATTCTTCTTTGTATGGACTTTAATACGCTGTTTACTTATTGTTTTCGCAATGGTCACAGCATCAATAGTCATAGGACCTGTACCATAAATATTAGAGAATGTGAGACGTACTATTTCACCTGTCAATGTAGGTTTAATTACAGTTCTAAATGTTAAGTGATGCAAGCCAAAATCCTTAAAATGATTCCCAAAAAATTTCTGTATACTAAATTCTACAGGACTTGTAGACCAAGAGCCTACCCAGTTTTCTTGAGCATAACTTGATGTCATAGATGGGAATAAACATAACGCAATACTCATAAGACATGCAATTAATTTTTTCATGAGATTTCCCTCCCTTTTTCATATTATATCAAGTTGAAAAATCTCTTTTCTAGCATAAACATATATATGCTTGAATATCATCCATAAATATGTACGTACAAATGATTGTTTTTAAGATATATAAATATCTATTAAAAAAATCCCTTCAAAGAAGGGATTCATTATAAGAACTTATCCAATTCAGTTTTTACCTGTTCATTGATCTTATTAGTAGGATGATCAATTCTATGCCCTCTCATGATGACAGATTCAATATGTCTTAATGCCAGTAAATCATCTAATGGATTTTCTTCCATCACAATCATATCAGCTGACTTACCTACTTCAATAGAACCAGTTTCATCATCAATACCAGCCATTCTAGCTGCCTGTAGTGTCGCACAATAAATTGCATATGCATTACTTACACCTACATACTTATGGAAGTAATATAGTTCTCTCCAGAAGTCATACTGTGTAATCCAAGGGCATCCTACGTCATTACCTAATACAATAGGAATATCATTTTCTAATGCCTGTTTCGCACATTCTATAATTCCATCAAATACGACTTTACCATTGAATTGTTCGACTTCTGATGCGTTAGTAATAGAACGATCAAATAAAGCATATGGTAAGGCAGGTGATAATGTTGTACATAGGAATGCATTATTATCTTTAAATAACTGAATCATATGATCATCTAGCTTAGCCCCATGTTCTATAGAATCTACACCATTTTCTAAAGCCACTCTGACACCATCAGACGATTCTACATGAGCAGCCACCTTAAAGCCTAATTCATGTGCTTTATCACATACTGCTTTAACCATTTCAGGAGCCATCTTTAATTCCCCTGGAACGCCTTTTTCCTTGGCATCTAAAACACCACCTGTAATCATCATCTTGATAATATCAACATTCTGTTCCTTTGCTTTACTTACCTGTAACAGGGCATCATCAATTGTTTCAGCTGCAATTGCTACACTCCCTGCCATATGACCATGAGGTACTGAAATACCTTCATTACCTGCTAAAATACGTGGACCTCTCTTCTCCCCGCAATTAATTTCATCACGTACTCGTGTATCAAAATCTCTAATACCACCTACTGTTCTAATCGTAGTGACACCACTGAGTAACTCCATTTCCGCAAACCCACTCACCATATTATGAGCAATAGCACGAGTAAGTGGATTACTCATTAAGAAGTTTACTAACTTCGCATTATCTCTCTGTTTCTTTTGTGGCTTTCCATTACCGGCTAAGTGTACATGCATATTAATAAGACCAGGCATGATATAGTTTTCCTTTAAATCCACAACATGATAGCCTGTTAAATCAGTTTCTTCCTGTAAAACAATATCCTTAATTTTCCCCTGTTCTACAAGAATCGCATACCCTTCCTTAACATGCATCTCCTTAGTACCATCTATTATTTTTCCATTAATATAAGCATCACTCATTATGCTCACCTCTCTCTTATATCTATGATATCATATTCACTTTAAAATAACTGAAGTATCACCATTCAAGCACAAAAAAAAAGAAGAGATAGCATTACACTATCCCTTCCTTAAAAAAGATGAATCTTTAGTCTTTCTTCTTCTTTACAGAAACATAACCAGCTAAAGATAAAGCCATAGCTGATACTAATCCAAATAATGAAGTTGGATCACCTGTCTTAACAGTATCATCCTTCTTATCTTCTGGTTTAGTAGTAGGTTTTTCTTCTGGTTTTACTTCTGGTTTTACTTCTGGTTTTGTTTCTGGCTTAATTTCAGGCTTAGTATCAGGTTTTTCTGGTTCAATAACAACTTTTTCTTCTAACGCTTCTACAGCCTTAGTTAACTTAGTAACAACTTCATCAACATCTTTCTGAGTTGCATTTTCTGCGTCAAGACTCTTAGCTTCTTCAACAACAGCCATTAATGCAGCCCAAGAATCTGCAGTATATTTCTTTTCATCTAATTCTTTGATTTCAGCAAGTTTCGCATCTAATGCAGTTGTATCACCCTTAAGAACATCTAAGCCCTTAATAGCGTCGTTTAGCTTTTGAGTTGCTTCATTGACTTCTTCCTGAGAAGCATCTTTGTTTTCAAATACTGCTTTTGCATCATTTAATGCCTTAGTAAATGCATCACGTGCTTTCTTAACAGCCTTATTTAAAGTTTCTTCAGAGATAGCTTCAGCTTTAGTCACTGCTTTTTCAAGTTCAGCCTTATTCACCTTAGGAGCTACCTTCAAGTTCTTCATAGCTGTACGTAATGCATTCATTACTTCTTCGTTATTTAAATCTTCTTTTGCATAAGCTTTCTGTGCTTCAATTAATGCATCTAAGAATGCATCAACAGAATCAGCAGTCTTATCAGTTAAATCCTGAGCATAAGCTTCTTTTAATAGATCCTTAAGTTCAGTATTTTCAGCCACCTGTTCATAAGTGAACTGTACTTCTGCAATCTTATACCAGCTGTCGCTTGCTTCTTTCATTTCAAGTTTAACATACTTCACTGGCTGTTTATCGAATGTGAATGTCTGTTCAAGATTATTCGCATCCATCTTTAAGTTACCCACTGTAGTCCAGTTTTCTTTATCTTCAGATACCATGATATCTGCATTCTTGATAATATCTGAACCTGGTCTTTCAGGAGCTGAAATCTTAATACCACTCATATTCACTTTATTTGCGAATGTAAATGTGATATGTTTACCCACTTTCTGTGCATCATTGAACCAAGCAAATGTATCTCTATTACCATCAAGCATCTTGTCATAGCTATACTTATCACTTGGAGAAACACCTAATGACCAATAACCATCAGATGCCTGAACACTAGGAACATTTCCATCACGCTTCATTAAACCATTTCTAGCAGCAACTAATTCATCATATGCAGTCTTCACTGCTTCATCAGTCACATCTTCACCATAAAGAACCTTCTTGCCATTCTTTACAGCTTCTAAATATTCAGCATAACCAGAAGCATAACCATTATCACCCATTGGATTTTCTACTTCTACCCATAATGGATAGTAAGCACGTTTAACAGCTTTCTTCTTAGCGTTATTTAACTGAATAAGAATTGCATCTACATCCTGCTGTAAAGCCTTCTTATCATCATAAAGCTTCTGTGCTTCATCTAATGCAGTTTTGTATTCACCAAATGTTGCACCGATATAATCATTTTCATCTAAGCAATTATCTAAAGCAGCCTTTAAGTCAGTCTTATCTGTGTAAATTTCATAAGTGAAAGTGAAAGTATCGCCCTTCTTACTATATGTACCAGTTGCACTGTCTTTATCAGATACTAAACGATAACCATAAATCTTTTCAGCAGTGAAGTTATATTCATCACCGACATTACCATAACGAGTCACTGGACTCTTGATGTCCTTACCATCTTGATCTACATATTTAATAGTCACTTTACCTAAAGAATCAGCCGGTAAGATTGAACCAGAATCTGGTAAAGTAGAACCCTTATCAAATGCTGCAACATGTCCAAGCTTTGCATAATTAGACTTGAACTGGTCATGAGAAATAATACTATTAGACTTTGTATTCCATGCCTTAGTTGCAAGTGCACGCATTTCATTTGCGATATCTTCAGTAATAGTATCTTCATCACAGACATCAGCCTTATCACACCAGATGGCAAGTGAAGCACCCTTAATAGCTGGGTTATCATCCGCAATAGTGTTAGCCTGGAATTTACCTGGTGTCCATTCATCAAAGATTAACTTATCAGAATTTAAGTTATCAAATGAATGCTGTTTACGTCCATCATTTGGCATAGATGGTCTTAATACATAATAGAAGAAACTTGCATTTACGTTATAAACAGTATCATGACCCTTATCTAAGAAAGTCTGAAGCTTCGCAATGCTGGAGTTCCAAGACATCTGGCTCCAGAAGTCAATTCCGATGTACTTATGCATTTGGATCATCTGTTTCTTACCATAGTATGAATTTTCTCCATAGTAGATACCATCATTCCAAATACGTGGAGTAAATCCTTTTTCATGTACATGTTCTGCTAAGTCATTGATATATTTCGCAATAACATCCTTCCAAGTTGCATTAGGATCAATGTTTTCTCTAGCATAATTATCTAATACAGACTTGTACTGAGTAGTGAAAGGTGCACGGTCGAATTCCATATATTCATCGCCACCGATGTGGAAGTCTGTACATCCTTCAAATAATTCCATATATTCATCATATAAGCTATAAATATACTTAATCGCTTCAGGATTAGTTACATCTAGACCTGATTTATAATGATTACCATATGCATCTACCTGTCCATATTCTGGATGTGCTCTTAAAATCTGGTCAACATGGCCTGGAGAGTCAAATGATGGAATGACTTTAACGCCGTATTTCTTTGCTTCTGCAAGAATTTCTCTTACATCAGCTTTAGTTAAATGCTGTTCAGATACAATAGAAGGATCTGTTTCACATTCAATACGGAAACCTAAGTTTTCTGAGAAATGCATCTGTATAGCATTCATCTTGAAGTAAGACATTTCTCTGATCTGTCTGATGAACCATTCTTTAGAGATGTACTTACGAGCCATATCTACATGGATGCGACGTTCTGCTACATTAGGATAATCAACGATTTCACCATAAGCTAAATTGTTATTATTCGCAATAGCAAGCTGTTCAATAGTACGTAAACCATATAAAACAGCTGTTTCACTTGCCCCAGTTAAATGGATACCAGTATCATCGATTGTGATCTTATAAGCTTCTTTACTTGTAGTCTTATCAGTAATTTCTGATACAGGCTTAATATCAATAGTGATATCAGTAGGTGTACCATCCTGATTATAAAGCATAGCCTGAGCATCACTAGAAACAATCTGCTTAGCCATGAATTCAGAATTCACTAATTTAACAATTTCTGCAAGTCTTTCATTCTTTAAGTTAGCTTCATTCGCCACAATAACGAATTTAGAATCCTTAGTCATAACCCAAGTCTTATCTGAAGAATCTTTAGTATATGACTGTAAGATAGGTGTTGTTGCAGCAACGAGCTGTTCATTTGTCATTGTTCTTTCAGTGATAGCTGATGTACCATTGTACGCTTTAGCCACAATAGCACCACTTGAAAGAGTCATAGAAGAAACGAGCATAACGCTCATTAACACACGTTTCATATTATTCTTGTTCATTTTATTATTCCTTATCAAGTAAGAGGCAGGCAAACCTGCCTCTTACGTATTAATTAAATTTTTTTCTCTTTAATGAGATATAAACGATAGCTGAAGCAGCCATTAATGCAACCATAGTAAAGATCATAGTAGAATCACCTGTCTTAACAGTGTCGTCCTTCTTATCTTCTGGTTTTGTTTCTGGCTTAGTTTCAGGTTTTTCTGTTGGCTTTTCAGTAGGTTTTTCAGTTGGTTTTTCTGGTTCAATAACAACCTTTTCTTCTAATGCATCTACTGCTTTATTTAACTTAGCTACAGCTTTATCAATATCTTTCTGAGTTGCATTTTCTAAGTCAATAGCCTTTACTTCTTCTACTACAGCCATTAATGATGCCCAAGATTCAGCAGTATATTTGCTTTCATCTTTCCTAGCAACAGCTTCAAGAGCTGCATTTAAAGTTTCTGGATTACCTCTAAGAACATTTAATCCTCCGATAGCATCATTTAATGCCTTAGCTGCTTCATTTACTTCTTCCTGAGAAGCATCTTTAGCAAGAACAGCCTTAGCATCAGCTAATGCTTTGTTGAATACTTCAACATTCTTCTTAATTGCTTTATTTACTACATCTTCAGTTAAATCATCTGCTTTAGCAACTGCTTTAACAAGAGCATCTGTATTCACTACAGGTGCATCAACTAAGCCTTCAATAGCTTTATTTAAGCGGTTAATAATAGCTTCATTCTTGATATCTTCAGCAACTAATGCTTTCTGAGCTTCAATAAGAGCTTCTAAGAATTCATCTCTAGATGCAATTGTCTTGCCTTCTAAATCTTCTTCCTTAGCTTTTTCAATTAAATCTTTTAATGTAGTATCTTCATCAATTGCTTCTAATACGAACTCAACTTCAGAAATCTGATACCAAGCTCCATATCCTGAATTGATGTAGATTCTTACATACTTAACTTCCTGAGCATCAAAGTCAAATCTCTTTTCTAATGGATCTGTATCCTTTAATGTTCCAACCTTAGTCCAGTTCACTTTATCAGCAGAAATCTGAACTTCAGCATCACGTAAGATATCACCCTGGGCTGTCTGTACAACATTCACACCTGATAATTTTACTTTAGTTGGGAATGTGAATAATACTTCATCTCCAGCTGTCTGGTTTGCACCAAACCAACATTTAGAATTACGGTTACCGTCAATCATGTTGTTGTATGAGTACCAGCTATAATATCCCTTAGTTGCAGAAATAGTAGGCTTATCTGCAGCTTTCTTAATTAATGCTTTCTTTGCATTCATGATGTTGTTATAAGCAGTTTCAGCTGTTTCAACATCTAAGTTTTCATCTTTAAGAGTGTTCTTTCCGTTATTAACGGCATTCATATAAGCCTGATATCCAGATGCATAAGCAGCATCACTTACTGGATAATTTGCTTCTACATATAACTTATAGAATTTAGCCTTTACAGCTTTTTCTTTTGCAGTACGAAGTGCAGCTAATGTTTCATCAACTTTCTTCTGTCCTGCTGTAGGATCTTCTTTAACGTCTTTCGCAACATCTAGAGCTTCTTTATATTCCTTCACTGTTTCAGGAATATAATCCTTAATCACTAATGCATTATTCACTTCGTTGATTAATGGTGCCTTATCAGTGAATGTCTTATGAGTTAAAGTGATTGTTTTGTTTTCTTTATATACGCCTGTTAATGATTCACTTGCCTTTTCGAACTTATAACCATAAAGTTCCTTAGGTTCAATAGTGTATTCATTGTCTTTTAAGCCATATAAAGTTTCTGTTGGTTCAATAGTTTGTCCAAATTCATTCTTATATTCAATTGTAAGTGCAACAGACTGTCCTTCATAAAGAACCTGACCTGGTTCTGGTAACACGCTCTTATAACCAGGAACGCGTCCAATCTTATCAAATGCCTTCTTCACATCTGCATATTCAGGCATTGAATCTGATGTATTCCACATCTTGTATGCAGTTGCACGTGTTCTATAGAAGATGTTATTTGCCACTGAATCCTGTGTCATATAGTTAGGAGAGTCACACCAAATTGCATAAGAACCACCTTTAATGAAGTTTGCATAAGGTTTGTTATAAGTCTGTGGAATGCCACCTTGTAATGTAGAGAACTTACCAGGATTCCATTCTCTATAAATTCTATCCCCTTCAGGACATGCATTCTGTAACCACCAAGAAGATAATACATAATACATGTAAATATCAGAGTAGTTGATAACTTTGTTACCATTTGCTACAAACTTTTCAATGCTTGCACAGTTCTGTGGAGCAGCCCAATAACAGATTTCGATATCTGGATCTAACTTATATCCAGTATAGTTTCCATACATCACACCATCGTTCCAAGCTCTAGGAGTCATACCCTTTGACTTGACGATTCCAGATACTTCATTGAAGTATTCCATGATCTGTACATACTGTTCATTGGAGAAGTTAGAGAATTTTTCTAAGAATTCATCTCCACCAATGTTAAATTTCTTACATCCAGCTTCTGAGAAGAAGTCGATAAACTCAGTCATTAAATCGATTAAGAAGCCGCGTGCTTCATCATTTGTAAAGATATTGAAGCACTGTGCTCTTCTACCATCATATGGGAATAAGCTAGCACAGCTATAATCAGATGGTAGATATCTTAGAACTGCACCAAGGTGACCTGGAGAGTCTAAAGATGGGATGACTTCAATATGATATTCATTTGCAACCTGAATAATTTCTAACATATCCTGTTTAGTTAGATACTGGTTGTTTACATACTGGAAGCCTTCAATTGCTTCAAGAGTATCACTCTGTAGTCTGAAACCTTCGTTTTCAGAAAAATGAAGCTGAATTGAATTGTATTTCTGCCAAGATAAATCCTTGATTAATGAAATAATCCAATCCTTTGTGAAGAACTTTCTTGCACAGTCCAAATGGAATGAACGGTCTTCAACATCAGAATAGTCAACAATATTTCCCTTAGTTAAAACATTGTCACCTTCAATTAACATCTGAACTACAGATGTTAAACCATAATAAATTCCTGTTTCATCTTCTGCAGAAATAGTAATATTATTCTTAATATCTACTGCATAAGCATCATTTTTACCAGTTAAATCTGGGTTAGTTCCCATTTTTACGATGATGTCATTGTCTGCAGCATTTTCTAATGTACCGAAAACAATCTGTGGTGCTTCTGATAAAACACCTCTGTCTGCTAACTGCGAACTTGCACGTTTCAAATCACGCAATAACACTTCATTATTAAGTGTCTTTTCATTTGAAACCACAAGTAGACGGCTTTTCTTCGGCAATGTAAATGTGTCTGAATCCTTTGTGTAGCTCTGCACATTTGGATAAATCACATTAGGTGCCGCAAAAGCTGGTGCAGCTGCAGAAGCAACTCCCGATAGCGCAATAATTGCAGCTAAGCCTACTTCAACAATTTTTTCCCTTTCATTATTTCACCTCTTTCTTTGTTGATAAGACTAAAGATTTCACCTCCACTCTTAAATTTGATAGATTGAAACAAAAAAAAGACCGCATTCACGATACCCTAAAAAGGGCGTGTGAATGAAGGTCTTGCCTACTTAAAGTAACAATCCTTCGACAACAGTATAATATGAATAAGTCAACAGATATCGCTTACAAAATGAAATAATATTACATACGCTTTTATTGTCGTTATATACTTTATCTAAAGCGAATTTATATTGATACATAGGGCTTTTTCTATATCTATTTTTAAAACGTATCATCACTATTCTTTTCTATTACCTTTCTAAACACTTCATTAAGCGGTTCCCTTGATGATTCTCCATCAACAAAAGAAGATAAATCTCTTTCCCCTAATCTACTTAAAATATAATCATCTAAAGAGGAAATATGATCTACATACTTCTTCTCATTACTATTTTTCTTGATCATTAATAGTTTATTCATATCTTCTCTTAATTCACTAGGCAGTTCACATTCTATCAGCTTCTCTATTTCTATTGGAGGCTGTTTCTTATCATTCACAATATACTGACTTGATAATATACAGCGAAGAATATAGAGATATTTCTTCACAGGTACTTTTTCATTATTCATATATTTCAATGATGTTTTTGCCATTCTTTGATAATGGCAATAAAGCTTCTTCTGTGAAAAATAGATAGGAATTACTTCTCTAATATAAGATGCTTCAATAGTTTCTTTATACACAATCGGTGATGCAAACCACTCAAGTAATGACGGATTAGATTTATAAAGAAGTTTCAGCGCCTTCTTGATATCCCAACCACTTACATCAAACACTTCATCTATAGGTAACTGTATCACATCTGATTTTTCATCTAAACATAGATACTCTTTCTTATCTCTTACATAGATAAAACGCACATCATAATCACTATCAGTAGATTCAAAACCCCAGGCACGACTTCCCGACTCTACCGCATAAATGATCTTTACATGTTCCTTCTGCTCAATCACATTAAGCTTATTAATGATTTCTTCTCTCATTTCCATGCTCCTTATAGTTATACACAGGCTTTAACACCTCTATGACATCCACTGTTTCTTTGACGACATCTAGTATATCTTCTACTGATTTATATGCCTGTGGTGCTTCATCTAATGTATCTAGAGAAATAGAAGTACTGTAGATTCCTTCCATAGACTTCTTATATTCCTCTATATCTAACATCTTCTTTGCCTGTTGACGTGATAATATTCTTCCTGCACCATGTGGTGCTGAATAGTTCCATTCCCCATTTCCTTTACCTATACCTATAATAGATCCATCTCTCATATTCATAGGAATAAGAACCTTTTCACCCTTTCTTGCACGTATAGCTCCTTTTCTTAGTATCATTTCATTGATATCTATATAGTTATGAATGGTATGAAAAGAGTCTATTTCTGTAAGAGATGCCTTATCCATTATCATATCGGCTATTAATACTCTGTTTCTCATTGCATACTTCTGACATATCTCTATATCATGAAGATAATCATTGAATGCATCCCCATATAACCAGCATAAATCTTCTGGGATATCTAAAACTCCATAACCTTCCTTAAGTTCGTCTAATGCGTGATTAATTTCTTTGGTTTTACCAAGTGCTTTATATTCTTTAATTATCTCCTGGCGTCTTAATGTATATTCATCCCATCCTCTATGTAGATTAATGGCACGTCTTTGATATATTTCTGCTACCTGTTTTCCAAGATTACGACTTCCTGAATGAATAATTAAATAATAATCACCCAACAGAGACTGTTCAATCTCTATAAAATGATTTCCTCCACCCAATGTGCCTAATGACTTTTCTAGATGAGACAATTTTTTAAGAGATGAGTAGCACTTTAGCTTTGTTAAATCAAATGATTCTATCGGAGTTTCCCATACATTCATTCCTGAAGGAATCCATGAACATACTTCATCAATCTTCTTAAGATCAATTTCTTTATTTAACAACTTCACTGTATACATCCCACAACCAATATCCACACCTACAATATTAGGACATACCTTATCCTTAATCGTCATTGTAGTACCAATCGTACAGCCTTTTCCTGCATGTACATCTGGCATTATACGAATCTGACTTCCTAATGTAAGATCATAATCACACATTCTTTTAATCTGTTCTAAAGCTTTTTCATCTATCTGTGATGCAAAACAAATCGCATTATTTTTCTTTCCTCTTATTTTGACCATCGTCCTCACCTCAGCAATATCATATACAAGATAAGAACTATTTTCGTGGATAAAAAGTTGCGAACTATGATAGAATTATATTCAAGGAGGGAAATCCCATGTTTGATCTAATGTTTACAATAGTTCCTGTATTAGTAATAGGAATGTTCATCTATGTTATAGTCAGTGGTATTGGTTCCTGGCATAAGAATAATAATTCACCACGCTTAAGTGTTCCAGTAAAGATAGTCACTAAACGTGCAGATACTATGTATACACACCAAGAGGATATGATGTCAACATCACATACAACCTACTACGTGACTTTTGAAGTAGAAAGTGGCGATAGAATAGAACTTGTAGTACCAAGTCGTGAATATGGATTTATGGTAGAAGGAGATCAAGGAACTCTTACATTCCAAGGAACAAGATATTTATCATTTGATAGAAATTACTAAAAGGGCGAATAAACGCCCTTTTTTAAATGTAATATGCTTTTTGTTTTTTTAATCTTTGTCTTATAAGTTGTTTGAATTCTAGTGGTTCTATTACCTTAATCATAGGTCCAAATGACAACAAACGAATTACCATCTCTGTTTTATCTGATTCATCATAGAAAAGTTTAACTGTATAAGTCTTTTCCTTCTTTTCTGTTTCTTTTTTAAAATGGGCAAAGTGAAGAAGAACTCTATCCAGTGTATTTCTTTCATTCTTTAATTCTATCAAGACATATTTTTCTACTCTTTGTTTATGTGTGTTAGAAACATTAAGATGAGTTAAATGACATTCTTCTATTCTTGAAACATTAATCACTGTCCCATCATATGCAACCAAGCGGAACTTATCATCCTTCTCTGAATATTCTAATAGTTGTGGTAAAACAAAACTTGTTTTCTGCTTCGTTTTCCATACAACAACTAGACCAGACTTCTCTTTAATGGCCTGCATGATGATATGAAAATTCTTCTGATACTGTAAGTCTGTATAAGAATCACCATCACTATATTGATCGTAAATATAAATATCATCAGGTGTAAAGAGTGGTTCTACATCATCTAGAAAAGCCCAGGAATAAGAAAATAACTGTATACGAGGATCTAATGAAATAGCCTTTAACCATCTCTTTTGTAGAAGTGTCAAAGGATAAGTAGAGACATCTATATTCTTTATAGGCCATCTTTCTAATGCTTCTTCCAACATCATAAAGCTTTCTTTAAACGCATTCTCATTTATTATTTCATATACTTGAGTAAACGAAGACTGTATAAGACAAGTCACTGTCTTATAGTAAAGACTATAAATTTCATGAAATATCATCTTCTTCCACCTCATAATAACGATACATTTCTTCTATATCCTTTTTAAATTGATTTTCTATTTCTTTATTAGATATAGAAATAGACTGTATACGACATATAAAGGTACGAATCCAAGGAATCATTTCCTTTACATCATATACCTCTGCATAGAAACGACTTGTATTCTCATTCAGTCTTTCTATATGCCCACATCTCTTCTCACGTAATAATCGTCTATATATATGTTCTTCCCATGGTTCATGATGTAGAGTAAATTCTACTGTTTCTAAAGAACCATTAGAAAAACTGACACCCCATAGATGTTTCTTCATTTCTTCTAATTGTTTTCTATATAAATCAAAGTTTTTTTCTTCTTCTAAGCACTTAATAGAAATAATATGATCTAGACGAAATGAATACATCTTTTTACTTTGACATATATAAGCTATCAAATACTGCCTACCGTCCTGCACACTTACAAAGATACTAAGAGGCAGCACCTTTATTCTATTACGTGATGTTTTTAAAGAAACATATTTATGCTCATGTATCGCATTCAATAAATCATAAAGCACTTCACTCTCTAATACCTGAGTCAAATAATGGTGTTTAAATCCAAAAACAGATTCTTCTTTCTCCTGTTTATCAAGTATATAAGAACCAATCACACCACAAGGAGATACTTCACTAAAGAAATCAAGAATATCATGAGGAATGATATAATCTTCACTTAATTGATAAAAGTTCTTCTTTCCTTTTTTATTTGTGATAATAACTCCTTCTCTAACATATTCTTTTAGTTTCTTTCTAAGTGTTGATTCATCATAGAGATAAATATGATTTGTATTCTCATCTATTTGATCCATGAGTTCACTCATGGATAAAGGTGTATGAAGTAAGTCTAATATAAGAAAGTGAAGAATGATATCATGATCAGTAAAGCTTTTTGTTTTCCATACTCTATATAAGGGATTATGCTGCGTGATACGTGTATCAATAGATAGGTAAGGAACCTTACCACTTGGTGTTATATGATAGTCGATATAATCACTCATATAACTTTCTATACGTCTTTTTTCATTATCATAAGAACGTGAGCTTTTAATTGTATAGTCCTGTCGACTCTTGAATCCATTGATGTAGAATTCTCTAATATATCCACGTATTTTATTGAAGTTCTTAACTGGTTCCTTATACATAATCTCAACTCATTTCCTAAATCAAATGATACTTCTTCAAATTGTCTTTTATCTCTTCTTCTACATTACTATGATGTCCACCTAACTCAATAGAAGGTTTTGTCTTCCCATGGAAATCACTCCCACAAGTATAAAGAATACTCAATTCTTTTGCCTTATTATAGAAGTACTGATTTACTTCTTCTGGATGATAACTAGAGAAACATTCAACACCTTGTAACCCTAGTTCTACCATTTCATCTAATAATTCAAATCGTCCTTGAAGGTTATTACCAGGATGGGCTAGGACTGCGATTCCACCATGTTCATTAATCAATTTAATTGTATCTTCTAATGTAGGAAACTTAATCTCTGTATAACAAGGTTTACCCTGTGCATAATAATCCCAATAGAAATTCACAAAAGGATTATCATTTCTAGACTCACCTTCTCTATAAGGCTTTAATAATTCATTATCTAAATAACGTGGATCATTTAATAATGCTTCACCAAACATTTCTCCCGTATATACACCATTAGAAGACAAAGCATCTAATTGTGCTTTCTCTAATTCAAAACCTAAATCATTAGTCAGTTCTAGTTTCTTTAAGCTACATGCCTGTTCCTGTTTCTCAATACTTTCACCAAGCTTATTAAATTCTTCTGAATCATCAATACCATATCCTACCACATGAAGATTCACACCCTTATAGGTACAATCTACTTCAATGGCTGGTATATAAGTCATACCTAATTCCTTACATCTTAAAGATGCTTCTTTATTGGCTTTAATCCAGTTATGATCCGCAATAGCCATAATCTGGATACCTGACTGATGACACATATCTACTAACTGCGTAGGTGTATATTCACCATCATCACTATAAAAACTATGCATATGTAAATCAACAATACTCATATAATCCCTCCTCTCATATATATTCATCATATCATGAGATAAAAGATAATCTTCAGACAATTCATGTTATGAAAATATATTTTACGTGATAAGCATTAATCATTATGATAATTTATTTAAAAAGAGTTGGTTTTATAAAAAAAGATGCCACATTAATTAAGGCATCTTTGGTGCACTTTCACTAATCATCTTGGCTACTTCCTGTGCAGGAACAAGTTTTCCTGTCTTTTCCCAGTTAATAAATGTATTGAGTAAAGCACCTGCATAGTAATACGCACGATAAATCATATCTTTATGATCAGAATAGAGTTCTACCATGAAATGATTGACTGCATTCACTAATACAGAATAAAGTCCCTGTCTTTCCATGATAATAAAGAATGTCGCATACTGATCAAAGAATTCTATTGAAAACAAGATATGTGAATATTCCATGAAACGTTCTTCTTTAGGACGTTTTTTATGTTCTGTCAAATATTGAATAATAATCTCACGTAGATAGTCTTCTATCGCATTCACCTTAGAATCATAATAATGATAATAAGTCATACGTGAAATACCTGCTTTTTTCGCAATCTGGCTGACTGTAATCTTATCAAGAGAATCTCTCTTCATAAGTTCTACAATCGCTTCTCCTATACACATTCTTGTAAATCTATTTCTTTGTGTTTTCTTATTTACGTCCATAAACTGCACCTCTGAACAAAAATTTACATATTTTTTCTCTTTGTAAATTGTATCATTTCACAATTTAAACTACAATAGTATTGATAGGGAGGTTTTTCGCATGAAAAGAAAAATTGTAGCTGACTCATCTTGTGATATGTGGGAATTAAATGGCGTTGATTTTGCAGTCGCACCAATCACTATTTCTACTGATAATAAGCACTATGTAGATAATCAGGAACTAGATGTTCATTTAATGTCTGAAGAGCTTGCAAGCTATAAAGGTACATCACATACTGCATGTCCAAGTGTTGGCTCTTGGTTAGATTGTTATGAAGGATTTGATGAAGTGTTTGTCATCACTTTAACTGGTACAATGTCAGGTACTTATAACTCTGCCATGACAGCCAAAGGTATTTATGAAGAAGAAAATGATAATGTAAAGGTACATGTATTTGATAGTTTATCTACAGGACCTGAAATGAGATTACTTATTGAAAAGTTAAAAGAAATGATTGAAGAAGATCTACCATTTGAAGAAATTGTAGAAAAAGGACAGGACTACCTTAATCATTCCAGATTATTCTTCGCATTAAAATCATTACATAACTTTGCGATGAATGGACGTGTAAGTAAAGCTGTTGCTTCTGCGATTGGTGTATTAAATATTTCTATTTTCGCAACAGCCAGTGAAGAAGGCACTATCCAGCAGATCAGTAAATGTCGTGGTGAAAAGAAAGTTGTGAAATCTATGATTGAACATCTCGAAGATGCTGGATACCATGGTGGTAAGGTACGTATCTCACATGCAGATAATTTAAAACTTGCACATAATGTCAGAGATAAGATTTTAGAACTTTATCCAAATGCAGATATTATTGTATATCCAATGGGTGGTCTATGTACCTATTATGCTGAAATAGGTGGACTACTTGTAGGGTGTGAATGTTAAACCAGTTGAAAAACTGGTTTTTTTCATATATGAAATGATATAATACAGCACATAGGAAGGTGAATATTTTGAAGAATAAATTAGTAAAACTATTCTTTTCTACTCTTTACTTAAGTGCTTTTACTTTTGGAGGTGGATATGTCATCGTCTCTTTAATGAGAAAGAAGTTTGTTGATGATTATCATTGGATTGATGAAGATGAGATGTTAGATTTAGTAGCTATTGCACAAAGTGCACCAGGACCTATTGCGGTCAATGGTGCCATTGTAGTCGGCTATAAGATGGCAGGACTGCTTGGTATATTCATCTCAGTACTTGCCACTATTATTCCTCCTTTTGTGATTATATCGATCATTTCTGTCTTTTATGAAATATTTAAGACTAATCTGATTGTATCTCTTATGTTAGAAGGGATGCAGGCAGGAGTAGGTGCAGTCATTGCATCCGTATGCTTTACTATGGGTAGTGGGCTATTAAAAGAAAAGAATAAGATTTATTCTATTATTATGATAGGTGCTTTTGTCGCCAATTATATATTCAATGTCAATGTTATGATTGTGATACTTTTCTGCATCATGATTGGATTACTTTATTCCATGAAGGGGGTACATTCATGATTTATCTACAATTATTCTTAAGTTTCTTGCAAGTAGGTGCATTTAGTTTTGGTGGTGGTTATGCAGCTATGCCGCTTATTAAGCAGCAGGTGATTACAGCCCATCATTGGTTATCTGTTTCTGAATTCACTGATCTTATATCTATTTCACAGATGACTCCTGGCCCTATTGCCGTCAATTCAGCTACTTTTGTCGGTATCAAGATTGCTGGTATTCCTGGCGCAATATGTGCCACTATCGGCTGTGTTTTACCTTCATGTATTATTGTAGGTATTATCAGTTATTTCTATCTCAAATATCGACATATGGATAAATTGCAGAGTGTTTTAAAGATGTTAAGACCAGCTGTTGTTGCTTTAATCGCAACTGCAGGTGTCTCTATTCTTACCACTGCATTCTTTGGTGAAAACTTCAATACATTTAAAATACATCTTGTAGTGATATTTAGTATATGTCTTATCTTACTTACTAAGTATAAATGTGATCCTATTCTTGTCATGCTTCTTGCTGGTGTGATGAATACAATATATTACTTCATTTAAAAAACGACCGTGAGGTCGTTTTCTTATTTCATCAATTCCTGTGTATGTACTAATTGTGCATAGGCACCATTATTTTCTAATAATTCCTGATGCGTTCCTAGTTCAATGATTCTTCCTTCATCAATAACCGCAATACGATCTGCATTCTTGACTGTAGATAAACGATGCGCAATCACAATAGTAGTACGTCCCTGTGATAACTTATCGAATGTTTCCTGAATCTTTGCTTCAGTGACACTATCTAATGCACTTGTAGCTTCATCTAAAATAAGAATAGGTGGATTCTTTAAGAAGATTCTTGCAATAGAAATACGCTGTTTCTGTCCACCTGATAATAAAACACCACGTTCTCCTACGTTGGTTTCAAAACCATCAGGCATTTCCATGATATCATCATATATTTCTGCGAGTTTAGCCGCTTCAATAATATCTTCCATTGTTGCATCTAATTTACCATAACGGATGTTTTCTGCAATACTATCCGCAAATAAGAAGACATCCTGAGAGACTACACCAATATTGTTATGTAGAGATGTTTGAGTGACATCTCTTACATCATGACCATCTATTAAAATAGCCCCTTTTGTGACATCATAGAATCTAGGAATAAGCTGAGATAAAGTGGTTTTACCTCCTCCAGAAGAACCTACTAAAGCAAGTGTTTCACCGGGATGAATATGTAAATCAACATCTGTTAAGATATCTCTATCCAATTCATAGGCAAAGCTGACATGATCAATATCAATCTGTCCAGATACATGTGTGAGTTCTTTTGCATCCGAACGATCTTCTAATTGAGGTTTTGTATTTAATAGTTCTACAAAACGATGTAACCCGGCTGTCCCATTCGCAAATAATTCCGCAAAGTTAGATAATTTACGTACTGGATTCACAAATGTAGAGACATATAAGCTAAAGGTAATAAGATCAATTGTATCCATCTTGCCCTGCATAATAAGAGCCCCACCTACCGCAATAACGATCAGTGATAATGTACACATAAAGAATTCCATAATCGCATTAAAACGACCCATAGCTTTATGAAACTGCTTCTTAGAGGTTTTATATGTATCATTAGATATATTGAACTTCTGTTGTTCAATTGTTTCATTCGCAAAAGCCTTGGCTGTTTTCATACCAGTAAGACCTGATTCGATATCAGTATTAATAACTGCAACCTTCTGTTTAACTCTAATTGAGGCTTCACTCATAGAGTGACGTGATTTCCATACAACAAGTATGAAAATAGGTATCGTAATCGCAATAACTAAAGCTAAACGCCATTCAATTGTGAACATGATAATAATAGAACCAATAATAGTCACAGTAGAGATAAATAAGTCTTCTGGTCCATGATGTGCAAGTTCTGTAATATCAAATAAATCAGTCGTTAAACGGCTCATTAATTGTCCAATACGATTATTATCAAAATAACCATAACTTAATGACTGCACGTGTTCAAATAAGTCTTTACGCATATCTGCTTCGACAAGAATACCAAACGTATGCCCATAATAACAAATTATATAAGTAAAGAATGAGCGAACCAAATAAGCCAATAAGAAGATGATCATCACCATCCAGAATGTCTTATAAATACTATTTGGTAATAATGTATACATACACCATCTAGAGACAAATGGAAAAGCGAGATCAATTAAAGAAATCATTAATGCACATGCAAGGTCTAAAAAGAATAGACGACGATGTGGTTTAAAGTAAGATATAAATGTTTGAAAATCAGTTTTTTGTTTCATAGTGATCCTCCCTCGGATTATTATGCCACATTTTAAAGTTAAAGTAACTTATAATGTTTCAAAGCTTTATAGATTCCTTCATTGTCCACTGTATCAGTGATATAAGTCGCTTTTTCTTTTAAGACATCTACACCATTTCCCATCGCTATGCGTTGTCCAGCTTCTCTAAACATGGCTTGATCATTATAGCCATCACCAAAAGCATAGGCATCATCCTTAGTAAGTGAAAAATGTTCAATAATATACTTGATTGCATGTCCTTTATCAAAGACAAGAGTAGAAGTATCACATGAACCAGTGCCACCATGATCATTAATAATACGATCATCTGTAAACGCTTCTATCATCGTATCTCTCTTTTCTAACGTATCATAGAAGAAATCACATGTATAATAAGTTCCTTCTTCATCTTTAATATGTTCTTCACCATATTCTTTCTTTATATGTGCGAGTACATCTCCTTCTAGATGATAAGGGCTAGAGAATGTATCAGAGACAAAGAGTCCTCCACATTCTAAAGTATCTAGCTTACACTTAAGGATATCAACTTCATCTTGTGTAAATGGAACGCCATGAAGTTTTTTACCTTTATAACTAATATAACGACCATTACATGAAATAATACCTGAAACCAGTTTTCCAAAAAGATTCTCTGCATAATAAGGTGCACGTCCTGTACAGATAAATGTATCATACCCCTTCTCTTTTAATACTTCTAACGCTTTCTTATTAGATTCTGGAATATGTCCATGAATAGCCAATGTACCATCGATATCAAAAAATAACACTTTTCTCATCATATAGTCCTCCCTTGTATCTATTCTATCAAAAAAATCAGAAGAGATTAATGTCCCTTCTGATTTCTATATGCATAATATTTCAATTGTGTCTTCACTTTTTGACTGATACATACAAATCCAAGTGAACACAAAGTCAGAAGTATATCTCTCATCATATGTATTCCTCCTAGTTAGTACATACTAACTATATACAATCTAAGAGAAATATGCAAATGATTTATCTTGTGAAAATTGTACAATCAGAGATAAAAGTTTCTTCTTCTTTTAAATGATAGATAATCTGACTCACTACATAATAACCATTATTCACAAAGATTTCGATAACACCTTCATCATAATAGATGTCTAAGTCACACTGACCATTTAATACAGGTGTTTTATGAATATTGTATAGTTCATCATTATTCACGGATACAGCTGTACGATCTACAACAAGCTGGTCATTCATATAAGAAATCTTAACACCACCTAAAGTAATAGATTCATTGTCTTCTAATGTAGCTTTCATCAAGAAAGGTGCATCAAAATCAATTGTATCAGTAGTATGTACAAATGTATTCTTAATAAGTGAGTGTACATCCTGATATACATGACCTTCTTTATAAGAAAGATGACGTGGCATTGTGAATAAACCAATCCACTCTTCCCCTTCTAATACTTCCTTCATTCTCATCCATCCTAGAATAGTACGTTTATTGTTTTCATCTAAGAATGTCTGAGGGGCATAGAAATCAAAGCCATAGTCAATAAACATAAGGTCTCCTGCCTTAGACATCGTACATGTTTCTTCATCAAAGTTGACTGGCATAATAGCCGCATTACTATTAGGACGTGGATAACCATCTAAGTTTTCTGGTGAGAAGACTAAGAAGTATTGTCCATCTAATTCAAATAGATCTGGACATTCCCACATGTTTCCAATATCAGGATCAGTATATCTATTCTTATATGTGAATGTCTGTCCATCTTCGCTTTCATAGAATAATACTTCACCATCAAAATCATCATCATGAGGAATCTTACTTCCTAGAATCATATATACATGTCCATTCTTACCTAACCATACTTTAGGATCTCTTGTATGCTGGAGATGTCCTACTGAAGGATCAGTAATCACATCAACAACCTTATATTTAGATTCTTTATTATTGAAGTGATATCCATCATCACTAATTAATAATGCCTGCGATGCGATTAAGTCATCCTTAATAAGTGGTTTATGGATATATTCAGGATTTTCAATACGATACTTAATAGCTGTGTAATATAAATACATCTTGCCATTGTAGTTAAGTGCTGAACCTGAGAAGATTCCGTTTCTGTCATAATCCTTAGAAGGATATAAAGCGATTGGGAGATGCTTAAATGTCTGAAAATCTTTAGTGACTGCATGTCCCCAATGCATAGTCCCCCATGATGTATCATATGGGAAATGCTGGTAGAAGATATGATATTCTCCATTAAAGTAATTCAGCCCATTAGGATCATTGATCCAGTTTCTAGGTGCTGTAAAGTGTATTTTTGGTCTCATAATATGTTCCTCCATCTCTATACTATTATAATGAAATCGGTCACATATTCAACAAAAAAGAAGTAACTCTGTACTTCTTAATACTCATATTTCTTGAGTTCACAATTCTTGATGCCAAAGGCAGAAAATTCATCATTAGTCATATCATGGAAATAAGATTCAATAATACGAGAAATACCATTATGGGCAACTAAGAGATAAACATGCTGATCATCCTTCTTCACATCATCTAATAAACTATAGATACGATGAGCAAGATGCAACATTGTTTCTCCACCTTCAAAAGAATTCACAAAGTTTGTCTTTGCCTGTTTGAATTCTTCTCCATCCCTAGGTGTAGATTCGTATTTTCCAAAGTTCTGCTCCTTAAGTCTTATTTCTTCTCTTGCGAGAATACCTGTCACTTCAGATATATGTAATGCTGTATCTTTTGCACGACTAAGTGGTGAATAAAGAATCTGATCTATATGTATATGATGTTCCTTAATATAATGACCAAGTTCTATAGCCTGCTTATGTCCTAATTCTGCTAATTCAATATCTGTTGCACCACAGATCTTATTTTCTACATTCCAGATTGTCTGACCATGGCGTGTAAAATAGAAATGTCCCATTACTTTAATGCCTCATCAAATACACGTTTGAAGTTTGCTTTGATTGAATCATAACCATCCTGGATTGTACATTCAAAATACTTCTCTTTTCCAATAAATAAAGAAGGAACCGCATAATAATCATAATTTTCAGCTAAAGCGACATTTTCACTTTCTTCAATCTTTTCTATATCTAATGACTGATATGCTTTATTTTCTTTCATGAGTTCATCCATCGCTTTTAGTGCCTTCTTACAAAATGGACATTCTTCCAAGTAAAACATTGTGATCTTTTTCATATATATTCCTCACTTTCCTGCCTCTATTATTCTCTTTTTTATGCCATTTATCAACAGATATGACTCAAATGTAAGTGCTTATTAAATTAGTTTTAGTTTCAAGCTAGTATGTTTGTTGTACAATTACGGCTTATTTGTCATATTTATGGCTGATTTATTTGATTTTTGAAATCAAAGGTCTATAATGCAAGTCAAGGAATAGTTTGATATTCCAAGTAGTAAAAAGGAGAATGATATGAAATCTAATGTTTCAAATCTAGTCAGAGATGCATTGATGTTAGGGGTACTCATCTGTTTATCACAGATTTCTGTGACATTACCTACAGCTGTCCCTATCACATTACAGACCCTGGCCATTTATCTCATTGCGTGTCTATTGACACCAAATCACGCATTCTATACAGTGCTTTGTTATTTGATTATGGGAGGTATTGGACTTCCTGTATTTAGTCATTTCAATAGTGGTATGGGTGCTCTACTAGGTCCTACTGGTGGATTCTTATTTAGTTTTCCTATCATGGCTTTAGTCATGAGTACTATTATTACTCATGAACGTTCTATCAAGGGACATATTCTTGCCATGGTCATTGGAACAGCTATTACTTATGGACTTGGAAGTATTTACTTCATGTATACAATGAAAGCTACACTTACAAGTACATTAATGACTTGTGTATTACCATTCTTACTTGGTGATGCATTAAAGATTGCAGTCAGCTGCACAATCGCATTGAAATTAGAAAAGATTGTATTAAAAAAGACAGTATTGTCATAAGGAGGATATAAACATGACAACATTTGATAAGGTAAAAGATATTATTGTAGATTCACTTAGCTGTGATGAAGAACAGGTAACATTAGAAGCATCTTTAAAGGATGATCTTGATGCAGATTCGTTAGATGCAGTTGAATTAATTATGGCTGTAGAAGATGAATTCGATGTACAGATTCCTGATGAAGAAGCAAACAAGATGGCTACTGTAAAGGACATTGTTGATTACTTAGAAGCAAATGCTTAATTTTTTAAATAAATAGTTTGAATTTCAAAGAAAGAAGGTTTTCTATGGATTTAGTCAGAGAGTTGATGGAAGCTTTTGAACAAGCTGATATCGATAAGATGAAAATTGAAATGGAAGGCGTGAAACTTGAACTTGAAAAGAGTCAACAGGTGCAGGTAACTGCACCTGTCACTGTATCTAGTGAAAGTGCGCCTGTTGTTGTACAAGAAGTAAAGGAAGAAAAACCAGTTATTAGTGGTACAGAAGTAAAGGCCCCTCTAGTAGGAGTTTATTATTCTTCTCCTTCCCCAGATGATCAGCCTTTTGTCAAGGAAGGGTCAAAAGTCACTAAGGGACAGACATTATGTATTATTGAAGCCATGAAGGTCATGAATGAAATCAAAGCACCTGTAGATGGTACTGTCCGTTCTCTATTAGTGAAGGATGAAGATTTAGTCAGCTTTGATCAGACTTTAATGATCATTGAGGAATAGTATGTTTAAGAAGATTTTAATTGCGAATCGTGGAGAAATCGCTGTTCGTATTATTCGTGCATGTAAAGAGATGGATATTTTAACGGTAGCCATTTATTCTACGGCTGATCAGAATGCATTACATGTACAGTTAGCGGATGAAGCAGTATGCGTGGGTGGTCCTAAGAGTGCTGATAGTTATTTAAATAAGGAAGCAATTATTACTGCAGCTGTTGAGACAGGATGTCAGGCGATTCATCCAGGTTTTGGTTTTTTATCTGAAAATAGTGATTTTGCAAGACTTGTAGAAACTTGTGGACTTAAGTTTATTGGTCCTAAGGGTGATGTTATTGATGCATTAGGTAATAAGTCTAAGGCAAGAGAAATGATGATTGAAGCAGGTGTTCCTGTCGTTCCAGGATCTAATGGTTCAGTCAATACATATGAAGAATTAAAAGAAGTAGTGAATGAGATTGGTTATCCTGTGCTTATTAAAGCGAGTGCTGGTGGTGGAGGACGTGGTATGCGTAAGGCCTTTAGTGAAGATGAACTAGAGAATGCCTTTATGACTGCCAAGGCAGAAGCCAAAGCATGCTTTGGGGATGATGATATGTATGTAGAGAAACTTGTATTGAATCCTAAGCATATTGAGTTCCAGATTTTAGCGGATGAACATGGCAATGTCATTCATTTAGGTGAGAGAGACTGTTCTATTCAAAGACGTAATCAGAAGATGATAGAAGAAGCACCATGTAAGGTACTTGATGCATCTTTACGTTTAAAAATGGGTGAATCTGCAGTCAAAGCTGCACAGGGTGCTGGTTATACTAATGCCGGGACTGTTGAGTTTGTTTTAGATGAACACAACAACTATTACTTTATTGAGATGAATACACGTATTCAGGTTGAACATCCTATTACTGAAATGGTCACTGGCATTGATCTCGTTAAGCAGCAGATTCGTATTGCATCAGGTTTACCTTTAAGCTTTAAACAGGAAGATATTACTTTACATGGTCATTCTATTGAATGTCGTATTAATGCGGAAGATCCCTTCCATAACTTTAGACCATGTCCTGGTCAGGTAAACTTCATGCATTTACCTGGAGGACCAGGTGTTAGAGTGGATACGATGTTATATACAGGTTATACACTCCCTACTCAATATGATTCAATGGTCGCAAAAGTGATTGTTCATGCCCCTACTCGACTAGAAGCGATTAAGCGTATGAGACGCGCTTTAAGTGAACTTGTGATTGAAGGTATTACAACTAACCAGACATTACAGTTCTATATCCTACATCAGCCTGATTATATTAAAGGACATTTTAATACAAGCTTTATTGAAACACATTTAGATGAGATGGTGAGTGAAAATGGATAGTATCTGGAAGAAAAGAAAACAACAGTTACAGGACTTTCGTCGTTATTTAAATAAAGACAACAAAGTCAAAAAACAGGAAGTGCCTGATGGCTTATATCAGGCATGTCCTAATTGTAATAGTACAATTCGTACACTTGATTTAAAGAATCATTTACAGGTATGTCCACAGTGTGGTCATCACCTCTTTATTGATGCTTATGCACGTTTAGATGCGTTATTTGATCATGGCAAGTATAAGGAATACTACACTTCTATGAAATCAGGAAATCCATTAGGATTCCCTGGTTATGAAGAAAAGATAGAGAAGTATGAATATAAGACAGGATTACATGATGGGGTTGTTGTCGCAGGTGGACGTATTGATCATATGCGCACAATTGTAGTTGTGATGGATCATCGTTTTATGATGGCTTCTATGGGTAGTGTAGCTGGTGAAAAGATTACACGTGCAATTGAAATGGCAACTAGAAAGAAATTACCTTTGATTATTTTTACATCAAGTGGTGGTGCAAGAATGCAGGAAGGCATCTTCTCTTTAATGCAGATGGGTAAGACATGTGCTGCATTAAAACGTCATTTAGATGCTGGACTTCTTTATATTTCTTATTTAACACATCCTACAACAGGAGGTGTCACTGCATCATTCGCAATGCTTGGTGATATTAATATTGCAGAACCAGAATCTTTAGTTGGTTTTGCAGGACCTAGAGTTATTGAAAGTACTATGAAGACAAAGCTACCTGATGGATTCCAGCGTGCTGAATTCTTAGAAGATCATGGCTTTGTAGATATGATTGTGGAACGTGAGAAGATGCGTGACACATTGGCTTTATTATTACGTATGCATGCATAAGGAGGAATTATGTCTTTAAAGGAAAAGGAAGAAAAGATTGCGGAGCTAGAAAAGAAGCTTGCAGTCATTAAGAATGATAGAGAAATAGATTCCAGTAAGATTGAAGAAACAATCAATGATTATAAGAAAGAGACATATTCACATCTTTGTGCATATGATCGTGTTTATCTTGCAAGAAAGCCCGAACGTTCTCATATACATGAGTTTATTGATCATGTGTTTGATGAGTTTGTAGAAATGCGTGGAGATCGTTATTTCAAGGATGATCAGGCAATTGTCGGTGGTATTGGAATGTTTAATAACATGCCAGTCACAATTATTGGACATCAAAAAGGAAGAAGTATTGATGAGAATTTAAAGTGTCAGTTTGGAATGGCAAGTCCTGAAGGGTATCGTAAAGGGATGCGTTTAATGAAACAGGCAGAGAAGTTCCATCGTCCTATTATTACTTTTATTGATACGCCGGGTGCTTATCCTGGTATTAGTTCTGAAGAGAATGGTATCGGTGAAGCGATTGGTCAGAGTCTGATGATGATGAGTGATTTAAAGGTTCCTATTATTGTGATTATTACTGGTGAAGGGGGAAGCGGTGGTGCTTTAGCCCTAAGCATCGGTGATCACTTAGCTATGTTAGAGAATGCGGTTTATTCTGTTTTGTCTCCTGAAGGTTTTGCCTCTATTCTTTGGAAAGATGTGAAGGGAGAACGTATTGAGGAAGCATGTGAAGTGATGAAGATGACAGCAGAAGATTTATATCATTATGGGATTATTGATGAAATCATCAAGGAACCTCTAGGTGGTATGACTACTAATCCTGCAATTGTATATAGAAATATACGTAAGGTGATTAGAGAACAGTTAGATATTCTCGTCCCAATGGATGTAAAGACTTTAATACGTAAGAGATATAACAGATATCGTAAGATTGGAGAATGGAAGAATGGATAAGGGTATTTCTATCATCGATACAGGATATTATGTACCTGAGAATGTACTGACTAATGATGATCTATCAAAGATAGTTGATACGAGTGATGAATGGATTTATCCCCGTACTGGTATCAAGAAACGTCATATATGTAAAGATGAAACACTTATAGATATGGCTTATAAGGCATCTTTAAAGGCATTAAACAACATCAACAAAGAAGATATTGGAATCATTATTGTGGCAACAATGTCTTCTTCCTATAACACCCCTTCTATTGCCTGTCTCTTACAGGAACGTTTAGGTTTAAATAATGATGTATTTGCGTTTGATTTAAATGGGGCATGTAGTGGGTTTGTCTATGCATTATCAGTGGCACGTTCATTACTTTATGCAGGTGATAAGCGTTATGCCTTAATTATTGGTGCTGAACAGCTTTCAAATCTCATTGATTGGAAAGATCGTACAACATGCATCTTGTTTGGTGATGGGGCTGGTGCTGTTGTCGTAGAGAAAGAAAATAAGTTATTTTGTGATTATCAAGGATCAGAAGGCAATGAAGAAGTGCTTTATGGTTTAAAGAATGATTATTTACATATGGAAGGTAAAGAAGTATTTAAGTTTGCGACAAGAGTTCTTCCTATGTGTATAGAGAAAGTATTAGAAAAAGCATCACTTACTAAAGATGATATTGATTACTTTGTGGTGCATCAGGCGAACGAAAGAATTATTCGTCATGTCTATAAGAAAATGAAAATAACATCGGATAAATTTTATCTGAATGTTGATGAATATGGTAATACATCTGCTGCAAGTATTCCTCTTGTGCTTGGAGAGATGAATGAAAAGAAGTTATTAAAAAGAGGTATGAAGATACTCTGTGTTGGTTTTGGTGCAGGACTGACTTATGGTGCCAATCTGATAGAGTGGTAAGGAGAAGACTATGTGGTTAAATGAAACATTAAAGATTAAATACCCTCTTATTCAGGGTGGTATGGCTAATATTGCGACAGGTGCTTTTGCGGCAGCTGTATCTAATGCAGGTGGTTTAGGACTTATTGCAGGTGGTGGTATGTCTCCTGAAATGTTAAGAGAGAATATCCGCGAAGCAAAGAAACTTACTGATAAACCTTTTGGTGTTAATTTGATGTTATTACATCCTCAAGCAGGAGAAATGGCCGATATTGTGGTAGAAGAAAAAGTACCAGTTGTTACAACAGGTGCTGGTAATCCAGGTATTTATATTAAGAAATGGAAGGAAGCAGGTATTATTGTGATGCCTGTAGTCCCTAGTGTTGCCCTTGCGAAACGTATGGAAAAAGCAGGTGTAGATGCCGTTATTGCGGAAGGAACTGAATCTGGTGGTCATGTGGGAGAATTGACAACTATGGCTTTAGCACCACAGGTAAAGGCCGCAGTGAATATTCCTGTGATTGTTGCAGGTGGAGTTGCGAGTGGTAAACAGCTTCTTGCGGCAGTTGCACTTGGTGCTGATGGTGTACAGGTTGGTACTATTCTTCTTGCAAGTCATGAGTGTCCTATTCACCAGAACTATAAGAATGCGATTATTAAGGCAAAGGATACTGATACAACAGTAACTGGACGTATTGCAGGGACTCCTGTACGTATCTTAAAGAATAAGATGGCACGTACTTATATTAAGAAGGAAAAAGAAGGAGCCGAAATGATGGAACTTGAAAAGTATACATTAGGTTCTTTAAAACGTGCTGTATTTGAAGGTGATGTAGAAACTGGTTCTTTAATGAGTGGTCAAGTAGCTGGTATGGTGCATGAAGAAAGAAGTCTTAAAGACATCATTGAAGGTTTATTTAAAGAATATGAAGAAGAAAAGAAGCGTGTGATGGAGGTTCATCTATGAAAATAGGATCACATACTTTATCTCTCCCTTTAATTCAGGGAGGAATGGGTGTTGGTGTTTCTCTAAGTTCTTTAGCTGGAAATGTGGCCAAGAAAGGAGCAATGGGTGTTATTTCTACAGCTCAGATTGGTTTTAAGAAGCCTTCCTTTCTTAAAGATACAAAGAAAGCGAATCTAGAAGCGATTAATGAAGAAATCAAACGTGCTAAAGAGATTTCAAATAATAACGGCATGGTGGCAGTCAATGTCATGGTTGCCTTAAGTGATTATGAACAGCATGTCAGACAAGCTGTAAAAAGTGGTGTAGATGCAATCATTTCTGGAGCTGGTTTACCTTTAAAACTTCCTGAATATGTGGATGAAAAGACAGCGATTGCGCCTATTGTATCTTCTGGTAAGGCAGCCCGTTTGATATTAAACAAGTGGAAACGTCAGTATGATCGTACAGCTGACTTTATTGTGATTGAAGGATATAAAGCAGGTGGACATCTTGGATTTAAGAAGGATGAACTATTAGAGAATACATGCGCATCTTTAAAGGATATTCTAAAAGATGTTAAGGAAGTTGTAAAAAGCTTTGAAGAGCTATTTAATCATTCTATTCCAGTCTTTGTAGCTGGTGGTATCTATACTAATGAAGATATTAAAGAGATGTTAGAAGCAGGTGCGGATGGTGTTCAGATGGGGACACGTTTTATTGGTACTTATGAATGTGATGCTTCAATGGAGTATAAGAATTATTTTATTAACGGTAAGAAGGAAGATATCAAGATTGTACAGTCTCCTGTTGGTATGCCAGGACGTGCTTTTATGACACCTTTTATGGAAAAGACACATCCTATTAAGAGATGTTTTAGATGTATTGCGAGCTGTGATATGAAGTCTATTCCTTATTGTATTACTCAAGCTTTAATTAATGCGGTAAATGGTGATTGTGAGAATGGTCTTGTATTTACTGGCACAAACGGATATCGCATTGACAAGCTTGTACATGTAAGTGATCTGATTGATGAATTAATGGAGGGTATTGTATGAAACTCGGTTTTATCTATGCAGGACAAGGAACACAATATGTAGGTATGGGACAGTCTTTTTATGAAAATGATGAAGACTGTAAGAACTTATTAGATAATGTAAAGTTAGATTTTGATTTAAAGGATATCATGTTTAATAGTGATGAAAAGACTATTAGTACGACACGTTTTACTCAGCCTGCGATGGTAGCAGTTGCCAATATGGCTACTCTTCTTTTAAAGAAGAATGGGATTACACCTGATTATGTATGTGGTTTATCTTTAGGTGAATACAGTGCTTTAAGTGCAGCAGGTGTATTTGATCCTGAAACAGCAATCCAGGTTGTAAGAGAAAGAGGTCTCGCAATGGAAAAAGCCGCTGAAGGTGTTGAGAGTGCTATGATGGCTATTCTTGGACTTGAACGTGAACCTTTACTTGATATATGTGTTGGCTGTGATGGGTATGTTTCTATTGCGAACTATAACTGTCCAGGACAGTTAGTTATTGCAGGAGAAAAGAAAGCAGTAGAAGAAGCAGGTCAGAAGGCATTGGATCATGGTGCAAGAAGAGCTGTACCTTTAAATACAAGTGGTCCTTTCCATACATTGTTATTAAAGGATGCAAGTGCAAGACTTCATGAAGTATTTAAAGATGTTACATTCCATGAAATGAATGTCCCAGTAATCTTCAATTGTACTGGTAAGGAATTAGAAGATTGCAGTGTTCAGGAGATGTTAGAGAAACAGGTCATGAGTCCTGTATATTTTGAAGATAGTATTCGTACTATGATTAGTAATGGTGTGGATACAATTATAGAGATTGGACCTGGTAAGGTATTAAGTGGCTTTGTCCGTAAGATTGATAGAAAAATCAAAACATATCAGGTAGAAGATATGGCTTCTTTACAGAAGTGTGTGGAGGCATTAAATGAAACTAAGTAATAAGGTTGCCCTTGTCACTGGGGGGTTAAAAGGTATTGGACGTGCGACAGTGATGGAACTTGCCATGCAGGGTGCAGATATTGCATTAAATTATCGTGCAAGTGAAAAGAATAAAGTATTAGCTGAAGAATTAGTAAAAAAGCTTAAAGATCTTGGTAGAGATGTATTATGTGTTGAAGGTGATATTTCTCATGAAGAGGATGTAGAAAACATCTTCAAGAGTATCAAGAAGTACTTTGGACATCTTGATATTCTTGTAAATAATGCAGGTATTACAAGAGATCAGTTAATTTTAAGAATGAAAACTGAAGACTTTGATGCCGTTATTAATACAAATCTTAAGGGAACTTATTTATGTATGAAGCAGGCAAGTCGTTTAATGATGAAACAGAAATCTGGTCATATTATTTCTTTATCTTCTGTCGTAGGTGTGATTGGTAATGCCGGACAGGTCAACTATGCAGCAAGTAAAGCAGGTGTTATTGGTATGACAATGTCTCTTGCGAGAGAATTAGGTCCTAGAGGTGTCACTGTGAATGCAGTAGCCCCTGGATTTATTGAAACTGATATGACAGAAGTATTAAGCGATGAAATTAAAGTTGGTTTAAAGGCATCTATTCCTTTAGGTACACTTGGGCATGTAGAAGATGTCGCAAAGACAATCGCATTCCTAGCAAGTGATGATGCAAAGTATATTACAGGACAGACCATTCATGTAGATGGTGGAATGGCTATGTAAGGAGGAGCTTATGACAAAACGTAGAGTAGTAGTTACAGGTATAGGAACAATTAATCCTATTGGACATAATGTAGAAGAAACATGGAAATCTATTGAAGAAGGTAAGTGCGGTATTGCGCCTATTTCTTTATTTGATACAAAAGATATGAAGGTCACTCTTGCTGGTGAAGTCAAAGACTTTGATGTTACAAAGTATATTGATAAGAAAGAAGCGAAAAAGATGGACCGCTTTATTCAGATGGGTATGATTGCAGCTAAAGAAGCGGTGACTGATAGTGGCCTTGATATCAACAATATTGATTCTCATCGTTTTGGAGTGATTGTATCAAGTGGTATTGGTGGTTTAGGTTCTATTGAAAAGAACTATCAGACAGGAGAAAAGAGAGGTTTTGATAGAGTATCTCCTTTCTTTATTCCTATGACTATTTCTAACTTAGCAGCGGGGCATATTGCGATTGCTTATCATGCACAAGGGTTATGTACCTGTCCAGTGACTGCCTGTGCAGGTGGTACAAATGCGATTGGTGATGCATTTAGAAATATTCGTGATGGTTATCAGGATGTCATGATTGCGGGTGGATGTGAAGCATCTGTAACTCCTTTAGGTATTGGTGGATTTACTTCTATGAAGGCTTTAAGTGATGCCACTGATCCAAACCGTGCTTCTATTCCTTTTGATAAAGAAAGAAATGGATTCGTCATGGGTGAAGGTGCAGGTATTCTTATTCTTGAAGAATTAGAACATGCCTTAAAGAGAGGTGCGCATATTTATGGTGAAATGACTGGTTATGGTGTAAGCTGTGATGCCCATCATATTACTGCCCCACTTCCTAATGGTGAAGGTGGTGCCTATGCCATGCAGAATGCATTAGATGATGCAGGTATCAGTTATGATGTGATCGATTATATTAATGCGCATGGTACTTCTACTCATTTAAATGATTTATGTGAAACTGAAGCGATTAAATCAGTATTTAAGGAACATGCATACAAACTTGCAGTAAGTTCTACTAAAGGTCATACAGGACATTGTTTAGGAGCTGCAGGAGGTATTGAAGCAGTACTATCAGTATTAGCCTTAAAGCATGACTTTATTCCTCCTACTTTGAATTATCAGGTAAAGGATGAAGAATGTGATTTAAATGTAGTACCAAATATTGGTGTTAAGAAAGATCTTCATTATGTGATGAGTAATTCATTAGGTTTTGGTGGACATAATGCAAGTATTATATTCAAGGAGTATGACAATGGAACTAAATAGTAATGAAATTGCGAAGATTAATCCTCATCGTTATCCTTTTGCGCTTGTAGATCGTATTACTGATTATAAGCCAGGAAAATATGCGAAAGGTATTAAATGTGTCAGTGTGAATGAAATGCAGTTTATGGGGCATTTCCCTGAGCATCATGTCATGCCAGGTGTATTGATTGTAGAAGCTTTAGCACAGACTGGATGTATTGCGATATTAAGCCAGGAAGAACATCAGGGTAAGATTGTCTTCTTTGCAGGAATCAATAAATGTAAGTTTAAAGGACAGGTCATTCCTGGAGATGTGATGAAATTAGAATGCACACTCACAAGAATGAGAGGTAAGATCGGTATTGGTGAAGCTAAAGCAACAGTAAATGGTAAAACTGTCGTACAGGCAGAACTCACTTTTGCGATTGGTGAATAATGAAATATATAGAATTTGAAGAAATTGATTCTACCAATACGTATATCCATGACCATTATCAGGAATTAGATGATGATACGATTATCCGTGCACACTATCAAACTCATGGCCGAGGACGTTCTAATCATATCTGGGAGGCAAATAAGAATGAACAGCTTCTCTTTAGTTATTATATGAAGCAGAACGCAGATCCTTTAAAAGTGTCTGCGATTATGGCTTATGCGATTGTGACAGTTCTAAGAATGAAACAGGTCAATGCTCTCATTAAGTGGCCCAATGATATATATGTGAATAACCAGAAGATTGCAGGCATTCTTGTAGAAACTATTTATGAGGATGGTTTAAAGGGTATCATTGTTGGGACAGGTTTAAATGTAAGTAAGGGTTCTTATTATTCTCTATCTGATGTGATAGATCATCCTATTGATAAAGAAAAGCTGATGTTGAATATTATTGATACATTTAAGAATATGCTTCATATGCCTTTTATATCTTTATTGGAGGGTATGAATCGTCATTCCTATTTAAAAGGTAAGAAGATTCCTTATAAAGAGTATGGTTTAGTAGAATTCTTATATCTAGATGAGAATTGTCATCTGGTCATAGAAGATGAACAGAAGAAAAAACATACAATTCTCTTAAATGAATTATCACTTGGTAATGTACAATAAGTCTTCTCAAATATGTGATAAAATTGTAGAATAGAATCAAGGAGTGGAATTATGGATGCGAAAAAAAATAATTTAATGGATTCTATTAATACAGTTTTTAAACTCGCCATTAAAGTGCAGGAAGATTATATTAAGTATAGTCCTTTTCCTGAGTTATCAATGAATGAAATGCATATTATAGAGGCTGTAAGTAAACAGCAGTTTCCTACTATGACAAATGTCGCAAAGATATTAAGAGTCACTGTAGGCACATTAACTACTAATGTAAAGACTATTGTGAATAAAGGTTTTCTTACAAGAGAACGTTCTTCTGCAGATCATCGTGTCACATATCTACGTATTACTGATAAAGGATATCAGGCATTAGAGGTTCATAATCAGTTCCATAAGGATTTATCTGAACTTTATAGTCAGCATATTCCTGATGAAATGATTGGCTGGGTATATGATACAATAGAAAACGTCATAGAAGACTTAAAAGAATACCAGAAAAAACTTAACAAATAATATACCCCCCTATAGAAGGTGTGATTCTTCTATAGGGGGGTTCTTTTAACTTAATTTATTCCATTTTAACTTTATGAATGTTAATGTGTAAATTTTTAAGTCAAATAAAAAAATCCTCCAGATGATATATCTAGAGGATATTCATAAAATATGCCCACCTTCAAGTAATAGATATATTACTCGAAGAAGCAATATAAATAATATGAGTATAAACCACGCTTTGAATTCTTTCATGCCCTTAACCTCTTAACAGAGATTATACCAGGCAGTTATGGAATTATTGTGTACTTTTAGATATTATAGCCATGATCCATAGGACCACTTCCCTGACCTAAATCTAACATGGCACCTATTGCACCAGAAAGATATGTTTTAGCATTTTTAACTGATTCTTCTAGTGTATAGCCTTTAGCTAAGTTTGAAGCAATCGCACTTGATAAAGTACATCCTGTACCATGTGTATTACTGTTGTCTATTCTATGTCCTTTAAACCAAGTACCCTTTTCACCATTGTATAAGTAGTCATTGGCATCATTTAATTGATGTCCACCTTTGACTAATACAGCACAATGATATGTATCATAGATCTTCTTAGCTGCTATTTCCATATCTTCTACAGTCTTCACTTCCATATCAGTGAGTGCTTCTGTTTCTGGAATATTAGGAGTAATAACTTCAGCAATAGGAAGTAATTCTTCCTTTAATGTAGAGATAGCTTCATCACTAATGAGCTTTGCACCGCTTGTCGCAACCATGACTGGATCTACTACAATATGCTTCGCATCATAATGTTTCAACATTTCTACAATAGTATGAATAAGTGCTTTAGAAGACACCATACCAATCTTAACAGCTTCTGGATAGATATCATCAAATACAGCTCTAACCTGGCTTTCTAAGAACTCTGGAGTCACATCCATAATATCTGTTACACCCGTTGTATTCTGGGCTGTGAGGGCTGTAATAGCGCTCATACCAAATACTTTATTCGCAAGCATTGTCTTTAAGTCTGCTTGTATTCCTGCACTACCACTAGAGTCACTACCCGCAATAGTTAAACATGTATGCATTGTTTCAAAAAGTGCATCCACACGCTTCTTTAAATCAATAGTAGCCTGTTTGATATTCTTCTGACCAAATAAAGCACTAATAACCGCAATACCACCAATACCTGTATCTTTAAGTAATAAGCAGTTATCATAACTGATTCCACCAATGGCTACCATTGGTAGATCCACTGTTTCAGTCATTTCTTTTAAACGCTTGATGCCTAATACTTCTGCATCATCTTTAGAAGATGTAGGGAAAATAGCCCCTACACCTAAATAGTCTGCACCTTGTTCTTTCGCAATTCTTGCTTCTTCTATAGTATGTGCACTCACACCAATGATCTTATCTGGACCAAGTATTTCTCTTGCCTTCACGCAAGCCATATCATCCTGACCTACATGAACACCATCTGCATCTATTTCCTTAGCAAGCATGACATTATCATTAATAATAAATGGTACATCAAATAAACGACATAGTTCTTTAATATTCTTTGCTTCTTCATAGAAAGAAGCTTCATCTAGGTCTTTTTCTCTTAGCTGAAGACAAGTAGCACCACCCATTAAAACATCTCTTACCTGCTCATAGAGAGTCTGTTCTCCTGTCCAATGACGATCAGTCACAGCATAGAGTCTCAACATATCATTATTGAACTTCATATTTACCACTCTTTTCTAGTTCTTCATCAGTCATATTGAATAATGCATCAATTAAATAAGTACGAAGTGTTGCATTACCTTCACCTTCTTTTAATTTAGATGCACCAATTTCACCCGCAATACCCATGGACATAACAGCTGCCGCAGCACTATCTACACTATTTTCTACTGTTAGGAAACAGCCCAAGATACCTGATAACATACATCCTGTACCAGTAATAGCACTCATTTCTTTGCATCCATTATTGATCATATAGCACTTATTACCATCTGTGACATAATCTACAGGACCAGTCACAATAATAATAGTATTGAGTTCTTTTGCGAATGCTTTGATATCATCAATGAGATCATGTGAGTTCTTCTGATCTTCCACAGATGCATCTACACCTTTAGTATGACCTGTACCAGCCATTAAAGTCTTGATTTCTGAAATATTCCCTTTGATGGCATCAAAATGAATCTGTTCTAATAGTTCTTTACATGTATTAGTGCGTAAATCAGTCGCACCTGCACCTACTGGATCTAATACAGTAATATGATTACATGCATTAGATGCTTTACCTGCTTCAAACATAGAAGCAATCTTCACTTGATTAAGAGTCCCAATATTAATATTTAATGCATTACTGATAGAAGTCATCTGAGCCACTTCTGTGATCTCGTCTGACATAATAGGACTACCTCCAATTGCAAGAATCGCATTAGCTACATCATTCACTGTTACATAGTTAGTAATGTTGTGTACTAATGGTTTTACTTCTCTTAATTTCTTAATGTAGTTCATATTCTTTTCCTCCATAAAAAAGAGCACGCTGAAAGAGGGTGCTCATAAAATTCCTACGTTGGCATTATCCAAATCAGGTTTCATGGTCAAGACTTATGTCTACTCTCAGCAAATTAGCTCCCATTTCAATTATAATAATATGTTAAAACATTCAGTCATGAAATACAAGGGATTTCATGACCATATACATATTTACTACTCTATCCTAGAGTATTATAATATACACATCATTCTGTTATAGCTTCCCAAAATATATGAGATACTAATGAGCTTCCCCTCATCAAATTCTCTTCTATAATGGAATGTAATCTACCATTTTGGTAGATTTTTTATTTTTAGGCATAAAAAAAACACCGAATACTTCGGTGTTTGCATTCAGAATGGTGCGGGTGACAGGACTTGAACCTGCACGCCGAAGCACTAGATCCTAAGTCTAGCGTGTCTGCCAATTTCACCACACCCGCATCAAGATGGTGACTCGCAGGGGATTTGAACCCCTGACCCTCTGATTAAAAGTCAGATGC
>ENA-OUQP01000406-OUQP01000406.1-human-gut-metagenome-genome-assembly--contig:-NODE-406-length-41385-cov-9.984491_pt1 | contig 41385 bp, 32 predicted proteins | sample MGYA00237951_ERZ548836 | MGnify/ENA primary metagenome ERZ548836 (study PRJEB26490, sample SAMN05194702) | human gut metagenome | biome: terrestrial biome; feature: human-associated habitat; material...
GCATCGACGGCGGCTTCCTGAAGGAGTCCGGCATCCAGATCAACGAGCTGAACGCCGGCTGCATCTGCTGCTCGCTGGTGGGCGATTTCCGCGCCGCTTTGCAGCAGGTGGTGGAGCAGTATCACCCCGACCGCATCGTCATCGAGCCGTCGGGCGTGGGCAAGCTGTCCGATGTGACCCGCGCCGTCGAGGGCGTGGCCGAGCACCTGGACGTGCAGCTGAACAGCTTTGTCACTGTGGCTGACGTGAACAAGGTCAAGATGTATATGAAGAACTTCGGCGAGTTCTACGATGACCAGATCAGCCATGCAAGCTGCATCATCCTGAGCCGCACCCAGACCGCCAGCGAAGAGAAGATCGCTGCGGCGGTGGCCATGCTGCGCGATAAGAACCCCACCGCCACCATCGTCACCACCGCATGGGATGCCCTGACCGGTGAGCAGATTTTGAACGCTATGTCCACGAAGGACGACTTCAAGGCAGAGCTGATCGCCATGGCAGCCAAGGCCAATGAGGAGCATGCCCACGAGGACGAGGAAGAAGAGCACGAGCATCACCATCATCATTACGATGAGAACGGCGTGTGCAGCTGCGGCCATCACCATCACGACGACGATGATGACGATGACGAGGACGAACATGAGCATCATCATGACCATGATGACGAGGATCACGACCATGACCACTGCTGCCATCATCACCACGATGACGAGGAGGATGACCACGATCACGATCATTGCTGCCACCACCATCACGACCATGAGGATGAGGAGGAGCACGAACATCATCACGATGAGGACGGCCACTGCTGCTGCGGTCATCATCACCACCATCATCACGATGGCCACGATGCCGATGAGGTCTTCACCAGCTGGGGCGTCGAGACCGCCAAGAAGATCGCAAAGGCTGACATCGAGCATGCGCTGACCGAGCTGGATACCGGCAAGTACGGCATGATCCTGCGCTCCAAGGGCATCGTGGACGGCGGCGCAGACGGCTGGCTGGAGTTTGACTATGTGCCCGGCGAGTGGGAAGTCCGTTCCCGCGGCTCAGACGTCGGCGGCAAGCTGGTCGTCATCGGCTCCAAGCTGGACGAGAAGGCCATTGCCGGCCTGTTCAGCTGCTGAGCCCGGACAACACAGAGGAGGAAAACCGTTTATGGCAAATGAGATCCCGGTCTACCTGTTTGTGGGCTTCCTCGAAAGCGGAAAGACCAAATTCATCCAGGAGACCTTTGAAGACCCCAACTTCGACTCCGGCGACAAGACCCTGCTGCTGGTCTGCGAAGAGGGCGAAGAGGAATACGATCAGAAGAAATTCGCCTTCCCCGGCGTGACCCTCTACAATCTGGAGGACAAGGCAGAACTGAACCCCCAGAACCTGGCCAAACTGGCCAAGGAAGCAGATGCAGGCCGCGTGGTCATCGAGTACAACGGCATGTGGCTGCTGCAGGACCTGGCCAACAATCTGCCCGAAAACTGGATCGTCTACCAGTGCATCGCCACGGCCGACGGCACCACGGCCCTCACCTATGCCCGCGACAACTCCATGCGCGCTCTGCTGCTGGACAAGATCGCCCGCAGTGAGCTGATCGTCTTCAACCGCGCGGAGGCCGTCAACAACGACGCCGCCCGTCAGGAACTGCACAAGCTGGTGCGTCAGGCATCCCGCAAGTGCGACATCGCCTATGAGTTCGCCGACGGCAGCGTGGCCTACGATGATATCCCCGACCCCCTCCCCTTCGACCTGAACAAGCCGGTGGTGGAGATCGGCGACGACGATTTCGGCATCTGGTATATGGACTGCCAGGACGAGCCCCAGAAGTACGCGGGCAAGACCGTGAAGTTCCTGGCGCAGGTCTGCCAGACCAACCGCGCGGGCAAGAACAGCTTCGTGCCCGGCCGCTTTGCCATGACCTGCTGTGTGCAGGACATCCAGTTCGTCGGCTTCCCCTGCTCTTACGATGGCTATAAGGCTCTGGAGCAGCGCGCCTGGGTCACTGTGACCGCAAAGGTCAATTACAAGTTCCACAACATCTACCGCGGCAAAGGCCCGGTGCTGACCGCCATCTCGGTCGAACCCGCCGAAAAGCCGCTGAACGATGTCGTCACATTCTCTTGACCCACACATTGAAATCACATCAAGGAGGATCTCACCATGAAAACGTTGTTTCGCGTTCTGGGCGCGGCTGCTGCCGTCGCCGCCACCGGTGCCGCCATCGTGGTGCTGGACAAAGTTCTGAACGACAAGGGCCCGCTCCACGTCGAAGAGGTGGAGTTCCCCGAAGAGGCTGAAAAGGACCCCGCAGAGGCCGCCAAGGCAGCCGAAGCCTACGCCGAAGGCGAGGCCAAGACCGCTGAACCGGGCGACGCATGGCCCCCGGCCTTCGAGAAGGCATCCGAGGAAAAGGCATCCGAAGAGCCGGAGGCTCCCGCTGCACAGCCGGAGACGGCCGAGGAGAAGCCTGTAGCCGAAGAAGCACCCGTGAATCCGGTGGAGGCCGGCCCCGCCGTCGCCCCCAGGGATGAGACGGGCAAGTTCGACGTCACCAAGATCGCTGAGGCCAGCGATTTCACCGGCGTGGAAGAGGAATCCGGCTGCAAGAGCTGAGATCGTGAACGATAAAAAAGGACGTCTCGTCGCAGGATGAGACGTCCTTTTTTGATGCGTTTTATGTGCCGTTGGCGATCTGCTTCAGCCGTTCTTTGTCCAGTACGGTGACGCCGCCGCGGTAAAGGCGGACAAGGCCCTCCCCGGCAAAGTATTTCAGCAGGCGGCTGACGACCTCGCGGGCGGAGCCCATGTAGCGGGCGATCTGGTCGTGGGTCATGCGGACATCCGTGCCACCGGTCTTGGCCAGCTCATCGGTGAGGAAGATGGCCAGCCGCCGGTCGGCGCTCATGAACAGGATCTGCTGCATGGTCCACATGGTGTCGGAGAAGCGCTCGGCGGTCATCTGGTAGGCGTAGCAGCGGACATGGACGTTCTGCTGCATCAGCTGGCGGAACACGCCTGCGCCGATGCAGTAGGCCTCGGTGTCCTCCTCGGCATCAATGTACAGGTCAAAGTTGACGGAATCCATCACGCAGGATGCCGACAGGATGCAGACTTCGCCGGGAAACAGCCGGTAGAGCGTGATGTCCCGCCCATCTTCCGAGAGCAGATAGGCCCGCAGTTGGCCCGACCGCAGCAGCAGAATGCCCACGCAGTTCTCGACCGGGCTGTGGACACGCTCCCCTTTCCGGTAGCGTACCGGTCGGGTGAAGCGGCAGAGCTGCGCCTGTTCCTCCGGCGTGAGCTGGTCCCAGAATGGGAAAGCGCAGGCCAGACAGTTCCGGTTGACCGGAGTATTTTGCACATCGGACATGGTGTTATCCTTTCCGCACCGCTTTGGCAGCTTCGGTGCCTGCAAGTGCTCCCTCATAAACAGCCTTGGCGACCTGCAGCAGCCCGCCGGTGCAGTCTCCGGCGGCGTAGAGGCCGGGCAGGGTGGTCTGCATCTTCTCATCCACGACGATGCGGTTTCCCTCTACTTCGGCCCCCAGCTTGCGGGCCAGCGCCGTGCTGCCCGCCACGCCCAGCGCCACGAACACGCCGGACAGGGGCACCTGTCGGCCGCCGTTCAGCTGCACACCGGTGACGGTCTGTTCGCCGAGGATGGCGTCCACCGATTCGGGGCAGACTGTCACCTCCGGCGGGAACTGTGCCGTCAGCGGGGCCCCGTTCGTCAGGAGGGTGACGCTCTTTACCAACGGCAGAAGGGCCTGTACTTCATGCAGGGCATATTCGCCGCTGCCCAGCACCGCCACATCCTTTCCCCGGTAGAAAAAGGCGTCGCAGGTGGCGCAGCAGCTCACACCATGGCCTTCCAGCCCTGCCAGACCGGGGATCTTCGGCGCGGCGCGGGAAGCGCCGGTGGCCAGGATGACGGCATCGGCGGGGAACTCGCCCGCCAGCGTCTCGACGGTGAGTTTGTCGGTGTAAGTCAGGCCCACGGCCTCGGTGGTAACGAACTGCACCCCCAGCGCTCTGGCCCCTTCGATGCCCCGGCGTTCCAGTTCGGCACCGGAGATGGGTTCGGCAAAGCCGTAGTAGTTCTGGATGTGCGCGGCGCGGTCCAGTGCTCCGGGCCCTTTGGTGAGAACGGTCGTTTCGACCCCTGCGCGGGCCGTGTACAGAGCGGCCGACACGCCGGCCGGGCCGGAACCGATGATGACGATGTTGGGCATGGGAAGCCTCCTGAAGTTTTTCTTCTAGTATACACCTTTTCCCGCAAAAATCTGTGACCAGGTCTCAAAACTGCACACTTTTCATCCGGGGCCGAGTGTGTTATACTGAATCGACTGAATTTGACCCAGGGAGGCACCGAACATGTCCAAGCAGCGTTTGCTTTTTATCACCACCGGCGGCACCATCGCCAGTGTGCGCACCGCACAGGGGCTGCGGCCCGTTCTGACCAGCGAGGAACTGCTGGCCCATCTGCCGGAACTGAACGAGCTGTGCTGCCCGGAGACGCTGGCGCTGTGCAGCATCGACAGCACAGACCTCGGCCCCGAACACTGGCTGCTGATGGCGCGGGCCGTGCAGGAGAATTATGCGCTCTACGATGGCTTCATCATCTGCCACGGAACCGATACGCTGGCCTATTCGGCGGCGGCGCTGTCCTACCTCATCCAGAACGCGGACAAGCCGATCATCCTCACCGGTGCCCAGCAGCCCATCTCCAACGAGATCACCGATGCGAAGAAAAACCTGCGCGACAGCGTCATCTGCGCGCTGGACCCCGGCAGCCGGGGCGTGATGGTGGTGTTCGGCGGGCATGTCATCGCGGGCACCCGCGCCAAGAAGAACAAGACCATCAGCTACGATGCCTTTGCGTCGGTCAACTTCCCGGCGTTGGCGCTGGTGCAGGGCGACCGGCTGGTGCGGTATATCCCCTCGCCCTGGCCCACCGGCCCGGTGGAGTTTGGCCGGGCGCTGAACCCCAAGGTCTTTCTGCTCAAGCTGACGCCCGGCCTTGGTCCGGAACTCATCCCGGCCATTTTTCAACAATACGACTGCGTCATTGTGGAAAGCTTCGGCGTGGGCGGCATCCCGCAGCGGCTCATGGACGCTTTTGCAGAGAATCTGGGCGATTACGACAAGACCCGCAAGATCCTGATCTTAACCACACAGGTCACCTACGAGGGCAGCGATGTGGGCATTTACGAGGTCGGCAAGCGGGTCCGGAACCGGTTCCGCTTCCTGGAAGCCCACGACATGACCATCGAAGCCGTCGTCACAAAGGTGATGTGGCTGCTGGCCCAGAACTGCGAGAGCTTCGACCAGCTCCAGCAGCGGTTCTATCGGCAGGTCAATTTTGATACGTTTTATCATTGAAGGCGCTGTGTCCAAAACGCAGGCGGCCGGCCCTTTTTGACGGGAAATCATAAAAATCGCCCCCAAATTTACAAAAACGTTGCAACTGTGCCGTTGCACAAGCCAAAAGGTATGGTATACTATAAGAGGATTCTGGCAGAACTTCTGCCGCAAATGCCCCGCTGAGGGGCCAAGATAAAGGAGCATTGGAACAGTATGGTTCGCATTACTATGGAAGACGGCGGCGTCATCGACATTGAGCTGAATGAGGGAGCCGCCCCTCTCACCTGTGAGAATTTCAAGAAGCTGGTCGGTCAGGGCTTTTACAACGGCCTGACCTTCCACCGCGTCATCCCCGGCTTTATGATCCAGGGCGGCTGCCCGCTGGGCAACGGCACCGGCGGCCCCGGCTGGAGCATCAAGGGTGAGTTTGCTGCCAATGGCGTCAACAACCCGATCAAGCACACCCGCGGCGTCATCAGCATGGCCCGCAGCATGAGCCCGAACAGCGCCGGCAGCCAGTTCTTCATCATGCACCAGGATGCCCCCCATCTGGACGGCCAGTATGCCGCATTCGGCAAGGTCGTGGCCGGTATGGACGTGGTGGACAAGATCGCTGCAGTCGCCACCGACTGGAACGACAAGCCCAAGACCCCGGTCCGGATGAAGACCGTCGAGCTCATCGAGGGCTGAATCACGATCTGAAAAAGAGCTTTCCGCCGCAGGGCGAACTTCACCCCATGTGTTAGACAGTATACTGTCTAACACATGGGGTGTTTTGTATGCCGAAAGGGCACCGCAAGTACAATGGAGCACAGAAAGGGCGAAAGCAGACCGTTTGAATCGCTCAATTCTTTTGTCAATCTCGGCTGTCCGCCTCCAGCAGCGCGCGCTTCACGCTGATGAGGCTCTGCGGGCTCACGGAGAAGCTGCGCAGGCCGAGTTTCAGGTACTGCACGGTGTTGGCCGGGTTGCCGACGGCCAGGCCGCAGATGGTCACGGGGATCTGGCCTGCGTCCGCCGCCTCCACGACCATGGCGATGAGCTTTTTCATCGCGTGGCTGGCCGGGCGGTAGTAGCGCTCGGCGATGGAGAGGTCGCGGTCCACGGCATGGGTGTACTGGATGAGGTCGTTCGTCTCAATGACGAAGAACTCACACCCGTGGGCCACAAATTCTTCCGCCGTCAGGCAGGCCGACGGCACACTGAGCATGACGCCGAAGGGCATCTTCTCATTGAAGCGCTCCCCCCGCTCCCGCAGGTGCTGGCGGCAGTGCTCCACCAGCTTCATGGCTTCGTCCCAGTCTTCCAGATTGGTCACCATCGGGAACATCACCCGCAGCGGGCCGTCTGCCGCCGCACGGAACAGCGCACAGATCTGGGTCTCGAACTGATGGGGGCGGCGCAGGCTGCTGCGGATGCCCCGCAGGCCCAGCTTGGAGGACTCCGGCCCCTGATGGGCGTCGGCCATGGTGCGGTCTGCGCCAAAATCAAAGGTGCGCACCGTGACCACCCCGCCCTTTGCCGCCGCCAGGCAGGAATGATAGAACACATACTGCTCCTGCTCGTCCACCGGGCGGCCCGGCAGCATCATGTAACCGCTGCGCAGCAGACCCACGCCGGACGCGCCGGACTGCCGCGCCGTTTCGATGTCCTCCTGCCCGAAGCAGTTGGCCAGCAGCTCAAAGGGCTGGCCGTCCTTCGTCCGGCACGGCAGCGCGCAGACGCGGTTCATCTCCTCGTTCTCCCACTGCTTCTCGCAGATGCGGGACATCGCCTGCTGGCGGGTGACGGCATCCGGGTCGAGGATGCACTCGCCGTTGTCGGCGTCCAGGATGGCCGTGCGGCCGTCGCAGTCGTTCAGAAAATCGCTGCCCACCTGCACGATGCCGGGGATGTGCATGGCCCGCGCAATGATGGCCGCATGGCTCTGCTTGTTGCCTTCTGCCGTGATGATGCCCAGGATCATTCCGGCGGGCACACTGAACAGGTCGCTCGGCATGAGCACCTCTGCCGCCAGGATGACGGGGTGGTCCAGCGCCAGCCAGACGCGGGGGCGGTTGGTCAGGATGTTCACCACGCGGCGGGCGGCATCGAGGATGTCCACGCTGCGCAGCTGCATATAGGCGTTGTCTTCCATCTGGGCCAGCTGGTCGGCATAACGGCGGCCGGCCCGGTCTACGGCTTCGGCTGCGCCGACGCCTGCCTTGATCTGGAACCGGACTTCGTTCATGAAGCCCTCGTCCTCCAGCATCATGCTCTGGAACAGGAAGATGGCCTGTTCGGTGGGGCCGCTGCGCTCAGCCATCGAGTCCAGCTCGGCCTGTGCCGTCTTGACGGCCCGGTCCAGCAGCCGCTGCTCCCGGTCCGGGTTGAACGGCCCTGTGCCGAAGCTCTCGGTCCTGCGCTCCACACGGCTCACCTGCCCCAGCACCAGGCCGGACGAGGCAGCATATCCCTGATAGACTTTCATTCCTCCGTCACCTCCGTCGGGGCAGGCGTGGTCAGCGTGCGGCAGACCAGCGCCTGCAGGAATGTATTGGGCAGCAGCGCTGCCCATGCGGCCTGCGCCGCGTTTCCGCTGCCCTCGAACAGCGGTTCAAACCCCTCGATGCGGGTGCGGTCACAGGTCTCCAGAAACGCCTTTGCCAGAGTCTCCACGGTGTAATACCGGGTGGGGTCCACGCCCACATCCTCGGCGGCCGCTTCCAGCGGGGCCAGCTCTGCGTCCTGCATGTTGGCCAGCTTGAGCGCCAGGTCTGCCGTCAGTGTCACCGGGTACTTTGCCTTCACCGCCTTCTGCACGGCGTCGAACCGCTGCCGGAATGCGGCCGCGTCCTGTGCGGTCTGCTCGTTCTTCGCCACCGCATAGGCACAGCCGCGCAGCCGCCCGAAGGCCCGCAGGGTGTCGTAATAGCCCAGCTCGATGTTCCGTCTGGCGGTGTCCGGGTCAAAGTGGAGGATATCGCCCAGCTCCCAATAGCTGCGCACCATGGTGGTGGGCAGGCCGGTGCGGTTGGGCAGGGTGATGCCCACCCCTTCCAGATCGACACAGACCAGCTCCTCGGCCCCCATTTTCTGGGCCAGCCCTGTGGGCATGTTGTCGCGGTAGCCGCCGTCCAGAAACTGCACCCCGTCGATCTGTTTGGCCCGCAGCGCCGGGAAGCAGGCAGCCGAAGCCAGCAGGTAATCTTTCACCTTGCCCTTCGGGATCTCTTCCAGCGGCAGCTCACGGGGCTTCAGGCCCCGCTTTTCCACCGTGACGAGCCCGAACCGGATGGGCGAGGCGCGCAGCGCGTCCTCGTCCAGCACCCGCTCCACGATCTCTTCCAGCGGGGTGACATCCATGCCGCCCGCGCGCACCACGTCCCGCAGGAACTGGTGCAGCTCCGTCAGGTTCCGGGTCTCCTCCGGCAGCTCCATCACGTCCTGGCTGCGGATGCTGGTCCACATATCCCGTGCGGTCTCGTACAGGTCCAGCGCGAACATCGCGCCGTTCAGGCTGCCCACACTGGTGCCGGTGATGATCTGCGGGTTCCAGCCGAGTTCGGTCAGGGCACGCCAGACGCCCACCTGATAGCTGCCGCGGGCCCCGCCGCCGGCAAGCACCAGTGCCTTTCTGGGGGTATCGTTCTGCGCCATCCAATACGCCTCCTTGTCGTCCGATTCAAACCTGCAAAAAGTATACCATATTTTCGGGAAAATTTCTCCCTGTTTTTGGAACAAAAAGCGTGGTATAATTTAGTAAATTATGACTGTATGACTGTGAGGAGGACTGCATGAACTGCAACCAATGGATCTTTGATATGGACGGCACCCTGACCGACAGCATGACTGCGGTGTGGGAGAACGCCCCGCTGGCGCTGCTGCGCCGCTACGGCCGCACCCCAAGGGCCGACCTGCGCTCCACGCTCCTGAGCATGGGCATGGCGGACGGGGCGCAGTACCTCATCCGCGAATACGCGCTGCCCCTGCGGCCGGAAGACTATTTCGGCGTGATGCGCTCGGTCATCGCCGAGCTGTACGAGACCGTGGAGCTCAAGCCCGGTGTGCGGGAGCTGCTGGCCCGCCTCAAGGCCGAGGGTGCCCGGATGTGCATCTGCTCCAATACCTGGAGCGATCAGTGCAAAACGGTGCTCACCCGCCTGGGTGTGGACGACTGCTTCGAGTTCTACATCGAAGCCCAGGGTCCCCTGCACAAGAGCCGCCCGGACGTCTTTTTCGCGGCCTTACAGCGCCTCAGCGGCACCGACCCACACCGCTGCGCCGTCTGCGAGGATTCCCTCTACGCGGCCCGCACCGCCCACGACGCAGGTTTTTACGTCATCGGCATCGCCGACGCCGCCAGCGCCGCCGATGAACCCGCCCTCCGCCGCGTCAGTGACCAGTTCCTGACCCGGTGGGCGGAGTTGAAGTTCTGACAAAAAGAGGCCTTGCCCGTTGGACAAGACCTCTTTTCTATCGTTTATCGTTCCAAAAACTTCCGGAAGGCTGCCCTCACGGCGGCTTCGCGGCCGCGGGGGATGGGGACGCGGGCACCGCTGCGCATCCACAGCTCCCCCACGGACAGCTGCGATGCCGCCGCCAGGTTGACCACATAGGAGCGGTGGGGCTGCAAAAAGCGCCGGTCGGCCAGCAGCGGCTTTGCCACTTCGGAGAAGGGCACCCGCAGCGAGAGCGAGGCCACATCCTCGCCGCTGGCAAGGTGGAAATGCACCACATGGTGGGTGCATTCCAGATACTCGATGTCCGCAAAGGGGAGGGCCCGCAGGCCGGTCGCCGTCGTCACCGGGATGACGGGGCCGTACTCCGGCTCGGTGGCGCGGTCCAGCAGGGCGGTGAGCTGTTCGGGCCGGAAGGGGATTTGCAAATACTGCATCGCATCCACCCGGAACGCCTCGTAGGCGTAGGCGGGCGTGTGGGCCAGAAAGGCCAGCGGTGCCCGCACCCCGCGCTGCCGCAGCTGCGCCGCCGCCTGCAGACCTGCCGCCGGGTTTGCCGCTGTCAGCTCGATGAGATACAGCTCGAACCGGCTGCCCGCGTCCTCTTTCCGGAGCAGAGCCCCCGCGTCCTCCAGCTGTTCCACGATGCAGGCGTCGGCCCGGCGGGCATAATATTCAAGGCAGTGCCGCTGCACCCGCCCCCGCAGCACCGCATCCGGGCTGCAGACCGCAATGTGAAAGATCATTTTTTCAATTCCTTCCTCCTGCCCGGCCTTCCGGGCGCTTGCATTTTGCGCCGCACGGGAGTATAGTTACTATAAAATCAGAAAAGGAGACGCCGCCATGAATCAGCCCCTTGTCAGCATCATCCTGCCCGTGTACAACGCCCAGAACCATCTGGCCCGCTGCGTGGGCAGCATCTGCGCACAGACCTATTCCAACATCGAGATTATCATCCTGAACGACGGTTCCAAGGACCAGAGCCTGCCCGTCTGCGAAGAGTTCCGCGCCAAAGACCCCCGCATCGTGCTGGTGGACAAGGAAAACTCCGGCGTAGCGGACACCCGCAACCTGGGCCTGAAGCTGGCCGGCGGCAAGTATGTGCAGTTCGTGGACAGCGACGACTATCTCGACCCGGACTTCACGGCCGCTCTCGTGGCTGCGGCCGAGGAGCACACCGCCGACCTCGTCATCGCGCCCTACAAGATGGTCATCCCGGCGGGCGCTTCCAAGCCCGAACAGGTGCTCGATAAGATCCAGGACGAGCTGGGCGTCATGAGCGTCGCCCGGCCCCCGGAGATGCGGGAGTACGGCTTTCTGCCCGCAGGCATTTACGACAAGGACACCTTCGCCCTCCGCCTGATGGACAAGCCCGCCTCCTATTTTTACAGTGTGCTCTGGAACAAGCTCTACCGCCGCGACCTCCTGACCCGGAACGACATCCAGTTCGTCAGCGAGATGCACTGGGCCGAGGACCTCGTCTTCAACCTGCGGTATATCCAGTACGCCGAGACCTTCGTTTCCATCGGCAAGGCCGGTTATTACTACGTCCAGAACCCGCAGAGCATCTGCCACACGCAGGTCCACGTATCCACCGTGGTGCAGAACAAGCTGCAGGTGTTCCGCTATTACAAAGACCTCTACACCCGCCTGGGCATGTATGAGGAGGTGCGCCCCCAGCTGTATAAATTCCTGGTGGACATCGCCGAGAGCACCTACCCCTCCGGCCCGTTCAAAAAGGCCATTGATGAGGCAAAAGCCTACTGGAAAGAGCACAAACCGGAACAGGAATAACAAAGAACCCTCTCCGTCATTGCTGTGCAATGCCACCTCTCCCAAAGGGCGAGGTTTTGATGTCGAGTTGAACCTGCATCAAAGCTCCCCCATCGGGGGAGCTGGCGAGCGCCAGCGAGACTGAGAGGGTCTTTTTATCCTTATTTACGCTCCGATGGCGGCGCACTTCTTGGCCAGCCAGTCGCGCTCCTCCTCGGTCAGGCGGGGAGCGAGCTTGGTGAAGACCTCGCGGTGGTAGGCGTTCAGCCACTCGATCTCGTCCTTGGTCAGGATGCCGGGCACCACGGGCGAGGTGGCGATGGGCACAAAGGTCAGCGGGCGGAAGGCCAGGAAGGTGCCGTACTGGTTGTCGGCCTTGTGGTAGCACTCCAGCTCGTTCTCGATGCGGATGCCGACGACGCCGCTCTCGTAGACGCCCGGCTCGTCGGTGACGATCATGCCCGGCTGGAACACGGTGGTGTTGCGGCCGTTCAGAGCGTGGGGGCCTTCGTGGACATTGCCCACGAAGCTGACGCTGTGGCCGGTGCCGCAGCGGTAATTGATGAGGTGCTGCCACAGCGGCTCACGGGCGATGGTATCCAGCATGTGGCCGTCGCAATAGTTCAGCCAGACGGCCTTGGCAATGTCGATATGGCACTGCAGCGTCCAGGTGTAGAACCGCTTTTCGTCCTCGGTCAGCTCGCCCAGCGGGTAGGTGCGGGTGATGTCGGTGGTGCCGTCCATATAGGTTGCACCGCTGTCCACCAGCAAAAAGCCCTTCTTTTCGAGCTTGGCGTGGTCTTCCTCGGTGGCGTGGTAGTGCATCATGGCCGCGTTGCCGCCGTAGGCTGCAATGGTGCCGAAGCTCTCCACGATGAACTTGTCCTGTGCCGAGCGGTACTTGTGGAGGATCTCATCCACGGTCAGCTCCGTCAGCTCTTCGCCTGCGGCCAGACGCTCTTCCAGCTCCTTCTGGAACCGCACCATGGCCACGGCATCGCGCAGATGGGCCTCACGGTCGTGGTTCAGCTCGGTCTCGTTCTTCACGCCCTTCATCGGCAGCAGGGGGTCGGCCTCGTCCTTGACGGTCAGGGCCGGGTTGTTGTTCAGCGTCTCGTAGACCGCATAGTTGACGGAAGCCGGGTCGGCCAGAACGGTCTGGGCCTCGGTCTCTGCGGCCAGGAAGGTGAGGATGTCGTCGTATTCGGCGATCTCGACGCCGTTCTCCTTCAGTTCGGCAGCGGCCTCCGCGCCCAGACGACGGGTGTTGATGAAGAGGACGGCACGGTCCCCGGTCACATAGCAGTAGGCCATGGCGTAGGGAGTGCACTGGATGTCCATCGCGCGGAGGTTCAGCAGCCAGGCCAGGTTGTCCAGCTTGCCCACCAGCTGGGCCGTGCAGCCCAGCTCCTTGAGCCTGGCCCGCAGCTGCTCCAGCTTCTCGGCGGGGGCAAAGCCCGCATACTCCTTGCTCAGGAGCCAGGCCGGGGTCTCCGGCAGAGCGGGGCGGCCCTCGGTCCACAGCTCATCCTCCAGATTCAGGGTCTTGATGGTGCCGTGCTTGGCGTCCAGCGCTTTCTGTACGCTGCGCACCAGCTGGCAGGAAGCGGTCAGGCCGCACAGACCCAGCACACCGCCTTCCGGCAGGGCATCGGCGCAGTACTGCTCCACGGTGGGCACACCCGGCTCTCCCATCCGTTCCAGCTCGATCTCGGTGCCCGCGATCTCCTTTTCGGCCTGCACAAAATAGCGGCCGTCGGCCCACAGGGCGCTCTTGTCTCTGGTCACGACGAAGTTCGAGTTCTCGCCGTGGAAGCCGGAGAAATAGGTCAGGGAGGTGTAGTGGTCGGGCAGATACTCGCTGGAGTGCGGGTCGCCCACCGGGATGAGGTAGAGGTCCACGCCATTGGCGTCCATGGCGGCGCGCAGCGCAGCCAGACGCTCAGGGACTGTATTCATGCTCATGATAAAAGCCTTCTTTCTTACACTTGCACTTGCCGGACAAACGTCCGGCGGCGGTTCTCGCTGGCTCCTATTGTATCATTCCGGCGCACGGATTGCAATTGCCCCGGCCGTTTTACTCCAACGGGGTGAAACGGCGCTTATTCGTCCTCCGTCTTTGATTTCAGATCCAGCTCCGGCATCAGCTCCTCGCTGATGATGGTGAGCATCTGTTCCATTTTGTCCACGTCCTCGGCGGGGAAGCGCTCCCGCACACGCTCGACCACGGTGTGCAGGTAGGAATAGCTGATGTTGTAGTACTCGAAATACTTCTGGGTGGGGCGCAGGTGGTACTCGCGCCGGTCCTTGGCGGACTGGATCTTTTCCACGTAGCCCTTGCGCATCAGACTGCCGATCTTATACGCCGCGTTGGGGGTAGAGATCTTCATCATCCGCGAGAACTCCGCAATGGTGGGCTCGCCCATGGCCATGATGCCCTCCATGCAGAAGGACTCCACCGTGGTCAGGGTCGCCTCGCGGGTGGCAAAGCGCTGAAACACGTTCTGATAGAAGTGCAGCTTGAATTTTGTGTAAACGTCGTTGAATGCTTTTTCCAGCATGGTGCGGCTCCTTCCGATCGCTCAATTTCCTTTAGTATACCATGTTTTTTCCCAGAAGCAACGGAATTTTTCCGTTTTGAAACAAAGGGCCCCCCAGCCCATGGGGGCCGGGAGGTCCTTTGCGTTAAGGGGGACGCTCACTGCGTCGGGGATGTTCCGATCGTGCCGAGGAGCTTTTTGAGCCGGAGCCATGCGCCGAAGACGTCCATCTTGGTGACATAATGGTCCGGGTCAAAGAAGGACGCATCCTTCTTGTCGGCCGCGTCCATCAGGCCGTTCTGGACCGCCCAGCGGGTGGCCTTTTGCAGCTCGATCTCTTCGGCGGGGATATCGCCGTAAAGGGTGGGCAGAGCCACCTCCGGTTTGCCTGCGGTCTCCCACAGGAGCAGCGCCAGCGCACGGCGGTCGGTCGGCACCGGCACACCCTGGGGCAGCGCATTGGCGAGGTAGAGGTCTACGCCCAGGCTCACGCCCTGCCACACCACGATGCCTGCGGCTGCGCCGCCCACCGCGATGGTCGCCGCCGTTGCCAGCGGAGAGGGCGCAGCGTCCTCGATGATCTCCGCCGAGCGGTACTGCGCCCGGATGGTCACATCTTCAGGGGGCATCTGGAAGGTCATGGCCTCGGCCCGGTAATCGACGTTGATATCGCCGCTGAGCTTGCTCGACGAAATGCTCCACATGTCAAACGTCATGCCGTCCGGAATGTCGTTCTGGTCCAGCACCACGGTCAGGGTGTCGTTCTCCTTGGCGGAAACAGACGTCTTGCCGTCGATCGTGCCACCGATGACGGTCACGGTGTAGGTGGTGGGTTCCGGTTTCGGTTCCGGCTCCGGTTCCGGCTCCGGTTTCGGTTCGGGTTTCGGTTCGGGTTCGGGTTCGGGTTCCGGCTTGGTGATGAGCTCGCCGTTCAGCACCACGTCATCGTCCGGCATGGTAAAGGTCACGGTCTTCTTGTCGACGCCGTAGCTGCTTTCGGCGATGGGCTGGCCGTTCAGGCTGAAAATCTCGGTGTCGGCAGTGATGGTCACTTCCTTCGTCGTGGCATTGCTGGTCACGACGTAGGGCTTCCAATCCGCAGACACACCGTTGACTTTCTCGATCTTGGCATTGGAGGAGGCCGCATCCCAGGTGATGGAGTGGAGATTTGTTACCCCGTCCAAACCTGTGTTGCCGTTGAATATGCCGCCGTTCACGGTGCCGCCGTTGTTGCTCACACTGCCCGCGAAGGTGCCGTTCTCTATGGTGCCGTTGTTCTCGACTTCGCCGTAGAAGGTGCCATTCTCAATGCGGCCCATGGTCGTATTGTCGACCTCGCCGTTGAAGGTGCCGCCCAGAATGCCGCTGTTGTTGAACACTTTGCCGTTGAACTCGCCGCCCGTGATGGCCGTCGGCTTGCCCACAAAGACGTTGCACTCCACCGCCGAACCATCTCCGATGGTGCTGAAATCGAACAGCCCGCCGGTCTGGTTGCTGCCCGTCAGAAGCAGCATGTTGCCATTGGTCGGGTCATTGGGGATGTACTCCCAGCCGTCGCCCTTGCAGGGGGTTTTGCCGCCGTTGGAATCCTTCGGCCAGCCGTTCTCCATGACGAGGTCGGTGCTGGTGATCGCTCCGTTCAGCACCACGTTCCCGCTCGGCATGGTAAAGGTCACGGTCTTCTTGTCGACGCCGTAGCTGCTGTTGCAGTTGCCCGTGCCGATGGGCTGGCCGTTCAGGCTGAAGATGTCAGTGTCGGCAGTGATGGTCACGGTGGTGTCTTTGTAAGAGTAGAGGTCCCATGCCGTGCCGGTCGTTCCATCCGCGTTCCGCGGGCCTTCGTCGTTCACTTGGCTCACACTGCCATTCGTTACGGTGACGTGGAGGGCATCGGTCAGCCCCGTCTTGCCGTTGAAGATGCCGCCAGTCACAGTGCCGGGGGTCGTAGACAGGCCCGCCGCGAAAATGCCGCCGGTGATTTTGCCGTTGTTGTCCACCTGGCCCCTGAAGGTGCCGCCAAAGATCGTTCCTGACGTGTTGTTTGTCACTTCTCCATTGAAGGTGCCTTTCTCAATGTAGCCGCTGTTTTCTACATCGCCCTTGAAGGTTCCGTCAGAGATTTCTCCTCCGGCGTTGTTTGTCACTGTTCCATCAAAGATGCCGCCGCTAATTGTCCCATACGATTCAATCGCACACTTCACAGCCGCATCGGTCCGTGTTATCTTGGTAGCGGGATCGGCGAAATTGAAATCAAACGGTTCACTTCCACTCATCAGATACAGTGTGCCGGTGTTTGTCGAACCCGACGACTTTTTGATGTACTCCCAGCCGGTGCCACTGCAAGAGATTTTGCCCTCGTTGGAAGCCTCCGGCCAGCCCTTCTCCATGACGAGGTCGGTGCAGGTGATCGCTCCGTTCAGCACCACGGGCTCGCCCGGCATGGTGAATTTCACGGTCTTATAGTCGCTGCCGTCGTAGCTGCTCTTGCAGTTGCCATCGCCGATGGACTTGCCGTTCAGGCTGAAGATCTCGGTGTCGGCGGTGATGATTACTTCATTCGTCGTGGCATTTTCGGTCACGACGACGTAGGGGTCCCAATCCGCAGACATACCGTTGACTTCCTTGATCTTGGCACCGGAGGCCACGGTGATGGAGTGGAGACCTGTTACGTTGGTTAGAGTTGCATTGCCGTTGAACACGCCGCCAAAGATTCTTCCGTAGCCCTTGCTTGTCACACTGCTCTTGAAGGTTCCTCCGGTAATCATTCCGTTGGAGTTTGACACTTTTTCATGGAAGGTTCCACCAGAGATTACTCCTAGGTCGTTGTTTATCACTTCTCCCTCAAAGGTGCCGCCGGTAATTTTCACACGCAATTGAGTCTCAACCGCGCACGCCACAGGCTCTGCCCCCGCTCCATTACTGTTTTGGGGATAGGTGTAACTGAAATCATACGTTCCATCCGTCAGAGTCAGTTTGCCTTTCGGGTTCGACGCGTCTTTTTTACTGTAAGTCCAGCCGGTGCCCTCGCAGGGGGTGGTGCCGCCGTTGGAATCCTCCGGATAACCCTTCTTCATGACGAGGTCGGTGCAGGTGATTGCTCCGTTCAGCACCACATTCTCGCCCGGCATGGTGAAGGTCACGGTCGTCCTGTCGCTGCCGTAGCTGCTGTTGCAGTTGCCATCGCCGATGGGCTTGCCGTTCAGGCTGAAAATGTCAGTGTCGGCGGTGATGGTCATGGTGGTGTCTTTGTAAGAGTAGAGGTCCCATGCCGTGCCGGGCGTTCCATCCGCGTTCAGCGGGCCTTCGCCGTTCACTTGGCTTACACTGCCATCCGTTACGGTGACGTGGTAGGCACCGGTCAGGTTTGCGTTCCCGTTGAATATGCCGCCGAGTATTTTGCTGCCGTTGTTCTTAGACAGGCCCGCCGCAAAGGTTCCACCAGAGATCGTTCCTCCGGTGCCGTTTGTCACGGTTCCATTGAAGGTGCCGCCAGAGATCGTTCCGATGTTGCACACTTTTCCATTGAAGGTGCCGCCGATGATCGTCTGAATCGAATCAATCGCGCACTTCACAGGCATTGTGTTACTCAAATCATACGTTTTCCACAGAGTCAGTATCTTGGTGCTGCTATTGTAGGACCAGTTGCCGCTGCTGCTGCAATCTTCGCTGCCGCCCTTGGAGCCGACCGGGTAGCCGCTCTCGTCGATGACGAGTTTGCCGGTGGAGCCAGCTGCAAAGGCCCCCAGGGGGAGCACGGAGAGCACCATGCTCAATGCCAGGATCAGGCTGAGAATGCGTTTTTTCATTGGGGTCGTCCTCCTTTTCTGCCAAAGGCCGCACGGTCGTTCGTTTCTGGTTTCATCATACCATAAAAACAACCGAAAGGAAAGCAAAGCCGCGTGAAACGCCCTGAAAACTGCGCGAATGACGATTTTTGCCCCTTGACAGGGCCAAAAACGCCGGTTGGGTCAGTCTGCTTTGGCCGTTCGCAGCCGGATGACGTTCAGCACCACCAGCTCCAGCACGATGGCCACGGCCAGCAGCACCAGCGAGGTGAGCAGGCTGGCGCTGGCACCCAGGAACATCTGGCTCAGGCCGGTGACGACATAGCACACCGCCGAGATGACCGCCGCCGTGATGGCATAGGGCAGCTGGGTGGCCACATGGTTCACATGGCTGCAATGCGCACCGGCGGACGCCATGATGGAGGTGTCCGAGATGGGGGAGCAGTGGTCGCCGCACACTGCGCCGGACAGGCAGGCCGCAATGGAGATGACCAGCATCTCCCCCTGCGGGAACGCATGGCAGACGATGGGGATGAGGATGGAGAAGGTGCCCCAGGACGTGCCGGTGGCAAAGGCCAGGAACACCGCCACCAGAAAGATGATGGTCGGCAGCAGATATTGCAGCGCAGCCGCCGAGCCGTTGAGCAGGTTGGCCACGTAATACTTGGCACCCAGCAGGTTGGTCATGCCGGAAAGGGTCCACGCCAGCGTCAGGATGAGCATGGGGCTGACCATGGCCTTGAAGCCCTCCGGGATGCAGGCCGCGAAGTCCTGAAAGGTCATCACGCCGCGCACCCGGTAGAACACGAAGGTGAACAGCAGCGCGATGCTGCTGCCCATCACCAGGCCCGCCGAGGCATTGCAGTCGGAGAAGGCGGTGATGAAGTCCACGCCTTCAAAGAAGCCGCCGGTGTAGATGAGGCCGAAGATGCAGGCCGCAATGAGCACCAGCACCGGCAAAATCAGGTCGATGACATGGCCGCAGGCTGCGGTGCCGTCGTCCACATCGTCGCCGTAGGGGCGATCTTCGGTGGTGAAGAGGTCGCCCTTCAGCGCGTTGTCCTCGTTGAGCTTCATGGGGCCGTAGTCGGTGCCCGTGAAGATGAGGAAGAGGATCATGATGAGGGTCAGCAGGGCGTAGTAGTTATACGGAATGGTGCGCAGGAACATGGTAAAGCCGTTGATGCCCGAACCTTCCGGCACCGAGGAGGTGACGGCCGCCGCCCAGCTGGACACCGGCGCGATGATGCAGACCGGGGCCGCCGTGGCGTCGATGAGGTAGGCCAGCTTTGCGCGGGAGACCTTCTGCCGGTCGGTCACAGGCCGCATGACGGAGCCTACGGTCAGGCAGTTGAAGTAGTCGTCCACAAAGATGAGTACACCCAGAACAAGGGTCATGAACTGCGCCCCCGCGCGGGTGTGGATGTGGGTGGACGCCCAGCGGCCAAAGGCCGCGCTGCCGCCCGCCTTGTTCATCAGGGCCACCAGGATGCCCAGCATGACCAGAAAGACCAAGATGCCCACGTTGCTGGAGTCGGACAGCTTGGCGACCATGCCGCCGTCTTCGTTGAAGAACAGGGTGTTCAGGGCCAGTTCCAGGTTGCCGTTGGCAAAGAGCAGCGCACCCGTCGCGATGCCCACCAGCAGCGAGGTGTAGACCTCCTTGGTGTTCAGTGCCAGCACGATGGCCACCACCGGCGGCAGCAGGGAGAGCGCCGTGCTGTACACGGCGCAGGTGTAGGTAGACGGGTCGGCAATGGTGCCGGGTGTTGCCGCCGTGCACCACAGCAGCAGAGCGAACACCAGCACGGCGCCCGCCCACGAAAGATTGACTTTTTTCATAAGATCTGATTCCTCTTTTGATTTTTTGCCTCAGCGCGGGGCAGACTATCCCCAACCAGACAGGGAAGGGGGTGTTTGCCGCGCCGGATTATAAAGCGCTGTACTTTGAGCTGTTCCGCGCCAGCGAACAGGCCGCCCGCCTCCTCCACGAGGCCCAGCAGCGGGCCGAAGAACAGGTGATGGCGGAGGATGAACCGCCGCTGCGGTTGGAAGAACCACTCCGTCCCCACGCAAGGGAGGGCAAGGCCTCTCCTACAAGGAGAGGTGTCGAGCGGATGCGAGACGGAGAGGTTGCACGAAGGAACACCTTACCGAAGCCGTGAAGCGAAACGGAAACGCGACATGGAGTACAACCTCTCAGTCATCGCTTCGCGATGCCAGCTCCCCTGGTAGGGGAGCCACTGGCGAGAAGGCGAAGTTTGCGGAATGCCAAGGGCTCCCCTACCAGGGGAGCTGTCGAGCCGTAGGCGAGACTGAGAGGTTGTACGAAGGATCGCCTTAGCCCTTCTTGCTCTCTGCCTTCGCCGCGAACTTCGCGTCATTGACGACGAAGCGCTCATGCACGCCGCCGCCCACGGGGCCTTTTTCGTCGTGCAGCGAGACCTTGAACACCAGCTTCCGGCCTTCCACGGCGGTCAGCTCGCTCTCACAGGTCACGGTCATGCCCACGGGGGTGGGGGCGGTGTGCTCCAGTTCCAGCTTCGTGCCTACCGAGCCGCAGCCCTCGTCCAGCTCGGACGCGACGCTCATCCAGCAGGTCTTTTCGGCCAGTGCCACCAGTGCGGGCGTTGCGAACACGTCCAGTGTGCCGCTGCCCATGGTCTTTGCGGTGTTTTCGTTCGTCACGAGCTGGCTCTGCTCGCCGTGGATACCAACATTCAACATAAAAAACTTCCTTTCCAAAATCGCCTTGCGGCAGTAAATTTCCGACCTCCTGATAGGATACCACATTTTCCGCGTCGATGCACCTGTTTTTGGTGGATTTCTGCATTTTCCTCTTTCCTGTCAGCCCAAAACGCGTTATGATAGGGCAAAATGGGGGAGGCGGTGCCGGACTTCTCCCTCACCGAACCCTTTCATTTTTCCGCGCTCAAAACGCACCCTTTTTGCAGATTGAAATCGCAGTTTTCTTGCGTATTGGGGTATTTTTTTACAATTTTGAGGTTCTGTTCAAAATCTTTGCAAAAAGCCTTGACAGAGCCTCTTCTGCGTGATACTATGAACACATGAACAAACGTTCACATGAATGTGCCGCGAAAGGAGAGACCGCCATGAACGAACCCAAAGACGCTCTGCCCGCCGCGCAGCCGGAGCCTCTCGTGATGCCGGATGACGAAGTGCTGTATGAGCTGGCCGACCTGTTCCGGGTGTTCGGCGACTCCTCCCGCATCAAGATCCTGTATGCGCTCCACGACAGCGAGCTGTGTGTGCAGGACCTCGCGAATGCGGTGCAGCTGAGCCAGTCTGCGGTGAGCCACCAGCTCCGGGTGCTGAAGGACTCGAAGCTCGTGCGGTTCCGCCGGGACGGAAAGACCGTTTACTACGCACTGGACGATGACCATGTGCGCAGCATCCTCTCCATGGGGATGGACCATATCGAAGAATAACCGAAAGGCAGGTACTTATTATGAAAAAGAGCTACAAGATCGAAGTCGATTGCGCAAACTGCGCCCAGAAGATGGAAGACGCCGCCAACACCGTGGCCGGTGTGGCAAATGCGACCGTCAGCTTCATGACCCAGAAGATGAAGGTGGAGTTCGCAGAGGGCGCAGACCCCCACGACACCATGGTGAACGTTCTGGCCGCCTGCAAAAAGGTCGAGGACGACTGCGAGATCTTTGATATCTGAGCAACGCATCCGATGAGAACGGCTCCTCCTGCGGGGGAGCCGTTTCCTTCCCCGGCGATTTCCTGTTGAAAGAAAAACCAGTTTTCAACACTTTCCACCGGGTTTTCAACAGCTTTTGCGGAAAAGTTTGAAAACAAACGCGAAAAAGTCAGATTTCTTCGGGAAAACCTCGTGGAAAACATGGGGGAAAACGTGGAAAAGTTTCCTTTCCGGGGAAAACCTGTTGAAACCGCCCCCAGCCATCCGTCAAAAGGAGAGTTTCGTATGACCAAAAAGCAGAAAAAGGTGCTGTATCAGATCATCGCGGCGGTCATCCTGATCGCGATCCTGAAGCTCCTGCCCGCATTCCCCACCCCGGTGGAGCTGGTGCTCTACCTCATCCCGTACCTCGTGGTGGGCTGGGATGTCCTGCGCAAGGCGCTCAAGGGCATCAAGAACCGCCAGCCGTTCGACGAGTGCTTCCTGATGGCCGTTGCCACCGTGGGCGCGTTCGCGCTGGGCGACTATGTCGAGGGCTGCGCCGTCATCCTCTTTTACCAGATCGGTGAGCTATTCCAGAGCGTGGCCGTCGGTAAGAGCCGCCAGAGCATCTCCAGCCTGATGGACATCCGCCCCGACTACGCCAACATCGAGGACGCAGACGGCAAGCTGGAACAGGTGGACCCCGATGATGTCGAGGTCGGCACCGTGATCGTGGTCCAGCCCGGCGAGCGTGTGCCCATCGACGGCGTGATCGTGGAGGGCATTTCGGCCCTGAACACCGCAGCCCTGACCGGCGAGAGCCTGCCCCGCGATGTGCAGGCCGGCGACGAGGTCATCAGCGGCTGTGTGAACATGACCGGCCTGCTCAAGGTGCGCACCACCAAGGAATTTGGCGAGTCCACGGTCTCCAAGATCCTCGACCTCGTGGAAAATTCCAGCATGAAGAAGGCCCGCACCGAGAACTTCATCACCCGTTTTGCCCGCGTGTACACCCCCGCCGTCTGCTACAGCGCACTGGCTCTGGCGTTCATCCCGCCGGTGGTCCTGCTGCTGATGGGCCAGCCCGCCCGCTTCGGCGACTGGGTCTACCGCGCCCTGACCTTCCTCGTCATCTCCTGCCCCTGCGCTCTGGTCATCTCCATCCCGCTGAGCTTCTTCGGCGGCATCGGCGGTGCCAGCGCCTGCGGCATCCTCGTCAAAGGCTCCACCTATCTGGAAGAGCTGGCCCGCACTGGGATCGTGGTCTTTGATAAGACCGGCACCCTGACCCAGGGCACCTTCAAGGTCGTGGGCGTCCACCCCGAACACGGTGTCACCGAAGACGCCCTCGTGGAGGCCGCCGCCCTGGCCGAGAGCTGGTCCAAACACCCCATCTCCCTGAGCATCAAGGCCGCTTACGGCAGGGACATCGACGCCAGCCGCGTCACCGATGTCCAGGAACTTGGCGGCCACGGCGTGACAGCAAAGGTGGACGGCAAAACCGTTGCCGCCGGCAACTCCCGCCTGATGGCAAAACTGGGCCTCACCGCCCCCGAAGTGACCGAGCCGGGCACCCTCGTGCATGTGGCCATCGAGGGGCAGTACGCCGGTTATCTGCTCATCGCGGACGTGGTCAAGCCCCACAGCGCGCAGGCCATCCGGAGCCTGAAGTCCGCAGGCGTCCGCAAGACCGTGATGCTGACCGGCGACGCCGAGCCTGTAGCCAGAGCGGTCGCCAATCAGCTGGGTCTGGACGAGTACCATGCTGGTCTGCTGCCCGGCGACAAGGTGGACCAGATTGAAACGCTCCTCGCCGCCAAAGGCCCGAAAGAGAACCTCGCCTTCGTGGGCGACGGCATCAACGACGCGCCCGTCCTGTCCCGCGCCGACCTCGGCATCGCCATGGGTGCGCTGGGCTCGGACGCCGCCATTGAGGCCGCGGACATCGTCCTGATGGACGACGACCCGGCCAAGATCGCGCTGGCCATGCGCATCGCCCGCCGCACCCTCCGCATCGTCTACGAGAACATCGTCTTCGCGCTGGCCATCAAGTTCGCCTGCCTGATCCTCGGCGCTCTGGGTCTGGCAAGCATGTGGACCGCCATCTTCGCCGACGTCGGCGTCATGGTGCTGGCCGTCCTCAACGCCACCCGCGCCCTCTATACCAAAGACCTTGCCCGGAAGAACGAGCAGTGACCCACAACAAAAACCGGGAGATGCCGCATGGTATCTCCCGGTTCTGATTTTTATCACAGCATTCGGCACAATACAAGCCGTTCCGCGCTGCTTCTCCGCGCTGCTTCACAGTTCCTCTCGCAGCTCCGTCAGATCGGCCCAGAAGCGTTTGGGGCAGTGGGTCATGCGGCCCCGCTCGTTGTGGCGGGCCTGGATCTCCAGCGTTTTGTAAAACTGCTTCCAGAGCGCCTGAAACTGCTGCTCCCGCTCACTGGGCGGAGGAAGCTCCAGCGGCTCGGCCAGTTCCAGCAGCTGCGGCCGGTGATCCCGATACAGCAGCACTGCCTGGTGCACCGCGTCGTAGATCATGAAGTCTTCCTCCGGAAAGCGGCCGCAGAAATGCCCCCGCAGCAGCGGCAGGATGTAGTTTTTCGGGTGGATGACCGCACCCAGCATCCCGTCGTGTTCCTCGAAGCGGACGAAACCCTGAAATTTGTCCACCTCCCAGTCGAGGCTCTTTTTCATCTCGTAGAGCGGCGCGACGTCCGGGTGGCCTGCCCGCTTGACTGTACCCGGCCCCAGCGCGAAGGCCAGATGCAGAAACCGGATGAGGAGCAGTTCCTTGTCCTCCCGGCCGGAGAGGAAGTCCCGCGTGACGAGGTATTCCGTCTCGGCCCCCAGTTTCCGGCCAAGGCTGGCAAACACCCGCCGGGCCTTTTCGTGGTCGGTGGCGATGTCCTTGAAGGGGTAGAGGGTGGCGGTCTCCCGCTCCGGCGTCCAGACCGCAAACGGGATCTCGTGCTGGGCAAAGCTCTCGAAGACGCAGCAGAGGAAGCCCTCAAAGCTGCCGTCGTAAAGGTAAACGACTGCGGCATCGTGGAGCTTGCGGGCGGGGTTCACAGCGCTCTGGCCAGACATTGCACTGCCTCCTCCCGCACCAGCTTCTGGGCTGCGTGGGGCGGCACTCCCTGTGCCACCAGCTTGTCCACGGCAGGCGGCGAGAACAGGCTCAGCTGCTCCACGCCGCCGCTGAAGACGTTCGGGTCGATGAGAGCGCTCGTGATCCGCTCCCGGCCCGCGCTGCCCCGCCCCGGATGCGCTCCGGCAAAGCCCCGGCAGGTGATGAAATACTGGGCCCGCTTGAGCACCACGCCCATCCGCTTCAGCTCATCCAGCCCCAGCGAGGCCTGTTTCCGGGCATGCCAGATGCGCCGGGCACTCTTGGGGCCGATGCCCGGCACCCGCAGCAGCATCTCGAAGGGGGCCCGGTTCACGTCCACCGGGAACAGCCCGTAATGCTGGACCGCCCAGTTGCATTTCGGGTCCAAATAGGGGTTGAAGTTCGGGTGATCGGCGTCCAAGATCTCGTCCGCTTTGAATTGGTAGAACCGCAGCAGCCAGTCCGCCTGATAGAGCCGGTGCTCCCGCAGCAGCGGGGGCTTGGTGTCCAGCGCGGGCAGGCGGGTATCCTCGGCCACGGGGATATAGGCGGAGTAGAACACCCGCTTGAGGCTGTATTTCTGGTACATTCCCTCGGTCAGCTTGAGGATGTGATGATCCGTCTCCGGCGAAGCCCCCACGATCATCTGGGTGCTCTGACCGGCGGGCGCGAACCGGGGCGCTTTGCGGTAGAGGGTCAGTTCCTCCCGGTTGGCGACTCCTTCCACTGCGATCTGCTTCATGGGCCGGAAGATGGAGTGCCGCCCCTTGTCCGGGGCCAGCAGTTTCAGGCTGCTCTCGCTGGGCAGCTCCACATTGACGCTCAGGCGATCGGCCAGAAAACCCAGCTGCTCCAGCAGTTCTGGGCTGGTGCCGGGGATGGCCTTGGCGTGGATGTACCCGCCGAAATGGTATTCGTTCCGCAGCAGGCGCAGGGTCTTGAGCATCCGCTCGGTGGTGTAGTCCGGGCTGACCAGCACCGCGCTGGACAGGAACAGCCCCTCGATGTAGTTGCGGCGGTAGAACTCGATGGTCAGCTCGGCCAGCTCCCACGGCGAAAAGGTGGCGCGGGGCGCATCGTTGGACCTGCGGTTGACGCAGTAGCTGCAATCGAAGGCACAGCAGTTGGTCATCAGCACCTTGAGCAGGCTGACGCAGCGGCCGTCCGCCGTAAAGGCATGGCAGCAGCCCGGCGCGTAGCAGCTGCCCATGCTGCCCGCCTTTGCCGCGCGGGACGCTCCGCTGGACGTGCATGCCACGTCGTATTTCGCGCTGTCTGCCAGAATGGTCAGCTTTTCCATCAGCGACTGTTCCATGCCGCACCTCCGTTCGTTTATCAAAAAAGGCTGCCGCATCCTTGCAGCAGCCTTTTCAGCGCAAATTGGTTACCACTTGGCCTTGGTCTCGACCACGCGGCCTGCGATGTGCAGGCGGTTCAGGTCTTCGCCCTTGATGACCAGCTCCTTGTAAGCCGGGTTGAAGGGCTGCAGCACGACGCAGTTGCCCCGCTGCAGATACCGCTTGAGGGTGCCTTCGCCCTCGTCGCCGTAGATCAGGACGCCCAGGTCGCCGTTTTCCAGCGTATCCTGCCGGTGCACCAGAGCCAGATCGCCATCGTGGATGCGGGGCTCCATACTGTCGCCGCGCACCACAAGATAGAAGTAGCTGGAGGGGTCTTTGACGCGGGCATATTCCTTGCCGTAGTCCTCCTCATAGGCCAGCGCGCCGTAACCGGCCTTGACCGTGCCGATGACCGGGATCAGGCTGTACACATAGCTGCCGAAGAAGCGCTCCTCGGTCTGGCCCTCGCTGGCGGGATCGAACAGGCCCAGCAGGTAGTCTGCGGTGGTATCCAGGATCTCGGCAAGCTTGGCCACCGTGGCAGGGTCCGGGGAGCTTTTCCCGCTCTCCCATTTGCCCACTGCCTGCTGGGTAACGCCCAAAAGTGACGCAAGTTCCGCCTGGCTCATATGCTTTTGCTTGCGGCATTGCCGTAACAGCTCCGGAAACGACATCGTTCAACACTCCTCTGTTCTCGTCCGTCGGGTTTGTTTCTTGCTGTTTTTATTATACAACAAAAGGCTGTGCAAGTAAAGAGAAAGTTTTGTTTTGGCTCGAAAAAAAGTTGTCGCAAAATCATTTTTGGTCTGCATCGTGGAGAAATTTTCAATTTGGGGTTGACAGCAGGCTGGAAATCTGGTAAATTAAATAGGCATTCGGTACGGCGTGTGCGGGTGCCCACGAGGAGAGATGTCCGAGTGGTTTAAGGAAGCAGTCTTGAAAACTGCCGTACGGCAACGTACCGTGGGTTCGAATCCCACTCTCTCCGCCATTTTTTTGAATAAGTGTAACACACTTTGCTCTGGAGTAGTACTCAAGAGGCCGAAGAGGCGCCCCTGCTAAGGGCGTAGGTCGTCTAAACAACGGCGCGAGGGTTCAAATCCCTCCTACTCCGCCAAGAAAAAGCTCGATGATTCTTTGAAATCACCGGGCTTTTTCCATTTTCAGAAACCAAAAGGTCGCCTCCTCGGAATTCGTTCCGTGAAAGCGGCCTTTCTGTTACAAGATCAGATTCGTCACCGCAGCCAGCACGCTCAGGTGCACGGGGTAGAACCAGTAAAAGGCCTTCTTTTGCAGCGGACTGCACGCGCCCCGCTGCCCGTTGTAGAACCAGACCAGCACAAAGGCCAGCGGGGCGGTGAGCTCCCAGGCAAACAGCACGGCTCCCACGATGCACTGCCGCTTGCGGTCGCCACGGGTCAGGTACAGCGCACAGATGATGATCACGCCGATGGCGTTGTAGTCCGTACAGGCCAGAAGCGCCGCAAGCGTGCAGCCTGCCGCACACAAGAGTCCTTTCCAGCTGGCAGAGCCGTCCGGCTTTTCAAAGCGCTTGAGCCCTGCCATGGCCAGCACGCCCAGCGCCAGCGTCCAGTAAACGTTCTGTGCACTGGGGTCAAAAGGGGTGCGGAAGAACGCAAGGTCAAAAGGTACTTCGCTCAGAAGGCCGAACAGCACCAGCCGCCCAAGGTAGCCTTTGACGTTGTGGGTGTGCACAAAGCCCTCCACCAGCAGGAAGCAGAAGATGGGAAAGGCCAGCCGCCCGGTGAAGCGCAGCACCATATCCAGCCGGTACAGCGGATAGGCGGAAAGGGTGTCCCGCGAGAGGGTGCCGCTGTCCAGCCCGGGCGTAAGGATACCTGCCTCGATGCAGGACGCGCCGATGTGGTCGATGAGCATGGTGATGCAGGCAATGGTTTTAAGGGCGGTGCCGCTGAAGCTGCAGCGCTGGGAAAGTGCGGTCATAAAAAACACCTCGGTCAGTTTGTAAAAAATCGTCACAGGAACTATAACGGAGGAAAGGTGGCATTTCCTGCGTCTGCTGCGGCAAAATCTGCACAGAGCGTGCACAAATCCGCCCAAAATGCTTGACAGGACGGGCGCAGGATAGTAAAATCAAGAAGATAATTGAACTATCTCAAACCAAAGATGAAAAAGATTCACAGAGGATCGAGCGTCTCCGAACCAGATCAGACCGGAAGGAGGCATTGGGAATGACGCTGTTTTCTTATGAGATTTTCGACGCAGTTGCACGGCAGGGCAGCTTTAACAAGGCGGCTCAGCAGCTGCATCTGACTCCCTCGGCCATCAGCCACGCCATCGCCGTGATGGAGGCCGAGCTGGGCTTTACCTTATTCAATCGCGGCAAAAACGGCGTTACCATGACCAGCTACGGCGCTTCGCTGTACCCCTCCATCCGTGCGGTGCTGAACAGCGACGAGGCCCTGCAGCAGAGCATTGCCCGCCTGAACGGCCTGGAAAAGGGCAAGGTCAAGCTGGGTGCCTTCAACTCGATCTGCTCCGGGCTGCTGCCCAGCATCCTCCAGGGCTTTATGGCCCACTACCCCCAGATCGAAGTCGAGGTCTATCAGGGCACCTACGACGATGTTAAGGAGTGGCTGCGCACCGGTCAGGTGGACATCGCCTTCCTCTCCAACAACTGCCGGGAGGAGTTTGTTCTGACCGAGCTGTTCCACGAGCCGCTGCTCTGCATCACCCCCATGGACTGGCCCGAGCCGCCCAACGGCGTGATGACCCCCGCCCTGATGAACGGGCAGAACTTTGTGGTGCAGTGGGATGCCACCGACGCGGAGATGCGTCAGTTCCTCAAGAAGTATTCCATCTCCACGGAGCGCCGCTGCCATGTCATCGATGACCAGTCGAACATTGCCATGGTCGAGGCGGGCCTGGGCATTTCCATCATGCCCCGGATGCTGCTGCGCAACTGCACGGCAGCGGTCAAGATCTACCCCATCGAGCCCGAAGAGGACCGCGTGGTGGGTCTGGCCGTCCAGCGCCCCACCGCCATGGCTCCCGCCGTGGAGCAGATGTTCCACCACATCGTGGAGTGCTGCAAGGATCTGGACTGAACAACAGTGTAACATAACGGGCCGGTGTGCGCAACACCGGCCCGTTTTTTGCCGCCCGGAAAACTTTGGATTGTATCCCCGCCCGGGATACGGTATACTAAGAAAAAATCCATTCTGGTTTTTGAGGGGAAAAATTATGGATCGAAGAAGTTTTTGCAAGGTGCTGGGGTTTGCGGCCGGCAGCACTCTGCTGCCCGGGCTGATGGTCCGGGCCGCCGGGCAGAGCTCCGTGGGACGCGCAGTACCGGATGGCCGCTACGCCATTGGCATCCGCAGTGACCTGAGCGGCTGCGACCTGACCCACACGTTCTATTACTCCGACAGCTTTTTCACCCACCCGGCCACCCAATATGACCACCAGCTGGCACTGGCAACGCTGGGTCTGGTCTGCGCTGCGGCCAACACCATAGCCAGCGATGCGGAATACTGGGTCGACGGCTCCGTGGGGCGGGAAGCCCACATTGCCGCCGCCTACGAGACCCTGGGCTTTGAGGACGTGCTGTTCTGCAATTACGACCTCGACACCGGCCGGGCCGGGGACTTTGTGGGCTATTCGCTGGCCCGCAAGACCCTGACCCTGAACGGCCAGCGCACCACCCTTGTGGCGCTTATCCTGCGGGGCGGCGGCTACGGCGGCGAGTGGGCCAGCAACTTCCACATAGGCGATACCAGCGCGCACACCGGCTTTGTCACGCCTGTGGCGGCGGTGTTTGCGTCCCTCAAGGCCTATCTGGCCCGGGCAGGGCAGGGCGGTGCCTTCAAGCTCTGGCTGGGCGGCTACAGCCGCGGCTCCATCATTGCAAATCTGCTGGCGGCAAAGATTGCCCGGGAGCTCCCCCAGCTGGGGCGGGAGAACATCTATGCCTACGGCTTTGCGGTGCCTGCGGCCCTGACTGCCGCCGACCGGCCTGACCTGCAGCAGGATTTCGATGCCAACCACGCCCCGGACGGCACCCTGCTGGAAAGCTGGCCCGAGAGCAACATCTTCAGCATCATTTCCAGCGGAGATGCTGTGGCCCGGGTGCTGCCCGCTGCCTGGGGCTACCACCGCAACGGCTGTGACCGCTTTCTGCCCGCCACCCGGAATGCCGAAGAGCTGGCCGACCTGGATGCGCTGGGGGCGGAATTCGGCCCCACACCGCTGGTGGTCAGCAGCCTTGCCACCGCCGAGGACACCAGTGCCCTCATCGACATCGTGGCCAAGTTCTGCGTTTCCCGGGAAAATTTCCACCAGAAATACGAAACCGCCATCATGGACATGATCCAGTGTGCCTTTATCCGCTCCGAAAAAGAGGTGGTCGAGGGCTACATCCTCAGCGACGGTGAGATCGTGGAGCGGCTGCAGACCCTTTCCCACATGAAAGAGATCGATTACTGGCAGATCGTGGGCAGCGTCTGGGCCGCCTCCACCATGAGCCGCCCCATCCTTGAGCGGTACGGCCAGAACGTGCCCCTGCTGGCCCGGCAGATCCTGATCCCGGTGCTGGCGGTCGGCCTGTGCTATGGCATCGAGACCGATGTGGTGCAGATGGTGGCCCAGTACATCATCCGTCTGCTCACCGCCCGGGGCGAGCTGGACAGTGTTCTGCGCGCGGCGTTCTGCCACCACCCGGAAAACTATATCTCCCTGATGGAATACTACACCCCCGAGGAGCACGGCATGGAGCCCTTTACCAGAAGATGATTCACTTTTCTTCACCTTCCGCCTGAAATCTCTCCACCGGTGAAACGCCTGCGATTCGTTGAAATCCCGCTTCCTCTATGTTACACTTGAGTTTATCAATTGGAAAAGAGGAAAAAAACATGGAAACTCACCACAAGCGCAGCGCGTTTTCCGGCAAACTCGGATTCGTGCTGTCCGCCGCCGGTGCGTCGGTCGGGTTGGGCAATATCTGGCGCTTCCCGTATCTGGCCGCAAAATACGGCGGCGGCATTTTTCTGCTCATCTACATCCTGCTGGCTGTCACCTTTGGCTACACCATGATCATCGCCGAAACGGCGCTGGGCCGGATGACCCGCAAGAGCCCGGTGGGCGCTTACAGCCATTTTGGCAAGGGCAAGGGGCTGGCGTTCGGCGGCTGGATCAACGCCGTCATCCCCATCCTGATCGTCCCCTATTATTCGGTCATCGGCGGATGGGTCATCCACTATCTGGCCCAGTATCTTACCGGCCATGGCAGTGCGCTGGCATCGGACGGGTATTTCTCCGGCTTCATCTCCAACGGTCTGCTGGCCGAGATCTCGTTCCTGCTGTTCGCCTTTATCACGCTGGGCATCATCTTTGCGGGCGTGCGCAACGGCGTGGAGCGCGTTTCCAAGGTGATGATGCCGGTGCTTGTGGTGCTCTCGGTGGTCATTGCCGTCTACTCGGTCACACGGCCCGGCGCACTGGCAGGCGTAAAGTATTTTCTGGTGCCCAACCCGGCCAACTTCTCGTGGATGACCGTGGTTTCCGCCATGGGGCAGATGTTCTACTCCCTCTCCATTGCCATGGGCATCCTGGTGACCTTTGGCTCCTACATGAAAAAGAACGTGTCTATTGAGCAGTCCACGGAAAACGTGGAGATCTTCGACACCGCCATTGCCATCATGGCGGGCCTGATGATCATTCCCGCCGTGTTCGCTTTTTCGGGCGGCGACCCTGACACCCTGCAGGCGGGCCCGGCCCTGATGTTCATTACCATCCCCAAGGTCTTTGCCAGCATGGGCATGGGCACTGCCGTAGGCGTGCTCTTCTTTGTGCTGGTGCTGTTCGCGGCCCTCACCAGCTCCATTGCCCTGACCGAGAGTGCTGTTTCTACCTTTGAGGACGAGTTGGGCTGGGACCGCACCCGCTCCACCATCCTCATCGGCTGCATTATGATCACACTGGGCAGCCTTTCCGCGCTGGGCTACGGCCCCCTTGCCAGCGTGACCGTGTTCGGAATGCAGTTCCTTGATTTCTTCGACTTCCTGACCAACTCGGTGATGATGCCCATTGCGGCCATTGCCACCTGCCTGCTGGTCTCCCGGATCGTCGGTGTGGAAAAGATCGAGGAAGAGGTCACACGGGAAGGTCAGCCCTTCCGCCGCAAACCGGTGTTCAACTTTATGCTCCGGTATCTCTGCCCCATCTTCGCGGCTATCATCCTGGCCAGCTCGGTCGCCAACGCACTGGGCTGGATCGCGATGTGACCCTGTTTTCTGCACGCAAAAAGCCCCCGGCCTGTATCCTCACAGGCCGGGGGCTTTTCGATCACTCTTTTTCAAACACAAGGAAGCGGAACGCGATATCCGTGGTCAGCTCGGGCAGGGCGGCCAGGCGGGCCGCGCCATCTCGCGGCGTTTTCCAGTAATAGGGGGTCATGGCGAACAGCGCCTCCAGCTGCCCGGCAGGCACCGTGATGCTGCCCGAGACTTCCCGCTCCCCAATGGGGCGGAAGCCCTCATAGGCCACCTCCTGCACCGGATTTTTATAGGGCGTGTCGTAGAGGACAGCCTTCATCTGGTAGAGGTGTTCCGCACCGGGCACAACATAGATCATCCGTCCGCCCGGACGCAGCACACGCCGGAACTCTTCCTGTGCAAAGGGCGAGAAACAGTTGAGCAGCAGGTCGGCCCATCCGGTGCGGACAGGCTGGGCAAAGCTGGATGCCACCGCGTATTTTGCGGCAGGCAGCGCCTTTGCGGCCAGACGCACCGCAGGCTTTGCGATATCAAAGCCCGCCAGCTGCACCGACCGGCCGGCCTGTGCAAAGGCCTGTGCAATGCAGCGGTCGTACCAGCCCTCGCCGCAGCCCGCATCCAGCAGGTGGAGCGGTGCATCTGCCCCGGCGGCAGCGCCGTACGCAAGGCACAGTTCCCCCAGCGCCCGGCCGAAGATGCCGTAATACCCGGCGTTCAGGAAGGCACGGCGGGCGGCGACCATCTCTTTGCTGTCGCCCGGGGCCTTGGTGCGCATACTCTGCACCGGCAGCAGATGCCAGTACCCCTCTTTCGCCCGGTCAAAGCTGTGGTTCCTGCCGCATTTCAGGGCATTGTCCCCGGTCAGGGGTTCGCCGCAGAGCGGGCACTGCCAGGGGGCAAACGGCTCAGGTTTCATCGGTGTGATCCTCAATGGGTGCGGTGGCACCGCCGTGGGCGGTCATATACTCTTCAAAGCTGGTGAACTTCTGCTGGGGCGGGCGGCGGCTGATCAGCATCAGGCCCGGGTCCTCGTCCCGTGCGGGGGCGGTGTTCCGGCTGCGGCTGCGGGGTGCCTCGCTCTTGGCGGGGCGGGCCGGGCGGCTGCTCTGCACTGCATTGCGGTTATTGCGGCTGCCCTGCTGGCTCTGGCTGTTCTGGGCCGGGCGGGCATTGCGGCTGTTCCGTTCTGCCCGCTGCTCGGTGCGCGGATCATTGCGGTCGGTGTGCTGCTCGGCACGGGCAGGCTGACTGCCGCGCTGACGCTGGCCGTTCTGGGCCGGAGCAGTCTGCTTTGCGGCAGGCTGCGCAGCCGGAGCCTTTTTGACCGGGCGCAGGGGGGTAGCCTCCGGGGCGCTCACAAAGTGGGGATCGAATTTGGGCTGGGCGTTGCTGCCGCGGTTGGCCGGCTGCGGGGCATTGCCCTCACGGCGGGTGCGGCTGTTATTGGAGCGGCGGTTCTCACTGCGGCCGCCGGAAGTGCGCTTCTGGTTTTCCTCCATGGATGTTCCTTCTTTCGGTTCGGTATTCTTGGGGCTGGGCTGTTTTGCAGCCGCTTTTTCCTTCTTGGGGGCAGCGGGCTTTTCGGCCTTGGCTGCCTTTTCTGCTTTGGCGGGCTGCTCTGCCTTCACAGGCTTTTCCGGCTGCTCTGCTTCCGCCTTGGGCTTTTTGCCCCGCACCGGGGGCGCAGCCTTGACAGGGGCGGGCACGCCGTCCCAGGGATGGCCGGAGACAACCGGGATCTGGCGGCGGTTCAGCTTTTCGATCCCGGCCAGATATTCCTTTTCCTCCGGGGCGCAGAAGCTGACGGCAGTGCCGTCGGCACCGGCACGGGCCGTGCGGCCAATGCGGTGGACGTAGGTCTCGGGCACCTCGGGCAGGTCGTAGTTGAACACATGGGACAGCTCGCTGATGTCAATGCCGCGGGCGGCGATATCGGTCGCCACCAGCACCCGGGTCTTGCCCGCCTTGAAATCCTCCAGCGCCGTCACGCGGGCGGTCTGGCTCTTGTTGCCGTGGATGGCGGCAGCGGGGATGCCCTGCTTGTTCAGATCTTTTGCAATTTTATCGGCCCCGTGCTTGGTGCGGCTGAACACCAGCGCGTTCACCACCTCGGGCTTCAGGTTCTTGATGAGCCAGGGCAGCAGGAACTTCTTGTTGCCCTTCTCCACAAAATACAGGCTCTGCTGGATGCGGTCCACCGTGCTGGACACCGGGTCTACCTTGACAAAGGCCGGGTCGTGCAGGATGCCTGCGGCCAGCTGCTCGATCTCCTTGGGCATGGTGGCGCTGAACATCAGGTTCTGGCGCTGCCTGGGCAGCTTGGCGATCACCTTTTTCACGTCGTGGACAAAGCCCATATCCAGCATCCGGTCGGCTTCGTCCAGAACAAAGATCTCAATGTTGGAGAGGTCCAGCAGCCCCTGCCCCACCAGGTCGTTCAAGCGGCCCGGGCAGGCAATGAGGATGTCCACGCCCTTTTTCAGGGCTGCGACCTGCGGAGCCTGACCCACACCGCCAAAGATGACGGTGCTGCGCAGGGTCAGATACTTGCCGTAGGCCTCAAAGCTCTCGCCGATCTGCAAAGCCAGCTCCCGGGTGGGGGTCAGGATCAGGGCGCGGATGGCACCCTTTTTGCGGGGCGCGCTGGCAGTCAGGCGGTCGAGCATGGGCAGTGCAAAGGCAGCCGTCTTGCCGGTACCCGTCTGGGCGCAGCCCATCAAGTCCCTCCCGGCCAGCACCGGCGGAATGGCCGCCGCCTGAATGGGCGAGGGGGATTCATAGCCCGCCTGTGCCACAGCACGCAGCACAGGCGCGGAAAGATTCAGTTCGTTAAATGTCATTCTTCACCTAAAATGTTTCTGCATTCCATATAATAGCGCTTTTCCTCTGCGTGCCCCATGCTGAAGGTCTTGCGGGGCAGCACACCGCCCATAACGATGCCCTTGAACAGATCGCTTTTCTCAAAGGGCGGCATCAGGAAAGCCACACCTCCCTGCCTGCACAGGGCGCGGACAGCGGGCTCATCGTGGACATAATCCACCCGGGCCTCGATGTGGCGGGCCATGAAATACTCAATGAATGCGTCAATGGTGCCCACGGTCAGCGGGGCAACGGGATGTTCAAAGCTGAGCACATTGGCCACATGGGGGCCTGCCAGCGTAAAGGACTGCTGTTTTGCATCGCCGAAGCAGATGCCAGCCGCGTGGGAATCGCTCCACGCGATGAGGGCCAGCAGCACGGCACCGCAGTCCACATTGAAAAGGACACGGTGGATGGGCTCGATCTCAATGGCCGGAGAGTGGACATTGCAGACCTCAGCCAGGCACCAGCGGGCCGGGTGGGTCAGCTGCTGCTCCGGGGTCAGGGTCTTTTTCAGCTCCTCCCAGCAGGCCTTGGCGGAAGCCAGCGAATGGTTGCCGTCGCCCACGGCCAGCGTCAGGGGCGCGCCGCCCTTTGCCTGGGGATACCGGGCATCAAAGGCCTCCTGGCTGCCCAGAGCGTTCAGGGCACTGTCGATCTGGGCCAGCAGGGCGGGGTCTTCCACTGCCCAGCCGGCAATGTGGCCGCCGTTCAGCATCAGGTCGCCCTCGTAGACCTTGCGCAGCTGCTCCTTCTTCTCGCCGATGGGCTCGATGAGGGTGCAGCCGGGGTCATCGGCCAGCATCATAATATGAGGCGTTTCCAGCCTTGCCCCCCGGCGCACCGCCATGCGGGGCGGGATGCGGCTTTCCACGGTGTGCTCACTGGGGCGGATGGCAGGCACCGCGCCCTCGGCATAGCTGTATGCCTCCAGGTCGATCCTGCCCACAAGGCCCTGCCGCACCCGGCCGCTCTGCTCAGTGCGCTCCACATAAATGAAGCCGTCCACCGCGCGGGTCAGCACGTTCCGGGTATAATCGTCCATGGCCGCATGGATGGCACTGATCCTTGCATCCACGTCATCCTCTTCCAGATAGACCTCCGGCAGGATCAGGTCCAGTGTGCTGGGGCCGCCTGCGGCGGCCTGCGCAGCCTTTTCCCAATAGGAACGGTCACTGGTGAACTGATCGCAGGCCACACAGCCCCACTGCCCCACCGGGATCTGTTCCGACGGCAGCAGGATGTGCGCCGGGGAAAAACAGGGTGTTTTGTTCATAATACTTCCCTCCCTCTCACAAAAACGCAGGGATCACTCAAAATAGCTGGCGGCATCGTCCCAGATGACCAGATGCTCCACACCTGCCTCGGTCAGGGAGAGGGTCAGCTTCTCCCGGGCCGCTGCATCCAGCGTAGAGGAGGACGGGATCTTCACCAGCAGGTTCTTCACGCCCAGCTGGGCCGCAGGGGCTCCCAGCTGGCTGGAGGAGCCGGTCACCTCGGCCAGCGAATAACCGTACCAGAGCGTCACCGTATCTCCGAAGCGGGCCTGCCAGGCGGCGATATCCGCAGTCAGCTGCCCGGCACGGTCCACACCGTTGGTGTTGCCATAGTCCTGCTTGGCGCTGGTGGACGAGGGGAACCGGACATTTTCCAGCAGCACCTGATCAAACCCGGCGGCGTGCACCTCGGCGATCAGATCACCGATATACTGCACGGTCTCCGCAGCGTAGGGGTTCAGCCAGGGGTTGCCTCCGGCGGAAGCCTTGTTGTCCAGCCAGAGGTACTCCTGCCCCTGATACCGGATGGCCAGAGCGTGGTCGGCCCGGGCACCGGCAGGGTCACGGAAGGCAGTCAGCGCAGCCACCGGCACCAGCCCCTCCTCCTTGAAGATGGATGCCACACTCGTCAGCTCGACCTGCGTGGGTGCCGCATTGGCGGCACCCACCGCCGTCTGGGAGGCGTAATACACCTGCCCGGCGGTGTCCTTCAGGGTCAGGATGGCGTAGGTCATGCCCTGCGCCTTGAGCTGCCGGGCAGCGGAGCGGATGGCGGCCTCGTCGGTCAGGGTGGTCACATCCACCTCTGCCCACAGGCCCGTCACAATATCAGTGCCCTTGACCTCGGGCTCCGGCTCCTTTTCCGGCACCGAGGAAGCTGCCGGTTCGCTGGCAGCGGTGCTCTGTGCCCCGGAGGATGCACTCTCGCTGACGGCACTGGATGCGGAGAGGTCACGATCCCGCACCACGGTATACCAGGTGTGGGTGGCCCAGTCCAGCACATGGGGCGCGGCCACCCAGGCCGCTGCCAGCACGGCCACCACCAGCACCGCAATGCCGATGCCCTTTTTCAGCCGCATCTCGCGGGTGTAAAAGCTGCGCCGGTAGCGCTTGACCTTCTGGCGTTTGGGATATCTTGCCATAATCAACCACCCTCCTTGGGGTCAACTTACAGGATCACGGAATGGCCGGTAAAGCCGTAGATGGCCAGCGCCAGCACACCGATATAGATCAGGGTGATGGGCAGGCCGCGGAATGCTTCGGGGATGGCCTTGCTGCGCAGGCGATTGCCCGCCTCGGTCACCAGCATCACAGCCAGCAGGTAGCCCAGGCCGCTGCCCAGGCCAAAGCCGATGGACTGCGCCAGCGTAAAGCTCTGGGTGCGCTCCACCAGCGCGGTGCCCAGCACGCCGCTGTTCACGGCGGCAATGGGCAGGATTCGGATGAGCAGACCGCTGCGGGGGCCTTTGACTGCCCGCAGGATGGCGTGCTCAAAGATGCAGACCACCGCCACACAGGCCAGGTAGAGCAGCGGGCGGAGCGGGGCACGGTAGGGCAGATCCACGATCTGGCTGCCCGCAAAATACGCCAGCGGGGCCACCAGCGTCTGGGTAACACAGAGCAGCAGGGCAAACCACCAGCTGCTGGTGCGCTCGTCACCCACCAGCTGGATCAGGCGCGACACGCCCAGACCACGGGTAAAGATGGCGTTCTGGGCAAACAGGGCCAGCACGGCGTAGGCAAAGGCCACACCGATGGTATTCATCACAGCACTCACTGATCCTGCACCTCCTTCCGGGGGTGCGCAGCCAGAGTGCCGCGCGCCTCAGTTTTCAGGTATTCCTTGTGTTTGCGGGCCAGCGCGCGCCAGACGGCACACACCACGCCCAGCACGATGAAACCGCCTGCCGGCATGGATGCCATGGGCAGGACAGAGCGGCTGAGCTGGATTCCAAACACACTGCCCAGCGCCAGCCACTCCCGCAGGCAGCCCACGATGAACAGGATGAGCGCGTAGCCCACCGTGATGCGCAGGCCCTTGGAGACAGCCTTGCGCATGGTTTCCTGCACACGGCCAAAGCGGTAGGTCAGCAGGGGCTCCACCACCAGCATGGGCAGGTAGATGCCCAGCATCAGCAGGTCGGTGCCGAACACGGCGTTCAGGATGGGATAAGCGGCAAGGTAGACCACCGCCGCACTGCCGCTGTACACCAGCGCCCGGGGCAGCAGCTTTTTCTCCAGCTCTTCCGGGGCAGGCTGCTCATCCCGCAGGGGGAACAGGCGGCTGACCAGGCAGGCCAGCATCCGGGAAGGCGTAAGCAGCAGGGCCACAGCCACGGCCAGCATCAAAGCATTTTTGCCCGTGGTGGCAAGCACCACCAGCGGAGCCAGACCCATGCCCTGCATGACAACGGGATTGTTTTTGAACACCCGGTCATGGTGGGCGAACTTTTCAGGATCACGGGTGATCAGTTCTGCAATGGAGCGTTTCATTCAGCGCCCTCCTTTCCGGCCGCAGGGCGGTGCATCAGCTGGTACAGGCGGCTCTCGGTGCGGTCCATCCAGCCGGAAATGCTGTTGACCGTGAGCAGAGCAAAGCAGACACCCGTCTCGTACACGCCGTAATACCGGAAGCCCATGGTGATCGCACCCACCAGCACACCGTACAGGATGCGGCCCAGATGGTGATGGGCGCAGGTGTAGGGCTCGTTGAGCAGGAACACCGCGCTGAACAGCATGGCACCGGTCAGCAGCTCGTCCCGCACGCACTGCAGGCGCAGGGCGATGTCCACGCCGTTTACTCCCACCTGACGGGGGAAGAGGAAGGCGATGAGGGCACAGGTGACCACAAAGCTGACAGAAGCGCCCAGACGGACATCCTTTTGCAGCCAGAGAAAAAGCCCGCAGGCCAGAAGGATGAGGGCGGCACCGGTACCCATGGGGGCGGCGTACTCGCCCAGGCCCAGCGAAATGGCGCTGATGTTCAGGCTGCCGCCGCTGCGCAGGGTATCCGAGATGGTGCTGGACACCGGCACGCCGGTGGCATCCCACAGGGGGATGTTGGTATAGGGCTGGGGGTAGCGGAACACCTGCTCCGGCCAGGACACCGCCGCCACGGCGTAGCCCACAGCAGCGGGGTTGAAAGGATAGCTGCCGTAGCCGCCAAACACCTCCTTGCCGATGAGGACACCGGCCAGCACCGCCATAATGACCACATACCAGTCCACCGTGGCGGGCATGAGCAGGGCGATGATGAGGGCAAAGCTCTCGTTGGAGAAATCCCCGGCCCGATACACGCGGCGGCGCAGCAGGGAGACCAGGCGGTCACACAGGTTGCCGGTGAGCAGCGCCGCGCCGCAGAGCAGCAGGGGCCGCAGACCGTACAGGAAGCAGGCCATGCAGAGCAGCGGGATGGTCATAAAGCAGACGTGCAGATAGTACCGCCCCGTCTTTGCAAGCTCCTGCTCCTGCTGCTGGATCAAACGTTCATCCATGGTAAGGCACCTCTCACAGGGCGGCCAGACGGCGCACCGCCGCAGCCGGGTCGGCTGCGCCGAACACGGCACTGCCCGCCACCAGAATATCGGCACCCGCCTCCACACACAGGGGGGCGGTGGTGTCGTCCACGCCGCCATCCACTTCCAGCAGGTAGCGGGCGCTCCGCTTTGCCCGCTCTTCCTTGAGCCAGCGCAGCTTTTCCAGCGCCGAGGGCATGAACTTCTGCCCGCCGAAGCCGGGCTCCACGCTCATCACCAGCACCAGATCCAGCTGGTCGAGATACGGGGCCAGCGCCTCCGGCGCAGTACCGGGCTTGATGGTCAGGCCCACCTTGCAGCCCAGTGCCTTGACCGCATCGATGGTCTGCTGGATGTCGTCCTCGCACTCGAGGTGGAAGTTGTACAGGCTGGCACCCGCCTTGATGAAAGGCTCTGCATACTGCAGCGGGTGGCTGATCATCAGGTGGACATCGTAGAATGCTGCGGGCATCCCCTTGTGCAGGCTTTTCAGTACCGGCACGCCAAAGCTGATGTTGGGCACAAAGTGGCCGTCCATCACGTCATAATGCAGCATCTGCGCACCGGCATCCAGCACCATGCGGCAGTCTGCGCCAAGCTGATTGAAATCAGCCGAAAGGATCGAAGGACTAATGATCGTCATTGTGTTTTATACTCTCCGTTATTTTTCAGAAAGATTACACCATCCGTTCTGCCAGAGCACCTGTTTTGGGGCCGGAATGCAGGGCGGGCATGGTTATTCTTAGTTTACATGAAAACACGCAAAAAATCAAACCCGGAGCCGTGTTTTTCACGGAAAAGTCTCAAACCTGCCCCTGTATCCATCCAAAATCCATTCCAAAACCAAAAACGACCAGACCGCCCCGCCCGTTTCAGGGGGACAGTCTGGCCGCGGATTCAGTTGACAGGCTTCATGCTGGCGGGGTCCTCCACCGGCACAGGCTGACCGGATTCATCCGGCAGGCGCTTCATGCCGCTGGGGTTGGGGGGCGTGGCGGGCAGGGTGAACACGAACTGACACCACTCGCCCTGCTGGCTCTCCACACGGATCTGACCTCCGGAAAGGTTGACCAGCACCTTGCAGATATTCAGGCCAAGACCGGCCCCCCGGGCGTGCAGGCCGCGGGACCTGTCCTCTTTGTAGAAGCGCTGGAACACATAGGGCAGCGCCTCGGGGCTGATGCCCTGACCGGAATTCCAGATCGAGATCTCCACCTCGGGGCCCAGCTTCTCCACATGGAACTTGATGGTGCCGCCCGCCGGGGTAAACTTGATGGCATTGTCCAGAATGTTATAAGCCACCTGATGGATGAGGTCGGGGTCCGCGTAGACCAGCACCTTTTCATCCATGGTCAGGCCTTCCAGATCGATCATGCCGTCATTGATACGCTGCTCCGCCGAAAGGGCCACACCGGTGAGCGTCTCCCAGATGTTGAACATCCGGGCGTTCACCTGATACTCGCCGCTTTCCAGCT
>ENA-OUQP01000407-OUQP01000407.1-human-gut-metagenome-genome-assembly--contig:-NODE-407-length-41225-cov-5.469954_pt1 | contig 41225 bp, 38 predicted proteins | sample MGYA00237951_ERZ548836 | MGnify/ENA primary metagenome ERZ548836 (study PRJEB26490, sample SAMN05194702) | human gut metagenome | biome: terrestrial biome; feature: human-associated habitat; material...
AGGACGTCGCTGACCAACGAGGGGCATTTGCGTGCCGGGAGGGCCCCGTCACCCGAGTGGTGGCGGGGCCCTCTTTCTATACGGGCTTGCTGTTCTGCCGGCCCGCCTCGCGCAATCTCTTGGTTGGCCCCTCTTCTGCCCCTTTAGGCGCTTTTTTATTCCTATTGTTGGGCCTATCGTCATCATGTTCTTTCGTGGCCTTTTGGATCGCTTCAAGTTTTCTGAGCTCATCTATTTGCCGTCTTGCTGTTAATCATGGCTGTTGCCCGTGGTCATTCTAGATGAGCCCTAGAACGACACAGGAGCCTACTCCTGCGACGCAGCACCATATCATTTAGCGTGTCTCGTTGGCCATGAGCAGTACTATCGCCGAAGTTACCAGTGGCATAACGTTTGCCCGGAGTCGGCCGCCGTGGATGCGAGGATGGATAGCATGGGCGTGCCTGCGATCCAAAGATTGCTGATCATGAATTGACCGCCGCCCGAGAGGTAGGTAAAGCCCAGCAGGGTGCTCATCCATGGGGTCATTCCCGCCTTGGCGGCTAATACGCCGCAGGCCAAACCAACGGTGACATAGGAGAGCATGAGTGGCCATGCGGCTTCAAATGCGGTTGTGACCGCGCCTTTGTCTCTCATGCTGTTCTTTCGGTTTTGGATGTGTGCCTGCGTCTTTGACGGGATACCTCGAGATCGAACGCTTTGCAGGACTTTAAACGCACCATCGGCATGTGTGGAGGCTCCGGATGCCGAAATTAATGAACAGCTAACGAATTGTTGGTCGCTAAGCTTCACAATGATTTGATACTGATTCTGCTGGTTTAGGTTCGAACGCTCTTGGGGTTCGCGACGGCAGAGGCCGTGCGTTGCGGCGCGTGCGCGCGGGTTTGGAGGACGCATGGAAGGTACGAGGATCACCGTAAAGGATATCGCGCAAATGGCCGGCGTTTCGGTTGCGACGGTGTCTCGTGTAATCAACCAAAATGGTAGGTTCTCAGCTGAGACCGAGCGCCGCGTGCGCAAGATCATCGAAGAGTATGACTACCAGCCTAATCAGCTGGCCAAGGGCCTGCGCCAGAGGCATAACTCCGCGGTTGGCATCATCGTCCCCAATATCGCCAACGAGTTCTTCTCGTCAATGATTCTTGCGATGCAGACGAAGCTGTTCGAGAGCGGCTACGCCACCATGATTTACAACACGAACGCTTCTCTTGATCTCGAGAGGCAGTGTCAGGCGCTGCTCGCGGCTCAAAGCGTCTCGGGAGTTATCGCCGTAAACAGCCTGGATGATGTGCGCGCGGCTCTCAAGAGATCCGTCCCTACGGTCTACGTAGATCGCTTTGTGAACAAGGGAGCGGATGCCGGCAAGGTCGCATGCATTTCGTCTGACAACGAGCGAAGCGGACGACTCGCGGCATGCGAGCTACTGAGTGGTGGATGCGTCAGTCCGGCGTTGATTCAGGCGCGCGAGGACTCTCCCATCACCAAGATTCGTACACAGGGCTTTGTTGATGAGTTGCGAGCAGCTGGTGTGGAGCTGAGGCCCGAGCTAGTGCGATCGTCCGCCGTGACTTCGTTCGACCGAGGCTATGAGCTTATGTGTGACCTTATTGGCTCCGGGCACAAATTCGATGGCGTGTTCTGCCAGGCGGACTGGCTGGCGATGGGTGCCCTTGAGGCGTTGCGTGGACGGGGCATGAGCGTCCCCGCTGATGTTTGCGTTGTTGGACATGACGATATCTCGATTGCTCGCTTTGGACGGCCTCCTCTGACGACGATTCGCCAGGAGCCGCGTGTTCTCGGGGAGAAGGCGGCGGCTGCTCTTCTCGGGATGATGAATGACGAGACGCCGGACCAGCTGGTTACGTATGTTCCGGTCGAGATTGTCCGGAGAGAATCGACGCAGCGGGCATAGGTGCGGGTTGGTGCGGCTTTGCGGCGAGCGCGTATAAACACAGGTGCGGGTTGCCGCGACTATGGCATCGGGTGCGCGTAAGCGCGGGCTAGCGTTACCGAAGTGCTTGGCGTGTGTGGGTGTGGACTGGCGCGGCTTTAGCGCCGAGCGCGCATGAGCATGAGCGGGTTGGATTGTGGCACCAGGCGCTCATAAGTGTGGCGAAGGCATGAGTGAAACCTTATGAGCGCAAACGTTTACCCAAACGGTTACCCACAAATAATGAACCGTTAGCCGGACGATCTTGGCGACGAGCACGGACGTGTTGGCATGAAGTGAGTAAACGATTACGCTTTAAGCAGTTGGAAAGTTCTTCGAGCTTGGCTGTCGTGAGTAAACGTTTACTTAATAATCTGCTGTAAACGAACGAAGTGATGCCGACAAGCCATCGACGGAATGTGCGTGAGAAGGAGAGAAGAATGAATAAGCCCCTTATGGCTCCGTCCCTTATGTGCATGGACCCGATGAACGTCGCTCGTGATATCAGCGTCATGGACGAGCATTTTGACCTCTATCATGTCGACGTCATGGACTCTCACTTCTGTCCCAACATGGCTTTGACGCCGCAGTTTGCCAATACGCTGCACAAGCACAGCTCGCTTCCCATGGATGTCCACCTCATGGTCGAGGACCCTGTGATGTTCACGGAGATGTTTGAGCTTGGCCCCGATGATTGCTTGTCATACCAGGCAGAGACCGTCGAGCGCAATGCCTTTCGCCTCTATGAGCGCACTCGTCAGCTTGATGTGAAGTTTGGAATCGTGCTCAGTCCGATGACTCCGCTTTCTGCGATCGAGACAATCTGCGAACGCATCGATATCCTTACGATCATGACAATCGACACGGGCTTTGCGGGGCAGAAGGTCATTCCGGAGACGCTCGCCAAGATCGAGGCGGCCCGCAAACTTCGCGAGAATCGAGGCTGCCACTTTAAGATTCAGGTTGACGGCGGAGTTAAGCAGGCCACTTTCAAGACGTTCCAGCAGGCCGGCGCCGACATCCTCATCGTGGGCAACTCGGGCCTGTTCTCGCTCGACCCGAGCCTTCCGCTTGCTATTGAGAAGTACAAGTTGGCGTTCAGGGCGGAAACGGGCATCGACCTCGACGGTCCAGACGAGCCGGAGTCTCTTCGCTTCTGCGCATGATCTTCTCGGAATAGATGAGCGGCCCGACGTCGGCTATCGTGCTGGCGTCGGGCCGCATTCGTTTCCCGGCGTTCTAGCGCCGGGCCGCATTCGTTTGCCACCTGGAGTGGCCGAACGAGTGGCCTACGAAGATAAGGGATTTCGCGATATGGGATTCCAGTTGCCTGTCTCGCTGCGGGGTCGTGGCGTGGTTAAGTGTCCGCATGGGAGAGGATAATGGCCAAAAGGAGGCCATATGATCTACTTCACCTCGGATACGCACTTCGGCCATGAAAATGTTATTAGGTTTGCCGGCCGTCCCTATGAGACGGTTGCGCAGATGAACCATGCGCTTGTGGCAAACATTAACGCGCGAGTCCTACCCAGGGATGAGCTGTATATCCTGGGGGATTTTTCGTTTCGGACCACGGTTGAGGACGCCAAGGCAATTCGCGAGCAGATCAGGTGCGAGCGCGTCCATCTTATCCCGGGCAATCATGACAAGGATTGGGGCTCAAAGGGGCTGGCGGGCACATTTGACGTGATGTCGCCAATCTCGCGCCTCAAGGTGAATGGCCATAAATACATCCTTTCGCACTATCCGTTGGTGGATTGGGAGGCTATGGAGCGCGGCTCGATGATGTTGCACGGACACATTCACAGCCGGGGCTCAGACTACAACGAGTTAAATCGTATGCAGGGCATCTATCGCTATGACGTGGGCATGGACGCGAACGGGCTTAGGCCGGTTTCGCTTGAGGAGATTGACGCATGGTTTGCCGGTGTCGAGAACGCGGGCATAGCGCGTTGGCAAAGTTGGGTTGCGCCCAATCCGGGGCCTGCGCGAGACATCGCGCGGTCTCTGCTCGTCGATGAGTTGGAGAGGGAGTCGGACAGGCATTCGGCGAACGGGAAAGGAGCGGCATGGCCGTCTTTGTAACGGGAGATATCCACGGTGGATGCGACATGCAGAAGCTCCATGACTGGGATTCGACGGTGGGCGAGTCCCTCGATGCGGATGATTACCTCATTGTCGCCGGGGACTTCGGATATCCATGGGATTACTCTCGCGGCGAGTGCGATGAAATCGCCTGGCTCGAGGCGCGCCCCTACAACGTGCTGTTTGTTGACGGCAACCACGAGCAGTTCGCCCATTGGGAGACGCGTCCGCTTGAGATGTGGCGCGGCGGCCTTACGCAGCGTCTCTCGGAGGACTCGCCGATTCGCAGGCTTTGTCGTGGTGAACTGTTTGAACTCGGCGGCTCGCGTGTCTTCGTGTTGGGTGGGGCCGCAAGTACGGATATGGACTGGCGCACGCCTGGTATTGACTGGTGGCCTCAGGAGCTTCCCTCTGAGGAGGAGCTAGCGCATGCGGATGAGGTGCTTGCGGGTTGTGGCTGGAAAGTTGACTACGTAATCACGCATACATGTTCGAATCGGATGCTGTCACATGCGCTCTACCCGGATAAGACCTGGCAGACTCCGGAGCGCGATCGCTTCACGGGGTATCTCGATACCCTCGAAGACCGGCTGTCGTTTAGGCGTTGGTATTTCGGCCACTTCCATCGAGATCGCGACTTGGACGATGCGCATACTGTGCTCTATAACGAGGTGGTGCGCTTGGGTGACGGCGTGTTCGGGTAGAACTCCACATATATGCGTCGAAGGGAGCTTTAATGTGCACGAGCGTTAGGTTTACCAGCAAGAACGGTTCCATGTATCTCGGCCGCAATCTCGATTGGAGCTGCGGCTATGGCGAGCGCGTGCGCGTGATGCCCAAGGGGTTTCTCGTGCGTTATCGCTTCCTTGACGATGCGCCTTCTGCGCACGCGGTAATTGGTATGTGCGTTGACTTCCAGAACCTGCCGATGTTCTTTGATTGCGGCAACGATGCCGGCCTTGCTGTTGCCGGTCTTAACTTCCCCGGCTTTGCGGAATACGCCGAGGGTCCCGCGGAGACGGGGAGAAACGTCTGCGCCTACGAGTTCCCGATGTGGATCGCCGCGAACTTCTCGAGCGTGAATGAGGTCGTTGCCGCGCTTGAGGGCACCACGGTCGTCGGCGTGCCTGCGGGCGAGGGGCTCGGCGTCTCTTACCTGCACTGGATCGTGGGAGACGCGACTCGCAGTATCGTCATCGAATGCCGTGCGGATGGCATGCACGTGCTCGATGATCCCGTTGACGTTCTTGCGAATCAGCCCTCGCTTGAGTGGCACCTCGAGAACCTCCGCAGCTATATCACCGCGACGAGCGATGCTCCCGCTCCCGCGAAGTGGCGTCGTGCCGAGCTTGCCCCCTATGGTGCTGGTGCCGGCATGCGTGGAATCCCTGGCGACACGTATTCTCCCTCGCGCTTCGTGAAGGCCGCTTTCCTCAATGCCAACTATCCCGATAAAGAGAGCGAACGCGATAACGTCATCCGCATGTTTCGTACGCTCGAGGGTGTGGTCATGGTCGAGGGTTCGGCGCGTATGACGAACGGTGACCTGGAGAAGACCCTCTATACCAGCTGCTTCTCTGCCGAGACGGGCTGCTATTACTACAACACGTACGAGGACCTTGCGATTCGTTGCGTGAGCCTTGCGGATGCCGAGGGAGCGCCCGTGGATAAGCTCGTTTGTCCGGATCCTGTCAGGATTGATGGCTAAGCGCGGTGCTGGGCCGAACGCCTTTCGGGGCGTGGGCGGATCGAACGGGGGAGGCGGGCAAGCTCGTCGTCGTTTCGACGAAGGGGTATATTCGCACCTACTTCATTTCTGACCTCGACTATTTGGACGACAGTGAGCGTGGACACCGTGATGGATGAGATGGCGGGCACCGTGGCACCGGGCGAGATGGGCTTGACGCTTCCCGAGGGGGTTGAGCTTCGCCGCGTCGACGGGCGGCTCACGCTTATGGCGGACGGGATGGAGCTCGCGGAGGACTTCCGCGAGATGCTTCCGCGCCTGCGTCCCGACCGCCTTGGTCGTGAGCTTCTCGTAAAGGCCGTGCGTGTGCGCGGCGTTGAGGGGATTCGCGTCTTTGATGCGACGGCGGGCCTGGGCGAGGATTCGATGCTGCTCGCCGCTGCCGGCTTTTCCGTGACGATGTGCGAGGGTGACCCCGTTATCGCCGCGCTCCTTGCCGATGGGCTTAGGCGTGCGGTGGATGACCCCGTGTTGTCTGGCATCGTGGGGCGTATGAGTCTCGTTGAGGGCGATTCCATCGAGATTCTCCCCTCGCTTACGGAGGCGCCCGACGTGGTCTATCTCGATCCGATGTTCCCGGCGCGCACGAAGAGCGCCGCGGTGAAGAAGAAGTTCCAGCTCTTGCATCGGCTTGAGTCTCCCTGTGCGGACGAGGCTTCCCTCATGGACGCGGCGTTGGCCGCGCGCCCGCGAAAGATCGTCGTCAAGCGGCCGATTAAGGCACCGGTGCTGGCCGGGGTTCGCCCGAGCCACAGCATCTCCGGCAAGGCGGTTAGGTATGACGTCATCGTGCCGGCATAGCGCGAAAACCTGAAAAAGGGACAGTCCCTTTTTCAGGTTTGCTGGCCTTCCGTTCGCGCGGGGCGCGCGGCCTCCTGTCGAGTGGGCGGCGCGCGCCCTTTACATAACATGTAGGCTTGTCTTCACGGAAGCGGGAGAAGGGGAGCTAATGGCTAAATCCGACGTAACGGTATTCCTGAATGCGACGGTCCTCAATGGCACCGAGCATATGGAGCCGCAGCGTGGTATGGCGGTAACTGTCGAGGGTGGCAAAATCGCCCGCATCGAGCCATCCGCCGTGGCTCGTGTTGCCGAGGGTGCGAAAACGATCGATCTCGATGGCGCATTTTTGTTGCCCGGCCTCATCAACATGCATGTGCATTTTTGCGGCTCTGGCAAGCCCGTGAGCTCGGGAGATGCCGGCAGTCTGATGTCGAAGCTGGACAATCCGGTGGGGCGCGCGATTTTGCGACGCATCATCAAGGGTTCTGCGCAGCAGCAGCTTGCCAGCGGCGTCACCACGGTGCGCGGCGCCGGAGACCCGCTCTTTGCAGACATCGCCGTTCGCGACGCTATCGAGGCTGGTCGCTACGTTGGCCCTCGCATCGTCGCTCCCGGTACGGGCGTTACCGTTCCGGGCGGCCACGGCGCCGGCCTCTTCGCCATGGTGGCGGATACTCCCGAGCAAGCTGCCCAGCAGGTGCATGACATCGCCGCGCATGGTGCTGACGTAATCAAGCTCTTCGTGACGGGCGGCGTGTTTGACGCCACCGAGCCGGGTGAGCCCGGCGTGCTGCGCATGTCTCCCGAGATCGCGGCGGCGAGTTGCAAGGCGGCTCACGAGCTGGGCCTTCCCGTCATGGCACACGTCGAGAGCAGCGAGGGCGTACGTGTGGCTCTTGCCGCCGGCGTTGACACCATCGAGCATGGCGCCGAGATGGATGATGAAATCCGCGAGCTCTATAAGGGGGCTGCCGGGACGCAGCTGGCGGGTCGCCCGGCGTCTGTCACTTGCACGATCTCGCCGGCGCTGCCCTTTGTTCTGCTTGCGCCTGAGAAGACGCACTCGACGGAAGTGCAGAAGGTCAACGGCGACATCGTCTGCAACGGCATCATCAACAGCGCTCGCGAGGCGCTGGAGGCCGGCATTCCCGTTGGCCTTGGTACGGATTCGAGCTGTCCATACGTCACGCAGTATGACATGTGGCGCGAGGTTGCCTACTTCGCCAAGTATGCCGGCGTCTCCAATGCCTTCGCGCTTCACACGGCAACGCAGGTCAATGCCGGGCTTTTGGGTCTTGGCGACGTGACGGGCACCGTCGAGGTGGGCAAGGATGCTGATCTTCTCGTCGTTGCAGGCGACCCGCTCGTCGACCTTTCGGCTCTGCGCGCCCCGCTGCACGTGATGGCTCGCGGCAGGCTTGCGGATAAGCTCAAGGTCAAGCACATCGCCGAGCTTGATCGGGAACTTGACTGGATTCTCGACCAGCCTTGCGAGCGCTAGGCTCTCATCGATTGCCCGCAGCGTAGCCGCGGGCTGATAGGGCGGCCCGTCGAGCGCGGGCCGCTTTTTTGTATCGGATGCGAGCTTCCACCTTGTGCTGCGAGCGGGCGGTTGCTTGCGACGCGGGCGGGTCATTCGCGGGCGGGCGGTTGCTTGCGACGCGGGCGGGCCTCGTCTTGCATCACGAGCGAGCTATCCGCGAGCGTGCGACTATTTGCGCCGCGGGCGGGGCTGCTTGCTTCGTGTGCGAGCCCCGTCTTATGCCGGGCGTGCAGCTCTTTGGATGGCGTTCCGCAGCTCATTTTGCTCTGCGCGGTCAACTTTTTTCCTCGAGTGCTCGAGAGCTTTCAACACGAGACGCGAGGCTTGTACCTGCGGTGTCGGCGTTTGTTTGACGCGTCTTGGCATGTTTTTGCGTTTTCCGGTTTGGAACGTGTCTGATGCGGGTTTGAGCGCGTGGGACTTTCTTGGCGCGGAGGCCTTCGAGACCTTCTCTTCCCCGTACTCTCGGGATGAGCGGAGAGCGTGCGTTCATGGTGGCGCGCACGCCCTCCGCTTCATTCGAAGGGAGGAATATGAGCACGTATGATCTGGTCCAGGAGGACGTCGCAGATGTGTTCGAGCGTTGGGCTGATAGGGACGCCCCATATTTCGAGACCTCACGACTCTTGTTCGAGTACCTCGTGATGCCCGCGGCGGAGTATCTGGAGAGCCCGCCGGAGTCGCTTCTCGAGCAGACGAGTCTTGCCTATACGGAGTGGCTGCTGTTCGAGTATCCCATTGACGGCCTACATACGCCCATTGAGCTCTACGCGATGATGCCGCCAGACATGGTGTCGGAAAGCCGAGCGGGACGCATCGAGCAAGTGGCGCGAACGCAGCGCTTCTCCCAGTTTGCTCTGGGGGAGAAGAACCCGAGGGAAGGAACGGTTTGCGTGCGAGATGTGAATACGGGAGATGAGCTCGAGCTGTGCTGCCCCGATGCGGCAACGCGCCACAGATGGAAGAGGGGGCTTCTGGGGACTCGGATTGCGCTGGTGAACGGCTCGTGGGTCTGCGTTGGGGGTGTGAAGTTCTATGACCGTGCGCCGGATGCGGACCCGAGCCTCAGGGATAGGCCGACGGACATTGACTGTGTCACGGGTAGCTTTTACCTCGATCTTCTGCGAGAGACCATCGGGATTGACGGGGCGTATTTCGACAGCTTGAACCTGGTGCGCCTGGGATAGACGTGCTGTTCGCGAGGAATTGGACCTCCCGCGGGGCCGTGCCTGAGGCAGCTTGCCCGCTCCGGTGCGTCCAAGAGCGCTGAAACGATCGCACCTGGTGCGCGTGGGATGAAGGGAGATGCTGCCGCTGCCGCACGTGCGGGTAATCCCGTATCATCGTGAGGATGAAAAGGCCGCGCTTGCCCGCGGGGACGGGCCGCGCGCTTCGATGAAAGGGAACCACATGATTAAGGACATCGTGAAGGACGAGGAGTTCCTCTCCAAGCCGGCGGAGCCCGCCACTCCCGAGGACGCGAATGTTGCCCAGGACCTGCTTGATACCATGGCTGCCAATGAGGATTGCGCTGGTCTCGCTGCCAACCAGATTGGTTCGACCAAGGCCATCATCGCCTTCCTTGGTGCCCATGGCTCGCAGGTTATGTACAACCCCAAGATTGTTGCCACGATGGTGCCGTACAAGGTCAGCGAGGGTTGTCTCTCGCTCGATCGCGAGACCGTGGTCCAGCGTTTCCAGCTGATTCGCGTCCAGTTTGACGCCCTGGTCGACGGCAAGTTCGAGTCCCGTACGCGCAAGCTCACCGGCTGGGTCGCCGAGGTTGTTCAGCATGGTGTTGACCATTGTGCTGGCAAGCTGGTCTAACTGGTAGGTAGGTCTGGCGTCGGGCGCGCTGACCGCGCAGATGATGATGAGGGGACGGTTCCTTTGGGGCCGTCCCTTTTCTGTTTGGCGGGTGTGGCCCGAGGCGACGCGGAGCGCCTGAAACCACGTGCGCTGCCGTGACATGGCCTTGGGGCTGGCCATGTGTGGACGCGAGGTGGTCGCGCGGGGGTCTCTCCGCGCGGGTCTGGCTAGCGCGATGCTCCCGTCGAGGCAAGCATGACTGCCGAAAGTCCATGCGCATGCGGAATGGGAGAAGGAAGTTCAATTCAATGTGCTAGTATTACCGAGAAATTGAACTAATGATGCATATAGTTCAATTTCAGTGCTATAGCGCATACAAAATGAACTTATGCGTTCGAAAGCAAGTTGTGCCCGTGGCAAGCTGAGGTCTGAGCGCAAGGCTCGGCGGCAAGCCGAGGCTCGGGAGCAAGGTCTGGCGACAAGGAGGCTTGGAGGATCATGGGTCGGGAGAAGTTCTCGGAACGCCTTAGGCAGGCGATGGACGTGGCCGGACTCAAGCAGGCGGACCTCGTGCGCCTTGCTGACGAGCGCGGTTCGAAGCTGGGAAAGAGCCAGGTCAGCCAATACGTCTCCGGTAAGGTCACTCCGCGCCTTGCCACCCTTACCCTTGTTGCTGACCTTCTCGACGTGAGTCCGGCATGGCTCGACGGCACTTCTGCCGTTGGTGGCCCCTCGGGCGCTTCTGACGCGGCGACTGCACGAGCTACCGTGCGGCATGCGGCCGCCTATACCTCGAACGCTACATCTGACCAGCAGATTTCAAATAAAGGGAGCGTCCTCATGCGCCAGTTCAAGAAGTCCAACAAACTCGACAACGTGCTCTATGACGTCCGTGGCCCGGTCGTTGACGAGGCGGCACGCATGGAGGCGGAGGGCGAGCGAATTCTCAAGCTCAACATCGGCAACCCGGCGCCGTTCGGCTTCCGCACGCCCGACGAGGTCGTGAAGGACATGCGTCAGCAGCTCACCGAGTGCGAGGGCTACTCTGACTCGCGTGGCCTGTTCTCCGCTCGCAAGGCGATTATGCAGTATGCGCAGCTTAAACACCTGCCCAACGTGGACATGGAGCACATCTACACCGGCAACGGCGTTTCCGAGCTCATCCAGCTGTCCATGCACGCCCTGCTTGACGACGGCGACGAGGTCCTCATCCCCAGCCCCGACTATCCGCTGTGGACCGCCTGTGCCACGCTTGCCGGCGGCAATCCCGTTCACTATATCTGCGACGAGCAGGCCGAGTGGATGCCGGACATCGCCGACATGGAGTCCAAGGTCACGAGCCGCACCAAGGCCATCGTCATCATTAATCCGAACAACCCCACCGGTGCCGTCTATTCGCGCGAGGTGCTCGAGGAGATCGTCGATGTCGCCCGCCGTCACCAGCTCATGATCTTCTCGGACGAGATCTATGACCGTCTGTGCATGGACGGCGTCGAGCACATCTCCATCGCGTCGCTTGCTCCGGACCTGCCGTGCGTGACCTTCTCCGGCCTTTCGAAGAGCCACATGATCGCGGGCTACCGTATCGGCTGGATGATTCTGTCTGGCAACCTCCGCTGCATGAGCGACTTCATCCTGGGCGTGAACATGCTCTCTAACATGCGCCTTTGCTCGAACGTGCCGGCACAGTCCATCGTGCAGACGGCGCTTGGCGGATACCAGAGCGTCGAGACGTACGTGCGTCCGGGCGGCCGCGTCTGCGACCAGCGTGACTTCATTTGGCGCGCGCTCAACGAGATCGACGGCATCACGGCTGTGAAGCCCAAGGCGGCGTTCTACATCTTCCCGAAGATCGACGTGAAAAAGTTCAATATCACGGATGACGAGCAGTTCGCGCTCGACCTTCTCCATGACAAGAAGATTCTGATTACGCGCGGCGGCGGCTTCAACTGGGCCGAGCCCGATCACTTCCGCATCGTCTATCTGCCGCGCATCGAGGTTCTGGCTGAGTGCATGGATGACCTCGCCGACTTCCTGACCACCTATCGTCAGGAGTAGCTCACCGTCTTGCTGCGGCGTTTCGGTGGAGGAATGCCGCAGCACGCGTTGGCGCAGCTTACAGGCCATATACTAGTTCGCCGTGCTGGGCACCCCGGGAGGGGTAAGACGAATGACATAGATGATCAGAGTTGAGGAATCCGGCACGCGGCGCGGGAGCGCCACATTCGCCCGAGGGGCGCAAGAAGGAGACACCATGTCTGAGTTCGAGAATGACGAGATGCTAAACGACGAGGTCGAGACCATGGCCGACGCTGACGAGGAGATCCTCGAGGCCGACGACGAGCTTCTCGACGAGACCGAGACCGATGACGTCGACGCCGCCGAGGCTGCCGACGAGACCGAGGACGTCCCCGCGCAGGATCCGGATGACGCCCTCTTCGATAAGGCCAACAAGGCCGCCCGCCTGCTTCGCTGCCGCCGCGCCGTCCAGCGCCGCGAGCAGGAGGAGAAGGGCAACCAGGCCAGCTCGCTGGTCCGCGCGCTCAAGCTCCTGCAGCTCAAGCCCAAGATGGAGCAGAAGGAGATGTCCGAGCTTCTCGGCATGCGCCTTCGCGAGCTCGACGCCATGATGGCCGAGGCCGAGGAGAAGGACCTCGTTGCCCGCGTCGAGCCGTCTGAGCCCGACATGCGCAAGATCGTCGTCATGGCCGACGACGACGCCGTCGAGCGCGCCGAGGCCGAGGAGAGCAAGGGCGAGAACCTCGTTCCGGGCCTCTCCGACGAGGAGCGCGAGCAGCTCGTTGCCCTGCTCGACAAGGTCATTAACCCGCTCGTGGCCCTTGGTCTCGACGAGGACCGCGAGGAGCGCGGCGGTTTCCACGGCAAGCGCGATGACCGCGGCCCGCGCGGTGGCTTTGGCGGCCGCGGTGGCGACCGCGGCGGCGACCGCGGCGGCTTCCGTGGCGGCGACCGCGGCGACCGCGGCGGCTACCGTGGCGGCAACGACCGCGGCGGCTTCCGCGGCAACGATCGTCCCGGCGACCGCGGTGGCTTCGGTGGCCGTGACTCCCGCGGTGGCGACCGCGGCGGCTATCGTGGCGGTAATGACCGCGGTGGCTTCCGTGGTGGCAACGACCGCGGCGGCTTCCGCGGCAACGATCGTCCCGGCGACCGCGGCGGCTACCGTGGCGGCAACGACCGTGGCGACCGCGGCGGCTACCGTGGCGGCAACCGCTACTAAGAGCGCTCCGCTCCCATAGCTCGTGACTGAAGGCGCCCGGGGCCGTATGGCTTCGGGCGCCTCTTGTTGTTGGCGTGGGGGTGGGCGAGCCTCGCGAGCGGTTTGGGCGGCTCGCCGTGGCGGCGGGCTACGCGCGTCGCACGGGCGATTCGGGCGGCGTGCCGTTGCAGTGGCTACACACGCCGCGTGGGCGATTCTGATACTCTACCGCGTTGGTGGGTATAACGTCGTGATATGCTGCAACCTTTAGTCCTCGTGCAGTATTTACAGCACTGCGGGACGAATTGAAGGGAGGGGCAACAATGACCGATTGGCTTTCGCGCGTGTTCGTGCGCGATTATGGTCGTGTGAATGATCCGGGCGTGCGCGTCTCCTATGGCATCATGGCGGGCGTCGTCGGCATTGTGCTGAACGTGGCCCTTTGTGTCGCGAAGGCCGCCGTGGGCGTGGCGGCTGGCTCGGTCTCGATCGTTGCAGACGCCGTCAACAACCTCTCGGATGCTTCGAGCAACATCGTGACGCTTACGGGTTTCAAGCTCGCAAGCAAACCTGCCGACTCCGGCCATCCGTACGGCCACGGGCGCTTCGAATACCTCGCTGGGCTGGTTGTGGCCGTTCTTGTGACCGCGGTTGGCTTTGAGATCATTCGCGGTGGCATCTCGCGCATCATCGATCCCGAGCCTGTCGAGGTGAGCCTTCCGCTGCTCGTCGTCATGCTGCTCTCCATCGCCGCAAAGGCGTGGATGATGAGCTTCAACACGAAGCTGGGAGACCGCATCGAGAGCGAGACTTTGGCCGCCACGGCGATTGACTCGCGCAACGACGTCATCACCACGACGGCGGTTCTCGTGTGCGCGCTTGTCTCGCGTTTCACGGGTCTTGAGCTTGACGGTTGGGCGGGCCTTGCCGTTGGCATATTCGTGCTGGTGAGTGGCCTCGCGCTTGTCCGCGATACGGTGAACCCGCTCCTGGGCGAGGCACCTTCTCAAGAGATGGTCGACCGCGTCGTGGCCCTCGTGCTGGCGACCCCAGGCATCCTTGGCGTGCATGACCTCATGATCCACGATTACGGCCCGGGGAGGAAGGTCGCGAGTGCCCACGCGGAGATGGACTCTCGCACGAGCTTGCTTACCGCGCATACGACGCTCGACGGCATCGAGCGTCGTGTCGCGTTCGAGACGGGCATCACCCTCACGCTGCACTGTGACCCAATCGATGTGAGCCAGGTGCGCAAGCGTCCGAAGGCCGGCGGCACGCCTGCGGGTCAGCGCAGGTAGACCTCGCGGCCCTACTTGCGCAGGGCGCGCTCGATGGTGTCCTTGAGGTCGCCGATGCCGGTGCCTGCCGTCGAGGAAACGAGGACCCAGGGAATCTCGGGCTCAAGCTCGAACTGCTTGCGGAGCATCGCTGCCTGCGTGAGGCCCTTCGAGCGGCTGAACTTATCCGCCTTGGTGAAGGCGACACAGTAGGGAAGGCCAAGGCTCTCGAGGTAGCCGATCATCTGGAGGTCGAGCGGGCTCGCGTCGTGGCGGATGTCCACGAGGGCGACCACGAGCTTGAGGTTACGCTCGCCCTCGAAGTAGCCCTCCATGAGGTTGTTCCAGCGCTCCTGCTCCGTGGCGTTGACGCGCGCGAAACCGTAGCCGGGCAGGTCGACGAAGTCCACGTTGCCGATGGCAAAGAAGTTGATAGTCGTGGTCTTGCCCGGCTTGGAGGAGACCTTGACGAGGTCCTTGCGGCCGAAGAGCTTGTTCATGAGCGAGGACTTGCCCACGTTCGAGCGGCCGACGAAGGCGATCTCCGGGCGTCCGGGCTTTGGGAGCTGCTGGGCGGTGCCGGCGCTCATCGTGAACTTTACGAGGTTGTAGTTCATGTCATTTCTCCGTTTCTGAGCGGCGATGCCGCTGGGGCTTCTCTGGGTGTGGCGGGAGGGTTGCGTGGCGCAGCCGGGGTTGCATGGCTGGCGCGCCCGTCGCGGAAAGGCGGGCGCGGCGCGCGCGGCGTTGCCGGCGCGGGTGCCTCGCGCTACTCCGCGAGGTCCTCGGCCGAGCCGGCACGATAGCGTTTGAAGCTGACCTCGCCCTCGTTCTGCGTGACGTCGAGGTCAACATCGGCGAGGATGCGGAAGTCGTTGTCGCCGTCGACGTCGTGGATGATCTGCGTCACGTGCCAGACGTGGTCCGTGAGCTCGTCTGCCGTGTCGATCAGGAAGTATGCGGCAGAGCGGGCGTCCGCGTCGAGCAGAACCTCGTCGTGGGCATCGCGGAACTCCTCCAGAACTTCGCGCCAACGTCGCTCGCCCATGCCAAAGGGCTGGTCGAGTTCGCCGAGCGTGGGGATTTCCTCGGCGGCGAAGAGGCGGATGCGGCGCCAGAGGGCGTTGCGCACGAGAATCGTGAGGCCGTGGCGGTCCTGCACGACGGCCTCCTTGGTGCCGGGTGGCAGCTCGCCGGGCATCTGGCCGGCAGACTCCCACTCGTCCATAAGGCTGGAGTCCGTGGTGCGGACGATGAATCCAAGCCATGCGATGGCGTCATCCAGGTAGGGCGTGCGCTTGTCGGGCGGAACCGTGCGGTCGAGGACGCGCCAGGCGTCAGACAGATAGCGCAGGAGCGTGCCTTCGCTGCGGGAGAGCTTGTAGCGCTGGATGTAGGTCTTGAAGTCCGACATGCTCTCGAGCATGTCGCGGACGACGGACTTGGGGCGCAGGCAGTAGTCGCGCGCCCAGGGGACCTCGTCGCAGTAGGTGGCGAAGGCTGCCTCGAGCTCCTCCTCGAGGGGCTTGGGGTAGGTGATGTCCTCGAGTTTCTCCATGCGCTCGTCGTACTCGATACCCTGCATCTTCATCTCGGCGATGGCTCGGCCCTTGGCCTCGCGCTCCTGCGCGCGAAGTACCTGCCAGGGATCCTCGAGCGTGGCCTCCACCATCGAGACGAGGTCCATGTCGTACGTCTCGCTCTCCGGGTCGAGGAGCTCGAGCGCGGCGAGGAGGAACGGCGAAAGCGGCTGGTCGAGGGCGAAGTCCTCGGGTAGGTCGACCGTGAGTGAGTAGCTTGCGGGCGCGGCGAGGGGTGAGGCCGCGGCGGCGGGCAGAAGCAGCCCGAGCTCCTCGGCAGCAGTTTCGGCGGCCTCCGCAGCGGCGGCGCAGTCTGCCTCCGTGGCGCCCTCATCCGCGGATGGACCTTCCTCGCGAATGATGACGCCGGCGTCCATGAGGGTGGCGAAGATCTCATCCGCGCGAGCGACGAGCTGGACCTTCTCGGCATCAGTCTGGAGGGAGTCCGCGATGAGGCGCATGATTCGGGCGTGCGAGTCGCCGCCTTGGCTCGTCTCGGAGAGAACCATCGAGTGCGTTATGCGCATGCGGGGCGTGAGGGTTTCCGGCGCGGCCTCGGCGAGGCGCTCGAAGGTGTCCTTGTTCCAGTTGACGAAGCCCTCCGGCGCGCGCTTCTTCTTCAGCTTGCGGAGCTTCTTGGCGTCGCCAGCGGCCTTGAGCTCGAGCTTTGCGTTTTCGATCTCGTGCTCGGGCGCTTCGGCGATGACGCGGCCCTCCGTGTCGAAGCCTGAGCGACCGGCGCGGCCGGCAATCTGGTGGAACTCGCGGGCGCGCAGGCGGCGCATGCGGTGGCCGTCGTACTTGGTGAGGGCCGTGAGCAGGACGGTGTGGATGGGCACGTTAATGCCGACGCCTAGGGTGTCCGTGCCGCAGATCACGGGGAGGAGGCCCTGCTGGGCGAGTTTCTCTACGAGGAGGCGGTAGCGCGGGAGCATGCCGGCGTGGTGCACGCCGACACCGCATGCGAGTAGGCGCTGGAGCGTCTTGCCAAAGGCTGTGGTGAAGCGCGTGCCCTTGCAGGCTTCCTTTACGGCGTCACGCTGCTCTTTCGTGGCGACGCCGTAACTCGCGAGGGACTGCGCGGTGTTGAGCGCTGCGTCCTGAGCGAAATGGACGATGTAGATGGGTGCGTCTCCCTCGCGCAGGGCGAGCTCGACGGTGGCCTCGAGCGGGGTGTTGACGTACTCGTAGGTGAGCGGCACCGGACGCTCCGCGTCTGTCACGGAGTCGACGGTGCGGCCGGTCTGGCGCTCGAGCGCTCCGGCGATGGCGGAGACGTCGCCAAGCGTGGCGCTCATGAGAAGGAATTGCGTGTTGGGGAGGGTGAGCAGCGGGACCTGCCAGGCCCAGCCGCGGTCCGCCTCGCCGAAGAAATGGAACTCGTCCATGGCGACGGCGGCGACCTCGCTTGAGGCGCCTTCGCGCAGGGCCTGGTTCGCGAGGATCTCTTCGGTGCAGCAGATAACGGGGGCGTCCGTGTTGATCTGCGTGTCGCCCGTGATCATGCCGACGTTGTCCTTGCCGAAGGCGTCGACGAGGTCGAAGAACTTCTCCGAGACGAGTGCTTTGATGGGTGCCGTGTAGTAGGCGCGCTTGTGTTGGCAAATGGCGAGGTAGCACAGGCCGAGTGCGACCATCGACTTGCCTGAGCCCGTGGGCGTGCCGAGGATGACGTGGTCGCCAGCGGCGAGGTCGAGCAGGGCCTCCTCCTGATGAGGCCAGAGTTCGAGGCCGCGACTCATGCACCAGTCGAGGTAGCGCTCGAGGGCCTCGTCTGCGGTGAGGGGAGCCTCGGGCTCATAGTCCGGCCATTGCTCGGGGTCAAACCACATGTCCGGGACGAGCTCGCCGAGCGAGCCCGGGGCGAACGGGTCTGTGTTCTGCGGGGTGTCGCTGTCGTGCGCGGGGGATTCGGTGGCCTGCGCGTCCGTTATGTTGGCTGTCTGCTGGTCTGCCACGATGCATCCTTTGAGCTGCGATTGTTTTTCGCACCCAATCTTACCGAACGAGGCGGCCGCTGCCGGGCGCAACGTCTCGGCCCCGCAAAAGCCGCCAAGACGAGCGGCCTCGAGAAGTAAATGCGAAATGACGTGGCAAAAATGGGCCACACAAAGTAGAGCGGCCATTTGCGTTTACGAAAACGCAGGTAAACGGCGTGCGGGTATTTCGTCTACTCGTGGATTGCGGTTTTTGCCACATCATTTCGACTCCACTGTTTGCGCGCGGCGCATGGAGCGCGTCCAAAGCCGTGGAAAGCCGGCGAAAATGGCACCAAGGGTACCGTTTTCAATGCAAGGTGCTCCCGACAACTGCAATGCGCGCCATGTTTTGCGTGCGCGGCGTTCTGAGAAGCGGTCGATGATGGCGTCACGAGGGAGTGCGCATGCGCCTGTCGCTCTAGGGGGCGCCGCGAGGGCGCTAGGCGCGCATGCGGCGTTCGAGGCGGTTGGCGATGGCGACGAGTGCCATGACAATTACGTAATAGACGATGGCCACCACGATGAACGGTTCGAAGGCGCGGTAGGTGATGGCCTGCACGCTTTGAGCGGCACGCATCATGTCCATGAGGCCAATGGTTGCCACCAGCGACGAGCTCTTGAGCACGGTGATGACCTCGTTCACCAAGGCGGGGGCCACACTGCGGAGTGCCTGGGGAATGATGACCTTGCTCATCATCGTTATATAAGAGAGGCCGAGCGCGCGGCTCGCGTCGTACTGGCCGCGGTCGACGCCTTCGATACCGCCGCGCACCGTCTCCGAGACGGTGGCGGAGCCATTAAGGCCCAACGTGAGGACGCTGGCGGTGAACATCGTGATCTTATAGCCCGTGAGCTGTGGCGTCGCGAAGTAGGCGATGAAGAGCAACACGATGAGGGGTACACCTCGGAAGATCGAGGTGTAGAAGTCGAGCAGCAGGCGCAACGGCTTGCAGGGGATGACCTTGAGCACGGCGATGGCGAAGCCCACGACAAACGCGAGCAGGAGGGCGGCCGCCGTCACCTCGCAGGTGACGGCGAGACCGCCCACAAACATCGGTGCATAGGGTTCTATCAGCGAGAATTTCATGCTGAACTGCCTGGGTGCTGACCGGTGGATGAGGTGCTAGTTTGCGGCAACGCCGGTGGTCGCGGTGCCGGAGGCGCTGGTGTCGTCGCCCCACTTGAAGTCGTCGCCAACGTACTGGCCGATGAACTCGTCGATCGTGCCGTCGGCGAGCATCTCGCCGATGCACTCGTCGAAGGCAGCGGCGAACGAGGCGCCCTTGGCGGCCATGATGCGATAGACGCCCACGTAGTCCTTCGTCTCGGAGCGATCGAGGAAGCCGAGGACGAGGCCCTCGTTGGCGTCACGCATGGACTGGCCTTCCGCGCCGTCGCACAGGTAGGCGTCGATGCGGCCAGAGAGGACCTCCTGCAGGCACTGGTCGCCACCGTCATAGGTGTGGATGTCGCCATCGGGCAGGACGGCGGAGATGAACTTGTTCTGGACGGTGCCCGTGGTGCAGGCGATGGACTTGCCCTTGAGGTCCTCGATGGTCTTGACCTCGTCGTTCATCGTGAGAACGCCAACAAGCGGCTGGTAATAGCCGCGCGTGAAGTCGAAGGTCTCCTCGCGCTCGGGATTGGAGGACATGGCCATGGTGAACGAGGTGTCGCTGCTCTGGACGGAGGCGAGGGTTGCGGTGAACTCCTGCGGCTCAAAGTCGTAGGTGAAGCCGAGGCGGTTCGCCATCTCGTCCGCGACGGCGATGTCGAGACCGACGACCTTCTGGGTGCCGTCGGCCTGAACCTCGAGGTAGCGGTAGGGGGCGAAGGCGTCGTCGCCGACGAAGGTGAGCTTGGCGCCGGAGATGTCGGCGGCGCCGGCGGTGGTGGCAGCGGAGGTCGTGGCGGCTTGCTGGTTGGAGCCGCAGCCGGCGAGGGCGAGCGGCATGGTCGCAGCGCCGGCGGCCATGAGCTTGAGGAAGCCGCGACGGTCGATGCCGGCGGAAGTGATGTGTTCGGAAGTGGACATAGCCATCCTTCTTTTCGGGGGCGTTGTTTACATCTTAAACCACTAAATGTTGCAGAGTAACAAGCATGATAGACCTGTCGGTGAGAGGACCGTTATTAATTGTGCGTGTCATGTGAGCGTAGCGATGCGCCTGCCGGGCGAATGTGGCGTTGCGCGCGCGTCGGGCGGGCGTGGCGCCGCGCGTGTCGGGAGGGTATGGCGTGCGCGTTGAGAGGGCGTGGCGCCGCGCGTGTCGGGAGGGTATGGTTGTGAGGCGCGCGGTCCGCGCGGGCCTGCGCGCGCAGGCTTGGGTATCATCCTCATGTGCAAGTTCGATTTATGGGGGAACGCACATGTCTTCTGGCAAGGGCAGGGATTCAAAGACAATCGCGAGTCAGTTTTGCTCGCTTATCCGCGATAACGCGCGTTTTGTTGTGATCGCCGTGTGCTCCGCGGTGTTCGTGATGATTCTTGAGGATGTCCTCGAGCTTGAGTCGATGCGGCTGGATCGTGCGGCATATTGGCTCATCGTCGAGCATCTGCGTCGCCCGTGGCTCACGCCGATCATGGAGAGCTTCTCGGCGTTGGCGACGCCGCTGACGCTGCTCGTGCTGCTGCTGGCGGTCGCCGCGTTTGCCCCGGGCAGGCGCCCGGGATGGTGCTGCGCCGTTAACCTCGGCCTTGTTGTTCTCATCAACCAGGCGCTCAAGTTCATCATCCAGCGCCCTCGCCCGGACGGATTCCGCCTTGCGAGCGTGAGCGGCTTCAGCTTCCCGTCGGGCCACTCGATGGTGGCGATGGCATTCTTTGGTCTTCTCGCCTGGTTCGTCTGGAAGTACGAGAAGGACCGTAGGCAGCGCACGCTTCTGCTTGCCGCCTTTGGCGTCGTCGTCGTCATGGTGGGTGTGAGTCGTATTTATCTAGGCGTTCATTATGCGAGCGACGTTATTGGCGGATTCTGCCTCTCGCTCATTTGGCTTGCGCTTTACACGCGCATCGCCGTTCCGTTGTTCTTGGAGGATGGCGAGGACCCGATCCACTAGGTGGTGCGTCCGCGATTCGACGATATGACACGAGGGCCGTCCCGTGGTGGGGCGGCCCTCGTTTGTTTTGGCTCGCGCGGGTGGAGCGAAAGCTGGCCTCGAGCCCGTGTTTGGATGGGCATGCGCCAGAGGGGCAGGCTGACCCCGGGCGCGTGTTCGGGCGGGTGCGTGCTGGCCCCGGGCGCGCGCTACTGGTTGGCGCGCTCGCTCACGGCGGCGGCGGAGATGCGCCAGCTACGGCCCTTCTTGCTTGCGGGAAGCTCGCCAGACTCAATGAGCTTGTAGATGGTGGGACGGCTCACGCCGAGAATGGCGACGGCCTGGTCGACGCTGAGCGTCTCGCCCGAAGGGGCGGGGCTGGCTGCGGGCTCGGGTTGGGCATCCGCGGCGGTTGCGGGCTCGTCATTTGCCACGGGCGCGGCCTCTGTTGTGGGGGCAGTCTCCTCCGGCTGCGCGTTCTTGCCAGCGGCGGCAGGCGCAGCGTCCTCGATGGGCGCGACCGGCTCCGTGGCCTCGGCAGCCGGCTTCTCTGCCTTGCGGACACGACGCCTCTTGGGCTTCTCGGGGGCGGAATTCTCTGCCGCATCTTCGACGGGCGCGGGCTCGGGTGCCGGACCAGGCTCCGGCGCTGCCTCCTGGTCGTCCGCCTTGGCTACGTTGCTCTCTGCAGCTTCGTCTGCCTTCTGCTTGCGGTTGCGGCGCTTCTTCTTGGGTTGGGGCGCCTCCTCGGCAGGCATCTCCTGTTCGTCCGCGGCGTCACCGTGGCCCTCATACACCTCCGGCTCCGGTTCCGGCTCGGGTTCGGGCTCTGGCTCGGGTTCGGGCTCTGGCTCGCGGTGGGTGCGAGCCCAGGTGCGAGCGATACGCTCTGCGGTGAACTCGTCCACCTCGCCACGAGCGTCCGCGGCGTCCATGGACTCATAAATGGCGGCGAGCGCCGCGTCGAGCGAGTCGTCGATGGCGCCGCAGGAAAGTGCGAGGTCGTTCAGGGCCTCGCAGCTCTTGAGGGGGTTCTCGGTGAGGTGCTCGACTATGTCGGAAGGAATCTGCGTTCCGGTGTCCTCGATTGCGGCAACAAAACAGCCAACGAGACGAGCGAGCGCCTCGGAAGTCTCGGTTCTCATGGGCTTGCGCCCTCCTTGTTATCGTGGGGTGAGGTAAAGCTAGCGTTGAGCATAGCACGTGCGTGCTGGGGCGTGGGGCTACCTCGGGGGCTTGCGGCGGGGCCGTGCTCTGGTGGTGTTGACGCGCGGGTGGGGCTTCCTCGCCGGGACCCAGTGCGGGTAGTTTTAAGTGCGCACGCGTCGGATTCGACGTGGGTGCGGCTCGCACTCTTCTCCGGAGCGGCTTGAGCGAGCTCCGCAAGGTCGCTCGGTGTCTGGACCAGCTTGTGGAGCGCTGCCAGACGGAGGCGGTTCTCGACGACGAGCGCGCCGTCGGGTCTGGTGACCGTGCTAAGGCGTTTGATTCTCCCGCCGGTGACAATTGAGCCGCGGAAGGGGAGGAGAACAAGCTCGATAAGGCAGGGAATGGTGCGGAAGAGCTCATCCGCCTCGCGTCTGATGAGCTTGACGATGATGAGGCGGGGCGGCGTGCCAGCGTCTGCGGGCAGACAGGAGAATCGTTTGCCCTGGATACCAGTCACAACGAAGTGCCCCATGACGGGGGTGCGCCAGGATGCGATCGTGGCGAGGTCCCGCTCGTCGAAATCCGCGGGATTCTCGGCCAGAAACTCGTCAATGAGCTGAGGGGCTGCCCACAGGCGGTCGAGCGCGTCTGACGTGGCGGCGATCCTCGCTTGCAAATCACGGCCCTGGCCACGGTGTGCGCCGGTCCGTACCATCACAAACTCGAGCAGCGCTTTCATGAGGCGGAGGAAACTCGCCTCGCCGCTGGGTGCGTCGTTATTCGCCGCCTTGTCCGTTCGCTTGCCTGTCATCCGGTCTCCCTTCGCATGGTGGGAAGACCCTAGCGGAGAAGAACCTGACAGAACCTTGCGGCTGGCAGACGCAAACCTGACATCGCAGCTCGGCGTGGGCGCTCCGCAAAAGAAAACAGCCGCTCGCCGACGTGGTTATCGGCGAGCGGCTGTTCATGGCCGCGCGCTGCGGTGTGTTGCGGGCGTTAGGCCGCAGGGCGCGGACGCCGTGGCAGACTGGCATCGGCCGGCTGCGCGGGCAACGGGCGAGACCGCATTGAGCGGGCAACGGCGTGTCGCGGGTGCCGGCTGCACGGGGAAGAGAAGGCGAAGCCGCATTGGACGGGCCACGGCTCGTTGCGGGCGCCTGCCGCCCTGCCGCGCTAGCTCAGGAGCATGCGGTCGTTCGCGAGCTCGCCGCCGGAGACCTCCTCGAACTTCTGCAGCAGGTCGGGGACGGTGAGGCTCTTCTTCTCCTCGCCTGCCGCGTCGAAGATGACGTTACCCTCGTGCATCATAATCAGGCGGTTGCCCAGGCGGATGGCATCGTTCATGTTGTGCGTGACCATGAGGGTCGTGAGGCCGCGCTCGGCCACGATCTGCTCGGTCAGGTCGAGCACCTTCTTGGCAGTCTTGGGGTCAAGCGCCGCGGTGTGCTCGTCGAGAAGCAGCAGCTTGGGGTTGGTGAGCGTCGCCATGAGCAAGGTCAGCGCCTGGCGCTGGCCGCCGGAGAGCAGGCCGACCTTGGCGGTCATGCGGCTCTCGAGGCCGAGGTCGAGCGTGGCGAGGAGCTTGGGATACTCCTCCTTCTCCTGCGCGGAGATGCCCCAGGCAAGGCCGCGCTTCTTGCCGCGGCGCTTCGCGAGGGCGAGGTTCTCGGCGATCTGCATATCTGCGGCGGTGCCGCGCATGGGGTCCTGGAAGACGCGGCCGAGGTACTTGGCGCGCTGCGGCTCGTTCATGCGCGAGACGTCGGTGCCGTCGAGCTCGATGGTGCCCGCGTCGAGCGGGTAGACGCCGGAGATCATGTTGAGCAGCGTCGACTTGCCGGCGCCGTTGCCGCCGATGACGGTGACGAAGTCACCCTCGGCAAGCTCGAGGTTCACGCCGGTGAGGGCGCGCTTCTCGGTCACGGTGCCGCGGTTGAACGTCTTGGTGACGTGGGAGAGCTTGAGCATGGCCATTACTGCTCGCCTCCCTTCGAGTAGGCGCGTCGGCGTTGCGTGCGCTCCCAGACGACGGGGACGCAGAGTGCGGCGGCGACGATGATGGCGGAGAGGAGCTTCATGTCGTTGGCATCCATGCCAAGCTGCAGTACGATGGCGCGGATGAGGAAGTAGACGATGGAGCCCGCCACGGCGGAGATCAGGCGCGGGGCGAACTTCGTGAGGCCGCCCGGCAGGAGGCGCCCGAGCACCTCGCCGATGACGATGGCGGCAAGGCCGATGACGATGGCGCCCGTGCCCATGCCGATGTCCGCGTACTTCTGCTGCTCGCAGATGAGGCCGCCGGAGAGGCCGACGAGCGCGTTGGAGAGCGTGAGGGCGATCATCTTGGTGGTGTTGGTGTTCACGCCAAGCGCGCGAATCATGGCCTCGTTGTCACCGGTGGCGCGCAGGGCGGAGCCAATCTCGGTGCCGAAGAACCAGTACAGCCCGGCGACGATCACGACGGCGACGATGACTCCCACGATGATGGCGCAGACGTTGGAGGGCAGCCCCGTCGCGTCGCCGAGTGCGGAGAAGACCGTCTTGCTTGTGAGCAGCGGGGTGTTCGACTTGCCCATGACGCGCAGGTTGATCGACCAGAGGCTGATCTGCGTGAGGATGCCCGCGAGGATGGCGGGAATCTCGAACGCCGTGGTCAGGAACCCGGTAACCGCGCCGCAGAGGGCGCCGGCGATCATGGCGGCCAAAATGGCGAGCGCCGGATCGACGCCGGCAACCACGAGGACCGCGCAGACCGCGCCGCCGGTGGCGAAGCTGCCGTCGACCGTCAGGTCGGGGATGTCGAGCAGCTTGTACGTGATGAAGACGCCGAGCACCATGATGCCCCAGAGAATGCCCTGGGAGACGGCGCCGAGCATTGCTGTCAGCATGTCTTTCCTTCCATCCAAACGCGCCCCGGCGGCAATCCCGTCGGGGCGCGCAACGCAAAAACTCAAGCTAGTCTAGCGCGGCGACATGTCGCCCGCGGTGTAGACGGGCGTGGCGCTCGCCGGCTAGACGACGCCCGCGAGCACGGTGCCGTCGTCCTAGGCGTCGAGCACGGAGAGGTCGATGCCGAGGGCCTCGGCCATCTCCTCGTTCTTGACGACCTTGAGCTGGTCACCGGACTCGGACTCGATCGCCATGCCCGCGGGGTCGGCGCCCTCGGTCAGGATCTTGACGGCCATCTCGCCGGCCATCTTGCCGAGCTCGGTGTAGTCGATGGAGAGGGTGCAGATGCCCATGCCCATGCACATGTTTTCCTCGCCGGTGACGAAGGGAAGCTTGCCCTCCTTGCAGATCTGGCCAATCTGAGCGGCAGCTGCGGCGATGGTGTTGTCAGTGGGGGAGTAGCCCGCGTCGACCTTGCCGACCATCGACTCGACGACGCTCTGGACTTCGTTGGAGCTGGAGACGGTGAAGCGCTCGTGCGTGAGGCCGGCCTTGTCGCACGCGGCCTCGGCCATCTCGATCTGGAGGAGCGAGTTGGACTCGGCAGTGCAGTAGAGCATGCCGACGTGCTTGGCCTCGGGGAGGACCTTCTGGAGCATGGCGATCTGGTCATCGACGGGGTTCATGTCGGAGGTGCCGGTGAGGTTGCCGCCGGGCTTCTCGTTGTCAGCGACGAGGCCGGAGGCGGCGTAGTCGGTGATGGCGCAGCCGACGATGGGGATCTCGGTCGTGGAGGCGGCGACGGCCTGGGCGGCCGGGGTGGCGATGACGTAGATCAGGTCATCGTTGTCGCCCACGAGCTTGGAGGCGATAGTGGAGCAGGCGCTCTGGTCATTGTTGGCGTTCTGCTGGTCGATGGTGTAGTTGATGCCGGCCTCGTCGAGCGCGGCGACGAAGCCATCGTTGGCGGCATCGAGCGCGGGGTGCTGGGTGAGCTGCAGGACGCCGATCTTGTAGGACTTCTCGCCGTCAGCGCCGGAGGGGGTGGCGGAGCTGCCGGAGTTGCCGCACGCGGCGAGGCCGAGCGCGACGGCACCGGCACCGGCGGCCACGAAAGAACGCCTGGAAATAGACTTCATGGTTCCCCCCTCATTTTGTGGGAAGCTGCGCGGAGCGATTGCTGCGCGCAACGGTGCCACGTTGGTAAGCGTAGGCAGAATTCTAATCGCACGCACTTCGATAAATGCCTCTGCCTGCGCATTTAAAGGGGCATCAGATACGCAGTTTTAACGTTTGGGGGAGTGTAGAGCTTGCCGGCTCGCCTTCGCTGTCGTATGCGCGTGCGCCGAACGTGTTTACGGCATGGACGGTGTGCGTATGGGTGGGGTCACATGGGCGGCGTGCGTATGGGTGGGGTCACATGGGCGGCGGGGCTTTGGCGTTACGACATTTTTTCGAGCGGGTGGTCAAAAAAGGCATCTTGGCGTACGCGAGAACCGCTAATAGAGGACTGTGACGTGTGACCCGTGCATTGGCGATTTCTAAAACCGCAGGTAGACGGATTGACAAATTCCTTAGCCGGAGGCAGTAGCGTCCGGATGGAACCGATGGGCTCGGGGCAGGCCCTTTGGAGCCAAGAAAAAGGCGGCTCCGGGGCCTCTGGCGTACGCCAAGATGGGTATTTTGACCATCTTGCCGAAAAAACTCTATTAAGGGATGGCTTGGATAATTAAGGGAGAGCAAATAGTCCGGAGACGACGCGACTAGGCAAGGCGGTCGTGGTTGACGGGGCGATAGAAGAACTCGCGAAGTTCGCCTGGCTCGCGAGTCTGGCCAAGCGCCCACATCGTCTTGGCGACGAGCGCCTCGCAGGTCATGTCGTCGCCCTTGAGGATGCCCGGGTGCTCCGCATAGGCACGGCCAACCTCATATATCCCGAGGTCAAGGCCCTCCTCGGGCACCTGGGTGGTGACCACGAGCGTGCGGCCGGAATCAACCCAGCCAAAGATTGCGTCGTGGAGCGAGTCCGGAATGCCACCAATGCCAAAGGTCTCGAGGATGATTGCGTCGTAGTCTTCGCGGAGAAGCTCGAAGACGTGGGGGTTTACCTCGGGCGTTAGCTTGAGGACGAAGACGCGCTCGTTGAGGTCATGGTAGACGCGGGGCTCCGCGGCAATGGCGCAGCTCGCTGCCTGCGCGACGGGTGTTTCCACGGCGCGAACGATGCGATTGTTTCGAATAAGTGCGAGGTCAGGGTAGTTAACGCTCGTAAAGGCGTCGAAGCTCATCGTGCGCTGCTTGCGTGCGCGGGTGCCGGCAACGACCTTTCCGCCAAACACAACGGAGACGTCGCGCGACGCGGGATCCGCCGCATAGAGGACGCTCTGGAAGAGGTTGAGGCGGGCGTCGGTGAAGGGGCTCGCCATGGGCTGCTGTGAGCCGGTGAGCACGATGGGCCGCGGGCTGTCCTGGATGAGGTAGGAGAGAGCGGCGGCGGTGTAGGCCATGGTGTCGGTGCCGTGCAGCACGACGAAGCCGTCGTAATCCTCGTAGTTCGCGAGGATGGCGTCACCGATCGCTTGCCAGTCCGCGGGACGCATGTTGGTGCTGTCGATGTTCATCACCTGGACAACGTCGACATCTGCAAGCTGGGCGATCTCCGGGACATACCCGGCAAGCTCGTCGCCCGTGAGCTGGGGCGTAAGGCCAGAGCCCTCCTCGGTGGAGGCGATGGTGCCGCCAGTAGCGACGATGAGGACGCGTGGCTTGCTCATTCGTGAGCCCCTTCAAGATAAAGGTCGAGCTCACGCGCCATGCGCTGGAGCTCCGACCGGGTGTGCGGATTGTGGAATGGCGCTTCGATGCCAAAGGGCTTAGTGAGAAGCGCCGTCGCGTAGCCTTGCTCCCTCATTATCCCGCGACTTTGCGGGTAGGCGAGCTCGAACGCGAAGCAGGCGAAGCTGACGAGGAAGTCTGCGGGTTGGGAACGGTCGTCGCGCAGCATGCAGCGGCGGGCGTCGAAGGCCCGTGTTGCCTCGGGTGAAAGCGAGCTTGCGAGCAGCTCGTCTGCGTCGCAGCCGAGGATGGTCTCGGGCGTGTCCGCGTCGACGGTGCGGAGGATGTCGATCTTGTCGGCATCGCGAACGAGCTCAGTGAAGGCGCGCGTGCGCGGGTCGAGGTCGCGGGGAAGCCTGTAGTCGCTATGCAACTCGATGGCGGTGCGAATGACGGCGTCTTCCGCGGACGAGTCGATGAAGTCGAGGATGCGAGGGATGCCGAAGGCCGGAGTGCCGGCGGGGACGGGTTCTCCGAGGCGCTCGCGTTCGCCGAAGAGCACGGAAGCGCCCAGCTTGGCATGGCTACAAGAGACGGCGTCGCGGAAGGTGTCCCAGCGGCGGACCTGCTCGAAGCGGCCCATGTCGTGGAGGAGGCCGCAGAGCCAGGCGAGGTCGACATCGGCGGTGGGCCAGCCCTGCTCGCGAGCGATGCGGTCGCAGAGGTCTGCCACGTGGAGCGTGTGCGTCACCTTGAGCGCGATGCGTGGATTGGCGGGGTCATACGGCGCGGCGTAGGCGAGGAAGGCGGCGCGAGCGCGCTCACGGTCGATGGGGACGGCGAGGTTGCCGGGCATGGGGGCGTTGTCGGGCGCGGCGGTGTTACCGGGAACGCCGATGGTGTTGCTATGCGCGTTTGAGCTGCGGTTTATTGGGGAATCCGTCTGTGCCATCTGCCGTACGCGCCCCTTCATGCCTCGATTTTGGCTCGCGGGATTGAGCCGTGTCTTGGCTGAGGGTACCACGAGCGTGCGTGGGCGCGCGGGGTTCACGCGGGAGGGTGGCTTGGGGCGCACGTGGGCGCGCATGCGCGGGCGAGGGCGGCTTGGGGCGCACGTGGGCGCGCATGCGTGGGCGTGGGCGGCCGCGCGCGGATGGCCGTGCCCGGACGGCCGGGCGGATGCAAGTGCGCACGCCTGCCCGCTCCTCTCCTTACAGAACTGAAAGCTGGGCGTAAGGCAAATCGATGGCACGTGACCTGGGCTTTCGCGACCATAGACAGTGAAAAGCGAAGGCTAAGGAGGCCATCATGAACAAGATGAATGACAACTGGTTCTGGCGTGCGAACGATATGGCTGTGGCGGGCGACATGAACCCCGTGGTGCGTGTCCTGTGGGTGGCGCTCATTGTGGGCATCGGCGTCGCGACCATGGCAACGCTGTGGGTTGTCACGAGGTAGCGCACCATGAGCAGCAGACGAGGCGGGTTAGGTTTGTAACGGGTTGCCGCTTGAGAGTCGCCGCATGAGCGCAGCCACGCCGCAGGCGGCAAAAAGCAGCGGGTGCCGAGAGATTTCTTGGCACCCGCCTTTGGTTTCTGCTCGGAGGGCCGTTCCTCGTCCTAGCCGCGCTCCCGCAAGATCTGCTCGATGAGCTGCGCGACGGAGTTCTCGGCAGCGTCGCCAATCAGGAAGCGCGCGGCCTCCTTGGCCTCCGGCGTCGCGCCCGCGACTGCGTAGGAGTGCGGCACCTTCTCGAGGAGCGTCACGTCGTTTTCCGAGTCTCCGATAAAAGCGACCTCGTCTAGCGTGATCCCAAGGCTGCCGAGCAGCGCGTCGAGCCCGTTCACCTTGCTCCAGCCGGCCGGAACAACATCCAGGAAGAACGGGGCGGGTGCCGGGAAATCAAGCTCTGGGCAGGCTCCCTTGCATTGGCTCCGAACGACTTCCGTCGGGGTGGAGTCGACGTTGACGAAGATGCCAGCGGTGATGACGTCGCGGTTGGTGGGCACATCTCCGGGCGTCATGTCCCTTCCGGAGTCCGCGACGACCCCCAGGGCGAGTTCGTCATCGGGCTCGACGCCGCAGAGGAACTGCTCGCAACGCATGCCCGTCTCGTCGGCATCGGCGACTAGCCAGAGCGATGTCCCCGCGTAGGGGCGCACGGCACCCTCGAGTTTGACGAGAGCCTCCGTCGAGAGCGTCTTTTTGAACACGAGCTTGCCGTCGGAGAAGACCTTCTTCCCGTTGGCCATGATGCCGGTTGAGAAACAGCGCGCGTCGCCGTCAAAGGCATCGGCGAGATCGACGTAATCGCGGCCGCTCGCGGGGCCGAACGCGATGCCCGCGTCGAGTGCCGATAGGATCGCCTGGTGCGTGCGCTCCGATATGACTCTCGAGCCAAAAGGCAACAGGGTTCCGTCCATGTCTGCGAGGATGAGCTTGATCATGCCGCCTCCTATGCCCCCGCTCGTGCGGTTGGCCATTTATCTGCGTGACGCTGACTGTGCTGCGTGCCGTGCGCGCTGGTACCAGCCGCGCGCGTTGATGTCGCGCGTTGCTGCCGTGCGTGCGGGTGCCGGTGTGCCGACGCCCGTCGACCTAGCTGTATTGCTTGTCTCCCATGAGGTTCTTCGAGATGATCCTGTTGAACTCTGCCGGGTCGTCCCAGCAAGAGATCAGGAAGAGGAACAGCAACTCGAGGATGAAGTTGATCGAGTTGTGCGAGAAGGCGACCTCGGTTCCGGTGATGGCCTGGTCTCGCGAGACGGCTCGGATGATATGCGTGGCGCGCTTTGCGAGCGGCGTATCCGGGTTGTCGGTGATCATGACGATGGGGGTGTTCGAATCCTCGGCAGAGTCGAATATGTTGACGAGGCGCTTCGAGTATCCGGACGTCGAAATGACGAGCAGGACGTCATTCTCCTTGAGGTTGGTTGCGGCGGACACCATGAATTCGGTGGCGCTGGGGCAAAACGCCCTAACTCCGACCTGCGAGAGCTTGAATGCCGCGTTCGCGCCCATGCTGATCGAGTTGCCGACGCCCGCAATCAGGACGAGGTTGGCGTTGTGGAGCAGGTTGACGACCGTCGAAAAGTCATCGGGATCAATGAGCGAGGTGGTTTGGGCGAGCTCCTCGACCTTGTGAGACAGGACGTACTTAATGGAGCCCCCGACGTCGTCCAGAGCAACCTTGCCGCCCGTGGCCTTTTCCTCGCCGGACGCCCTGCTGATGGATATGCCGAGGGCCAGGCGCATGTCCGAATAGGTGCGGTAGTCAAGCGTCCTTGCGAACCTCGAAACAGACGCCGGCGACGTGCCGGTTTCTGTGGCGAGCTCGCGGACGGTCATCGTTGCAACGTCCGACGGGTGGTCGAGAACATACGTTGCGATTGCCTTCTCCGAGGGGGATAGGCTGCTCATGACCGCGCAGATGTGGCTGAGCACGTCCCCTGTCTTATCCATGGTCACTCCCTAGTCCTGGTTTGGTTCGTATATTAGGCCAAGAGAGATGAAAACATGGCAACTTGTTCCATGAATACCGAAACAGCGTTTCACCGCTCATTTCCTACCGTTCACGGCAAATCGGCGCTCCTCCGGCGCAATCCCAGCTTGAGCAGCTATCTTATGAGCCGTGAAGCAACGGCACGAAAACGATGAAACAACAGAACATCGTTCCAGCGCTTCGTAACACCGTTTCACGCTAGATGGCGAATCGCTTCGATGTCCAGGCGGGCGCCCGGCGAGCGGGAAGGAGGAAGCGCGATGCGGAACACGAAGGCAAGCGTAAACATGACCTCGCTCTTCTTCGCGAACGTCCTCTACTGGGTTTGCGCGGGCGTGTACTCGCCGTTCCTCTCCGCCCACTACACGGGTCTCGGCCTCGGCGCGGCTGAGACCGGCATCCTCCTTGCGGCGACTCCGGTGTGCGCGCTCGCCATCCAGCCGCTCTGGTCGACGATCGCCGACAAGCTCGGGCGTCGCCGCGCGGTCATCGTGGTCCTGTGCCTGGGCGCAGCAGTCCTCGCTCCTCTGTACTACCTCGCCAAGACGTTCGTCCCGGTCCTTCTCGTGACCTTCGCGTTCTCGGCGTTCTTCTCGGGTCTTCTGCCCCTGAGCGACTCCCTCGTCATCGAGCTCGCTGATCGCTCTGGCCTGGACTTCTCCCGCATCCGCATGGGTGGCACCATCGGCTACGCCACCGTCGTCCTGATCGTTGGCCGACTGCTTGACGTGGCTCCTCAAATCCAGTTCGCGGTGGTCTCTGCCGCGCTGGTGATCTTCGCGGCCCACATGTGGCGCCTTCCCGAGGCGGGCGTTCGCGCCAATGCCACGGACGCGCCCAAGGCCGCTCACGGTAAGGGTCTCCTCTCGCTGTTCACCAGCAACGAGATCGCCTTCGTCTTGGTCTTCGCCTTCATCAGCTCGGCCGCGATCGGCTTCATCGGGGCGTTCTTGGGCCGCTACGCGGTCGAGCTTGGCGAGGGCCAGAACCTCGTGGGCGTGATGAGCGCCGTCTCCGCCGCGAGCGAGATTCCCATTCTGCTCGTCTCCTCCAGGTTGGTTAGGCGCTTCGGCGAGATGAACCTCCTGATCTTCTCCTGCTTCATGGCGGCCCTGAGACTCGTGCTCGTGGGCACCGGCATCGTTCCGGTCATGATCTGCGGCCAGCTCCTTCAGAGCGTGAGCTACATGACCGTCTACTACTCCTGCGTTACCTACATCGCCAACCACACCTACGAGGATTGTCGCGCTCGCGGTCAGGGTGCCTTCGCGATGGTCCAGAGTGGTCTGTCCGTCGTGGTTGCGAACCTGTTTGGCGGTTGGGCGTGCGACGCATTTGGCACGCGTACTGGTTTCCTGATCTTCGCCCTCGCATCAGCGATTGCTGCGGTCGTTGCTCTTGTGGCGTACGTGCTGTGGCGTCGAAGCGCGGCGCCACAGCCTGAGACCCAGACGGCCGCATAGCTCTGCTCCACAAGCGTTTCCGCACTTCGGCACTGCACTTGCTCTGTGCTCCGGCGCCGCATCCACGGCTCCGCACCTCACTTCGTGTTCAACCAGCTGACGAGCTGAGAACTGTCCGATTCAATGGTTATCCAGGTGAAAGGAAGACAAAGATGTCTCTCATCAAGGTCAACGAGCTTCTTCAGCATGCGACCGAGCACCACTACGGCGTGCCCGCCATCAACGTCATCAACACGGAGACCATCCGTTACGCGATCCAGGCCGCCGAGGATGAGCACATGCCCATCATCATCCAGTACTGGCCCGGCTTCGAGGACCACTGCGCCCTCGACGTCATCGCCTTCGCCGCCCGCTACTACGCCGAGCGTGCCAGCGTGCCCGTCGCCGTCCACCAGGATCACTCCGCCGGCTACGAGATCGCCGTCAAGGGCGTCAAGGCTGGCTTCCCCTCCGTCATGGTCGACGGCTCCTCGCTTCCCTATGAGGAGAACTTCCAGCTCACGAAGGACGTCGTCCAGGTCGCCAAGATCTTCGACGTCGACATCGAGGCCGAGCTCGGCCACGTCGGCAATGGCTCCGACGCGAACGACTTCGTGAACAGCGATCACTACACTGACCCGAACCTCGCCGAGGAGTTCGTCGAGGGCACGGGCTGCGGCTCGCTCGCCATCGCCGTCGGCAACGCCCATGGCCCGTACGTCAAGGTTCCGAACCTCGACATGGAGCGCATCAAGGCCTGCAGGGAGGCCGTCAGCGTGCCTCTCGTCATGCACGGATGCTCCGACATTCCCGACGAGCAGCTCCAGGAGGCTGTGAACCTCGGCATGAGCAAGTTCAACATCGCCACCGAGTACTTCCGCTCCATGTACCGCGCCTTCGAGAAGTACATCAACTCTGGCAAGAACGACGGCAACGGCGTTGGCCTCCTGATGGACGCCGCCCCCGATATGCGCGCCTTCGTCGCCAGCAAGATCCAGCTCCTGAACCCGAACCACTACTCGCTCTAGGAGGGGCTTGATGAAGAAGATTCTTGTCGCGTCGCACGGCCACCTCGCAAGCGGAATCAGGAGCTCGATCGAGATCCTGACCGGCATGTCCAATCTGGTGGAAGCGGTTGACTGCTACGTCGACGACACGGACTTCACGCCGCGTATCGAAGCCTTCATTGACTCGGTGGGCCCTGACGACGACGCGGTCATCTTCACCGACATCTACGGAGGATCGGTCTTCCAGAAGGTCGTCCTCATGGAGCCGGAGAAGCACGGAATCGTTCACGTCACCGGCATGAACCTCGGCCTCGTGATCGAGACGCTCATTGGCGCGGGGCCGATCACGGCAGAGTCGATCAAGCAGAGCGTCGAGTTGGCGAGGGCGACGATGCAGGTCGTCGAGCCGCCGAGCAAGGCCGCGGACAACGGGGAGTCCGACGGAGACTTCTTCGATTAGAGAGCGCCAACAAGCAAGGAGAGGGGAAGCAATGATTGTTCAGGTTCGAGTCGATGACCGTCTGATTCACGGGCAGGTCGCCCTGGTGTGGACCAAGGAGCTCAACACCACCAGGATCATCGTCGCTAACAAGCACGCGGTGGAGAGCGATGCCCTTCGCATGACGCTTTCCATGGGCACGCCGGCGGGCCAGAAGCTGCTCGTCAAGGACGTCCCGGATGCCTGCCGCATCGCGAACGACCCGCGCGCGGACTCCATGCGCATCTTCGCGCTCACCAACTGCGTGCGCGACGTGCTGGAGCTGGTCAAGGGCGCCCCGGGCAAGATCGAGGGCGTGAACGTCGCAAACGTCGGCCGCTTCGACAAGTCTGACCCCGCCACCAAGGTCGCCCTTAACGACACGATCATGCTCAACCCGGACGAGCTTGCCGCAGCCAAGGAGCTTTGCGAGCAGGGTATTCCGGTCTTCCATCAGCTCATCCCGTCTCACACCAGGACTCCTCTCAAGAGCCTGATCGAGGCGGCGGAGAAGTAAGGGGCTGGCCATCTGGCCAGACGAGGGAAAGGAAGTCAAATGATTGGGTTGGCAGTAATGGCCTGGTTGACCGTGCTGATTTGCTACGGTGGTAACTGGGTTCTCGGTCAGTGCATGATCGAGCGTCCTCTTGTGGTTGGCCTTGTTGCAGGCCTCCTGATGGGCGATGTCAAGACCGGTGTCATCATCGGTGCCTCTCTTGAGGCGATTTTCATGGGCGCGGTGAACATCGGTGGCGCTATCTCCGCCGAGCCCGTTACCGCGACCGCTCTCGCCGTCGCCTTCACCGTTGGCGCCGGCATCGACCAGGGCGCGGCCATCACGCTGGCTGTTCCCGTGGGCGTCGTCACCGCGTTCCTCTCGATCTTCATGAACAACGTGTTCCTCGCGTTCTTCGCGGCCACCTTTGACAAGATGGCCGCCGAGGGCAACGAGAAGGGCCTCGCCGTTCAGCACTTCGTCCTCTGGTTCGTTAAGTACGCCGCCTTTGGCCTCATCGCCTTCCTGGGTGTTTACCTTGGCGCCGAGCCCGTTGCCGCTATCGTCAACCAGATTCCGGCCAACGTCATGAACGGCCTCAACGCCGTGGGCGCCCTCCTGCCCGCTGTTGGTATGGCGCTCCTGCTCCAGATGCTCTGGAGCACCGAGCTCAGCATCTACTTCTTCCTGGGCTTCACGCTCTACCAGTACCTCGGCCTCCCGATGATCGCCATCGCCGTCCTCGGCGTCATCATCGCGATCGCCTCCGCCCTCCGCGACAAGGAGATCTTCGACCTCACCAAGAAGGGCGTGGCCACCCAGGCCGTTTCCGGCGACTCTGCAACCAGCGACGAGGAGGATTTCTTCGCATGAGCAACCTGACCAAGAATGTGAGCCCTGAAGACAAGAAGATGCTCAACAGCATTTTCCTGCGCTCCTTCTCCGTGTTCGCTTCCGGCGCCGGCGGTTCCGTCAAGGCTGGTGCCGATGGTTGGCTGTATTCCGTCCAGCCCGCGCTCAATCGCTACTACGCCGATGACCCCGAGGCCCGCGCCGACGCCATGAAGCGCCACACCACCTGGTACAACATCACCCAGAACGTCGGCACGTTCGCCATGGGCCTCGTCGCCTCCATGGAGAGGGAGAACTCCCAGCACGATGACTTCGATACCGAGTCCATTGACGGTATCAAGGTCTCCCTCATGGGCCCGATGTCCGGTATCGGCGACGCAATCTTCTGGGGCGTCCTGCGCGTCATCGCCGCCGGCATTGGCATCAACCTCGCCATGAGCGGCTCGCCCCTCGGCGCGATCATGTTCCTGCTGATCTACAACATCCCGTCGGTCCTCTGCCGTTACTTCATGACCTACCTCGGCTTCAGCATGGGCACCAACTTCATCTCCGAGATGTACGAGGGCGGCCTCATGAAGCTCATCACCAAGGCCACCTCCACGATCGGCCTCGTGATGATCGGCGCCATGACCGCGGCGAATGTCAGGTTCAACACGATCCTGTCCATCCCGGTCCAGGATTCTGACCCGGTCATGATCCAGACCTACCTCGACTCCATCTTCAAGGGCCTCGTGCCCCTGGCCCTCACGCTCGTCGTCCTGTGGCTCCTGCGCAAGAAGAACGTCAACGTCAACATCATCCTGGTTGGCATCATGGTTCTCGCGCTCGTCCTCGGCCTCGTGGGCATCGTGTAAGGCGGCTTCAGGGATATCCGAAGCTTGTTCAAGGTAATTCCTGGCGGCACGCGTTCGAGCGCTTTCGACGCGTGTCGTCCTATTAGAAGGGGAAACAACATGCGCTACACGCACCTCAAGAACTCTGACGTCGACGTCTCCCAGCTCGCGGTGGGCACCTGGGCGATCGGCGGCGACTCCTTTGGCGAGAACGATGACGCTGCGAGCATGTCCGCCATCCGCACCATGCTCGAGCACGGCGTCAACCTCATCGACACCGCTCCGTGCTATGGCAATGGCACGTCCGAGAAGATCGTTGGCAACGCGCTCAGGGGCGTCGACCGCGAGAGCTACCTCCTCTCGACCAAGGTTGGCCTCATCACCAGCGCCAACGGCTATGACCGCGACTCCTCGTTCAAGAACATCATGAGGGAGGTCGAGAGCTCGCTGCGCAACCTCCGCACTGACTACATCGACTTCTACTTCGTGCACTGGCCCGACGCCAAGACCCCGTTCTCCGAGACGATGTGCGCCCTCCAGCTCCTCAAGGAGCAGGGCAAGATCCGCCACATCGGCGTCTCCAACTTCACGACGGAGATGATCGAGGAGTGCGAGAAGGTCGCTCAGGTCGACGTCCAGCAGCCGCCCTACTCCATGGTCGACCGTTCCTCCGAGGACCTCATCAAGTGGGGCTACGAGCGTGGCATCGACTCCTTCACCTATGGCTCCCTCGGCGCGGGCATCCTGTCCGGCAAGTTCCGCGAGCTCCCGAAGTTCGAGGAGGGCGACGTCCGCGGCGGCTTCTACGATTACTTCCAGGAGCCCAAGTTCTCGCGCGTCCAGGAGCTGCTCAAGGTCATGGACGAGATCGCTGAGGCTCACGACAAGCCCGTGGCGCAGGTTGCCGTGAACTGGAGCACCCAGAAGGAGTACGTGGGCACCGCTCTCGTGGGCGTGCGTACGGACGCCCACGCGATCCAGAATTGCGAGACGTTCGAGTGGGAGCTTTCCGCCGATGAGATGGCCAAGCTCGACGCCAAGCTCGACGAGCTGAAGATCGGCTAATCATGGAAGCCGAGGAGAGGAAGTACCCCACTTCCGAGCTTGAAGTACTTGAGTGTGGAGTCAGGGAGGTCGTCGAGCCCAGCGGGCTCAAGCTTGTGCTGAAGCCCGTGCCGGGTGACGACCGCGAGCACGTGCTCGACCCGCGCGTCTATGCTCGTGCGCACGCGAAGCTCGCTGCGGCTCCTGCGGCGGGGTCGGCGCCGGCGGGGCCGGTGGACGTGATCGCGTGGCGCTCCGCGCCCAACAAGGAGACCCACGTTGTGAGGGGCGCGAACGTTGCCAAGAAGACCGTCGTCATGGACTTTGGCGACAGGGGCATTCCCCTGCACATCTTCACGCCGGAGGGGCACGAGGATGGATCTTCCGCGCTCGTGTTCATCCATGGCGGCGGCTTTATGGTGGGTAACATTGGCCAGTACGAGAACTGCCTGCGCGATATCGTGGAGCGTACGGGTTGCGTTGCGATCTATCCGGAGTACCGCCTGTCTCCCGAGACGATGTTCCCCGGTGGCGTCGAGGACTGCGTGAAGACGCTCGACTGGCTTGTCGATCACGCTGACGAGCTGGGCGTCGACGCGACGCGAATCGCCGTGGCCGGCGACTCTGCGGGTGGAAGCCTGACGAACGCCGTCGTGCTCGAGGGCTCTCACGCGGATAGGATCAAGGCGGTTGTCGAGCTTTACCCGCTCGTTGACGGTGGTCCTATTCCGGATGAGTGGTCCTACGACCTGTACGAGGTCGTGGACGACCAGAGGGCCGAGGCCCTGAGCAGGGTAGACCGCATTCGCCTCGCCAACGACGATCTGCCGCCCATGTACGTCAACGGCGACATGGACAAGATGCTCGATCCGTTGATTTCCGCGCTGTTTGCGGAGGACGTGAGTGTGTATCCGCGTACGGTCATCATCTCTTCCGAGTTCGACTTCCTGCGCTATCAGGATGAGCTGTTCGCGAAGAAGCTACAGGACGCGGGTGTTGACGTTACCGCGATTCGCTACTGTGGCTGCGACCACGGCTTCTTTGAGACGTATGGCGTGATGCCCCAGGCGGAGGACGTCTGCCGCATCATCTCCGAGGAGATTGCGAAGATCTAAGGGCTTGCTGCAGCGGGTTCGCAGGGGGTTACCTGGCCTGGCCGGACGCATTGCGCGTCTGGCCAGGCTTTTTGTGTCTGGAACGCGGGACGGGCGGCGCCGTGCTCTGGGCGGGCGCCGGGGTGCGACGGCGATACTGGGGCGATGGGCGCGCCGCGCTCATGGAGGCGGCGGCCTATTTGCGTTGAGGTTGTCTTCCGGTCTGTTATGAGACTATCCCTTAATAGTTATTCCCGCGCTGATGGTCAAAAACACCATCTTGGCGTACGGTCCGCTGCTTGTAGTGGCCAACTTACTTGACCACAGTCAAACAAGTGGGTCGTGAATCGCGTGTTTAAGCGCTTGCGAGTGATCGAACGCTTCCATTTGGGTCCTTTCGGGGTGGCTGTTGGCCTGTCCGCGCGTCTGAACGGCTCCCGTGCGTACGCCAAGATGGTCTTTTTGACCACCCGCCCCAGAAAACGGGTCGCCAATCAAGTATCGTTGCCCGATCGTGCCGCGCATCCGAGCCGCGCGCCGTTTGCCTGTTCAAAGTTGCAGGATTTCGCAGTGAAACAACTGGTCATTTTGGCAGGCATTGCCGCCCATAAACTCAGTCTCAAGGTAACTCTCAGAAAGGGAGGCACTAATGGACGTCATTATGGGCGCCTTGAACTGGTATGCGGCGCTGCCGTCTTCCGTCATGGTCATGATCGGAATTTTTTTGGTTGGCTTGCTTCTCGCTAGGCTGAAGGTGGGCGAAGCCCTGCGCTGTTCCATCTACGTTGCCGGTGCGCTCGTTGCGATGAGCACGATGGTCGGCATGTTCTCCGGCGCAGCGACCCCGATCCTCATGCAGGTCGTTGAGGCGACCGGCCTCAAGCTTGACATCATCGACCTCGGCCTTGGCTCGGCGTACTCCTCCGTCCTCTTCCCACTGAGCTTCTACGCGATCCTCCTCGTCGTCGGCCTTGCCGTTAACGCCCTGATGATCGTCCTCAAGCTCACGGACACCTTCGACGTCGACGTCTTCAACTACTCCGTCTGGGCCCTGGCCTCGTCCTACGTCTGGGCGATCACCGGCAGCGTTCCCCTCGCCATCGTCGCCTACATCATCAACGAGGTTGTCGTCCTCAAGCTCGCCGACATCACCGCGCCTGCTATCCAGGATGCCTACGGCCTCGACGGCGTCTCCATCCCCCACGGCAACGCCGTCATCTTTGCCCCGGTCGGCATGGCCGTGAACTGGGTTATCGAGAAGATCCCCGCCCTTGCCAAGATCGACTGGAGCACCGACAAGATCGAGGAGCGCTTCGGCGGCCTCATTTCCCCGTCCATGATCGGTTTCGTCATGGGCATCGTTCTCGGCATTGCTGGCGGCCAGAATGTGGGCCAGACCCTTCTCCTCGGCGTCACCGTCGCCGCCTTCATGATCGTCTTCCCCCGCGTTGAGAACGTGCTGGTCGAGGGCATCACTCCGGTCGCCGATGGCATGCGTGAAATCTGTGCCAAGAAGTTCAACCGCGAGCTCAACATCGGCCTCGACGCCGCCATCCTCATCGGCATGCCCGACGTCATGGCAACGGGCATCCTGGTCACCCCGGTCGTGCTCCTGCTCGCGTTCATTCTCCCGGGCAACCGCGTCCTGCCCATGGCTGACCTCGCAATCGCTGCCCCGTTCCTGATCAGCTGCTGCATGCCCTACTGCAAGAAGAACATCTTCCGTGGCTTCATCGCGGGCGTCATCGTCATGATCATTACGCTCTACGTCTGCACCGCGACGGCTGGCTGGTACACGCAGTGCGCGGCTATGAATGGCCTGCCCTTCGAGTCGATTTCCACGACGCTGGGCATTGGCTCGAGCTGGGTCGCGTGGGCAATCGGGCAGGGGTTCGCGCTCTTCGCCTAACGGCTCCCTTCTCCGGACGGCGGCGCGGAGTCCCTCCTCGCAGCGTCGCCGTCCTCCCTGTCCCCAATGCGTCACGACTGTCCAGGTTTGCGCAGCGTGACGTCGCACCAAGGCGCGCAGCCTCGCGCGCATTTCTAAAACCCCAAATCGTCAGGAGTCACTCATGGAAGCCAAGAAGATTGTCGTTGCCTGCGGAACCGGCGGCGTGACCTCGAAGAACATCGCAATGAAGATCGAGAAGTACCTCAAGGGCAAGGGCATCGACGCCAAGACCTCCACCTGTCGCGTGAGCGAGGTGGCCGCCCTGGTCTCCCAGATTCACCCGGACGTCGTCTGCTCGGCGACGCAGCTGCCGCCGCTCGACGTACCCACGATTAAGGCGACCGCCATTCTAACGGGCGTCGGTGCGGACAAGGTCTTCGAGCAGATTTTCGACATCGTGAAGTAACGGACGCTGCGGACGGCGCGAGAGCGTCGTCCCAAGCGTTCGGGAGGGACTAACGTGAGCGAGAAGATTGCGATAAAACCCGAGCTGGTGATTCCGGATCTCATGGCCGCCGATTCGCAGGACGCGATCAGGCAGCTCGGCGAGGCCCTCGTGTCCGCTGGCTATGCGAAGGGCTCCTACGTCGACGTCGTGCTTGAGCGCGAGAAGAGCTATCCCACCGGCATCGAGTTCCCGCTTTGCGGCGTGGCGATGCCCCACGGCGAGCCGGACGACGTGCTCGACGCTGCCATCGCGATTGGCCGCTGCGCCAATCCGGTC
>ENA-OUQP01000415-OUQP01000415.1-human-gut-metagenome-genome-assembly--contig:-NODE-415-length-40795-cov-9.073883_pt1 | contig 40795 bp, 31 predicted proteins | sample MGYA00237951_ERZ548836 | MGnify/ENA primary metagenome ERZ548836 (study PRJEB26490, sample SAMN05194702) | human gut metagenome | biome: terrestrial biome; feature: human-associated habitat; material...
CGAGGCCGCCGATGACACCTTCTACGCCGTCGCCAACTACACGGCCTTCCCGCCGCTGGTCAAAGAACTCGACGGGCTGAAGGGTGCCGATGCAGCCACGGTTGCTGCCCGCGCCGTAGTCCGTGCCGACGGCAGCGCTCTTCCTGTCGGCATCGCGCCGGTCGAGCTTTCGCGTCCCCTGCGCATCGTCTACCTGTATCCCGATGCCCTTAACCTCTACGGTGACGGCGGCAATGTTATCGCGCTCGAGCGCCGCTGCGCCTGGCGTGGCATTCCCGTGCGCGTGGACGAGGTCCGCATGGGCGAGACGCTTGATTTGGCCGATGCCGATATCGTCATGATGGGCGGCGGCTCCGACCGCGACCAGCTAGCCGTGGCACACGAGTTGCTCGCCCAAAAAGACAAGGTCGCGGCCTATGTTGAGGTTGGCGGCACACTGCTTGCCATCTGTGGCAGCTATCAGCTGCTCGGCCGTTCGTACTATATGGGCGAGGATCGCATTGAGGGTCTGGGCGTCATTGCCGCCGAGACTGTGCGCGGCTCCGACCGCCTGATCGGCAATGTCGCCGTCAAGACCGACCTGGCGCCCGAGCCCTTTGTGGGATTCGAGAACCACGGCGGCCGCACCCTGCTCGACGCAGAGGCGATGCCGCTCGGAACGTCCGTCGTCGCGGGCACCGGCAACAACGGCGACGATGGCTTTGAGGGTCTGATCTACAAGGGCGTCATCGGCACGTATCTACACGGACCGGCACTGCCCAAGAACCCCGAGCTCGCCGACTGGCTCATCGCCCACGCCCTCGAACGCCGTGGCGACGCACAGGCCGCCGCCCTGTTGCCGCTCAAACCCCTCGACGACGCCTACGAGCACGCCGCCCACGACGCCGCCATGAAGCTCCTCCCCTAGCACCCCACCACCACAAAGGGGACAGGTACCTTTGTGGTGGTTTTCCAGTTTGCCAACGATATACGCGCCGGCAAAAAAGTCTGCTATACTCTTTCCCGCTGTCCCCATCGTCTAGCGGCCAAGGACGCCACCCTTTCAAGGTGGATATCGCGGGTTCGAATCCCGCTGGGGGCACCACAGAATCTGAGAAGCCCGTTACCAATTCGGTGACGGGCTTTTTGCTACCCATACGCCGGGATTCGAACCCCGAAGGCATAAAATCACACTGTCATCCAAGGGCCCGTGGACAAAAAATAGCAAATATGAGTACTGTTACCAATTTAGTAACAGCGATTTCATGCCATCAGAAGGCGATTTGGACACAAGGCGTCCTACGGCGGAGGAATTGCAGGCATTTATCAGCTAAGTACTTGGACATATGTTGCGTAACACTGCATATTTTGCAAAAAGATAATGCTACAGGGCTTGTGACAGTACTCATATTTGACGTTTTTTGCCCACGACCCCTTATTGTGTGGGCGAATCAGTTGCAAAGCGGGATCCAAAGCGTCCTTCGCAAACAAATAGCCGGGGCCCGCGCGATGCGGACCCCGGCTCAACACCGTGACGATATGTCAGTTACGCTCTACACGTAGAACAGGATGTCGTCGTAGGTCGGGACCGGCCAGTAGTCGGCGGCCACGATCTCCTCCATGGCGTCCACGGCAGCACGCAGCGTATCCATAGCGGGAACGACCTCGTGCGCGTACACGTTGGCCTGCTCCTGGCCATCGAGAGCCTCGGCCTTCTGATGTACGGCGTCGAGCGCCTTGATGGAGTCGTTGATGGCGGTGATACCGTTGCAGAGCTTGTTGAGCGTGTTCTGCTCGCACTGCATGGCGGCCTCAGCACCGGCGGCACGAATAGTCTCAAGGCCCTTAGCGACCTTGGTAGCATAGGCGGTAATGACCGGGCGATAGGTACGACGCGCCTCGCGAACCATCGTGGTAGCCTCGATGTTCATGAGCTTGTTGTACTTCTCGAGCTTGCAGTCATAGCGGCACTGAGCCTCGGCCTTGGTCAGGACGCCCGTCTCCTCAAAGAGCGCAATGGCCTTATCGGAAACAAAGGCGGGAAGAGCGTCGGCCGTGGTCTTGTTGTTGGCAAGGCCGCGCTTCTCGGCCTCGATGGGCCACTCGTCAGAGTAACCGTCGCCGGAGAACAGGATGCGCTGGTGATCGGTCAGCACCTTCTTGCAGTACTCGAGCGCGGCGTCCTGGAACTTATCCTCGGGCGTACCCTCGAGTGCGTCGGCGAAGGACTTGAGCGACTTGGCCACGGCGGCATCGAGCACCAGGTTGGAGTCGGAGACGTTCTGCTCGGAGCCGCAGGCACGGAACTCGAACTTGTTGCCGGTGAAGGCAAACGGGGAGGTGCGGTTGCGGTCGGTGTTGTCCTGCATCAGCTTGGGCAGGGTATCGGCGCCCAGGTCAAGCACGCCGCGCGTGGCATGGACGGAAGCCTTGCCATCGATGATCTTCTCGACGACCTCGGTAAGCTGGTCGCCCAGGAAGATGGACATAATCGCCGGAGGAGCCTCGTTGGCGCCCAGACGATGATCGTTGCCGGCCGAGGCAACGGAGGCACGCAGGAGCTCCTGATAGTTATCGACGGCCTCGATCACCGCGGTGAGGAAGACGATGAACTGCAGGTTGTCGAGCGGGGTGTCGCCCGGGTCGAGCAGGTTCTCGGACTCGGTGCCAAGCGACCAGTTGTTGTGCTTGCCCGAACCGTTGATGCCCTCGAAGGGCTTCTCGTGCAGCAGGCAGACCAAGTCGTGGCGGGAGGCGATGAGCTTCATCTTCTCCATCATGACCAGATTCTGGTCGATGGCCTCGTTGACCTCGCCGTAGACAGGGGCGAGCTCATGCTGGCAGGGAGCGACCTCGTTGTGCTTGGTCTTGGCAGGAATGCCAAGCGCCCACAGTTCATCGTCCAGGTCCTTCATATAGGACGAGACGGTGGGGCGGATAGCGCCAAAGTAGTGCTCCTCGAGCTCCTGGCCCTTGCAGGGAGCAGCACCAAAGAGGGTGCGCCCGGTGATGACCAGGTCCCTGCGCTTGCGGTAAGCGTCCTTCTTGATCAGGAAGTACTCCTGCTCATCGCCCACGGAAGGAACGACCTTCTTGGGGGTCTTACCAAACAGCGCCAAAACGCGCTTGGACTCACGCGAGAGCGCAGTCATGGAGCGCAGCAGCGGGGTCTTCTTGTCCAGGGCCTCGCCCGTGTAGGAGCAAAAAGCCGTGGGGATGCACAGGACATCGTCCTTAATGAATGCGGGGCTGGTGGGATCCCAAGCGGTGTAGCCACGGGCCTCGAAGGTGGCACGCAGGCCGCCGTTGGGGAAGCTGGAGGCGTCCGGCTCGCCCTGGATGAGGTTCTTGCCCGTAAACTTGGTAATGGCGGTGCCGTCGTGGTTGGGCTCGAGGAAGCTGTCGTGCTTCTCGGAAGTAATGCCCGAAAGCGGCTGGAACCAGTGCGCGTAGTGCGTCGCGCCCTTGGAGATGGCCCAGACCTTCATGGCGTGGGCAACGGCGTTGGCCACATCCAGGTCGAGCGGCTCACCGTCCTCGAGGGTTGCAGCAAGGCGCTTCCAAATGTCCTTGGGGAGGTAGTCCTTCATGACTTCCTCAGAGAACACCATGGTCCCGAAGCGGTCAGTAAGTTCGGCCATACGGAACTCCCTTCGTATCGGCACCGCGTGAGAAGCGGTGTTGATTACTAACGAACGAGTCATAGATTAGGCTCGTCGTGTTTCCGCAACATTACCGTTATGTTGCTGTCACGAAACCAATCAATGAGGTTACCGCATCGCGGCGGCGTTGCCGCCCTCAACAGCCAATCAACTGTATAAATTGCAGACCTCTCCCCATGGTTTAAGGGTAGTCAATTTGGGATGGGGCTCTATTAACTGGTATTTCGCATCAGATACCAGTCTTTATAGCCCCATCCTAGATTGACCGCTCTGCTATAGGGAATGTCGATAGCAAGGCATCTTTGATTGGTATCCCCGAATAGCGAGTGAAACTCCACCGTGACACAGTGGTGCTGTAGAATCCTTACAACACATCACGCTATTACGTATCTAAAGGAGCACGATATGCGCGTCGACGAGGTTTTTAAGCAGGCAGCATCCCAGGGCACCGCACCCGTTTCGTTTGAGATGTTCCCGCCCAAGGGCGAGCTTACCCTCAACACGGCTCGCGAGGTGGCAGGCAATCTGTGCAAGCTTTCGCCGAGCTTTGTCTCGGTCACCTGCTCTGCCGGCGGCTCGGGCAACGGCGCCACCACCGCCCCCATCGCGCAAATGATTACGAGCGAATTCAATACGCCCTCGGTGGCGCACCTCACCTGCGTGGGCCGCTCGCACGCCGATATCGCCGCCAAGATCGACGAATACCGCTCCGCCGGCGTAGAAAACATCCTGGCCCTGCGCGGTGATCTGCCCGCTGGCGCGACCGAGGATGACAAGCCCGCCTCGGACTACCCCTACGCCCGCGAGCTCATCCCCGAGCTTGTCGACGCCGGCTTTTGTGTGGGCGCCGCGGCCTACCCCGAGGGCCACATTGCCTGTGAGGACCTCAACGCTTCGGTCGAATACCTCAAGCAAAAACAGGACGCCGGCGCGAGCTTCTTTGTGACGCAGCTCTTCTTTGACAACGAGTGCTTCTACCGTTTCCGCGAGCTTGCCAACAAGGCAGGTATCACCGTGCCCATTACCGCGGGCATCATGCCGTTTATGGGCAAGTCGCAGATCAGCCGCATGGTCTTTATGTGCGGCGCGTCGCTGCCCTCCCCCGTCATCAAGATTCTCGCCAAGTACGAGAACGACCCCGAGAGCCTGCAGGCAGCCGGTGTAGATTATGCCGCCCGTCAGCTTTGCGACCTTAAGGAGCACGGCGCCGACGGTCTGCACCTGTACACTATGAATCGTCCTGCAATCGCCGCAACCATTATGGAGCGCCTGGGGTAATGGAAAAACCGCACATCGATACAACCGCTGTCGAAGTGCCGGCCGACCTTGCGTCGCCGGCGCTTTATCGTATCGATGATGCCCACCATCCCCGCGTCGATCGTGCCGAGATGCTGCGCTATCTGGGCTACAGCGGTCAGCAAATTGAGCCCGAGCTGTCGCAGCGTATTGAGCTTGTCGTTGAGCGTCTGGAGCTGGACATTGAACCCCGTGGCGTGCGACGCGTGTTTGCCGTCGATGCCACGGGCGTGGACGAGCAGGGCGAGCCCTGCATCCGCTTGGTCGGCACCAACGTTGATCTGCGGGGTCACGATATCTATCGACATCTCAAAGACGCCCGATTTGCCGCGCTCATGGCATGCACTCTCGGCATGGACGCCGAGCGTCGCCTGCGTACCACGGGAGCCCAGCAGCCCCTGGAGGGAGCCGTGCTCGACGCCGCATGCTCTGCCTATGTAGAAGCCGCCGTCGAGCAGATGGACCAGCGGGTTAAGGCTGCGGCCGCCGCACACGGACTCGCCGGTAACTGGCGCTTCAGTCCCGGCTACGGCGACTGCCCGCTTACGGCACAGCGCTCAATCGTGGACGCGCTCAACGCCACGCGGCTCATCGGGCTTACCGTCGCGCCCACCAGCCTGCTCATGCCCACCAAGAGCGTGACCGCGGTGATCGGTCTGTTCGACGGCGAGGTCCACGACGCCCAGAGCCGCCCCACCTGCAATATCTGCCGCATGCGCGAGCACTGTCGCTTCCGCGCCGCCCACACCACCTGCTATTCGCATTCTGAATAAAATGTCAATTGATGGCACGGTATCGAGGGAATCTCGTCCGTAAGTAAGCGAATGTCCTCACAAACAAGTACCATAAGATGCCAAATAACAACTATCTGAAAGCCAGTACATGCACAACATTCTGCAGTTCTCGCCACAACTAACCGCACTTGAGTTTTTTTCAGGCATTGGCTTGGCTCGTGCCGGCATGGCAAAAGCCGGAATCAAAACAATCTGGGCAAATGACATAGACCATACTAAATGCGCCATGTACAGCCAGTGTTGGGGCGATGAGCATCTAGTCGAGCAGGATGTCCACACGCTCGACCCCGACCTAATACCCCAAGCCGACATCGCATGGGCGTCAAGCCCTTGCACAAACTTATCTCTCGCGGGAAACAGGGAGGGACTTATCTCTGGTAAAGAGTCCAGTGCGTTCTTTGGCTTTATTAAGGCCATCGAAGGAATGAGCGATCGTGCCCCGCGGGCACTTGTTCTCGAAAACGTCATCGGCCTTGCCACGTCTAATAACAGTGATGACTTTAGACTCGTTTGCCAGGAATTTAATCGTTTAGGCTATTCATGCGACGCTTATTTTATCGATGCACGGCACTGGCTTCCCCAGTCACGCCCACGCATGTTTGTCGTCGGATTAAAAAACCCTCTTCCCAACAGCCGACTCGATTCCTCGCTTCGACCTGAAAAGGTCTCCTGGATTCACTCCGACCCTTCACTCATTACGCACATCTCTCACCTAAACGAGCCGAGCCCACTTCGCATGACGGGCCTTGCAACGGTTGTTGAAGATATTCCCGAGGGCGACAAGCGTTGGTGGAACAAAAACCAAGTACAAGCATTTATCGACTCGCTTGCACCGCATCAAGCAGAGCGCCTTCAGCGCTTCTTAAATGCCAAAGAAAAAACTGTTCGCACTGCTTACCGTCGCACGCGATCAGGCGTTGTGCGCTGGGAAATCCGTGAAGAAGAAATTGCCGGATGTCTAAGAACGGCTCGCGGCGGCTCATCAAGACAGGCAGTCGTGATATGCGAAAACGGAAAGATAGAAGTTCGCTGGATGACTGGAACTGAATATGCCCGTCTCCAAGGTGCTGACTCATGTCAGTTTAGCGGCTTCTCGGATGCTCAGATTCGCTACGCATTCGGCGATGCAGTTGCCGTGCCAGTTGTCACTTGGCTTATAAAAAATGCAGTCAAACCCGCGCTTATGTCTTCAAGGAACGGAGTGAACAATAATGGAAATGACCAATTGCTCCTTGAACGAGCCCGATAAAGATATCTTGGATGCCATTGAACTCTGGTACGAATCCAAGCGCAGCAAGCGAGGCAATGTCAACCGTAACGTCATGGCGGTTGGTATAGGCATAAGCGAGCTGTTGCAAAACCGTTTTCCGCTCACCGACGATTATGTGCAATCGGACAAGGGGAGCCAAGTACGAGGCCTAAGTGGAGCATGCATCAAAACAGTTTTAGCCAGGCATGGGGAAACGCGTGCCTTCGCATCAGAGGGCGGCAGGACCTCACGCGGCACACTCCCGATGGCGCTTGAGCTTGCCACAATTATCAACTCTGCCCTACCCAGTGACACTTGCGAAGACGCTCGTCTTGAAGCTGCGAATGCAATCGCCAATTTCTTCGTCGAGCGAATCCAGGTCGATTTCTTTAACCGGCAGAGAATCAAAGTCGAAATTGATCTTCAAAAACCAATTTCTGTCATTGTCGATGATATCCTAGCCGAAGCAAGCCTACGGTCCGATAAGCCAACGGGTACCGTCGCACAGCACCTGGTAGGTGCAAAACTAGAGATGTTATTTCCAACCATAGAAATCGGAAAGGACAACTCAAACGCTGCCGACCAGCAAACAGACCGTTCTGGCGATTTCCAAATCAATGATGCTGCATTTCATGTGACTGTATCGCCAATGGCCAAATTGACCGATCGATGCCGAGATAACATTCGAAATGGCATTCGTCCCATCGTCGTTGTCCCCCACGATAAAGTTTCCTTCGCTTACGGACTGTTCGAAAGTGAGGGACTCGGCAATCGCGTACAGGTTATCGCGCTCGAATCGTTTATCGGCATCAATATTGAAGAATTATCGTTCTACAAGCGAGACCTAATTCGATTAAATGTCGCACGGCTTCTTGCCCACTACAACAAGCGAATCGAAGATATCGAGCCCGACAAATCTCTTCAAATAGAAATTCCTCAGTGGGCTCTAGACGAAATGGATGCACATGGCGAATAGCTCAAACATACTTATCACTCATGATCTGGACGGTACCGCGCTGGCGGCGCCTGTTGATGCCGCACGCCGCAAAGGCGCTGCATACAAGACGCGCACAATCGACGACCTTCGCATTAAGAACGATCGTCTGCGCGCCGCCATCGAGGGCACGGGACACCTGCTGTTCGACGGCGGCATGGGCACCATGCTGCAGGCGGCCGGCATGAAAGCCGGAGCCCTGCCCGAGCTGCTCAACTTTGAGGAGCCCCAGGTCATCACCGATATCCAGCGTCAGTACGTCGAGGCCGGCTGCGACGTGATCACCGCCAACACCTTTGGCGCCAACGCTCACAAGCTCGACGGCGCTGCCACCGTGGCAGACGTCTTTGCCGCGGCAGTCACCTGCGCCCGCGAGGCCGGCGCCCGCTACGTCGCCGGCGACATCGGCCCCATCGGCGCCCTGCTGCGTCCCCTGGGCACCCTCAGCTTTGACGAGGCCTACGACCTCTTTGCCGAGGAGGTGCGCGCCGGCGTCGCTGCGGGCGTCGACCTCTTTATTATCGAGACCATGACCGATCTTGCCGAGATCAAGGCGGCAGTCCTCGCCTGCCGCGAGAACTCCGACCTGCCCGTCTTTGCCACCATGACCTTTGAGGAAGACGGCCGCACCTTCTTGGGCACGAGCCCCGAGGTCGCCGCCATCACCCTCGACGCCATCGGCGCCGACGTCCTTGGCATCAACTGCAGCCAGGGCCCGGCCGAGCTCCGAGGACTCGCCGCGCGCATGCTCACCGTCACCGACAAGCCCGTTATGGTGCAGGCCAATGCGGGACTGCCCCGCGTGGACGACGACGGCAACACCGTCTTTGATATCCAGGCGCCCGAGTACGCCGCGGCCGTCGCCGGCATGATCAAGGATGGCGTGAGCGTCGTGGGCGGTTGCTGCGGCACCACGCCCGCGCACATGGCGGCCTTGCGCACGCTTATCGACAACCACACGCCCAGTCCGCGTCACCGCAAGCCCAGCATGTCGGTCACGAGCGCCCAGACGGTCGTGGACCTTCCCTGCGATGGCCACAAGATTGCCGTCATCGGCGAGCGCATCAATCCCACCGGCAAAAAGCGCCTGCAGCAGGCCCTGCGCGACGGCGATCTGGACTACGTCGTAAGTCAGGGCATCAGCCAGCAAGAACAGGGCGCCGATATCCTGGACGTTAACGTGGGCCTGCCCGAGATCGACGAGGTCAAGATTATCCAGCAGGCCACCGAGCAGCTCCAGGGCTCCACGCTCCTGCCGCTGCAGATCGACTCCACCGATCCCGCCGCTGTCGAGGCCGCCGTACGCCGCTATGCCGGCAAGCCCATCATCAACTCGGTCAACGGCAAGCAGCAGATCATGGATGAGATCTTTCCGCTGGTCGCCCACTATGGAACCAACGTCGTCGGCCTCACGCTCGACGAAGGCGGCATCCCCGATACCGCCGAGGCTCGCTTCGCCATCGCCGAGCGCATCGTGGCCGAGGCCGCCCGCTACGGCATCGGCCCGGACCGCATCCTCATCGACTGCCTGGTCATGACCGCCTCGACCAATCAACGCCAAGCCGAACAGATCCTGCGCGCCATGTCCCTGTGCAAGAAGCGTCTGGGCGTCAAATGCGCGCTCGGCGTGTCGAATATCAGCTTTGGCCTGCCCGCGCGCCCGCTGCTGGGCTCGGTCTTTTTGGCCGCCGCCTTTGGCGCGGGCCTGGACGCCCCCATCATGAACCCGGGCTCCAAGCGCTTTATGGACACCGTCTACAGCTATCGCGTCCTGAGCGTTGAGGACGAGGGCTCGACCGGATACATCGAGCGCTATGCCGGCTGGACCGATCCGTACAAGATCGCCGCCAACCCGGCAGCGGCTCAGGCCACATCGACCGACACCGTGCCCGCTGCTGGCACCGCTGGCACCGACGGCAACGACGACCCCATCCGCCACATGGTCGTCTCGGGCCGCAAAGGCGAGATCGCGGCCGAGACCGAGCGCCTGCTGGCCGACCACGACGCTATGGACCTCATCAACAACCACTTTATCCCCGCCCTCGATGAGGTCGGAGTCCTCTTTGACCAGGGAAAGTTCTTCTTGCCGCAGCTCATGGCCTCGGCCGAGGCCGCGCGCGTGGGCTTCGACACCATCAAGCGCCTGATGCCCGCCGGCGAGATTGCCGACAAGGGCAAGATCTGCGTGGCCACCGTTAAGGGCGATATCCACGACATCGGTAAGAACATCGTCAAGATGCTGCTCGACAACTACGGCTACACCGTCTTTGATCTGGGTCGCGACGTCGATCCGCAGGAGGTGCTCAAGACCGTCAAGGAGCGTGACATTAAGCTCGTCGGCCTCTCGGCGCTTATGACTACCACCGTCGTGGCCATGGAGGAGACCATCAAGCTGCTTCATGCCGAGGTGCCGGGCGTCAAGATCATCGTGGGCGGCGCCGTGCTCACCCCCGAATACGCCAAGCAGATTGGCGCGGACTACTACGCCAAGGACGCCGCCGAGAGCGCGCGCATCGCCGAAGAGGTCTTTGGGCAGTAACACAACGGAAACAACCGAGCACCAAAACGTGCCGCATGCGCCACTTGGCATGTGCGGCACGTTAGAATAGATAAGATTATGCTCGTTTTGGCAGATAGGAGCGCAAGGATGGCGATCACGCCCGCAGAAATCGCGGAAACCCGCGGCATGGTTGAGGAGCAGAACCTCGACATCAGGACCATCACCATGGGTGTTTCGCTCATGGGTTGCGGCGACGAGAACCTCGACCGCATGTGCACGAAGATCTACGACCACGTGACGCACACGGCTGAGCATCTGGTCGAGACCGCCGAGAACCTCGAGCGCGAGTACGGTATCCCCATCGTCAACAAGCGTGTCTCCGTTACCCCGGTGGCGCAGATCGCCGCGTGCTGCAAGGATGAGGACCTCACCCCCATCGCGCATGCCCTCGACCGCGCGGCCGAGACCCTCGGCATCGACTACCTGGGTGGCTTCTCCGCGCTCGTCCAGAAGGGCATCGGCGACGCCGACCGCCGCGTCATCCAGTCCATCCCGCAGGCGCTCGCCACCACGAGCCGTGTCTGCTCCAGCGTCAACGTCGCCAGCCTGCGCGCCGGCATCAACATGGACGCCGTGCTTATGGCCGCCCAGACCATCATCGACGCCGCCAAGCTCACGGCAGACGAGGATTCCGTCGGCGCATCCAAGTTTGTCTGCTTTGCCAACATGGTCGAGGACTCCCCGTTTATGGCGGGCGCCGTCCACGGCGGTGGCGAGGCCGACGCTGTCATCAACGTTGGTGTCTCGGGCCCCGGCGTTATGGCTGCTGCCTTGGAGACGCTCCCCGATTCCGCATCGATGATGGAGGTCGCCGAGAAGATCAAGCAGACCGCCTTTAAGATCACCCGTGCCGGCGAGCTCATGAGCCGCGAGGCCGCCCGTCGTCTGGGTGTCGAGAAGGGCATTGTCGACCTGTCACTGGCGCCTACGCCTGCCATTGGCGACTCCGTCGCGCGCATCCTCGAGATCATCGGCGTGGGCACCTGCGGCGGCCCGGGCACGACCTGCGCGCTCGCTATGCTCAACGATGCCGTCAAGAAGGGCGGCGTCATGGCCAGCTCCAGCGTGGGCGGTCTCTCGGGCGCCTTTATCCCCGTGTCCGAGGACGCCGGCATGATTGCCGCCGTCGAGGCCGGCGCGCTCTCGCTCGAGAAGCTCGAGGCCATGACCTGCGTGTGCTCCGTTGGCCTGGACATGATCGCCATCCCCGGCGACACCCCGGTCGAGACCATCGCCGGCATCATCGCCGACGAGATGGCCATCGGCGTCATCAACAACAAGACCACCGCCGTTCGCCTCATCCCCGCCATCGGCAAGGCGGAGGGCGACTGCGTCGAGTTCGGCGGCCTCTTCGGCCGCGCCCCGGTCATGCACGTGAACCCCAACGCGGGCCACGTGCTGGCGCACCGCGGCGGCCGCTTCCCCGCCCCGCTCAACTCCCTCAAGAACTAGGCGGCAGCGAGGCAAGGCAAGATGTCAGACAAGCAGCACGAGCGCGACCTGGACGAATCGTTCGAGTCGACCGATGCGCCCGAGTTGAACAGCATCGCCGAGACGAGCGAGAAGCTTGCCGAGGCCCATATTGGCACCGAGACGGAAGCGCAGGCGGAGAAGCCCGCGCTTCCGCGCGTGCTTAGGTGGATCCTCCTCGTGGACGCCCGCGCCTCCGTCATAGCCAGCGCGGTTGCCGTCGTCTCCGTCATCGCCCTCGTCTTTGGTATCGCACACACGAAGAACGATTCTATGGCAGCTCGCCAGGGAGAACCCGTCGGTGTCCTCAGCACTCGAGTGTCTGCGCCGCCCTCAAGCGGAGCCTCCTTCGCGGACAGCCTAATCTCGACAGGGTTTTCCGCCCCCGAGGACCCAGCGAGCATCATCGTCTCGGGTGCCAGCGTCACCAACGACAAAATCGTCCCCCTTCGTCACGCGACCGATGCCATCGAAGACGCGGGCTACAAGGTTGGCTATGTCCTGCTAGACGTCAACACCGGTGCGACCATCAGCTACAACGCAGACACCGCCTTCTACTCCGCAAGCTCGCTCAAGGGGCCCTATGTCGCCGCGCTCGCGCGCTATGGCCTGGGCGACGGCATCGAATCCCTCTCAGGTCTCGTCTCCGCGACGATCGAGCAGTCTGACAACGTCGCCTATGCCATCTTGCGCGGGAGCAACGGCAGCGACGTCATGCGACAGCTCATTGACGAGGCAGGCGCGGAAAACCTGCCGGTAACGGCGGCGACCAGCGACATCGACTCTGCCATGCAGACGCTGAGCGTCGCGAGCGTCGCGGACAATAACTACGAGTTTGTGACATCCAACCAGCTGCTTTCGATGTGGGCGCTCTGCAGGCAGTACCTTGCCAGTAACGAGCCGGGTGCTGCCTATCTCGCAAGCGAGTTCGCCATACCGGAGACCTCTGCGATCAGGTACGTGGGCAGAGCTTTTGGCAGCACCTGGTCAAAGGCTGGTTGGTACCCCAGCGAGGACGGCTCCCTCTCGACCACGGTCGATGCCGGCGTGGTACGCGAAGAGACCGGCGACGTGGTTCTCGTCGTAATGACCAACAAGGGCTCGGACTTCTCCGTTATCGACAGCATTGCGCTCGAGCTTCTCGAGCTCCATGAATGCATGGTGAGCTAGCGAACCTAGAACTCGCCCACGAACCTGACCTCGGGCTCGAGCTCGACGTCGAACTGACGCTTGACCTCGTCCTGGACATGGGAGATGACGGCACGCACGTCGGCCGCCGTAGCACCGCCAAGGTTCACGACGAAGCCCGCATGCTTGGTCGAGACCGCGGCTCCCCCCACCTGGTAGCCCTTGAGGCCGGCATCGCTGATGAGCTTGCCGGCAAAGTGGCCCTCGGGGCGCTTGAAGGTCGAGCCCGCGCTGCCATACTCAAGCGGCTGCTTGGACTGGCGCGCCTCCGTAAGCTCGGCCACGCGATCCGCGATCTGGGAGCGGTCGCCCGCCTCGAGCTTGAACGTGGCGGAGAGCACCACAAGGCCCTCGGTGCGCACGCGGCTCGTGCGGTAGCCCATCTCGAGCTGATCGGCCGGAATCTCCTCGACATAGCCACTCGGCATGAGGCAGCGGACGCTCTCGAGGACATCAGCGCAGCAGCCGTCATAGGCGCCGGCGTTCATGAAGACGGCACCGCCCACGCTGCCCGGGATGCCGCAGGCAAACTCAAGGCCCGTAAGGCCGAGGGAAGCCGCGAGCTCGGATACATCCGCGATGGCAGCACCTGCCTCACAGAGGATCTCGCAGGCCTCGCGTGGATCACCCAGCAACAGGATGTCATCAAGGGCACCAGCACAGTCGATCATGACGCCACGATAGCCCTTGTCGCCAACGAGCAGGTCAGAACCCAGGCCAAGCAGAAAGTGCGGCACACCCGTGTCGACGCACACGCGCGTAACGCGAACGAGCTCGTCCTCCGTCGCGGGCGTGACGAACAGGTCCGCCGGGCCGCCGACGCCGAAGGTGGTGTGGGCGCTCATCGGCTCGTCGCGGCGGACGGCGTCCGCGCCCACCACGCTCTCGAGGGCGTGGGCAAGGGCGTCGAACTTCTCGGAATCCTGGGACATGGGTCCTCCTCGGGCTACGCGCGCGTCCGCGCGGCGATGATCATGAGCTGCGGGTGCCGGCCAGGCAGCCCAAGGCCGCCACGCGGCGAACGTCTGGTTCTCTCCGCTGAAGTTTACCCGCCCTTTCGCGCGTCAATGCAAACTCCGCATTCTGGGCCGCCAGGCCTGGGCGTCGCCGCCTCGCAGGGCATACTCCGTCGTACCTTGGCCCCGGTGCCACGGACCCGCTCCCCCGCTCGTCCCGCAGCGTCTCGAGCCCTCTCGCATAAATCCCCTTGCGCGCCATGGGCAATGTGCTAGTCTATCGGTGTCAGTTTCAGGGCGGGGCGAAATTCCCCACTGGCGGTAACTGGTGACAAAGAGCCAACCAGAAGCCCGCGACCCGCGAATACGCGGTCGATCCGGTGAGAGTCCGGGGCCAACGGTCACAGTCCGGATGGAAGAAACGGAGGCCACGTATGGCTACTTCCACGCACGCAAACTCCCACGCAACCACCGGCACCACGTCGGGCGGCTGGTCGACCCAGCGCATCGCCATCTGCGCGCTGTTCGTCGCCGTCTCGATGATCGTCAGCTACATGGAGATCCCGGTTCCGCCGGTCGCGTGGCTGAAGTACGACCCGTCCGGCGCCGTCTGCCTCGTCGCGGGTCTCGCCTTCGGCACGGGTACGGGCGCCATCGTGAGCGTCCTGTCCTGGCTCCCCCACCTCTTCATGAATCCGTGGGGCGGCCTCATGGGCATCCTCTGCACGCTCGCGCTCGTCGTCCCCGCCTCGCTCGTATACGAGCGCAAGCAGACCGTCGCTGGCGCCGCCACCGGCATGGCGCTCGGCGCCGTCGCCACCCTCATCGTCGCCTGCGGAGCCAACATCGTCATCACCCCGATCTACACCCCCACGATGACCTCGGCCGACGTCATGGCCATGATCGTGCCGGTGCTGCTGCCCTTCAACATCATCAAGGTCGCGCTCAACTGCGCCGTGACCGCCGTGGTGTTCAAGCCCGTCTCCAAGCTCGTGAGCAGGTAATTGGCCGCCTCGCCTAATAGCACGCCCACGTCGAGGGCCCGGCTCGAGGACGTTCGTCTCTCCTATGACGGCGGCCTCACCTGGGCCCTCGACGGCGTTTCGCTGCACGTGGCGCCCGGCGAGCGCATCTGCGTGCTCGGCCCCAACGGCTCGGGGAAGTCCACGGTCGCGCAGGTGCTCGCGGGACTCGTGGCTCCCGACGAGGGGACCGTCGAGCTCGCGGGCCACACCTGCTTCGACGGCTCGCCTGAATCGGACGCCTACCGTCACGCGCGCCGGGTCACGGGCCTCGTCTTCCAGAACCCCGAGGACCAGATCGTCACGAGCGTCGTCGCCGACGACGTGGCCTTCGGGCCAGAGAACCTCGGCATCGAGCGCATCGACATCGCCCGCCGCGTCGACGAGGAGCTGGGGCGCGTGGCGATGTCCGCATATGCCCAGGCAGATCCGGCGCGCCTCTCCGGCGGCCAGCAGCAGCGCGTCGCCATCGCGAGCGCCCTCGCCATGCACCCAGACATGCTCGTGCTTGACGAGCCCGGTGCCATGCTCGACGTCCGCGGGCGTCATGGCGTCATGCACGTGCTCGACCTGCTTCAAGAGGACGGCACCACCCTCGTCCACGTCACGCACTTCATGGACGAGGCACTCGCCGCAGACCGCGTCATCGTAATGCGCTCCGGCCGCGTCGCTCTCGAGGGAACCCCCGCCGAGGTTTTCGCGCACGCCCGCGAGCTGCGTGAATGCGGCCTTGACCTTCCTCTCGCAACGCGCGTGTCGCTCGAGCTTGGCCTGGAGCCCTGCGCAAGCGCAAGCGAGCTCGCACATGCCCTTGCCGAGAAAGGCGCGAGCCAGGGGGTCATCGCACCTGCAGGCGGGAAACCGTCCCCGCACGCGACAAGCAACCCCACCAGCGAAAACGCGCCGGCAGCCCTTCGTTTCTCAAACGTCAGCTTCTCGTACGGCGCCGCTCCCACCCTTGACGGCCTCTCCTTCGAGCTTGCGCGCGGTGAGCTCGTCGCCCTCGTCGGCCAGACGGGTTCCGGCAAGTCCACGATCGCCCGCCTCGCATGCGCGCTCGCCAATCCGCAATCCGGCGAAGTCAGCGTGTGTGGCATCCCTGCCGCTGACCGCAAGCGTCGCCGCGAGCTACGCGGCAAGATCGGCTTCGTGATGCAGCGCCCCGAGCGCCAACTCTTCGCCGAGACCGTGGCCGAAGATATCGCCTACGGTCCTCGCAACCTCGGTCTTTCCGAGGAAGAAGTCGCTCGTCGCGTGAACGAGCAGCTCGAATTCCTCGGCATTGTCGATAAGGCCAGTGCCTCCCCCTTCGACCTTTCGGGCGGACAGCAGCGACTCGTTGCCCTGGGCGGCGTCCTCGCCATGGAGCCCGAGGTCCTTGTCCTCGACGAACCCACCGCCGGGCTCGACCCGCGCGGGGCGGTCCACCTGCGCGAACACGTTCGCGCGCTCCACGCGCACGGCGTTGCCGTCCTCATGATCTCCCACTCGATGGAGGACGTCGCTGAGCTCGCGAATCGCGTCATCGTGCTTGACCACGGGCGCATCGCCCTCGCCAGCACACCCGCGGAGGTCTTCTCCCATGGGGAAGCCCTTCACAAGCTTGGCCTCGGCGCGCCCGCTCCTCTCGAACTCGCCCACGGCCTCGAGGGCGCCGGCGTTTTCGCACCGGGCGAGCTTGGCCAGCCGCTCACAGCCAGCGCGCTCGTCACCAACATCACCCGGCTCAGAGGAGGGGATCGACCTTGCTAGCCTCCCCGATCGGTCGCTATCAGCCAGGTATCTCCCTCATGCACCGCCTCGACGCGCGCGTGAAGGTAATCTGCCTCATGGTCCTCGTCATCCTCATGGTCACGGTGACCACCCCGACAGGGCTCGCCCTCGCCGCGACCGGCATCCTCGCGCTCGTCGCCGCAAGCCACGTTGCGCCCAAGATCATCTGGGCAAGCGTTCGCCCCATCGTGCCCTTCGTGGCGTTCGTCGCCGTCTTTAACCTCTTCATGGCACACGGCGGGACAACGCTCGCGCAACTAGGGCCTCTCGCGCTCACCACTGAGGGCATCTGGATTGCCGCCCTCTACGCGGTCCGCCTGCTCATGGCCGTGGCACTGGGCGCCCTGCTGCTGCTCACCACCACACCCACCGCCCTCACGGATGCATTCGAGTCCCTGCTCTCGCCTCTCGGCCGTTTGGGCCTTCCCGCCCATGAGATCTCGATGGTGCTCTCGCTCGCCCTTCGCTTCGTGCCGGTACTTGCGGACGAGGCTCAGTCGATCATGGATGCCCAGGCAGCACGAGGCGCATCCTTCGAGGAGGGTGGCCTCGCCAACCGCGTCCGTGCCATTGGCGCCATCCTCGTGCCGATGTTCGCCGGAGCGATTCGCCACGCTGAAAACCTCTCCCGAGCGCTCGACGCCCGTTGCTATGAAGGCGGCGCGGGTCGTACGCACTACCATGAGCAGCGCATCCGCCCGCGCGATATCGCGTTCGCGGCCGCCTGCGTCCTCTGGAGCGTCTGCCTCATCGCGCTTTCGGCTCTTGGAATCTAGTCCTCGCAAGCATTTTCCGCGGCCCATGGTCAAAAACACCTTCTTGGCGTACGGCCCAAGTCGATCACATCGTCAGTTGCTTGACTGGAGTCAAACAACTAAGTACTTAAGGAGCCTCTACCCAAGCCCAGCCACACCTTACGGGCCCAAATCGATCAATTAGCTGTCGCACGCACCGCGCTTCACACCACAAATTGTCTTCAGGCGTACGCCAAGATGGGTTTTTTGACCATCCTCTCGGAAAAATCCTCTGGCGACATTAGAAGGGCGAGCAGAAGGCGTTTACATGGCTTGGCATCAGCGAACTTCGACTCCGTAGATATGTCAACGACCCCACGGAAGCACTTTTCATGGCTTGTTGCCCACGAGGCGCGATGCCCGCCCTCTCAGCCGCAGACCTGCCGTGTGGGCTCGTAGCTAGAGCCGTTCAGCAGATGCCTCACCTGTCGTGCGTGCTCGCAACTAGAGCCGTTCGCCAGATGCCTCATCCGTCAAAGCCGTGTAATTCAGGCAGTGGAGGCTCGATTGGTCTATCCTTTTCTAATCAGAGCCACCGACACGCAAACGTACACCACTTGGAGCACACATGTCGCGAAGCAACCTCCGCCCCACCGGGGGCGTTTCCCCATATGAAAAAGACGAGCTCAACACCCTTTCCCGCCCGCAGAAGCTCATGACGCGCCGCACGGCGCTCAAGGCCATGTTTGGCCTTTCCGTCATCACCGCCGGTATGCTCGGTGCGCCTTCCTCGGCTTTTGCCGCAAAGGCCTCCCAACAGACGACCAACGCCCTCAACTCCGCCCAGGCAGAGCTTGACGCCGCCCAGGCCAAGCTCGACGCCATCGCCGCGGAGTACCAGGAGCTCAACCAGAAGCTCAACGAGACCGTCGGCAAGATCGAGGAAGTCCAGGCCCAAATCGACGCCAAGCAGGCGGAAATCGACGCCAAGCAGGCAGAGATCGACGCCAAACAAGATCAACTCGCCAGCCGCATCTCGAGCAGCTATAAGACCGGTAACTCGGACATCCTCGCCCTCATCCTCAACTCCCAGAGCTTTGAGGAGTTCTCGAACAATCTGTTCTACATGGGCAAGATCAATGCCAGCGACGAGCAGCTGATCAACGACGTCAAGACCGCCAAGGCAGAGCTCGAACAGGCAAAGGCCGAGCTCGAGCAGCAGAAGGCAGAGCTCGAGCAGCTCAAGGAGGAACAGACCCAGCAGCTCCAGGCCGTTCAGGCCAAGCAGGACGAGGCTAGCTCCGTCGTCAACAGCCTCTCCGATGACGTGAAGGCCCTCATGGCGAAGCGCGACGCGGAGATTGCGGCCGCAGCCGAGGAGGAGCGCCGTCAGGCGGAGGCAGCGAAGGCGGCCGCGAGCGCTGCTGGAGGCGTCTCCGGCAGCCTTAGCAACGCCTCCCCGACTGACAAGGGCGCCGCCATCGTCGCCGCCTGCCACCGCGTCGCCTCTCCGGGCGCGGGCCTCTGCGCCATGTGGGTAAGCCGCGTCTACCAGGCCGCCGGCCTTGGATATCCCGGCGGCAACGCCAACAACATGTATTGGAACTACTGCACAAGCTCCAACAAGGGCGATTTGCGGGCCGGGATGATCGTCGCAGTCTCGACGCACGGCAGCACCGCAGCCGGCCGCATCTACGGCCACGTTGGCATCTACATCGGCGGCGGCATGGTCATGGAGAACGTGGGCTACATCAACACGCAGAGCCTCGACTCCTGGATTGCCTCCTACGGCGACATCGTCACGCCTCGTTGGGGATGGGCCGGCTAGGCAATCGCTCGGCAATCCTTCCATTGCAGCACGCGCTCGCTAAAGCAGCGGGGTCGCCCGGTTAACTCGAGCGACCCCGCTTTTGTTAGTATTCTGTTCTCGTCATTCGCGCGGCACCACAGCCGTTTGCTCGTTATTCCTTTCGGCTGGACGCAGCGTTGTCGCAATTCGCCAACTGTCCGCTCGTGTCTCGAGCACAAGCATATCGGCACTATAATGGGAAGTTGGTGTGGACCTTGTCCACCCTGTCTACGTGTCACTGAACGCCTGGGCGAAAGGAACCCCATGAGCGAGAAGATCGATCCCAAAGACACCTGCGTGCTCGTCACCGGCGGCGCCGGCTTCATCGGCAGCCACACCGTGGTCGAGCTGCTCCAGAAGGATTACAAGGTCGTCATCGTCGATGACCTCTCCAACGCCTCCGCGAAGGTCGAGGACCGCATCAAGACCATTGTTGGCCCCGAGGCGGCCAAGAACCTCGAGCTCGTCATCGCAGACGTGAACGACCGCGCCGCACTCGAGCAGATCTTCGACACCCACACGATCGACCGCGTCATCCACTTCGCCGGCTTCAAGGCCGTGGGCGAGTCCGTCTCCAAGCCAATCGAGTACTACTCCAACAACCTCGGCAACACGCTCACGCTCGTCGACGTCATGCGCGAGCACGGCTGCAAGTCCATCATCTTCTCCAGCTCCGCCACCGTCTACGGCGACCCGGACTCCCTGCCCCTCACCGAGGCCAGCCCCAAGAAGAACGCCACCAACCCCTATGGTTGGACCAAGTGGATGATCGAGCAGATCCTGACCGACCTCCACACCGCTGACCCCGAGTGGAACGTCGTCCTCCTCCGCTACTTCAACCCCATCGGAGCCCACCCCTCCGGACTTATGGGCGAGGACCCCAAGGGCATTCCCAACAACCTCGTGCCCTACGTCGCGCAGACCGCCATCGGCAAGCGCGAGGCCGTCCACGTCTTCGGCGATGACTACGACACGCCCGACGGCACCGGCGTCCGCGACTACATCCACGTCTGCGATCTCGCCACCGGCCACGCTGCCGCCCTCGCCTGGATGAACGGCAAGACGGGCGTCGAGATCTTCAACCTCGGCACCGGCAAGGGCACTTCTGTGCTCGAGATCATCAAGGCCTTCTCCCGCGCCTGTGGCAAGGACATCCCCTACGTCATCGACCCGCGCCGCCCCGGCGACGTCACCTCGAACTACGCGGACTGCTCCAAGGCCAAGGCCGAGATGGACTGGGAGGCCAAGTACGACATCGACGACATGTGCCGCAACTCCTGGAACTGGCAGTCCAAGAACCCCAACGGCTACGAGGGCTAGGACGGCCGCGTGAGCAACACCTTCCCCGGATATCTGAAGGAGCGCCTGCCCCTCGTGGAGCAGGCGCTCTCCCGCGTCGCGGCAACCCCGCTTGACAACACCTCCTGCGCGACGGCAGACCTCAGCCGCTACCTCTACGCGCCCCTCGCCCACTTCACCTCGGGCGGAGGCAAGCGCGTGAGGCCGGTCCTCTGCCTGCTCGGCGCCGAGGCCGTAGGCGCCGCGCCAGAGCGCGCCCTCTCCGCGGGCATTGCCATCGAGCTCTTCCAGAGCGCCGCGCTCGTCCACGATGACATCGCGGACGAGTCCGAGCTCCGCCGCGGCGAGCCGTGCCTCTACGTCACGGAGGGAACGGGCGTCGCCATCAACATGGGAGACCTCGCCCTCACGCAGGTGTTCGAGGTTGTCATGGAGGACACCGCGCTTGATGCGCCCACCAAGTTGTCGCTCCTGCGCAGCCTCGCCACGATGGAGCGCCACACCCTCGAGGGGCAGGCGCTCGACCTCGGCTGGGCTCGCGACGGGCGCTGGGATATCACGAGTGCGGACTACACCTTCATGGTCACGAGCAAGACGGCCTACTACACGGCCGCCTACCCGCTCTACCTCGGCGCCATCGCCGGTGGTGCCCGCGAGGACGTCGCACGCGAGCTCTACGCGATTGGCATCGAGGCGGGTGTCGCCTTCCAGCTACAGGATGACCTGCTGAACCTCGTGGGCGACGCAGACGCCCAAGGCAAGGACTTCAGGAGCGACATCACGGAGGGCAAGCGCACGCTCGCCGTGGTCCACGCGCTCGAAAACCTTGGCTCCGCAGAGCGCGACGAGCTCGTGTCGCTCCTGACCACAGGCGTAACCGCACTCGATGACCTTGCACGCGCCGTTGAGCTCATCGAGGCGGGTGGCGGCATCGAGCATTGCCGTTCTCTTGCCGAGGAGGGCGCGGAGAAGACCAAGCGCCTGGCAACAGAGGCGGCGGAAAAGGGCCACATTACGTTTGAGGCTCGCGACCTACTCTGCTCTATGGCAGACTTCTTTGTAGAGCGCGCGGCCTAGCCGCGAGCAAGAACGGGGTCCGTAAGGCCCACGAAGCATCTTAGAGGCGCGGCGCTCCCCCAGGCAGCCGCGCAGGCACACAAGGAGTACTTTGATGGATCCGATTCGCGAGGGCATGACCGGCTCGATGGTCGAGGACGTCCAAGATCGCCTGGCATCGCTTGGCTACGAGATCGACGAGGCGGAACGCTCCGCATCCGAGTTTGGCTCGTCCACCGCAAACGCCGTGGCTCGCTTCCGCATCGAACACGGCCTGTCCATCTCGGCGGAAGTTGACCTGCCCTGTTGGTCCGTCCTCGTCGACGAGTGCTACCAGATGGGTGATCGCACCCTCTACCTGCGTCTCCCCAACTTCCACGGCAACGACGTCCGCTGCCTGCAGAACGCGCTCAACGTCCTCGGCTTCTCCTGTGGCGAGGCCGATGGCTACTACGGGCCCCACACGGAGGGCGCCGTCAAGCTCTTCCAGGAGAACGTCGGCATGCTCGCAGACGGTATCGCCTTCGCTGACACCTTCGACGCCATTGAGCGCCTTCGCCACGTCTGGGCCGGCAAGCCCGCTCAGGGTCCTCATCCCATGAGCGGTATGAGCTTCGCCCGTGCCGCGCTCGTTCTCGACGAGGTCGCCGTGGCACTCACCGCCGAAGACCCGATCTCGCGCAATGTCGCCGGCCGCATCTGGAATATCGCTCGCGCCATGTCTGATGACACCGGTCTTCGCCTCGTCGATTCGACCAAGGACGCCCTCCCGACCGACCGCGCCGTTATCGTCCTTGCCGTGACACCGCGTCCCGCCGTCTCCTCCGTCGCCAACGTGACTATGGCGGACGACGGCGACCTCGCCCTGCGCCTGCGCACGGCTCTCGAGAGCTCGCGCACGAAGCCTCCCGTGGTTCGTATCGAGCTGCCCGCAGACCCCAATTTCGACGGCTCCTTCACCATCAACGACGCCCAGATGCTCGCCGTCTCGCTTGTCGACACGCTCTGCGCGGCACTTTCCTAGCGGATAAGGCACTGCTGCCACACATAGCTCTTCTACCGCTGACATTAAGGCTCGAGACCCACTCAACGATTGGGTCTCGAGCCTTTTCCCTTACACATCTGTCACCTGCTGAGTTCTCAGCATCAGGCCAAACAATGTCCGATATGCTTGTCTGGATTGCACGCTGCCCAAAATGACCCCGACCCCCACGGAGGCCACATGCAACTCGGCAACCATGAGCAGGAGACCCAGAAGTTGGATGTCATCTCCCCCAGCCCCCTCGCAGCCCCTGATCCCAATGACCCCCTGGCAGACCTCGATCCCGAGGAGCGCGAGGCCTACGAGCAGCTGAAGCGCATGCGCGCCGAACGTCACCGCAAGAAGCTGATCAGGAGGGGCATCGTCGTTGGCATCATCGCCGCGCTCGTCGTGGGTTTCTTCGTCTTCCGCGCCGTCTCGGCGAACAAGCCGGATGACAGCATCCAAGTCGTCACCACCCCTGCCTACACCGGCCCCTTCACGACTGAGGTCACTGGGTCCGGCTCCATCAAGCCCTCCTCCTCGTATGTGGTTCAGCCCCAGATTGACGGCACGATTGACTCCGTCAACGTCGTCGCCGGTCAGACGGTCAAGGCGGGCGACGTTCTCTTCACCATCAAGAACGATGACCTCGACCGCGCCATCAACGAGGCAGAGCGTGGCGTTCGTACCGCAAAGCAAGGCGTTGACGAGGCAAACCAAGGGGTCGAGCAGGCGAGGCAGGCCGTCAATGCCGCGGAGGGGGCCGTCAACAAGGCACAGAATCTGCTGAACGCGAATCCTGACGACACGGATCTGCAGGCAGCCCTCGAAGGCGCGCAGGCCGAGCTCAAGAGCGCCCGCAATGCGCTCACCGAGGCCCAGCGCGCGCCCGAGTCCGCCCGGATCTCGCTCGAGGCAGCAAACGACGCGTACAACCAAGCAGTCGAGCGCGCTGAGCAGCGCACCGTTAAGTCCCCCATCGACGGCACTATCGTCGAACTCAACGCCCAGCCCGGCGCCACCGTGGGCCAGGCGGTCGCCAGCGCGGGCACCCAGGGCACCGGCTCGCTTTGCCTGGTCGCCAATCTCTCCCAAATGAACGTGACGCTCCAAATCAGCGAGGTCGACATCAACAAGCTTTCCCTTGACCAGACCGCGAACGTCACCTTCTCCGCCGTTCCAGACCTCACGCTCTCCGCGACCGTCAAGTCCATTGCCTCGACCTCCAGCGGCAACAATGGTGGTGGCTACGGCTATGGTGGAGGCAGCGGTGTCACCTACGCCGTCGAGCTTGTCATCCCCACGCCAGACCCGCGCCTCAAGCCCGGCATGACGGCAGACGTCTCCATCATCACGAACTCCATAGACTCCGCCCTCATCGTCCCCTCCGCCGCCGTGACGGACTTCGGTGACGGCACCGGCGTCGTCTATGTCGAAGATGACGAGAAGACCCACGCCGCGCACTCCGTCCATGTCGAGATTCTCGGCGACAACGGCTCGGAGACCGCCATCAAGCCCGCGGATGGCACGATTCGCGACGGCGACCTTGTCATCATCTCCGGCATGGAAGCCGCGACCATAGACGACATGGATGCCGGTACCATGGGCGACGTTGCCGGAAACGCCGCGGACGTTGCCTCCGGCGAAGCCTCAGGAAGCTCTCTCGACGCAACCGTCGAGGGCGAGACGACGACTGTGGCGCGATAACCATGCCCGTCATCGACGTCAAGAACATCCACCGCATCTTCGAGACGGGCGCTGGCTTCAACCACGTTCTCCGCGGAGTGTCCCTCACGGTCAACAAGGGCGAGTTTGTCGCCATCATGGGACCCTCTGGCTCGGGCAAGTCGACCCTCATGAACATCCTTGGCCTGCTCGACACGCCCACCACGGGCACGTACCGCCTCGAGGGAGTCGACATCTCGACCCTCTCTGACGACGACCTCTCCTTCGTGCGTGGCAGGCGCATCGGCTTCGTGTTTCAGAGCTTCAACCTCCTGCCGCGTGCCACGGTGCTGCGCAACGTCATGTTGCCGCTCGCCTATGCCGAGGTGGACCGTCGCGAACGCGAACCACGCGCGATTCGCGCGCTCACGGCCGTCGACATCGCGCCAGACCACTTCGACCACCTGACCAACGAGCTCTCCGGCGGACAGATGCAGCGCGTCGCCATCGCCCGTGCCCTCGTCAGCGACCCGGCAATCATCCTCGCGGACGAGCCGACGGGCAACCTCGACTCCGCGACCGGCGAGATGGTCATGCAGACCTTCGAGCGCCTACGTGACCGCGGTAAGACCATCGTCCTCATCACGCACGACCCAAACGTCGCCGCACGCGCGGACCGCGCTCTGCACATCCTCGATGGGCGTCTCGCAGAGGGCGCCTTCGCGAGCGGCGGACGCGTTGGGGGCACGCTCGGGACGCGCACGGACGCTGGGGCCGCCGCCGCAACGCATCTCCAGCGCGCTGCGGCGCCCGGCCCAGACAGCGCCACGTCGCTCCCCAACCGCATTCCGGAGGTGTAAGAGATGACGCCCCGCGACCTCGCAACCGAGACAACGAGCGCGCTTGACGCCAACCGAGGGCGGAGTCTCCTCACAGTCCTCGGCATCGTGATCGGCATCGCCGCCGTCATTGCCATGACCTCGCTCATCGGAGGAGTCCGTAACTCGCTCGTTGGAGAACTCGGCCTCGACGCCGCCCGGCGCGTCTCCATCTACGCGCCCTACGGCCTCACGAAATCGAACATCGACACGCTCGAGCAGACAATCCCCGAGTACGAATTCATCGCCGGCGGCGCCTCGACGGCGACAGACGTGACGACGGAGAAGGGCTCCATATACATGCAGATATCCGGTGGTGACAACGATTATCTAACCGCCACCGGCATCAAGCCCGCGAGGGGACGCACGTGGACGGCAGACGAGGAGAGCCGCGGCGCCCAAGTCTGCATCGTCACGCCCGACGTCATGCGTCAGCTCTTTGGCAATCCAGAGGCTGACTTCGCCGGCAAGACCATCAAGATCCAGAACTCCTCCTATACCATCGTGGGAATCACGAGCCAGAGCTCGATGACCTCGATGGGCGACGGAAGCGGTTTCGCATGGGTACCACTCAAGTGCGCACAGGCGCGCCTAGGTGCAGACTCGAGCGTGCTTCACGAGGTCGTTGGTTTCGCGAAGGAGGGTGTCGACATGAACGCCCTCGTCGAGAAGACGAAGGCACAGGTCGCACGCATTCAGCACGTCGCCGATGAAGACATCGAGGACATGATCTACGTCTACTCCATGAAGGAGAGCATCGAGGCGCTGGATAACTTCATGAACTCCTTCGCGCTCATCGCTGGCTCCATCGCGAGCATATCGTTGCTGGTAGGCGGCATTGGCATCATGAACATGATGCTCACCAACGTAACCGAGCGTATCCGCGAGATCGGCCTTCGCCGCGCCCTCGGCGCCACGCGCACGGACATCACGGCGCAGTTCCTCGCGGAGTCCATCGCCATCAGCCTGGCCGGCGGCGTCATCGGCATCATCGCGGGCTACGCGGGCTCATGGGCGCTCGCATGGATCGCCAGCTCAACCGGGCTTGTCGCAGAGTTAGGCGGCTCCGGTGGCGCGATGCTCGTGCCAGCCATCTCGCTCAGCGCCGTTGGTTTCGCCACTGGCGTATGCGTGTTCATCGGCCTCGTGTTTGGCTACTACCCGGCGCGTCGCGCTGCCCGTCTCGACCCGGTAGAGGCGCTGCGCTACCAGTAGCGAGAGCGGGCGCACGCCCGCCGGCGCGAAGCAGCCGTGACACACCGCGCCGCGCGCGTTGCGCGCTGGAGTGCCATACAGGACGCACCGCGCGGCACGCTGTCACATATCGCAACCCAAACAAACGGGGCGCCGGTCATATGGCCGACGCCCCGCATTCGTCTCGTTAGTTGTCGCCATCCGCGACGCCTGCGCCCACTGCCCGCGGCATGTAGCCGCACAGGCACGCCCGAGCTAGTTGCCCGCGCTAGTTGCCCGCAGCGGCCAGGCCCGAACCGCTCGCAGGCGAGGACGGGTCACCTGCAGGGGTGCCCCAACCCGCACCAGGAAGCTCTCCCGAGCTCAAGTGCTCGCGCTCCGTGCGCTCGGGAATCTCGCCCTTCGTCTTGGTGAAGGAGAGCTTGCCGTCCTCCCCGACGTCGACGAGCACGATATCACCCGGAACCCAGCCGCCCTCGAGCAGACTCTCCGCAAGCGGGTCCTCGATGAGCGTCTGGATTGCGCGACGCAGCGGACGAGCGCCATAGATGGGATCGGTGCCCTCCTTGGCGAGCAGATCCTTTGCAGCGTCCGTGAGCTCGATGGACATGCCATTGCCGATGAGGCGGATGCGCAGGTCCGTGATCATGAGGTCGACGATGCCGCGAATCTCGGCGTTCGTGAGCGACTTGAAGACCACGATCTCATCAACACGGTTCAGGAACTCCGGACGGAAGAGCTTCTTGAGCTCGCCCATCGCACGGCTCTTGATCTCCGTGTCGGAGAGGGCGCCCGCGTTCGCGCCAAAGCCCATGGAGCTCGGCTTGGCGATCTCGCGCGCACCGGCGTTGCTCGTCATGATGATGACGGTGTTGGAGAAATCGACCTTGCGGCCCTGGCCATCAGTCAGGCGGCCTTCGTCGAGAATCTGCAGCAGGATGTTGAAGACATCGGGGTGAGCCTTCTCGATCTCGTCGAAGAGGACGACGGAGTAGGGCCTGCGACGGACGGCCTTAGTGAGCTCGCCACCCTCGTCATAGCCCACGTATCCCGGAGGCGCGCCCACGAGCTTGCTCACGGCGAACTTCTCCATGTACTCGCTCATGTCGAAGGTGATGAGCGCGTCCTCGGAACCAAAGAGGAACTCCGCGAGCGACTTGGCGAGCTCGGTCTTGCCCACGCCCGAGGGGCCCAGGAAGATGAACGAACCACCAGGACGACGCGGGTCCTTGAGCGGCGAGCGGCTGCGGCGGATGGCACGGGCAACGGCACTCACGGCCTCCTCCTGGCCGATGACGCGCTGGTGGAGAACGCTTTCGCTGCGCAGTAGCTTCGACGCCTCGGCCTCGGAGAGGTTCGAGACGGGCACACCCGTGATCGAGGAGACTACGTCTGCGATGGCGGCCTCATCGACGGTCACGACGTTGGCGTCCATGCGCTTGTGCCATGCATCCTCGAGCTCGACGCGACGAGCGAGAAGTTCCTTCTCGCGGTCACGCAGGCGGGCGGCGTCCTCGAACTCCTGCCTGTCAGCGGCAGCCTTCTTGTCAGCACGGACACGAGTAAGGTCCTCGTCCGCCTCGGCGATCTCCGGCGGAAGCGTCATGTTGTGGACACGCGTGCGGGCACCCGCCTCGTCGAGGACGTCAATCGCCTTGTCAGGCAGGAAGCGGTCCTGGACGTAGCGGTTCGAGAGCGTTACGGCGGCAACCACCGCTTCGGGCGTGTAGCGCACGTGGTGGTGCGCCTCGTAGGACGCCTGGAGGCCCTGAATGATCTTGATCGTGTCCTCTGGGCTAGGCTCGTTGATGTTCACCGGCTGGAAGCGACGCTCGAGCGCAGAGTCCTTCTCGATGTGCTTGCGGTACTCCTCTGCCGTGGTGGCGCCGATGACCTGGATCTCGCCGCGGGACAGAGGGGGCTTCAGGATGCTCGCGGCGTCGATGGATCCCTCCGCGGAGCCCGCGCCGATGATGGTGTGCATCTCGTCGATGAAGAGGATGACCTTGCCGTCCTTTTCCACCTCGGCGATGACCTTCTTGAGACGATCCTCGAACTCGCCGCGGTACTTGGAGCCCGCGACGAGGGCGGAGACGTCGAGCGTCCAGATCTGCTTGCCGCGAAGCATGTCGGGCACGGTACCAGCGGAGACGAGCTGCGCCAGGCCCTCGACGATGGCAGTCTTGCCCACGCCCGGGTCGCCGAGGATGAGCGGGTTGTTCTTCTGGCGGCGCGCAAGCACCTGCATCACGCGCTCGATCTCACGGTCACGGCCGATGACGGGATCGAGCTTGCCCTCACCGGCGAGCGCCGTGAGGTTGCGACCGTACTTCTCGAGCATCGAGGAGTCATCGCTCGAAGAGGAGCTGGCACGGGCCGGGCCGACTGAGACGCCGTCCGGGCCGATGCGAACCTCCTGCACCTGCGAAGACGCGCCGCCGTCCGGGGAGTTCTTCTCAATGAGCTCGTTGACGGCGTTACGGACGGCGTCGCCCGAGATGCCGAGGCGGCTCAGCGTCTCCATCGCCACGCCGTTGCCCTCGCGCACGATGCCGAGGAGCAGGTGCTCGGTGGAGATGTAGGTGGCGCCGCGGCTCATGGTCTCGCGATAGGCGCCCTCGAGCACGCGCTTGGCGCGCGGCGTGAACGGGATGTGACCGCCAGGCACGGGCTCATACGCGCGATCCGTGACCTGACGCACGGCCTCGAGCGCCTCGTCATACGCAACGTCGAGCTGGGCGAGGGCCTGGGCGGCGATACCCTCACCCTCCTTGATGAGGGCGAGAAGCAGGTGCTCCGTGCCAACGTACATCTGCCCCAGGGTACGAGCCTCTTCTTGGGCGAGGCTCATGACCTTGCGGGCCTTGTCTGTGAACTTGTCGAACATGCGAAGGTTCCCCCTCGGTCGTTCTTCCTGCAAAACCAACGTGCCCATGCGGCCTCATGGCAGCACGGGCACGTTGTTAGCTTATACCCTCGAGCCGGGTAGGCAAAACCGCGACATCTACATCGCTCGCCTATGGGCGGCGCCCACACGATGCCGACGTTTTTCGCAGCATACCGCGCTCGCCACAGCCTCGCGCTGCAGCAAAAGCCCGCCGCTGCCGAGAGGCAACGACGGGCTCGAAAGCACGCTGTGGCATCGCGCGCTCAGCGCGGCGATGATCCTAGCACAGCTTGGCGCCGGCGGGAATGCGATCGCTCACCATGAGGAGGTTGAGGCACTCCTTGCCGTCCTCCTCGTGGAGGGCGGAGATGAGCATGCCACAGGAGTCGATGCCCATCATCTTGCGCGGGGGCAGGTTGGTGATCGCGATGAGCGTCTTGCCCACCAGCTCCTCGGGCTCGTAATACCCGTGAATGCCGGAGAGGATCACGCGGTCAGCACCAGAGCCGTCATCGAGCACGAAGCGCAGGAGCTTCTTGCTCTTCTTCACGGCGTCGCACTCCTTGACCTTCACGACGCGGAAGTCGGACTTGCTAAAGGTCTCGAAGTCGACGAAGTCCTCGAACAGCGGCTCGACCTTCACCTTGGAGAAGTCGATGGGCGCGGCCTCGGCAGCGGCGGCAAGCTCCGCAGCCTTGGCCTCGGCGGCACCGTTCTTGGCACCCGCCTCGGGCTTCATGTGCGGGAAGAGGAGGACGTCGCGGATGGACGGCTGGTTGGTGAGCAGCATGACGACGCGATCGATGCCGATGCCGATGCCACCCGCCGGCGGCATGCCGTACTCGAGCGCGCGGACGTAGTCGGCGTCGAACTGCATGGCCTCGTCATCGCCGGAATCGCGCTCGGCAATCTCGGCACGGAAGCGCTCCGCCTGGTCGATCGGGTCATTGAGCTCGGAGAACGCGTTGGCATACTCGTGGCCGGCAATGACGAGCTCGAAGCGGTGCGTGAGGCGCGGCTCATCGTCGTAGCGCTTGGCGAGCGGGCTCACCTCGACGGGATAGTCAACGACGAACGTCGGGTTCACAAGCGAGGGTTCGCCAATCTCGTCGTAGAGCTCAGCAATGAGCTTGCCGGTGCCCCACTCGGGCTTGGTCTCGATCTTGTTGGCAGCGCAGAGCTCGCGCAGGTGCTCGATCGGGGTGTCGAGGTCGACATCCTCCCCAAGGGCGTTGGAGACGACCTTGGTCATCGGAATGGAGGGCCAGGTACCGGAGAGGTCGATCGTGGTGCCCTGGTAATCGATTTGCTCGGGGTTGCCAATGGCAGCGTTCGCGGCCTTGATGACGCCCTCGGCGAGCTCCTTCATGCCCTCGAGGTCAGAGTAGGCGCGATAGGCCTCCATCGAGGTGAACTCGGGGTTGTGGGTCTGGTCCATGCCCTCGTTGCGGAAGATGCGGCCGATTTCGTAGACGCGCTCGAAGCCGCCAACGAGCAGGCGCTTCAGCGGGAGCTCGGTCGCGATACGCAGGAAGCACTCCTGGTCGAGGGCATTGAAGTGCGTGATGAACGGCTTGGCCGTGGCACCGCCCTGGATGGTCTGGAGGATCGGGGTTTCGACCTCCATGTAGGCGTCCTCCTCCATGTAGCGGCGGAATGCCGTGATGATGGCGGAGCGCTTGCGGAAGGTCTCACGGACGTCGTCGTTCACGATGAGGTCGACGTAGCGCTGGCGATAGCGGGTCTCCTTGTCAGAGAGGCCATGGAACTTCTCGGGGAGCGGGCGGACAGACTTGGTGAGCAGGCGCACGGAGGTCGGGGAAAGGGAGAGCTCGCCACGACGGGTGCGGACCACATTGCCGGTAGCCTCGACGATATCGCCAAGGTCGAACTGACGAATAGCGGCCATGCCCTCCTCCCCGAGGTTGTCGATACGGCAGAAGAGCTGCATGCGAGCAGTGGCATCCTGGAGGACGACGAAAGCGACCTTGCCCTGGCCACGCTTGGCGCGGATACGGCCGGCAACGGTCCAAACGGCCTCGTCCTCACCCTCCGCCTCGAGCTGCTCGTAACGCTCGAGAAGGTCCGCGACGTGAGCGGTTACGTCGCAGTGCTCAGGGTACGGATCGCCACCGGCATCGATGATGGCCTGCCTACGCGTGATGCGCATCGCGCGTTCGTCGGTAGCGGCAGGCTCGGCGGCCACGTTCTTGGTCTCGTCAGACATGCTCTTGTCTCCTTCTGCCCGCGCTCTTCTGCGCAGGCACTCGCCGGACACAGGGTGCCGGCTAGCTGCAACAAACAAAACGCCCCTCCCGCGACGGGCACGGAAGGGGCGACTACGTACTAGGCTCGGGCGCTTGCCCGTGCGACCACTCGCCCTAGCGCGAGATTTTGGTGATCGTGTAGGAGCGCGTGGTGCCAGAGGGGCTGGTGACCTCGACGACATCGCCCTTGGCGCGGCCCATCAGCGCAGAGCCCACCGGGCTCTCGTTCGAGATCTTGTGCTCGAGAGAGTTGGTCTCGGTGGTGCCAACGATGGTGAAGGCGACCTTCTTATCCTTGCCAACCTCCTGAATCTCGACGGTGCAACCGATGGAGACGGCGAGAACGTGACCAGCGTTCTCGGAGACCTTAGCGGTCGAGAGAATCTTGCGAATCTCGGCGATGCGGGAGGCGTTCTTGGACTGCTCCTCCTTGGCGTCATCGTACTCGGAGTTCTCGGAGAGGTCACCGAAGTCGCGAGCGACCTTGATGCGCTCAATGATCTCAGCGTCGTGGTCTCCCTCACGCCAAGCGAGCTCGTCGAGGAGCTTCTGGCGGCCTTCGGGGGTAAGGATAATCTCGTTCTCAGCCATGGTTCGCTTTCTTGCCGAAGGGCGGTTGGTACAGTGGTGCGAAGGCTCGCATGCCTACACACGCGAGCCTAAAAGAAACTAGTTAGTCGAGCTTGGCGCCGCAGCTCTTGCAGAACTTGTTGTCCGCCGGGTTCTTGGCGCCGCAAGCACCGCAGAACTTGCCGTCGTCAGCGTCGACGTCAGCATCCTCAGCGTCAGCGGACTTCTCAACGACGACATCGGCAGCCTCAGTAGCCTTGTCCTTGCCGGCCTCAGCCTCGGCCTCGTCCATGCCCTCGCGGATGCTCTTGGCGGTCTTGCCAAGGGACTTGCCGAGCTTCGGGAGGTTCTTCGGGCCAAAGATCACCAGGACGACGGCCAGGATGACAATCAGCTCGGGCATACCAAGACCAAAAATCATGTGTAGTTCCTCTCAACGACAGCCTTTACGGCGTGGTCTACAAGCAAGGCGGCTCCAGTGGAACCGTGCAACTGTGTAAGTATACTAGCCCCAGCGCGATTCCGCAGCGACTACTTAGACAATGCGCGTTCGTGCCCGCAATTTCCACGTTGATTGGCGTGTACCCACTTTGGCAGCGCGCCAATCCCCAGATCCGTCGGAGACCCATGCCCACCGCCCTCATCGTCTTCATCGCCCTTACGATCGCCGGGTTCCTCATCCACCTCCTCTGCATGCGTCTGCTTGCGTGGCGCGGCGTCACCGTGAGGCGGACGCGCTTTGGCGTGACGTTCATCTTTGACACGGAGGATGCGGACGGCACTCCCGTGCGCATGCTTAATGTCAATGGGGCCTTTCAGAGCGTCGCCTATGCCACGGACGAGCTCTGGAGCGAACTCCCCGTCTCCTACCAGCGCGAACAGGCTCGCATCATCTCCAAGCTGCCGCGCCTGCGCCGCGTGGCAGTCGTTGGCGGCGGTGGGTTCTCGATGCCCAAGTGGCTCGTCGACCATCTCCCTCCCGTCCGCGTGAGCGTGGCGGAGATTGACCCAAAGATCGTCGAGATTGCACGCGAGAGCTTCGGCCTCGATCGCCTCGAGCGAGAGCATGGGGAGGATGGGCGCTTCGAGCTTGCCGTCGAGGACGGCTGGAGCTGGCTGAAGTCGCAGGAGGAGGGTTTCGACCTCGTCATCAACGAGGCGTTCTCCGGCTCGAAACCGCTTGGCCCGCTGACCGGGGAGGAGGGCGTCCGCGTCGTGCGCGACCACCTGTGCGAGGGCGGCACCTACCTCGCGACGCTGAGACTTCCGCTCGAGGGTCGCAAAGCGCGTCCGCTGGAGGAGACCTGCGACGCCTTCGCCGCCGGCTTCGCGCACGTGTGGCTCGTGCCCGAGGCGGCAGAGGAGCCCACGAAGTCCGGCAACAACACGCTCGTCGCAAGTGACACCGACCTCGTCGCGGCAGGCTGCGAGAGGCTCGCCGGCTTCGAGTGGCGCGGCGACGCGAAGTAGGTCGAGAAGCTGAACGAACTCTGCGATAACGCGGGGCGGGCGCCACGGGACAAAGTGCAATCCACGCGATAGACGCTGTTCTGCAACCCCGACGCCACGAAATGGGGAGCATCAAGGCAAACGCAAACAAAAAAGCCAGGAGCCGAAGCCCCTGGCCTGCAATTTCGTGGTCGGGTTGACTGGATTCGAACCAGCGACCCCCGCGTCCCGAACGCGGTGCTCTACCAAACTGAGCCACAACCCGATGCGAGAGAGAAGTTTAGCACACTGTGCGCTTGATGCAACCGAAAAATTTCAACGGGGTTAAATGAGCGATTTATGAGCCGAAAAGCTACTCCGCCCCACCGGCGACAGCGGCCCATGCTCGCCAACCATGATGCTCTCGCGCGGCTTCGGCAATGCGCTCCGCCGCGTCCCCGCTCTCGCAGATCGCAAACGAGCACGCGCCGGAACCCGTCACCATCGAAGCGATAACGCCCTCCTGCCCGGCGAGCCACTCGCTCACTGCCCAGACATCGCCGCACAGGTGGCACGCCGCAGGAGCTAGGTTGTTGAAGAGGTTGACCGCCATCGCGGCAACATCGCCGGCGGCGAGGGCCTCGCACACCACCTCGTAGCTCGCAGGATCCTCGCCCGCACGATCGAACTCGTCATACGCTTCCTTGGTGGAGACGCCACCGACGGCGGGCATGACGAGAGCAACGGGCATTGAGAACCCCGGGAAGGTGCGCTCGAGCACATCTCCGGCGCCCAGGTACAGACCCGGGCGTGGATCGAGGAAAAACGCGACGTCGGCGCCGACGCGCCTCGCCACGGCTACAACACGCTCGTCGCACACGGAGACGCCCCAGCGCTCACAAAGAGCACGTAGGACGGCACCCGCATCCGCGGACGAGCCTCCCAGACCCGCCTTCTCCGGAATGCGCGCCGTGACCTCGACGCGGACCTCGGGTCGCTCCCCCAGGGCTTCGGCGAGAAGCGTCGCCGCACGCCAGACCGTCGTCCTCTCGGGGGCGACCTCAAGAGCGGGCGTATGAGCAACCTCGAGCTCAGGAGCATCGCTTACGACAACGGTGTCACAAAGCGCCACCGGCACCATCACAGAATCGACGCGATGATAACCGCGGTCGTCCTTCTCGTGATGGATGCCAAGGTGGAGGTTGACCTTACAAGGGGTCTCGACGACCTGCCGCGACATAAGCGGACGCTACTCCTCGAGATCGGCAGCGACGTAGTCGAAGAGACGCTCGCCGGACTCGCTGTCAAACAGCTCGACAGTACCGGTGAGCACGTCAACGTACTGGTAGGACTGGCGGGCCTTGCGACCGCGGCGCTCCTCGACCTCGAGGACGAACAGCGACGGGTGCGCCTGGACGAGGGTGCCGGTGCGCTCGACGATGCGGGAGCGACCCATGTTGGCCTTGACCTTCAGGCGCTCGCCCTTGAGGCCCTCGAGCTTCTCGCGGATTTCATCAACCCTGTTGACGGAAGGAACTTCGTTCTCCATGCTACGCTCTCTATCCTGACCGCCTGAAATAACTCCATGTTTGAAAGGAGTTAACAAAGGTAGACTGCGGCCACTCTGATTCATGTGAATCGCTATCGTACTGTCTGCTTATCAACGCCTCAACATCCCGGGCGAAAGGAACGCAGAATGAACATGGAGCGTGCAGGTCGCGTACTCGACAACCTCGAAGACATGGGCATGAGCCAGGTGCTCGTCACCGACCCGATGTCCATCTGGTACCTCACTGGCTACTGGAATCTCCCCTACGAGCGCTTCTATGCCCTCTACCTCGCCCGCACGGACGGGGGCGTCAAGACGGTCATGTTCTGCAACCGCCTCTTCCCGGACGCCACCGCAACCGGTTGCGAGATCAAGATCTTCGATGACACCGAGGACCCGATTCCGCTCGTCGTCGAGACCTGCGACGGGAGCTCGCCGCTCGGCGTCGACAAGGTGCTCGCCGCCCGCTGGCTGCTCCCCCTCATGGACGCCCACGCCGCGAGCGAGTTCCGCCTGGGCTCGCCCGCCGTCGACCTCGCGCGCTCCATCAAGGATGCCAGCGAGCTTGACCTCATGCGCGCCGCCTCCGCCACGAACGACAAGGCGATGGAGTGGCTGCGCTCCCAGCTGCGCGAGGGCGTGACCGAGCACGAAATCGCGAGCGGCCTTCTCGCCGAGTACCGTCGCCTTGGCGCCCAAGAGCACAGCTTCACGCCAATCGTGAGCTTCGGCGCCAACGCCGCAGACCCGCACCACGAGCCGGACGAGACGCAGCTCCACCGTGGCGACCTCGTGCTCTTCGACGTGGGCTGCAAGCGCGACTCATACTGCTCCGACATGACGCGCACGTTCTTCTTCGGCACCGAACCCAGCGAACGCGACCGCGAGATCTACGAGACGGTGCGTCACGCCAACGAGGCCGCCGAGGCCATCGTACGCCCCGGCATGACGTTCGCCGAGATTGACCTCACCGCCCGTCGCGTCATCGAGGAGGCAGGCTACGGCGAGTACTTCACGCACCGCCTGGGTCACCAGATCGGCCTGGAGGACCACGAGCCCGGGGACGTCTCCTCGGCTCACGACGAGCCCGTGCGCGCCGGTCAGTGCTTCTCCATCGAGCCAGGCATCTATCTGCCGGGCGAGGTGGGCGTGCGCATCGAAGACCTGCTCATCGTCACGGAGGATGGCTGCGAGGTCATGAACAGCTATCCGAAGGAGCTCGCCGTCATCGAGTAGCAGGGGGCCGAAGAGAAAGCCAAGCGGGCCGAGGCGCGAGCGGTCTCGCCTCGGTCCGCTCATGTGTGCTTCGCGAGGGAGTTGGCGACAGAGCCGCTACGCGGCGGCTAGCCCTCCAGCACGTACTTGCGGATGGCCCAGACCGCGCCGTCCTCGTCCACGGATGGCGCGATTACGTCCGCCGCAGCCTTCACGTCATCGCTTGCCTGGCCCATGGCCACGCCGATGCCCGCATGGCGCAGCATGTGGACGTCATTGCCGCCATCGCCGATGGCCATGCACTCGGCCGGCGTGATGCCCAGACGCACGCAGAAGGCGTCAATCGCATCGCCCTTGCCACAGCCCGCGCTGACGATGTCGAGGAAGTTAGGAGACCAGCGCACGTTTTCGAGCCCGTCTATGCCGCCGAGGAGCTCCTTGTCCGCTTCGGGCGCGACGTCGGTCACGATCTGCAGAACGTTCGCGCAGTCGACATCGTCCCACGAGCGGACCTCATGCCCAGGCTTGTAGCGAAGGGAACGGGCGAGCTCATCCGGGTCGCCGCAGAAGTACAGGGCGTCCGGCTCCGTGAAGGACGTGGAGAGGCCGCGCTCGCGAAGGCGCTCCACCAGGGCGGCCACGCACTTCTCGGGCATGGGCTTGCTCGAAATGACCTCGCCAGAGGCCATGAAGCAGTACTCGCCATTGGCGGTGGCATAGCCGTCGAAGTCAAAGCTCGCGTCCATGCCGATGCTGTCCTTATAGCGGCCGGTCACGATGAACGAGGCCACGGCGCGGCGATGGGCCTCCTCGAGGGCGGCTTTCGTGCTGGGGCGCATATCGGGCGCGTCGAACGGGACGAGCGTGCCATCAATGTCCAGAAACAGCGCCTTGATTGCCATATGCAACTCCGCTTCTCGCGCATATCCCCCGCCGCCCCACCAAAACCTGAAAAAGGGACAGTCCCTTTTTCAGGTTGACGGGTGCGGCGAGCCCCGACCTAGCTTAAAAGTTGACAAAGGGACTGTCCCTTTGTCAACCCGCCTGTCGCCCACACCCATCCCGCGCAACGAAAAAGGCCCGAGGCGCAATGCCCCGGGCCCAGACTTGGCTCGTATCGGCTTACTTTGACCGATTCTAGTACAGACCCTCGCACATCGAGAGCGCGGCGTCATCAGCGACGACAACGCAGTTGGGGTGAAGTTGCAGGATGGATGCCGGGCAGCTGGGCGCAATCGGGCCGAAGCACATGTCATGAACGGCCTGGGCCTTCTTCTCGCCGTTAGCGACAACGAGAATCATGCGGGAGTACATGATGGTCTGCGTACCCATGGTGTAAGCCTGGCGCGGAACGTCCTCCTCCTTCTCGAAGAGGCGGCTGTTGGCCTGGATGGTGCTCTCCGTCAGGTCGACGCAGTGGGTGCCGGCGCTGAAGTGGTCGTCGGGCTCGTTGAAGCCGATGTGGCCGTTGTTGCCAATGCCCAGGAGCTGGAGGTCGGTATAACCAGCCTCGGCGACAATCTTGTCATACTCGGCGCAGGCAGCGGCGGCATCCGGATTGGAGCCATCCGGCACGTGAGTGTTGGCGAGGTCGATGTTGACATGATCGAACAGGTTGTCACGCATGAAGAAGTGATAGCTCTGCGGGTCATCATGGTCGAGGCCGCGATACTCGTCCAGGTTGTACGTGCTGACCTCGGAGAAATCGCAATCCCCGTTCTTGCAGGCCTCAACGAGGTTCTGGTAGGTACCGATGGGCGTGGTGCCGGTGGCGAGGCCGAGCACGCAGTTCGGCTTCAGGATGACCTGAGCGGCGATGATGTTCGCCGCTTTGCGGCTCATGTCCTCGTAATCCTTGGCGTGAATGATCTTCATGGCGCGTCCCTTCTCTAGTGGGATGGGGCGCTATCCTTTGCGCCCCACCTGCGGCCCGCGTCGGCCGCAACCAACGTGAGACGCGGCCACCAGGGCGAGGTCGCGCAGCTATGAGGATTTCGCGCCACGTCGAGGCCCCTGCCCGTCCATGGCGGATTGGGGCGTTGCCCCAAGCGCTTCTATGATGAACCGACGTGTCCCAAGCCTCAAGCAATAATTCGGGGAATGGCGGAAGTTGCCGGTAAAGCCCACAAGAGTTGACAAAGGGACCGTCCCTTTGTCAACTCTTGCAACGCTACCTGAAAAAGGGACTGTCCCTTTTTCAGGTTTTTCTAGGCGAGCTGGCGGGCGAGGTCGGCGAGGGCATGGGCGCGGTGGGAGATGGCATTCTTCTCCGCGGGCTCGAGCTCCGCCATGGTTCGGCCTGGGGTGTCGGCGGGCCAGAAGAGCGGGTCGTAGCCAAAGCCGTTGGTGCCGCGCGGCTCGCGGCCAATCGTCCCCTCGCAGTCGCCCTCGCCGCAGATGACGGTGCCATCGGCCTGGATCAGCACCACGCTCGAATGGAAGCGCGCGGTGCGCTCCTCCTCCGGCACGTTCTCCATCTCGCGCATGAGCTTCTCGTTGTTGCGCTGGTCGTCGCCATGGACGCCAGCCCAGCGCGCGCTCATGATGCCCGGCTCGCCAGACAGCGCGTCGACGACGAGGCCAGAGTCGTCGGCCACGGCAGCGAAGCCCGTCTGCTCGAGCGCCGCCTCGGCCTTGATGATGGCGTTCTGCGTGAAGGTGTCCCCGTTCTCCACCGGATCGGGGAAATCGCCGAGCTCGCCGAGCGCGTAGAAGGAGACGCCGGGCATGAGCGGGGCGAGGATGGCCTCGATCTCGGTCACCTTGTGGGGGTTGCCCGTGGCGACGACGACGGTCTTTGCGGGGTCGAGCGTGGCGATGCCTACCTTGGCCATGGTTGCTCCTTTTCGTGTGCGCGTGCGCGCGTGTTCGCGCGTGTTCGTGCGCGTGCGCTCGTGTGCGCGTGTAATGGGAAGTGCATCGAGACAGCCGGCACCGGCTCGGCGGGCGCGCCACGCAATGGACGCGTACTCAGCTCGTAGCCTACGCCGTGAAGCCCGTGACCTCGTTCTGCAGCTCGCACAGGCGCTTAATGCCAGCCTCTCCCATGTCGAGTAGCTCGTTAAGCTGGGCGCGGGAAAGGGTCGAGCGCTCGCCGGTTCCCTGGATCTCGACGATGCCGCCGTCCGCGGTCCCCACGAGGTTGAGGTCGACGTCGGCATGCGAGTCCTCGGGGTAGTCGAGGTCGAGCATCGGCGTGCCAGCGACGACGCCCATGCTGATGGCGGCGACCTGGCCGGTGAGCGGAAGCCTCTTGATCTTGCCTTGCTCCACGAAGTTCATCAGCGCATCGTGCAGCGCCACCCAACCGCCAGTGATGCTCGCGGTACGCGTGCCACCATCCGCCTGGAGAACGTCGCAATCGACGGTGATGGTGAACTCACCCAGGTGGTCGAGGTCACACACGGCGCGAAGGCTACGGCCGATAAGGCGCTCGATCTCCATCGAACGGCCCTTGCGGCCCTTGTACTCGCGCTTCGTGCGAGAGCTCGTGGAGGCGGGCAGCATCGCGTACTCCGCGGTGAGCCAGCCCTTGCGGCTGGCCTTGCGCCACGCCGGCAACGCCTCCTCGATCGTGGCGGTGCACATGACGCGCGTGTCGCCAAACTCCGCGAGGCACGAGCCGTGTGCGTTCTTCATGACGTCACGCGTGAGCGTGATGGGGCGCAGCTGGTCGAGAGCGCGGCCCTCGGGTCTGCGCTGCGTGAAATCCTGCATGAGAGTCTCCTTGCTAGTCAACGAGCGACTCGAGCGTGTCTAGCTCGATGTGCTCGATCGAATCAAGCGAATGCCCGAAGATGAACTTACCCGCGACGGCAAACGACGTGATGTCATCCGAGGTGGTGGCAAAGCGATACTTGGGCTCGCCGCCAGCGCCGAGGTTGGGCGAGGCAGGATCTGCGAGCTCGCCACGACGGCCGAGAATCTCCGCCACCTCTCGAGCCGTTTCCTCCGCCGAGCTCACGGTGCGGACATCCGGGCCCAGGGCACTCGAGATCTCGTGAGCGAGCAGCGGGAAGTGCGTGCAGCCAAGAACGACCGTATCGATACCGCGGCCGAGAAGCGGGGCAACGTTTCTGCGCGCCAGCTCGCGAACCTCCGGTGTGTCGAAGACGCCAACGCTATCCATCCAGTCCTCGTGCAGATAGGTGCCCGTGGCAAGCTCGCGCTCGACAAAGTCGACGAACGAACCGGCAGCGCTCTGCGTGACGCGCACGCCGGCATCGAGGTTGTGAAT
>ENA-OUQP01000425-OUQP01000425.1-human-gut-metagenome-genome-assembly--contig:-NODE-425-length-40000-cov-6.094805_pt1 | contig 40000 bp, 40 predicted proteins | sample MGYA00237951_ERZ548836 | MGnify/ENA primary metagenome ERZ548836 (study PRJEB26490, sample SAMN05194702) | human gut metagenome | biome: terrestrial biome; feature: human-associated habitat; material...
ACGAGATCAGCCTCGGTCTCGTGGGCTCGGAGATGTGTATAAGAGACAGGTGTGGGAGTAGCCGATGTTCAGGACGAGCTTGTTGCCCTCCTTGGCGGCACGATAGCCAACGCCGTTGACTTCGAGCGTCTTCTTGTAGCCATCGGTGACGCCGACGACCATGTTGTGCAGCAGAGCGCGGGTCAGGCCATGCAGAGCGCGGCTCTCCTTGCCGTCATCGGGACGGGAAACGAGGACCTCGGCGCCTTCCTGCTTGATGGTCATGCTGGGCTCGAGCTGCTGGGTCAGGGTACCCTTGGGGCCCTTGACGGTGACAAGGTTGCCCTCCGCAACGGTGACTTCGACACCGGCAGGGATGGCAACGGGCATTTTACCAATTCTACTCATTGTTCTATACCCTCCTTACCACACGAACGCAAGGACTTCGCCGCCGATGTGAGCCGCGCGAGCAGCCTTATCGGTCATAACGCCCTTGGAGGTGGAGACGATGGCAATACCGAGACCGCGGAGCACGCGGGGCAGCTCATCTGCGCCGACGTAAACGCGGAGACCGGGCTTGCTGACACGGCGCAGGCCGGTGATGACCTTGTCCTTGCCGTTGTACTTCAGGGTGATGTAGATCGTGCCCTGGGTACCATCGTCAACGATCTGATAGCTCTTGATGTAGCCTTCGTCCAGCAGAATCTGAGCGATGCTCTTCTTCATGTTGGAGGCGGGGACATCCACAGTGTCATGACGGGCACTGTTTGCGTTGCGGATGCGAGTGAGCATATCCGCAATGGGGTCAGTGATATGCATAGTGTAAATCCTCCTGATTTAGAGTTACGGTCATTGACCGTTTAGGTCACGAGGTATCAGTGCCAATTTGGAGCGTGCCCGCACGCGTGTGAACACGCGTAATTGACACTGACCTTTCGCGATCCTTTATCGCCAGAACGTCCATATCGCAACGTTCGTGGTTATGAGTTTGTTTCGGAGACTCAAGCTCCGAGGGGGCGTGCGGTTGAAAAGTCTTTCAACCACAGGTCCTTCTTGAGATTTTTTCGTTAGACGAGGCGAAGCGACGCCGGCGTACTTTGTGTACGCCAAGGAGCTTCAACGAAGTATAACGGAAAAAGATCAGAAGGAGGCCTTGCGAACGCCGGGGATCTCGCCCTTGTAAGCCAGCTCGCGGAAGCAGATACGGCAGACGCCGTAGTCACGAAGATACGCGTGGGGGCGGCCGCAGATCTTGCAGCGGTTGTAGCGGCGGGTGGAGAACTTAGCAGGAGCCTGCTGCTTGAGAATCATAGATTTCTTAGCCATTTTACTATCCTCCTACTTAGCGTTCAAAGGGAGCGCCGACCAGGGTCAGCAGCTCGCGGGCTTCTTCGTCGGTCTGAGCGGTGGTGCAGATAACGACGTCCATACCGCGGATCTTGTCGATCTTATCGTACTCGATCTCGGGGAAGATCAGCTGCTCCTTGATGCCCAGGGCATAGTTGCCGCGGCCGTCGAAAGCGTTGGCGCTGATGCCGCGGAAGTCGCGGACACGGGGCAGCGCAACGTTAAAGAGGCGATCGAGGAACTCCCACATCTTGTCGCCGCGGAGGGTGACCTTCGCGCCGATGGGCATATCCTCACGCAGCTTGAAGTTTGCGATGGACTTCTTCGCCTTGGTGACGATGGCCTTCTGGCCGGTGATGGTGGTCAGGTCGCGCACGACCGCCTCGAGGACCTTGGCATTCTCCTTGGCCTCGCCGCAGCCGACGTTCACGACGACCTTGTCGATCTTGGGGATCTGCATGGTGGACTTGTAGCCGAACTTCTTATAGAGAGCGGGCGCCACTTCTGCCTTGTACTGTTCCTTCAGTCTTGCCATTGTGAACTACTCTCCTTTCTTAAAGCTCAGCGCCGCAGTGCTTGCACACGCGGGACTTCTTGCCATCAGCGATCTTGTGCGCGATGCGGGTGCCCTTGTTGCACTTGGGGCACACGACCTGCACCTTGGAAGCGTACATCGCGGCTTCACGCTGCACGATGCCGCCGGTCTCGCCCTGCTTGCGGGGCTTGACGTGGCAGGTCACCATGTTGATGCCCTCCACGACGACCTTGGCTTCGCTGGGAACGGTGCCGAGCACCTTGCCCTGCTTGCCCTTGTCCTTGCCGGACAGGACGATAACGGTATCGCCCTTCTTCACATTCATAGCCATTCTTCAAGCCCTCCTTAGACAACTTCCGGAGCCAGGGAGAGGATCTTGAGGAAGTCCTTCTCACGCAGCTCGCGAGCGACGGGCCCAAAGATACGGGTGCCGCTGGGGTTCTTGTCGTCCTTGATCAGGACCGCAGCATTCTCATCGAAGCGGACATAGGTGCCGTCTTCGCGGCGGACGCCCTTGGCGGAGCGGACGATAACGGCCTTGACGACCTCGCCCTTCTTCACCTGGCCGCCGGGAGCAGCCTTGCGCACGGACGCGACGATGATATCGCCGATGTTGCCGTACTTGCGGCCGGAGCCACCGAGAACGCGGATGCACTTGATCTCCTTGGCACCGGTGTTATCGGCAACCTTCAGATAGCTTTCCTGCTGGATCATTGTTCCGGTACCTCCTTACTTAGCTTTCTCGACGATTTCGACCACGCGCCAACGCTTGTCCTTGGACAGCGGGCGGGTCTCCATCACCTTAACGGTATCGCCGATACCGCACTGGTTGTTCTCATCGTGGGCCTTGAGCTTATAGGTGCGGCCGACGATCTTCTTATACAGGGGATGCGCCACGCGGTCAGCGATCGCAACGACGACAGTCTTGTCCATCTTGTCGGAAACGACCTTGCCAACGCGGACCTTACGGGAGGAAATTCTCTTCTCTTCCATCTTACTTCTCCTCCTTCTCACGGATCATGGTTTTGACTCGGGCAATATCACGCTTGGTCTGGACGAGCTTCTGGGGATTATCCAGCTGATTCGTCGCGTGCTGCATACGCAGCAAAAACAGATCTTTCTTCAGGGCGTCGAGCTTGGTGTTCAGCTCTGCGACGCTCATGGCACGAACTTCACTTGCCTTCATCTCATTCACCTACTTCCTGGGTCTCGGTCTCGCGCTTGACGATCTTCGTCTTGATGGGCAGCTTGTGGCTGGCCAGACGGAGCGCCTCACGCGCGACTTCTTCGGAAACACCGGCGATCTCAAACATGATACGGCCGGGCTTGACAACTGCTACCCAATACTCGGGAGAGCCCTTACCGGAACCCATACGGGTCTCGGCAGGCTGCTTGGTAACGGGCTTATCGGGGAAGATCTTGATCCAGACCTGACCGCCACGCTTGGTGTAACGGGTCATAGCGACACGGGCCGCCTCGATCTGGTTGCTGGTGATCCACGCGGGCTCGGTGGCCTGGAGGCCGAACTCACCATAAGTAATGGTGTTGCCGCGGGTCGCCTTGCCGGTCATACGACCGCGCTGAACGCGACGATATTTGACTCTCTTCGGCAGAAGCATTACTGAGCGCCTCCTTCCTTATTTTCAGCCGGCTTGCGGTAGCCGCCCTGGGGACGGTTGCCGTTGCCGCGGTTGAAGCCACCTTCACGGCGCTGATAGCCGCCCTGACCATCACGGCGGGGACGACGGTCACCGTCGCGGCGAGGACGACGCTCGCGGCGCTCCTCATAGGGCTTGGTGGTATCGAGCGTACGCGGGGTGGTACGCAGGGTCTGGGTCAGGACCTCGCCCTTGTAGATCCAAACCTTCACACCGATGCGGCCGAAGGTGGTCGCAGCCTCGGCGAAGCCGTACTCGATGTCGGCACGGATGGTCTGCAGGGGGATGGTGCCCTCGTGATAGTGCTCAACGCCGGCGATCTCGCGGCCGCCGAGACGACCGGAGCAGCAGCACTTGATGCCCTTGGCACCGGCGCGCATGGCGCGGCCCATGGCGTTCTTCATCGCACGGCGGTGAGAGATACGCTTCTCGAGCTGCTGGGCGATGTTCTCAGCGACGAGCTGAGCGTTCATGTCGGGATTGCGGACCTCGACGATGTTCAGCTTGACCTTCTTGCCGATCAGAGCCTCAACTGCAAGGCGCAGCTTCTCGACCTCCGCGCCGTCCTTGCCGATGACCATGCCGGGGCGGGCGCAATGAACGAAGAGAGTCACAACATCGTTGCTGCGCTCGATCTCGATCTTGGGCACGCCTGCACCGTACAGGCTCTTCTTGACGAACTTGCGGATCTTGTTATCTTCAACGATCAGGTCGCCGACCTTCTCGTCTCTGGCATACCAGCGGGAGTCCCAGTCTTTGATGACGCCGACGCGCATGCCGTGGGGATTAACTTTCTGTCCCATGAAACTGTCTCCTCCCTTTAGTCTCTCTCAGCGACGGCGAGCGTCACGTGAGAGGTTCTCTTGTTGATGCGGTAGCCGCGGCCCTTGCTGGCGGGAATCATGCGCTTGAGGATGGGGCCGGAAGTCGCGTAGACCTCGGACACGTACAGCTTGGAGGAATCCATGCTGAAGTTGTTCTCGGCGTTGGCGACAGCGCTCTTTAAGAGCTTGACCAGAGGCTCGGACGCAGCCTTGGGGGTCTGCATCAGGAGCGCCATGGCAGTGTTGATGTCCTTACCGCGGATCAGGTCGCAGACGATCTGGACCTTGCGGGGAGAGATGCGGACATATCTCAGATAAGCTTTAGCTTCCATATTCTGCATTCTCCTTCCTTATTTCGTCTTGGTATGGCCGCGGAACGTGCGGGTGGGAGCGAACTCACCCAGCTTGTGGCCGACCATGTCTTCCTGAATATAAACAGGAACGTGCTTGCGACCGTCGTGGACGGCGATCGTGTGACCGACAAAGGAGGGGAAGATCGTGGAGCTGCGGCTCCAGGTCTTGAGGACCTTCTTCTCACCGGTCTTGTTCAGTTCTTCGACTCGCTTGATAAGCTCAGGGGCAACAAACGGGCCTTTTTTGATGCTTCTGCTCATTTTTTACATTGCCTCCTTCTTACTTATCGTTACGACGCTTGACGATGAACTTGTTCGTCGGGTTCTTCTTCGAACGGGTCTTGTAACCCATCGCCGGCTTGCCCCACGGGGTCATGGGACCGGGGTGACCGACAGGGCTCTTACCTTCACCACCGCCGTGGGGGTGGTCGTTCGGGTTCATGACGGAACCGCGGACGGTCGGACGGACGCCCATGTGACGCTTGCGGCCGGCCTTACCGATGTGAACGTTCTCGTGATCGATGTTGCCGACCTGACCGATGACGGCCATGCAGTTGGTGCGGACGATGCGCACCTCGCCGGAGGGCATACGGATCTGAGCGTCGCCGTTCTCCTTCGCCATCAGCTGCGCAGCGGTACCGGCGGAGCGGACGAGCTGAGCGCCCTTGCCGGGGTGCATCTCAATGTTGTGGATGACGGTACCGACAGGGATGTTGGCGATGGGCAGGCAGTTGCCCGGCTTGATATCGGCAGCGGCCGAGGAGATGATCTTGTCACCGGCCTTCAGACCGACAGGAGCGATGATGTAGCGCTTCTCGCCGTCCTCGTACTGGACAAGAGCGATGAACGCGCTGCGGTTGGGGTCGTACTCCAGGCGCAGGACGGTTGCGGGCACATCCATCTTGTCGCGCTTGAAGTCGATGATGCGGTACTTCTGCTTGTTGCCGCCGCCGTGATGACGGACGGTGATGCGGCCGTAGCTGTTGCGGCCGGCGTGCTTCTTCTGAGACTCGACCAAGCTGCGTTCGGGCTTGGCCTTCTTGTCGATCCCCTCGAAGGCGGACACAGTCATGTGACGGCGGGAGGGGGTAGTGGGCTTAAACGTCTTAATAGCCATTTCTCAAATCCTCCTTACACCATGCCCTCGAACAACTCGATGGTCTTGGAATCTTCAGCGAGCTGGACATAGGCCTTTTTCCAACTGCGGGTCTTGCCCAGGCGACCGGCGCCGAGGCGCTTGGCCTTGCCGCTGACGTTGAGCGTGTTGACCTTGGCGACCTTAACGCCGAAAGCGGTCTCAACAGCGTTCTTGATCTCCACCTTGCCGGCATCCTTGGCAACTTCGAACACATACTTCTTGTTCGCAACGTCGACCATGGAGCGCTCGGTGATGATGGGACGAATAATGATGTCGTAAACGTTAGCCATTATGCGAACACCTCCTCGATAACTGCGAGGGCTTCCTTATCGATCACGAGGGTCTTGGCGTTGAGCAGATCGTAGACGTTGATGAGCTTCGCGGGCGCGGTGGTGACACCGGGCAGGTTGCGGGCGCTCTTGACGACGACCTCGTTGACCTCGGGAGTGATGACGGCAGCCTTACCGTCAGCCTTGACTGCGGAGAGGAAGCTGCGGAAGTCCTTGGTCTTGATAGCGTCGAGCGCGATCTTGTCGACAACGACGATCTCGCCCTGCGCTGCCTTGGCGGACAGCACGCTCTTGAGAGCCAGACGCTTGACCTTCTTATTCAGCACATAGCTGTAGCTGCGGGGCTTGGGGGCAAACACGATACCGCCGTGCGTCCACTGGGGCGCGCGGGTGCTGCCCTGACGGGCGCGGCCGGTGCCCTTCTGACGCCACGGCTTTCTGCCGCCGCCGGAAACCTCAGCGCGGGTCAGAGCGCTCTGCGTCCCCTGACGGCAGTTGGCGAGATGATTTTTGACGACTTCGTGAACAACGCTCATGTTCGGCTCGATGCCGAAGATCGCGTCGTTCAGCTCGACGGAACCGACTTCAGCGCCGGTCATGCTGACAACTTTAATCGTAGACATTTCTCAAGCACTCCTTTCCTTACATATTTCTGGCGGAAGCCTTCTGCGGGTTGCGGCCGGAAGCCTTCTGCGGGTTCTTGCTGATGTCGGCACCAGCCTGCTTGATCTTGTGGACCTTGACAGTGGTCTTCACGGTCACAAGGCTACCCTTGGGGCCGGGGACCGCGCCGCGGACAACGAGCATATTGAGCTCGGGATCGACCTTGACGACCTCAAGGTTCTGGATGGTGACAGTCTCCACACCATACTGGCCGGGGCCGATCTTGCCCTTGAAGATACGGCTGGGGTCGGTGGTGGAGCCCATGGAACCGGCGTGACGGTGAACAGGACCGCCGCCGTGCGTCATACGACCGCGGCTGGCGTTCCAGCGCTTGATGACACCAGTGTAGCCGTGACCCTTGCTCGTGCCGGTCACGTCGACGAAGTCGCCGCTCTTGAAGGTGTCAGCCTTGATGATGGCGCCGAGCTCCAGCTCGGAGGCGTTGTCAAGGTTGAACTCACGCAGGTACTTCTTGGGGGAAACGCCGGCCTTGTTCAGATGGCCGACTTCGGGCTTGGAGAGCTTCGCTTCGCGAATGTCCTCGTAGCCGAGCTGGACAGCCTCATAACCGTCTTTTTCGTTGGTCTTCTTCTGAGTGACCACGCAGGGACCGGCCTCGATAACGGTGACCGGGATCACGTGACCCTTCTCGTCGAAGATCTGAGACATGCCAACTTTTCTGCCGATGATTGCTTTCATGTATGATCCTCCTATTAAGGTTATTGGTCGGCTTAGTTAGCGGCAACTCCCGCCATTGCTCTGCCGACTTGACCCCGCCTGTCTCACGCAAGTTGACAGGCTTTTGGGTAGAGCAACAAAGGTAATTTCAAAAAACGGCGAGCCGTTTTTTGAGTTGGGTTTACAGTTTGTTTTGCGCACTCGCTGTGCTCGCACACAAACAAACTGAGAGGTGTTTTTGTCCACGCGCATGTCGCGGCCAAAAACGATTTCATTGGTTTCGCGTCTGCGGACGCGAAATGTAATGAAGCGAGGGATTAGAGCTTGATCTCGATCTCGACGCCGGCGGGAAGCTCAAGGCCCATCAGAGCCTCGACCGTCTTGGGGCTGGAGTTGGTGATGTCGATCAGGCGCTTGTGGGTGCGGCGCTCAAACTGCTCACGGCTGTCCTTATACTTGTGAACAGCGCGCAGGATGGTGACGACTTCCTTCTTGGTGGGCAGAGGGATGGGGCCGGAGACGGTCGCGCCGGTGCGCTTGGCGGTCTCGACGATCTTCTCTGCGCTCTGGTCGATGACCTGGTGATCATAGGCCTTGAGACGAATGCGGATCATTTCTTTTGCCATGTTCGGTTTCTCCTTTATTTTGTACGGTATTCTTTGCTTTGTCGAAGCCGTACGGTGAGAGGGTTTCCTGTACGCTTATCCGTGCGTATCATTCCGGCTCATAGAAAAACCGGCACGAATAAACGGCCGGTCCACACATGGCGCAGCGATCTACGCAACGTACAGATATTCTCTCAGCCGCCCGATGTTCGGACATACTCCCCGAAAGTTACCTCAGAAGCCTGAGCAATCTCCCGGTTCATCGCAATATCGCGCAAATTGGGCAGGATAGGCCCAATCGCGGACTTGCATATAGTACCAAAAAGCGTTGTACTTGTCAAGGCAAATTTCAAATTTTCCGATAAAATTTTTTAACGCCTGCTTTTCGCGCTATTTGCTCCGCTTTTGTCCGCAAAATGCGGCATATCGCCTCCCCCCTGCCGATATATTTAGGGGCAAAGGAGTTGATGGACATGGCGATGGCCTGGCTTTGGACGGGAATGGTGCTCATTTCGCTCATCTTCGGCGCGCTGACAGGGAATCTTTCGTCGCTCAGCGCCGCCGCGCTCGAGGGCGCGCAGAGCGCCGTTGAGCTGTGCTTTACGATGTGCGGTGTGATGTGCCTCTGGACGGGCGTGATGGAGCTGATGGACCAGTGCGCGCTCACCGATAAGATCGCAGCGCTGTTCCGCCCGCTGCTGCGCCGCCTTTTGCCGCAGGCAAGCCGCGACAGCGAGACGCTCGCCGCCGTATCCGCCAACCTTTCGGCGGACCTTCTGGGGCTTGGCAACGCGGCAACACCGCTCGGCATCCGCGCCGCGCGGCGCATGAGCCGCGGCTGCGGGGGCGTTGCCTCCGATGAGCTGTGCCTGCTCGTCGTTCTGAACACCGCCTCCATCCAGCTCCTGCCGACCACACTTGCAGGCGTGCGCGCCTCGCTCGGCGCCGCCGACCCGTTTGACATTCTGCCCTGCGTATGGCTCGTGTCGCTCCTGTCTGTCCTTGCCGGCCTGCTCGCCGCCAGGGTCCTCGCGCACTTCTGGAGGGACTGATATGACGCTCTCCACGCTCATCGTTCCGCTGCTGCTCGCTTTCACGGCAAGCTTTGCCATGACCAGGCGCGTCGATGTCTACGCCGCCCTCACCAAGGGCGCGGAGGAGGGACTCACCGTGCTGCTGCACATTCTCCCCTCGCTCATCGCGCTGCTGACGGCCGTCTATATGTTCCGTGCGTCTGGTGCGATGGAGTCGCTCGGCACGGCCTTAGCGCCCGCGCTCGGCAAGGTCGGCATTCCCGCCGAGACCGCGCCGCTCCTATTCATCCGCCCCATCTCTGGCAGCGGCGCATTGGCCGTCGGCTCGGAGATCATGCAGGTCTACGGCGTCGACTCCTACATCGGCCGCGTGGCGGCGGTCATGCTTGGCTCGAGCGAGACGACCTTTTACACGGTCGCCGTCTACTATGGCTCCGCCGGCATCACAAAGACGCGCTACACCATCCCCGCCGCGCTGTGCGCGGACGCGGTGATGTTCCTGGCCTCCGCATGGGCGGTAAAGCTCCTCATGGGCACATAAAAAAGAGCTGCCGCAGCAGCTCCCTCTTCATTCCCCCATCCTTGCGCGGATACGGAGCGCGCAGCTCCCCTTTTGTCCGCCGAGGTCGATGCGGTAGCGCAGCGCAAGCATCCCGCCGCGCTCGTCGAATTTCCATTTCACCGACTCCGTCTCCACCGTGACCGGCAAGGTCCCGTAGGCCGTTGCATAGGATGAGGTGCGGGCCTCGCCCGGACGGAACACCATCTCGCTCGTCACCTCGCCCATGCGCGTGAGAACCACGCCGCCATCCGCCATGTCAAGGCTCGTCACCGTCACGACCGCGCCGTCCGCGTTTCGCTCTTCATAACGGATGCGCACGCCGTCCGCCGTCTCCTCGAGCGTTCCGGGCAGGCGCTGCTCTAAGCTGTCGGGAGCCAATCCCTCATATTGCTGCTCGCCGTGCACGGTGAGCCATACGTTCTTTCTCATGCTCTCTCCACTTCGTTTTGTTTTTCGCTATCATACTACGATACAGCAAAAGAAACAAGCGTCCGGCGCTTTTTTTGCGCTTTTCCCTGTTTTTGCTATAGCAAAAGGAAAAGTGGCGTGCTATAATCTCTGCTATGCAGATCTTTTTCCGGCAAAGGGGGGCATCACAATGAATATTGAATTGACGGAAAAGCAGTTCCGCCGCCTGCTCGATCTGGTCTATGTCGGCAACTGGGTGATGAACTCCACCCGCGGTGACGACCGTATCCGCGAATACGACGATGTGGAAAGCACCGTGTTTGCCCACTGTCTCTCCCACGGCATGGTCCCGCTGGTCGAGGCCTACCAGGGCGAGCTCATCCCCTCGCGCGCGTTTGCCGAGGGCGGCATCCACGAGGCTATCATGGCCTACGAGGACACGATGTTCTTCGAAATTCTCGCGCAGGAGCTTGCGCTGCGCGATATGGAGACCGACTCGCCCACGCCCGACAATGTCGACGAGCTGCGCGAGCGCATGGACACCTACTTAGGAGAATTTGAGCAGCACGGCACCGACAACATCACCGTCGAAATGTAAAAGAAGATAAAAAGGGCTCCGCTTTTCAAGAGGAGTCCTTTTTCCTTTCGCAGCCGCAAAATGATCTTGATCGGTTTTCTGCCGCGATATGTGTGCCCTCCAGAGGGGCTTCTCTTGCCCGTTGCGGGGCAATTCACCTTCCGGCAGAAAACACTTTGCACGGAGCAAGCGTCGAATTGTCCGCTTTCAGCGGACAACCGAGGCGCAGCGCGAAGCGAATCCTTCTCAAAAAAGCGCTTCGCCACTTTTTCGACAGTTTCAGGCGGCAGAGCCGCTTTTTTGAAGCTTTTACGCCTTGATGCCCATCGTCTGCCACTTGCCGCTGCGGTAGCGCCGGTAGAAGATGATGCTTCGCACCGTCCAGTCGACAACTGCGTGAGCAAACCACACGCCGACCACGCCGTAGCCCATGTACTTGCCGAGGATATAGGCCAGCAGCACGCGCACGAGCCACATCGTCGTCATGCTGGCAAGCATCGTGAACTTTGCGTCGCCCGCCGCGCGCAGAAAGGCGGTGATCATAAAGGCCGGTATCCAGAGCGTCATCGCCGAGATGCTGTGGATGAGCGAGACCGTGACCGCCAGCCTTTCCGCCTCGGGCGAAACATCGTAGACACGCATGATGAGCGGCAGCATCGAAATGATGAGAAGATTGACTGCTCCCTGGATGACATAGGTCCACTTGACGATCTTCCGGAAGTATGCGCGCGCCTGATCGAATTCACCCGCGCCGACGCATTGGCTCACCACTGCCGCAAGGCCGAGGTTGATGGCTTGACCGGCAAAGCAGTTGAAGTTGCCGAGCGTGTTGCCGATGGCATTCGCCACCATCGACGCCGTGCCGAAGGTCGAGATCAGGCTGAAAAGCACGAGACGTCCCAACTGGAACATTCCGTTCTCCACGCCGCTGGGCACGCCGATATAGAAGATGTTGCGCATCAGGCGCATATTGAGCCGGAAGCCGCGCACATCGGAGAGGTGCAGCATCAGCTTTTTGTTGAAGAGCAGTGCGAGGATGACGGCTGCCGCCACCGTGCGGGAGATGAGCGTCGGGATGGCGACGCCCGCGACGTCCATGCCTACGCCGAAGATGAGGATGGCGTTGCCCGTGACGTTGATGCCGTTCATCAGCAGCGAGACCTTGAGCGACACATCGCTCCTGCCCATCGTGCGGAAGAGCGCCGCGCCGCCGTTGTAGAGCGCGATGCCCGGGATGGAAGCCATCACATATAAATAATAGGTGTTCGTCGCGTCCATGACGTCGGGCTCAATATGGCCGAACATCGTCGTGAGGATCTGCGGGCGGAAGAGATACAGCAGCGCCGCAAAGGAAACGGACACCACCGCCAGCAGCGCGATGAGCTGCTGGCCCGCGTTGCAGGCGTCCTCCTTCTGCTTCAGTCCGATATACTGGCCTGCGACCGCCGCGCCGCCCGTCGCCATCGCCGAAAAGATATAGATCATCAGGTTGCTGATGGAGTCGACCAGCGACACAGCGCTGATCGCCGCGTCGCCGACGGTCGCGACCATCAGCGAGTCGGCAAGGCCGACGGCGATGGCCAGCATCTGCTCGAGCAGCAGCGGCCACATCAGCGTGACAAGCTGGCGGTTTGTAAATAATACATTCTTGTTTCCCGGCAGGGAAACGGGATTGTCAGCCATGGACTATTCTCCTTTTTTATCCTTTGCGGGCTGTATCATATGCCTTTTTGCCTGCTTTGTCAACTTTGTCAAACAATTGTCAGGTAAGGGCAGATCGCTTCACGCCATGCGTGCAGCAGCATCTCCTTCGTCCAGCGCGCGTTCGCGGGCGAAGTGGAGGGCAGCTTGACCGCCTCGCGTCCCGTCATCGCGCGGCAATACTGATTGTAGCTTTCATACGACGCGCCGCCGTTGCAGAAAATCGCCCGAATGTCCGCCGCATCCAGGATCACGCGCAGATCGTTCGGCACAACATTTGTGATGCTCGCGTCCGATGAGCCCACGATCTCACACGAGCCGATGGTATCCCACATGGCAATGCCATGGCGCAGGGCGAGGGACCTTTTCTTCTCCACCGTCCCCGGTGTCTCCTCGCCGAAGATCGCCGCGAGCGTCGGCCAGAAGCGATTCTGAGGGTGCGCATAGAAAAACGCCGCCTGCCGCGACTTGACCGACGGGAACGAGCCCAAAATGAGCACGCGCGCGTTTTTGTCGTACAGCGGCGGAATATTGTGGATCTCCCTGCTTTTTTCCATTCTCTCTCCCCCTTTTGCGATATGGTATCACATTTCCCGCTCGGGTGCCAGCGCCGTCCGCCGTTTTCCTTACATTCCGCCGCAGACACCCACTTTCTTTTTCCGCCGGAGCATGATATGATAGAAAAAACAGCAATTCCCCCGCTCAGAAAGAAGGTTTTTATGAAAGACGACGACAACAGCATTCTGCTTCTGGAAAAGGGCAAGCGCGGTCTGCTGCAGATCATCTTCGGCCGCACCGGTATCATCATCGTCTCGCTCATCGTGCAGATCCTGTTCCTCTTCCTCGCTTTCTATAAGCTCGAAGGGGCAATACCCTACTTTTGGGGCGGCAATACGCTGCTCTCGGCAGCCATCGTGCTGTCGCTCTTCGGCAACGACGATAACCCGACCATCAAGCTCACGTGGTTTTTCATCCTCTCGGTCCTGCCGGTCTTCGGGCTCATTTTGTATCTCTACATCCGCACCGACCTCGGCCACCGGCTGATGATCCGGCGCTACAACGACATTCAGGCGCAGACGAAGGACCTCATCCCCTCCCCCGCCGCCTGTCAGACAGCGGACCTACCGCCCGAAACGCAGGGGCTTGCCGCGTATCTGGAGCGCTGCGGCTTTCCCGCCTACCGGAATACGGATGCCGAATACTTTCCGCTCGGCGACGACGCGTTCGGCGCGATGCTCGACGAGCTGAAGAAGGCCGAGCACTTCATCTTCCTTGAATATTTCATCGTGAGCGAGGGCTATATGTGGGGCCGCATCCTCGAGATCCTCACCGAAAAGGTCAAGCAGGGCGTAGAGGTGCGCTTCATGTACGACGGCACCTGCGCCGTCGCCCTGCTGCCCTACTCCTATCCGGAAAAGCTCCGCAAGCTCGGCATCGCCTGCAAGATGTTCGCTCCCCTGCGGCCGTTCGTCTCCACGCATTACAATTACCGCGACCACCGCAAGATCCTGGTCATCGACGGCAAGATCGGCTTCACGGGCGGCATCAACCTCGCGGATGAGTACATCAACCGCGTCGAGCGCCACGGCCACTGGAAGGACACGGCCATCGCCCTGCGCGGCGACGCCGTGCGAAGCCTGACGCTGATGTTCCTTCAGATGTGGGACAACAACGAGCCGCACTTCGACCCGAGCGCCTATTCCCGCTATCTTGACATTCCTCAGCCGCCGCACACATCGAAGGGCTACGTCATCCCCTACGGCGACAGCCCGCTCGACCGCGACCTTGTCGGCGAGATGGTCTATATGGATATCATCAACCGCGCCAACCGCTATGTCCATATCATGACGCCGTATCTCATCATCGACAATGAGATGATTACCGCGCTCACATATGCCGCGCAGCGCGGCGTGGAGGTCCGGCTCATCCTGCCCCACGTGCCGGACAAGGAGGTCGCGTTTTCGCTGGCGCACACCTATTACCGCAGACTGATCGACAGCGGCGTGCAGATCTACGAGTACGAGCCCGGCTTCGTCCACGCAAAGGTCTTTGTCAGCGACGACCGCAAGGCCGTTGTCGGCACCATCAACCTGGACTACCGCAGCCTATACCATCACTTCGAATGCGCGGCTTATCTCTACGATAAGCCGGAGATCGCCGACATCGAGCGTGATTTTGAGCAGACGCTCCGGCAATGTGTGCGCGCGGACCGCGCCCTTCTCAAATCCGACCCGCTGCTGCGCAAGCTGACGGGCGCCTGTATGCGCGTCATCGCACCGCTGCTGTAACAGGCAAAATGCCCACGCCCTGCGACCGAAAGGCCGCAGGGCGTTTCTTCTGTACTTCAGACCTCAAGCTGCTCGAGCGCGTCGCGCACCTTGCCGTACTCGCGGCGGACCGTGGCGTAGAGCTCCGGGTCAGCGGGCAGCGTGTCGCTGCCCCGCAGGGCCTCGGTCATCTCAGAGCTGACCGCCGCCAGCGCGCCAAAGCCGAGATTCAGCGCCACACCCTTGAGCGTGTGCACCGCGCGGAAGGCGGTCGGCGCGTCGTTCGCAGCAACGGCAACGCTCAGATTCTGCATACTGTCGTCGCCCGGGAACATTTTCAGGAAGCGGGCAATGCGCTCATCGCTCTGGAACCGGGTCTTCGTCTCCGTGTAGTCGCCGCCTACCGTGCTGTAAAATTCATTCAGCTTCATCGTCATTTTTCTCTCTGTAAATTGCTACGCAGTCTTTTTTTGCTTTCGCTTTATACATGGCAAGGTCCGCCTTGCGAATGGTCTGTGAAATGCGGCCCTTGACAAACGCGCCGCCGATGCTCGCACTGATGTGCAGCTGCGGATACTCCGGGATGTCGATGCTGTCCATTGCCACGCGAATGGCCTGCAGCTTCTTTTCCAGGATGTGGCGCGGCAGATCGTGAAACAGCAGGAAGAACTCGTCGCCGCCGTAGCGCACGAGCTTATCGTCACCGCGGATCTTCGACTTGATAGCCTGCGCCGCGCGGTAGAGCGCCGCGTCGCCGGCAAGGTGGCCGAAGCGATCGTTGATCGTCTTGAAGTTGTCCATATCGATCATGGCAAAGGCAAATTCGCCGTTCAGATTCTTCAGCCGCTCGTCGTAATAGCGGCGGTTATAGACCTTTGTGACCGAATCCATGTAGACCTGTCGGTTGCGCATCAGCAGTTGACTGAGCACGCTCTCCTGCGCGCCCTCGTCAAGAATATCGTCGCCGTGCAGATGATTGGCCAGCTCGAGCGAATACGGCAAGCCGTCCACCTCAATGTAGGAGGCGAGCACGTAAAAAACATCGTTTCCGCGCGTTTCGATCTTCGCAAGCGACTTCTTCGTGCGCACGACCTCCTGCGAAACGCAGCGCTCACAGCGAAATGGCTTGTTCCAAACCGCGTAGCAGTGCTCCTTCTTGCCGATCGCGCCGTCTCCCTCCCTGAGCTCCATACAGATGCTCGGGTCTACAAGGCGGGCAACGTCGAACATTTGCCGGTAACCGCGCAGAACGCCGTCGACCTGTGCGCGCGTGATGCGCAGCACGCCGTCGTCCTCCGCCATGACCGGCGTCATCTTCTGCGCGGGGCGCTCATGCGCAAGGCGCTCGCTCAGCTCCGTCAGGCGGCGGTAGTTGAAGTCGATGCTGCGCACCTGTCCCATCAGTGAGCTGCATCGTCCGGGCTCGGATACGGACCACACAAGCATCACCGCAAGCTGGCACCAGCGCTTTTTCCCCTCGAGGACGATCTCCGCTTCGATCTCAAAATACGTCTCATCCGCCGTCATGCCCTGTATGCGCTCGCGCACAGAAGCGATCAGATCGGGCGAAATAACAGTTTTAAGCTCCGCGCAGTCCAGCGGATCGACCATCAGGCGCGGCAGGCCCGTCAGCCTGACCGCTCCCACCGACAGCGCCAGCGCAGACGGCTGTGTCGTATACTCAAACCATATCTCCTCCGTCAGCTCGCTGAAGAACTTGCGCTTGCTGTGCTCCTCCTCCAACTGCGCGGCAACGCGCGTGTCGGAGTCTCCGGTGCCGTTATAGAGTTCCTCCACCACGCGGCGCGCGGCGCTTTGATGCGGGTCTGCGATGAAGTCGACCTTCAGTTCCTGCACCAGTCGGTGCTCGATCTCATGCAGGCATTCAAGCAGCAGCGGATTGAAGCTGCCGCAGTCGCCCGCATCGAGCATGGACATGGCCTTTTCGTTGGAATAGGCCTCCTTGTAGCACCGCTTGCTCGTCAGCGCGTCGTAGGCGTCCGCGAGCGAAACGACCTGCGCCGCAATGGGGATCTCGTCGCCCCTAAGCCCGTCGGGATAGCCGTCGCCGTTCCAGCGCTCGTGGTGCCAGTGGCAAATTTCGATGGCATACTTCACCAGGCGCTCATTCTGGTAGATGGGCAGCTCGGTGATGATCTTCGCGCCCAGCATCGTATGGCGCTTGACGATCTCATACTCCTCGGCCGTCAGGGGACCGGGCTTGCTCAGTATCTCCGACGGGATCTGGAGCTTGCCGATGTCGTGCAGCTCCGAGGCCATGCGGATCGCCTCAACGTCCGCCTGCTCCAGATGATAGCGGTCGGTCTTCTCGGCAAGCCGCTGCAAAAGCAGCCCCGTCGCAAGGCCGACGTGCGCCATATGCGTGCCGTCCTCCGCGCCGTGGGATTCCACCGCATGGCCCAGGATGGCCACGAGCAGCTCGTTGTTTTTCTCCTTCTGGTAGAAACGCTCGGTCACGATGCTCATCAACTGCTGTTTTTTCGTATGCAGCAGGGCGGTGTTGATGATGCGCCGCCGCACCACGCTTGGAACGAAGGGGCGGCTCACGTAGTCCGCCGCGCCGAGCTTGAAGGCCTTGTCGATATAGGCGCTGCCCGTCTCCGCCGAGATCATGATGACCGGCACCTCGTCGATAAAGCCCGTCTCGTTCATGTAGGCCAGCACCTCAAAGCCGTCCATCTGCGGCATCACGACGTCCAGCAGCAGCACCTCGATCTCTCCCCGGTGCGCCTGCAGAGCCGCGACAGCCTCTTTTCCGTCCGACACCTCAAGGATGCTGAAATCATGCTCAAGCATATCCACCAGAAGCGCGCGATCCAGTTCCGAATCATCTGCGATCAATATTTTTCTTTGATTCATCCGGTCCTCACCTCTTCGCCTGTCTTCCGTTGTTCTGTTGTCAAACCGCTTTCGTGGTGCTCATCTTCCGGTCGCCGGCGCATCTGTGCCGCCGGACTCTGTGCCGCCGGACTCTGTGCCGCTCCCGCCGCCCGGCGTGCCGCTGTTCGTCACATCGTTGATGCACCTGACGTCAAAGCACGACGACGCCAGCACCGTCCCCGCCGTGTCCGTCACATCAAAGCTGACGGCAAAGCGCCGGTCCGTTTTGGAAAACTCCACGCTGAGCTCCCGGATCTTCAGTCCGCGCGGGTAGGACTTTGCGCCAAGCAGCTGCTTTTTCTCGCTGCCTGACTGCATCACGATCTGTCCGGTGTCCTCATCCACCTGAAAAAAGCTCCCCTGCTCGTTGCTTTCCACGCTGCCGATATCCTTGATAAAGACCTTTCCGTTCGCACTCGTCACGCCGCTGCAATAGCGCAGCTTGTCCGCGATGGCGGTCGTGACCGTGGAGCAGAGCATCTGCGCCTGTGAATCGGCCATCGACGTGCGGTAGGTCTGCACCGCGAAGCGGACGCCCACCGCGAGCAGCGAGCTGATGAGCATCAGCACCACCAGCGCGCAGAGCATTTCCGTGAGCGTCATACCGCTTTGGCTGCGCAGCTTTTTCATGGTGCGCTCACCTCCGCCCCGGCGGTCCCGGCCGTGTAATAATGATAGTCGTTATAGGTATAGAGCTTCACGCTGCCGCTCGACTCTATCGGCAGCGTTCCGCTGCCGGTCAGTTTGACGGTCGCAGCGGCTTCGCTCGTCGTCTTCTCGTCTGCCGCTCCCGCCGTGCCGACGGTCGTATACCGAAACGAAATATCCGTATTGCGGGTCTTTGCGTTGATCTTCTCCGCCGAAACAGCGGCGGTGGCTAAGAAGGCAAAGGCCAGCGCCGCGATCAGCACGGACACGAGCGACTCGATCAGCGTTTCGCCGCGCTTATCCTTCAGCTTGTTCACTGTTTGCCTCCTTGATGCCCTTGGTGATCTTGGCCCCGCTCCAGTTGATGGTTGTGGTGTACTTCTCTATCGTCTTTTCGTCATTCGTGTTAATAACTTCTTCTGGCATCACGTTTCCGGTGATCTTGAGCGTCATCCGGCAGTCCTCTGCCGCGCTGCCCTCCGTCCCGGTGCTCTCCTGTCCGTCCGGTGGAAGGAGCGACAGCTTGACCGTAATATTGGCGGTATCCTTGTCCATGGTGAACTCCGCCTGTACGGTTTGGAGCCCATCTTCGCCTTTAATAGGAACGTCGACCTTGATCGTGTCCTGACAGCCCGTGACCGACGCATACCGTGCGCCCTCGTTCTCATTGTTTTCGATGCCTGCTGCCAGCCACGCTCTCATAATGCCGGTGAATTTTCCCGGGGCAAGCGTTGTCTTTTCTTCCTTTGGAACATATGTCCCTGCATCATCCTTCGTATAGGTCGTTACTTTTTCCCACACCCGCGTATAGCTCTCCTGCAAAATGCTGTCGCGGATGAGCTCGGCAGCGGAGCTGACGGTCAGGTAGTTCTGCTGGGCCTTGCGATCGTTGCGCAGGTGGTGGGCGGCGTTGGTCGCCGCCGTCAGGATGAGCGCGCTGATAACCGACGCCAACAGCAGCAGCAGGAGGGCCATCAGGATGGATTCACCGCGCTCGTTTTTCAGTTTTTTCATCCCAATGGCCTCCTTTCATCTGCATCTGTTTCATTCGTCGTCCGCCAAAGCGGTGCCCGCCTCATATTTCGGTCTGAAGACGGTGTCGACGTACAGCGGGCTCGTCAGGCTGGGCTCCCAGCTATTGGGATCGCTCAGATCACTGCTCTCCGGCAGGGCCGTCTTCAGCGCTTCCAGCAGCGCGTCCGAAATCGTCGCCCTTTCACCGTACTTGACCGTCTGCGTACCGATCGGTTCTTCGTTCAGTCCCGCAAACGTTGCCGTCACCTGCGTATCCGCCTCCGTCAGCGTGTAGGGGATGCTCAGCTCATACTTTGCACCTGCTGCCTCCGCGCGGCGGTCGGTCAGCGTGACGATGAGGGTGATCTCTCCCTGCTGCCCGCCGCGGACGGTCAGGGGCAGGAGGGTGTCCTTGCCGTTCTCGCTCACTGTGCCGACGGTGACGGTGTACTTGCTCTGATCGGTCAGAACATCATAGCTTTTCTCCTGCGTTCCGCCGGTGGCTGTCGTTTCCTTCGCCGTCACGGTAATGCCCGTCACGTCGAAGCTGCTCAGCTTTGCCTTCTGGCCGCGGCCGTAAAGGAAGAGCGTGCTCTCACACACGGGCGCAGCGGTGCCGTTATCGGGGTAGGTCTTCTTCGCGGGTCCGGCAGCGGACGTCGCGTTTTCCTCGTACCAGCCCTTCAGGTCCCTGGCGAGCTTGCCCTCGACGTACTGCGGCCCCTCCGTGCTTGCCGTGTTTGCGATACCGAGAACGCCCTGCTGGGAGACCGTCACGCCCAGCACGTTTGTGCCGGTGTAGGTCTTGCCGCCCAGCGTGACCGTCGCCGTGACATGAATGCTGGTCTCGCCCTCGCTCACGCCCTTGATCTTGGTCGTGGAGTCGGCGCCGACGCTGCTCGCCGTGGCGATCTTCTCGTCATCGCTGACGAGCGCCCATACGATATTGCTCGTGACCGGTTCGTTCCTGCTGTTCAGCGCCTTCAGCGTGACCTCGGTCTCATCGCCCACATATTCGTCGACGATGGCGGGGGTAAGCGTCACGTTCAGCTCTGCCGTGACGGTGAGCGTCAGGCGCGCGGTGTAGGTCTTGTCGTTCTTCGTAAAGGTCGCCGTGACCTCGACCGCGCCGGGGGCCTTGCCCTCGAGCACAACGTTGAACGCGGGCGTTGTCCCGCTCACGACGCTCTTCACGCTGGCCGACGCAACGTCGCTTTCCGTCGCGCCGTTGCCGTAGGTAAAGGTCACGTTTTTTATGTCGCCATCGTCAAGCGTCAGGCCCGTGTTATTCAGCACGAGCTGCGTTTCGATCTGCGACTTGCCCGCCTCCTGAACGTAGTCCGCGATGAGGTCGAGCGTGGTGATGCCGTCCTTCCAGAACATACCGACCTTGGGCCAGCGGCCATAGTGCAGGTGGACGGTAGCGCCGAAGATATCCGTCTGCGTCAGCACCGTCGGGAAGGGGTAATCCTGGCCCCGCAGCTCACTATCGCTGCCGGGGAAGCTGTACTTGCCGTGGATCGAGGCGTTGTTTTCCTCGACGGAGACCCAGTCGAAGGGGCCCTGCGCCTTCTGATTCAGCGCGTCCTTGAAGGTGCTGTAATACTGTGGCCGATTGTTACTAGTGTTCTCCGTCGTGATCAATTCTGCTCTGCCGGTCTGATTGGACATCTGCTCGTAGTTCAGGCCGGTGAGACCGTCGCGCGTAATTGCCCTCACTTCGCCGCCAATATGGGTGCCCATGTGCGTCATGTCGCCGTAAAGCATCGCATTGATTCGCGCTTGTCCTCTGTACTGGTCATTAAAGTAGTTATAAAGAGAACTACTCCCTTCACGGTAATTATCATCAAAATAACATTTTGACGCCTCGCTAAACTTTATATTGTCCTTAACGCTTTTCAGATAATAGCAATTGCGGATCGTGGCCGTTGTCCAACTATACCGGTCCGCTGCGCTGCCGATCAGGGTAATGCCGGTGATCGTTCCCTTCATATCGGGCAGGTCCATATAGGTATAGCAGTTGTGGTACCGCGGTGCTCCATCAAATGTACTGCTTTCATTGGTAAAGTTCTGGAAGTTTGCCGCAAAACCGCTGCCGCCGACGCCGGCGACGTAGACATATGTGGTAGGCCGCTTATCATAGCTCCAATCTCTAGATCTGACTACTTCAGTGTAGCTTGTGCCATCCTTCAAATCCGAGAGATTCCCTGAAACAACGCGTTCTTTCAGCGTCTCGTCGCTGACCGTGATTGAGCCGCCGGTATAGCAGTTTGTCGCAGAAAGCTGCAAACCGCCGACAAGTCCACCGACACGAATGAAGTTGCCGTATTTCGCAGAGTTAAGGTCTCCCTCCTTGAAGGGAACTTCCTCCCAATTATTATGCGTAACTGTTCCCCAGCGGTGGGTGCAATTGATCTCAATATCCACCACAGCGGAGCAATTTTTCAGATTTGTGCTGGAAACGCCAAACAGTCCGCCCACCACAGCCTCGCCCAGGCGCAGCTTGTTCTGGCTGTTGTCCTGAATGACATAGCCCGCAATGGCGCAGTTATTGATCGTGCCCTTTGCTGCCGATGTATTCTTTGGCGCATAGTCATAAGCAATACCGACCAATCCGCCTAACGCATAGAAGGTCTGATAGCTGTCCGGTCTATTCGTATAATAAGGGTATTTCGTTCTTTCTGTTTTCCGCTGAATGATCGAATCATTATCGCTGTAGAGCACAATGTTGCTGATATCTGCACCTACCGTAGTCCCAAACAGGCCCACATTGTAGCAGTGCGATTCCACCCGAACATTCTTGATATAATAGCTCTGACCGTCATACTTCCCGCCAAACCAGTTGTAAAGGAGCATACTATAACTGTCCTCTTCAGTAACTGTAGTACTCCCTACCACTGCTCCGGCGATCGGATAGAAGCGGGCATTACTATCCCGCTTTGTCGGATTCTTCAGATCCGTACCGTTGACGTCGTGCGTCTGCTTCCACGTCTGGACCGTGCGCGGACCGCCGATGGTATCACCTCTGAGTGAATCTGTCTTCGTCTGGCTATTCTGTCCTAACTTTGTCGCGTACTGCAAATACGGGAAGGTCTTGCAATTCTCTTTCGTCACGTCCGCCGTGGTGCTGCCCTTGCCGTTACTATAGCTCCAGTTGATGAACTGCAGCTGCTCCACGGAGCGCACCTGATAGGCGAGTTCTTCCGTGCCGGGGGTCTTATTCGCGCCCGTGCCCTTCTCATCGACATAGCTGTAGCTGTTGGCGAAGAAGGGGTTGAGCAGGAACCGGAACGCCAGCTTCGCGCCGCTTTGGTCCTCCTGCGTCAGCGTCCACTGGCCGTTGGCCGTCTTACTCGAGCGCAGGTGCATCCGATCTGCGCCCTCGCCGGTCTGATAGGTGACGAAGTTGTAGCCCGGCACCTGCTTTTCGAGCTCCGCTGCCGCGCTGCCCGCCGTCTTGCCGGTCGAGGCAGTCCCCAACTCGAAGGTGCCGGAATCATACACGCCGCTGAGCGGAAACAGGGCTGCTTTCAGCTCCGGCCTATTTCCCGTATCCTTCCAGTAGTAGCCGTAGCCGTAGTCGGTGATCTTGCCGCCGTCGTCGTGCGCCTCGCACAGGCTGCTGTCCGCCTTCTGCTGCACGCCGTCCTCAAAGCCGATGAAGGAGAAATGGTAGCCGTTGTTCGAGCCGCCCTCTTCCTTCTCCCAGTAGATCACGCCGAGGGTGCCGAGGTCCGCGTCCGTGACCCAGTCGCCGTAGTGCGTGCGCGCGCCGTCGCGCCCGGTCACGCTGCCGGGATAGGGATAGACCGCCTCCTCGGTCCCGTCGATCGCGGTGTTCGGGTGGTTGACGGAGTGCGCCGCATCAGCGATCGCGCCGAAGCCGTCAAGACTCAACTTCGCAAGCTCCTTGCTCGACAGGCCCGCCGCGCCGGAAACCGTGACGTCGGCGTCGTAGTCGTAGAGGTAGACCTTCCCCGCGAAGGTATAGGTGCCGCCGGTGAGGAAATAGCAGTTATTCAGGCTGCCGCTCGCGGGGGCAAAGCCATAGGTAGCCGCGCCCGCGGAGGTCATCGCCGTCGCGCAGTAGCTGTCGCGGATGGTGCCGACATTGCCGCCCGCAAAGCCCGCGATGGTCACGTTGCCGCTGACCTCCATGACGTTGATGGCCGCCAGCGCGTAGCTCCGGCGGATCTGGCCGCCGTTGCCGCCGACAAGTCCGCCGATGCTCAGCGACTGCACGAGGTTGCCCGTGCCCTTGATGAGCGGCGTGACCGCGCTGCTGGCGCGGATCGCGCCCGCGTTGAAGCCCACGAGCCCGCCGATGTAGGACGTCGAGCCACTGTAGGCATAGCCCGTGAGGTTATAGCCGGAAACGGCGCAGTTGGAGATGACGCCGCCCGTCTGATTCCAGCCCGCGAGCACGCCGACATACACCGTGTTGAGCTGGACCGTAGAGGTCACCTTCGCGGTGGGGGCTTCGCTGTTGACCGAGCCATCCTCGTTGTTCATCGGCTTGTCCGTCGTGATGATGATATTGCTCAGCGTGCCGGTGTTGTAGCCGAATAGACCGACGCAGGTCTTCCCCGCGAAGGAAACGCCGGTGATCTGATAGCTGCTGCCGTTGTAGCTGTAGCGGAAGGGCTGCGCCGCACTTGCGCCGATCGGCGTCTGCTCGCTGACGGACTTGCCGTCCTTGCCGAAGTTTTTCCAGTCATAGCGACTGTAATCAATGTTCGTGCCCTGCACGAAGGCCGTGTTCCCGGCAAACAGGCTATCATCTTTGACGTATTCGTCGTAATATGCGCTCAGTGCGTTCAGCTGGCGCGCGGTGCGCACCTCGACCCGCTCGGGCGTGTCGGGTACGTCGCTATCCGTGCCGGGAGCGGCCGTGTTCGCAAAGTGCGGATTATAGTAGAAGGTCTTGTCGCCCTCCGCCACGGTCAGCTTGGTGTAGAAGCTGTTGCCAACTCCCATCTCCTGCACCAGATCGGCAGGCAGAGGAAGCAAGTAATAGGTCTTATTTTCGCCCTTGCTCACGGCGGTCACTTCGATTTGACTCTTAGCCTCCAGCGTACAGGTCTTGCCGCCGACCGTCACCTTTACATCCGCTGTCGGCGTGGTTTCGTAGAGCAGGCCGTAGCCGTCACCCACGGCGACGGTGCCGTCGGTTTTGAGCGTGGAGATATTGCCGCCGCTGAAGCCGTAGCTCTTTTCGGTGTACTTTTCATAATAGGCCAGCGACTCGTTCTCAAACTGTGCCTGCCAGTCGCCGTAGTGCGGCAGATCTGTCAGCGCGGGATAGGAATAGCGCGTCAGGCCGAGGCCCTCCATCAGGTTATAGGGCGTGGTGCTCGTCGCGGTCGTGAAAGCCGTCGCAGTTCCGTCGGAAAGCTTTTTGCTCGCATCCGGGATCTTGCTGCCGCTCCAATCCGCATAGCTGACCTGCTTCAGCCCATTGGGGTCTCCCGACGCGGCGCCACCGCCCGCATTATCTACTGAGCTGAGATAAAAAACTCTTGTGAGATTCTGGTTCTTTTCAAGCGACGTATTATTGCCAACAATGTAGTTCAGGTTCTCGCCGTCCAGCGACGCGCAGGCGGTATAAACATTGGTCGCCTTGTCGCCTTCGCCGCTGAATTCGCCCGCGACAAGCCCGGCCGTCGTTCCGCCCTTCAGGAAGCCCGCCGCGTAGCAATCCCGCAGCACAATGTTGCTTGTATCGATACAGTCACCGATCAGGCCTCCTGCCTTACCCGCGGTAGCAGCAAGACTGCCGTCTTCGCCCTTTGTCACAGTGTAGACATAGCAATCCGCATAGGAATGCTCGATCGTTACGCTGCCGCTCTTGCCGATAAGTCCGCCGGCGGCCTCTTTGCCGTTCAGCACCGTCGCGGCAAAGCTGTTTTTGATCGTAAGCGTGCCGCTTCCGGCATTGCCGACCAGACCGCCGGTCACCGCGCCGTCGAGCCACAGATCCTTTTCCGTCTTGTCGGCGGCATGGTTTCTGGCCGAGCTCAGGTAGACCCAGCAGCCTTCGATCATCGTCTTACCGCTCAGTTTGCCGACCAGTCCGCCCACGCTGCCGCTTCCGGTGATCGTCGCACCCGCAAGGCGGATATTTTTCAAATCTCCCTTGAATGCCGCAAGCAATCCCGCGTCGCCACTCTCGACCGCCGCGGTCAGATCATAGATCACGGGATGGTACGCCGCAGCGTTGCCCATGCTCTGATAGGTGCTGTCGTAGCTCATGAGGTTTTCATTCTCGATGGGCTTGAAGGTCATGTCATCGTAGAGGACCTTCCAGCCGTCCTCCGCCTCAGTCTTGAACTCGACGTCCTGCTCCTGCACGGCGGCAGTGATGAAGCCAGTCTTTCTGTCTTTTTTGTCGTTCAGCCCGGAGTCCTTGTCCAGGTTTTGCAGGTGGCGGCCGCACGTGATGAACGCCGTGCGCCCATTGCTCCCGTCTCTCGCGCCCGCGAACAGACTGTTGGTCGTGATGCTTTCGATCACCGCGGGCTCGACCAGATCGTTATCGACGCTGACATTGACGGAAATGGTCAGATTTTCGCCGGGAACAAGGCTCTTGAAGCGCTCCTGCTCGGCAAAGCGCATCTGCTCGCCCTTGGCCAGGTTGTCCAGCACCAGCGTCGCCTCGATGGACCGTGCATTCTTAACGATCTCATTGTTCGCAAGCGTCACCTCAGCCGTGTGCCCGCTCTCATCCCGCAGCGTTACGGTAAACGTCGGATCAAGAAAGCCACTTTCGCCAAGCAGCCTGTTGCAGGTGATCTTCAGCAGAAGCTGATCGCCGTTGACGATCTCCGCCTTGGCGTCGAGCTCGCTCGTATCGTAGGAAAGGACCGAGTCGCCGCCGTAATAGCCGATCTTTGCCCCCTGCTGCAGGCGGTAATTCCGCGCGCGCAGCGGGTTCATCTTATCGGCATCGGCCGTGTAAAAATTCGATTCCTGCTCGCTGTAGAAAACGGCGTAAACGCTCGCGCTCGACGCGTCATACTCGATGACCCAATGCGCGTTCCGCAGCTCCGCGTCCACCTTGCCCTCGGGCAGGATGTTCGCGGCGGGAGACGTCGTGCTCTCCATGCCGCCGTCGCTCGTCACGTAAGAGAGCGTTTCGGGGTCATATTTTTCATTTTCTTTTTCGGCGTCCTCTGGGACATAGCCCAGCGCCAGGCCCCCCTGATAGGCGCTCGTGCGCCCCGCGGCCTGAAGCTGCGTCAGCTGATTCTGCGCGGCCATGAAGATGAGCTCCGCGCGGCTGTCGAGCTCGGTCTGGCGCACCTCGCGCCGCATTTTGCTGATGGGGATCATCGCAAGCGCGAACAGCACGATCACGATCGTCACCGTGACCAGCATTTCCGTCAGCGTAAAGCCGTGGTCGTTGTGCCGTCTTGCCTGTTTCATGTCGATACTCCCCTTTTGCCAGTGTCAGTGTATGCTTGCTTCGCCTTACGGCGCAACTTCAAAGTAGGTGATGGTCAGCGAGGTCTGCACCGCGCTGCGGCTCGCGCCCTGTCCCGCGCGGATGTTCACATCCGAGATCTGATTCAGGTTGTCGCTGCTGCCGATCGCGTTGATGATCGCGCGCGCCTGCTCATAGGTCCCCGTCTGGAACGTGAGGGACACCGGGCGCAGGACGATATACCCCTCGCGGCTTGTCGCGGCGGAAAAGTCCACCGTGTATTCGTTCGTATTTGCCAGAATCTGATACAGCTCGCGCATCAGGATGCCGCTGTTGTCGTAGCTCGGGATGGCGCGCACCTCGCCCGCTTCCTTCTGCGCCTCGACCGCCTTCTGCATTTTGCGCATCTGCGCAAGCTGGACGACGCTGCTGTCGATCTCCGCCTGCTCCTGCTCGGCCATGTCGTTGTAGGACGCGACCTGCTCGTTGATGGGCTCGAAAACGAGCTTCCAATACCCGAGGGCGATGACCAGCACGGCCAGCACGAGCAGCAGCGTCTTTTCTCTTGTCGTCAGTTCGCGATTCATTCTGCCGCCTCCTCTGCTGCCGCCGCGTCATCCTGCTCGGTGTTGAGCACGATATTCACCGTGAAGCTCAGGACCGACGCGGGCTTGTCGCGCTCGGTCTCCGCCACGTCGAGCTCGACGCTCTTGACGATATCGTGCTGCTCGATGCTCGAGAACATCACGGAGATCTCTTCAAGGCTCATGCCCGACATTCCGACGACCACGCGGTCGTCGCGCATGGAAACGGAGCTCACCGTGCCGCGCGTCATCATCTCGCTCTCGATGAGATCGAGCACGTCGCGCCGGTCGACGGCGACGAACTGATAGCCCTGCCCGTCCTCGGAGCCGGCCATCCAGTCCATGGAATACGTGCGGTACTCGGTAAGGACCTCGTCATAGCCCGTGAGCTCCTGCAAAACGGTCTCATACTGCTGATGCACCTCGCCATAGGCCTTTTCCGCCTTCGCAAGGCGGGCATACTGGTCGTAAACGCCGAATTTACCGATCAAAGCGACCACCACGACCACCGCCGCGATGCCGCCGGCGAGCGAAAGCACTGTGCGGGTGCGCTTTTCGCGCATATTGAGGTTGATGCCGACCTTCTGCGGGCACTTGACCGCCTTGCGGACGGGCTTGTCCCCCTCCTGCCGCGGCGCGTTGTCCGCCGCCGTGATCTTCTTCTCTTCGGTCAGGGTCATTTTGCCTCACCTCGCATTCCCTCGCCCACGGCGCCGATCGCGCCGAGATACATCCACGGCTCGTCCGCCGGGCGCATTTCCTGCGCCAGCAGCTCCGCCGCGGGGCAGACGCGCAGCTTCGTGTTTTCCTCCATCGCGTGCACGAGTGCGCCGATGTTGTCGCCGCCGCAGAAGTAGACGTCCGTCAGCTCGCGGTCGCGGTTGTTGTAGTTGTAAAAGTTCACGGCCTTGACGACCTCGACGGCAAGGCGCGCGTAGATATCGCGCGCGTAGTCCGCCTCCAGCACGCCGTTGTAGTTCTTCTGCCGGTAGCCGCGCGCCACGTGGATATCCACGCTCTGGTCCTCGGCGATCAGCGCGTCGAGCGCGGCGGAGCCGATATCGATCTCGCGGTGGCTGTCGAACTCGCGGCCGTGGTAGATATACAGGTGCGAGCTGCTGTGGCCCAGGGCGACGATGCAGCTCTCGCGCAGCGTGTCGTCCCGCTCCTCGGCAAAGGCGAGAACCGCGGCATACGCGCACTCGGCGGGCGTGAGGACCTTGAGCTTGAAGCCCGCGCGGTGCAGCATCGCGCGGTATTCCTCCACGCGGCTTTTCAGAATGGCGCAGGCGAGCAGCTCCATCTCCTTGGGATAGCCCTCCTCGTCCTTCAGGACGCGGCGCACGGAATAGTCGAAGAAATACTTGCTCTTTTCCTCGGTCAGAAAGTCGTGGAACTCATAGGGCAGGTTATAGGCAAGCTGCTGCTCGGTCATGGCGGGGACCGTCACCGCGCGGGTGAAGACCTCGGACGAGGGCAGCAGCAGCGCGCAGGCCGTGAGCGGGATGCCGTTCGCCTTCGCGCTGTCGCGCAGAAAATCCGCCATGGCGTCCATCGACAGGATGCGCCCGCCGGAGACCAGTCCCTCGGGCGTTTCGACCGTGACCGCCTTTTTCAGCTCCCGGCCGGCGAAGCAGACCAGCCTGACGCTGTCCTCCGCAATTTCGATGCCAACGATCTTTTTCACGTGTTGTCCTCGCTTTCTTTCATAAAAGACTCAGGTACCAGTTGATGACGCGCTCGCCCACGAGCGCCGTGACCCACGCGCCGAGCGCGATGGACGGCCCCCACGGGATGGGCCGGCCGCTCTCGCCGCTTTTGCGCGCGGCAAGGAGCGCCCACACGATGCCGATGAGACAGGCCAGGATCAGGCAGAAGAGATTCCCCTTCCAGCCAAAGAACAGGCCCGTGACGAACAGGAGCTTCAGGTCTCCGCCGCCCATGGCCTCGCGCCCGAGGCGCTTTTCCATCGCGTGGACCAGAAGCAGCAGCACGCCCACCACGGCGAAGCCGCCGAGCCCGCCGTCCAGCGCGCGATGCAGCGGAAAGGGCGCAAAAAACAGGCTCCCGATAAAAAGCACAATACCGGCCGCTATGAAACGGTCGGGAATGATGTACCCCTCCAAGTCCGCGAACGAGCAGGCGAGCAGAAGGCTCGCAAGCAGCCACGCTTCGAGGGTTTGGAGCGAAATATCATATTGCAGCAGCAGCGAAACAAACACCGCCGCCGAGATGAGCTCCGCCCACACATGGCGGGACGAAAGCTTTGCGCCGCAGTAGCGGCAGCGCCCCTTGGAGAAAAGATAGCTCAGCACGGGGACGAGATCCCGCGCCGCGAGCACATGGCCGCATTCGTCGCAGTGCGAGCGGCCGCGCAGCACGCTCTCGCCGTACACGATGCGCCAGGCCATGCAGTTCAAAAAGCTGCCCATGCACGCGCCGAACAGCGCCGCGACAAAGCAGCAGTACGCCGCAAGCGGCGGTGAGGTATGCAGCATGGCTTCTTCTCCTTCCGGAAATATCGGGGGATGACCGGCCAACCCACGGCCACCCCCTTTTCCGTTTGCGATAAAGGGGGTCGACCCGGCGGGAGCAGCGCCCCCGCCGGGAGTCGGTTAAAATTCTGTATGAGATGGGGCGAAATTAGTTGCCCTTGGCGGCGGCAGCAGCAGTAATGGTGGTAACGGTGGGCACACCATCGACATCCGTTACCGTGTAGGAGACATTATAGTTCTTCTCCCACTTAACGGTTCCATTGACTTCAAACTTGCCGCCGATCGTCGTGTTGGCAGTGGCATTCTTAGATTCGCCCTGCGTGGTATATCTGTTAGTCGCATCAGCAGCAGCATTGGAAACGCTGCCATCCTTTAGCAGATAGTACGTATTGTTGGTATCAGTCTTGTCGACACCGTTCGTCATGGCCTCGACCAGCGCGGCGGCATAGCCGGAACGGATGTTGGCAACGTCGGTGGCGGCGCGGGCCTTGGCGAGCGCGCTGTTGAAGGTCGGGATCGCGATAATAATGAGAATGGCGATGATCGCGACAACGATCAGCATTTCCATCAGGGTGAAGCCCTTGCGGTTCTTCATCATCTTTTTCATAGCTTGATTTCTCCTTTTTTGTTTGTCTTTCTTTATATCGCTCCGCGCCGGTTGGCGCGCGGAGGGGATACCGTGATCAAATCAGGCGATGCCGCCGTACATACTGAACATCGGCAGGTACACCGCCAGCAGCAGGAACACCACGACCACCGCCAGCAGGATGGTGATGATGGGCTCCATCAGCGACAGGAGGCGGGAGGTGAGGACCTCGACCTCGTTATCGAAGTAGGTGCCAATGACGTCGAGCGTCTGCTCCAGCGAGCCGGAGCGCTCGCCCACGCCGACCATTTCCGTCAGCATCTTGGGGAAGTACTCGATCTCCTCCATGCTCTCGCTGATGGTGCGGCCGCGCTCCACGCTCTGCTTCACCTCGCGCACGCCGACGGAGAAGACATAGTTGCCGATGACCTGGCTGACAACGTCCAGCGCCTTCGGCACGGGCAGGCCCGCGGCCAGCATGGTAGCCATCGTGTTGGCAAACTGGCCCGCTGCGCTCATGGAGTGCAGGCGGCGCAGCGGCGCGTGCTTGAGCGAAAAGGACGAGATGGCGACGCGCCCCTTCTCGGTGCGCTTGGCCAGCGTGTAAAGAATGCCGAGCAGCGCGAGAACGAGCAGGATGAGCCACCACCACCCGACGAAGAAGTTGCTCACGGCGATGAGCCCCTTCGTCACAGCCGGCATCTCCGTGCCCATCTCGGCGAACACATCGCCGAAGGCCGGGATCGCCTTGACCATGATGATGATGACGACGATGACGGCGACCGCAATGACCATCGCGGGGTAGGTCAGCGTGCTGATGACCTTGGCCTTGGTCTTGGCGGTCTTGTCGTAATACTTGTGCAGGCGCTTGAAGCATTCCTCCAGCGCGCCGGACTGCTCGCCCGCGCGCACGGTCTCGATAAAGGTCTTGGGCAGGCCGGGCATATTGTTTTCAAAGCTCTGCGCCATGGAATAGCCCGCGCCGATATCCTCGGCGACCTTTTCGAGCATTCTGCGCGTGCGCTTGTTGCGGCTCTGCGAGGCGACCATCTCCACGCAGCGCATCACGGGCAGGCCCGTACCGAGGATGATGGAGAACTGCGAGCAGATGAGCGCCAGCTCCTTTTCCTTGATCCGCACGTGCGTGCCGGCGGAAAAGGCGCTCTTTTTCTCCTTGACCTCTTCGAGCTTGGTGACGAACGCGCAGGTGTCGCGCAGCTTGGCGACCGCCTCGAACTCGTCGTAGGCACGGATGACGCCGGAGACCTTCGCCCCGTCGACCGTCTGACCCTTGTAGCGGTATGTCGTCACGCTCTGTCACCTGCCCTTCGTTTTTTTACTAAAATCAACACGGTTATGCTTGAATTTTATTTCGTAATAGTTTATGATAGGCCCATCGCGGTCAATCGTCCACGGTGGTGCTGATGGTGCGCGCGGCCTCCTCCGCCGTGGTGATGCCGCGCAGCACAAGGTCGCGGCAGCTCTCGCGCATGGTAACGTAGCCGTCGGCGCGCGCCTGTGCGGTCAGATCGTCGATGGTGGCGTCCTGACTGATGAGGCGGCGCAGCTTGCCGTTGATCATTAAAATCTCAAAGGCCGCGCGGCGGCCGGCGTAGCCGGAGTGGTGGCACTCGGGGCAGCCCTCGCCCTTGTAGAAGGTCGTCTTCGTGTCGGCGGGCATCCCGAGCAGCTCGAGCTCTTCCTCGCTCGGCTGATAGCCGCGCTTGCAGTGCGGGCAGATCTTGCGCACCAGGCGCTGGGAGATCACGCCGCGCAGCGCGCTTGCGATGAGCCACGGCTCCACGCCGATATCACGCAGACGGAACACCGCCGAAACGGAATCGTTCGTGTGCAGGGTGGAGAGCACCAGGTGGCCCGTGATGGCCGAGCGCATGGCGATGCTCGCCGTCTCGCCGTCGCGGATCTCGCCGACGGAGATGATGTCGGGGTCCTGGCGCAGGATGGCGCGCAGGCCGTTTGCAAAGGTCATGCCGGTCTTTTCGTTGATCTGGCACTGATTCACGCCGGGGATATGATATTCGACAGGGTCCTCGAGCGAGACGATGTTGATCTCCTCGCGCGCAAGGTCCTGCAGCATCGCGCACATGGTCGTCGACTTACCGCTGCCGGTGGGACCGACGAGCAGGATCACGCCGCTGGTATTTTTGAGCAGTGCCTTGTAGCATTCCAGGTCGCGCCCCTCGAGGCCGATGGCCTCCTTGCTCATGCCCTGGGCGGACTTGTCGAGCAGTCGCAGCACGATCTTCTCGCCGTACACCGTCGGCATCGACGAAATACGCAGGTCGAGCGCGTGGCCCTTGACCTGCACGAGCGCCTGACCGTCCTGCGGGATCTTATGCTCGGCGATGTTCATGCCGCCCATGATCTTCAGGCGGGAGATAACGGTGTTCTGCAGCTCTGCGGGCACGGTGAGCACGCGGCGCAGCAGGCCGTCGATACGCATACGCACGACCATCTCGCCGTCCTGCGGCTCCAGATGGATATCGCTCGCGCGCTCGGTAAAGGCGCGCTCGATGAGGCTGTTGACAAAGCGGATGGTCGGCGCGCTGTCGCCGGAGCTTGCCGTTTCCTGCGCCATCTGCGCGGGGATGATATCCTGCGAGGACGAGCCTGCCTCGCGCTTCATCTCCTCGATGACGCGGGCCGTGCCCTCGCTGCCGTACAGACGGCTGATGGCCTGCTCGGTCGCGCGGCGCGTGGCGATCATCGGGATGACGCGGCGGCGGGAGGCGGTCTTGACCTCCTCCTGCGCGACGAAGTCCAGCGGGTCGCTCATGGCAAGGTACAGCGTGTCCTTCACGAGCTTGACGGGCACGACACAGAACCTCTTGGCGATGTTCTTCGGCACATACTTTGCAAGCTCGACCGGGATGGACACCGCCGTCAGGTCGACAAACTCGACACCAAGCTGAATTTGCAGGGCCTCGATCAGGTGCTGCTCGGTGATAAACTTATTTTCGATCAGCACGTCGCCAAGGCGCTGCTTCGATTTCTTCTGCAGCTCGAGCGCCTTGTTCAACTGCTCATTCGTGATGACGCCGGAGGCGACCAGCAGGTCGCCCAAACGCATATATGCCATAGTGATCCACCCCGCTGCACGGGCAAGGCCCGGCCATTGTCAAACGCGCGGCTCATTTTGGGCCGTCGTCGTTAAGAATACGTTAAATACTTTCAAATTTTGTGCTTATACTATACTCACCTTTGCAAAAAATGTCATCATTCATTCTCTTTCTCTTATTTGAAACATTTTTCGCACTTGCTTCACTTTTTTGGTCATAACGCTCAATGGCGCTCTCCCGCCGGGGCACGGCGCGCCATCTCTCCGTTTTCCCCGGTTTTATTCCAAAATTTCCCGGGTTTTTACACATTTTTTTCTTGTATCTGCATTTCATGTGTGTTAGCATAACCTTAATATCGTAACAATGGTATAGTCGTGCCGGCGTCATGCCGCGCGGCCCCCTTCAGGCACCGGCGGTCTCGGTGCCGCTTTTCTTGTTTGCCTGCTTGCAGGCATACGGCGTTTTTCGCCGCGATCTTCATGAAAGTCTGCGCGTTCCTCCCCCGAACGCGCAGCCGAGGACATCACTATGGATGAAGCCAGAATTCTCATCGCCGATGACTCCAAAATGAATCAGCAGCTGCTCTCCGAAATTCTCGGAACGCGCTACGACTACCTGTACGCCGACGACGGCGTGCAGGCGCTTGACCTGCTGCATGAGCATTTCGATATCGACCTTTTGCTGCTCGATATCAATATGCCGCACCTTGACGGCTTCGGCGTGCTCGAGGTCATGCGTCAGCGCAACTGGACACAGGAGATCCCTGTTATCATCATCTCGTCCGAGGACGACGCGGACCTTATTCAGAAAGCCTATGACCTCGGCGTGACCGATTACATCGGCAGGCCCTTCAACCTTGCGGTCGTGCGCCGCCGCGTGAACAACGCGCTCACGCTCTACGCGCGTCAGAAGGACCTTGTCCACCTTGCCGAGGAGCAGGTCTACGAGCGCGAGAAGACGAACACCACCATGATCAATATTCTCGGTCACGTGGTCGAGTCGAAAAACTTTGAATCCGGCACGCACATCCTGCACGTGCGCACCATCACGGACCTGCTGCTGCACCAGCTCATCAAAATGACGGACCGATATCCGCTCTCGCAGGCGGATATTTCGATGATCAGCACTATTTCCGCCCTGCACGACATCGGCAAGATCAACACCCCCGCCGAGATCCTCAACAAGCCCGGCAAGCTCACGCGCGAGGAGTTCGAGATCATGAAGGCCCACACGATCGAGGGCGACAGGCTGCTCGACGATATGGCGCTCCCGCAGAACGACCCGCTCATGCGCACCGCGCACGAGATCTGCCGCTGGCATCATGAGCGCTGGGACGGCCGCGGCTATCCCGACGGGCTCAAGGGCGACGAGATCCCCATCTCGGCACAGGTCGTCGCGCTCGCGGATGTTTACGACGCGCTCACGAGCGATCGCTGCTACAAGAAGGCCTTCTCCCACGAGACTGCCCTGCAGATGATCCTCAATGGCGAGTGCGGCGCGTTCAACCCGCTGCTGCTCGACTGCCTCAAGGCTGTGGACGATCAGCTGCGCACCTGTATGCAGCACGAGCCCAGCAGCTTTGACTATCAGCTCGACTCACAGCGCCTTGCGAGCGAAATGCTCGAGCAGCGCTCGCTGCCGAACGACAACCTCGCGCTCAAGCTGCTGCCCATTGAGCAGGCGAAGACGGAATTTTTCTCCGAGCAGAGCGGAGGCATCCAGTTTGTCTATGACCACTGGATCGACAAGGCCATCCTCACCGACTGGGACGCCGACGAAGCCCACCGCCGTGTCACGCTTTATCTCTCCGAGGGGCAGGATTGCGATCTGCTCAGCCGTGAGGATATCGAGCGGATCAGGGAGCAGGTCTCCCTCGCCACGCCGACGAACACGGATGTCACGCTGTCCGTCACGCTGCGCAAAGACGGCAAGAGCCTTCCCTATACGCTCAGAGTCCGCACGATCTGGCCCTCGGACAACGGTGCACACACCTACCTTGTCGGTCAGTTTTTCCCCGCACAAACGTAAAGCACGCTCGCCCGCGCACGCGGGCGTTGTTTTTGCCCGTATGAGCGGGCACAGAAAGGACTTCCTCATGAAACGCAGAATGCTTCTCTCCCGGCTTCTCGCCGCTGCGTCGTCGCTCGCGCTGCTGACCGGCTGCGGCGCGCAGAAAGCGGACAACTCCCCCTCGCCGAGCGAGCCTGTGACCGTCACGGTCTGGACCTACTACAACGGCGAGCAGCTCGAGTCGTTCAACGCGCTCGTCAATGAGTTCAACTCGACCGTTGGAAAGGAAAACGGCATCACCGTCGAAAGCTCCAGCCAGGGCAGTGTCAACGATCTTGAAACCAATGTCCTCGCCTCGGCAGAGGGGAAGGTCGGCGCGGCTCCCATGCCCAACATCTTCTCCGCCTATGCCGACACAGCTTACGCGCTCGACCAGATGGAGCAGATCGCCGACCTCAGCGAGTACCTCACCGAGGAAGAGCGCAGCGACTTCATCGCCGACTATCTGAGCGAGGGCGACTTCTCCGGTAACGGCAGCATCAAGATCCTGCCCGTTGCAAAGTCGACCGAGCTGCTCTTCCTCAACGAGACCGACTGGGCTCCGTTCGCCGAGGCCACGGGCGCAAGCTATGACGACCTTGCCACCATCGAAGGTCTCATCTCCGTCGCCCAGCGCTACTACGAGTGGACCGATGCGCAGACGCCCGACATTCCCGACGACGGCCGCGCCTTTTTCGGCCGCGACGCGATGGCCAACTATATGCTCATCGGCGCCCGTCAGCTCGGCTGCACCATCTTCGATGCCAAGGAAGGCATCATGACGCTGGACTTTGATAAGGACGTTGCCCGCAAGCTGTGGGACAATTACTATGTTCCCTTCATCAAGGGCTATTTCAGCGCCGGCGGCCGTTTCCGCAGCGATGACATGAAGAGCGGCAGCATCATCGCCTATGTCGGCTCCTCCTCAAGCGCGACGTTCTTCCCCTCTCAGGTCATCACGGACGATATGAGCAGTCATGACATCACCCTCACCATTCTTCCCTGCCCGAAGTTTGAAGACGGCGAGGACTACGCCGTGCAGCAGGGCGCGGGCATGGTCATCACCAAGGCCACCGACGCGGAGATCCGCGCAAGCCTCATCTTCCTCAAATGGTTTACCTCTCCCGAGCATAACATTGCCTTTTCCGTCTCCTCCGGCTATCTTCCCGTCACGCGCGAGGGCAACTCCATCGACGCCATCCGCGCAAGCGGCCTTGCGCTCAGCGATGACATGGATCAGGTCCTGACCGTCGCCACCGCCACGGTGAACGACAACCACCTCTACACTCCGCGCGCCTTCTCCGGCGGCACGGACGCACGCGCCGTGCTCGAATACGCCATGAGCGACAAGGCCACCGCCGACCGCACGACCATTGACGAGCGCATGGCGGATGGGCAGAGCTTTGCCGAGGCCTCGGCAGAGTTCCTCACGGACGAGTGCTTTGAAGCCTGGTATCAGGACACGCTGACCGCGCTGCAAGCCTACGAGGGCTGAGCCGCCGCATCGCATTTTACCGGAAGGAGGGACATTTGTGACAAAGCAGGCACCGGCCGACAAAAAGACACCGAATCGCTCTATTTTCGTTACCATCCTGCGCTCGATGCTCGCCGTTCTTCTGGTCGAGCTCGTGCTGCTCATCGGTATTCTCTATTTCAGCCGCGTCAACGTCCAACTGGAGCAGAACGCGGCGGACCTGCTGCAAAAGCAGGTGGAAAACCGCCAGAGCTATTTGCAGAGCCTGATGCTCTCGGCGCAGGACCTTTCCACCCTTGCAGGCAGCATCAACACCACCGCGCAGTCGCTCATCGACTCCGGCGATATCTCCGTCGACACACTCGATCGCAGCAATGAAGACGCGCTTCCCCTTCTGAGTGCCATCGGCGAAAAAATGATCGCCTCTATGCGCCGCCGCTCTGTCACAGGCATCTTTGTCGTGCTCAACACGCACGACCTTGATACCCGCACGGAGGGCGACCCGCTTCCCTGCCTGTATCTGCGCGACCTGGAGCCGTCGTCCTCCCCCTCGGTCCGCAATTCCGACCTTCTCATCGAACGCGCGCCCTCGCAGATCGTGCAGTCGCTGCACATCTCGACCGATACGTGCTGGATGCCCTCGCTGCTCTATTCCGAAACGCGTGCGGACGGCCTGCTCTACCCGGTCTTTCAAGCCGCTTACCACAGCGGCGGCGAGCTTGAGACCGACGATCTCGGCCACTGGACCGTCAAGCCCTACACGCTCTCCGGCGACACGCACTCCGCCATCGCCTACACGGTCCCGCTCATGCTGGACGACGGCACGGTCTACGGTGTGCTCGGCGTCGAGATGCTCGAAAGTCATCTGCGCTCGCTCCTGCCGAGCAGCGAGCTGCAAAACGACGGCAGCGGCTCCTACCTCTTCGCTCTTGCCGACCGCACGCTGGGCGGCAGCGATTTTCCCGTGAGCGTCATCACCGACTCCGCCGGCGAAAATGCCGCGCTTGAGGAGGCCGGCGATACGCTCTTGCTCACCCCCTCCATCCACGGCGGTTACCGCGCGATGATCGACGGCGAATATTGCCATGCCTCCGTGCTCCCGCTCTCGCTTTACAGCCGCAATGCTCCCTTTTATAATGAAGTTCCGCTGCTCATCGGCATCGTGCCGGAGTCGCAGCTCTATGCCTTTTCCGGCCACGTGACACGTCTTCTCATCATTGCCGTGCTGCTCGTGCTGGCAGCCGGTCTTTTCAGCAGCCTGCTCGTTGCGCAGCGGCTCGCCAAGCCGGTCGCCCGCCTTTCCAGCGAGGTCTCGCGCGCCCAGCATGACCACAGCAGCATCCCCACGCTCTCTCCCACCGGTATCAACGAGCTCGACCGCTTCTCCTCGGCCTTCACGCGCCTCAGCCGCGACGTGCTCGCCGCTTCGACCAAATTCCTGCGCATCATGGATATGGCGAGCGTGGAGCTCGGCGGCTACGAGCTGCGCTTTGACCCGGAAAGCGTTCATGCGACCGACAACTTCTTTCCGCTGCTCGGGCTTCAGGGGGTGGATATTTCCGCGCTGAGTCCGGAGGACTTCCGCGGCCTTCTGCACCGCTTTGAGGCGACCTGTCCGCCCACGGCCTCGCCCGACGGCTCCAAGCTCTACTGCGTCGCACAGCCGGACGGCTCACAGCGCTACATCCGCATCGAAACGACATACGAGGACGACGCGCAGGTCGGCCTTGCCGAGGATGTGACATCCTCCACCCTGGAGCGGCTGCGCATCGAGCATGAACGCGATTATGATACGCTCACAGGGCTCTACAACCGCAGGGCCTTCCAGCGCATTTGCAGCGACCTCTTCAGTGAGCCGGAGAAGCTCGGCCACGCGGCGCTGCTGATGTTCGACCTCGACGGGCTCAAGCACACGAACGACACCTTCGGCCACGACTGGGGTGACGAATACATCCGCCAGACGGGTCTCTGCTTTGCCAAGAATGCGCCCGCGCGCACGATCTGCTCGCGCATCTCGGGCGACGAGTTCAACATTTTCCTCTACGGCTACCACGATCAGGACGCCCTGCGCGCGGATATCCGCGCGCTGCACGAAGCCCTCAAGCAGACGACTGTCGAGCTGCCGAGCGGCCGCGCCCTGCACGTGAGCGTCTCCGGCGGTGTGGCGTGGTATCCCGAGAGCTGCACAAACCTTGTCACGCTGCGCAAATACACGGATTTTGCCATGTATCAGGTCAAGCACTCGCAAAAGGGCAGGCTTCTCGAATTCGACCCCGAGGTCTACCGGCAGGACCGCTTTGCAAGCCGCAGCCGCGCGGAGTTCCACCGGCTCGTCAACGAGGAGCTCATCACCTACTACTTCCAGCCGCTTGTCTCGGCCGCCACGGGCGAGGTCCTCGCCTACGAAGCGCTCATGCGCGTGGAGGGGCTTTCCACGCTGCGCTCGCCCGACGATGTGCTGCGCCTTGCCAAGGAGGAGAATTGCCTGCACGAGATCGAGCGCATCACCTTCTTCCACTCCTCCAAGTCCTTCCTCGCGCTCGAGGAGAGCGGCAGGATCCCCCAGGAGCGGCTGCTGTTCGTCAATTCCATCGCAAGCCAGCATCTGACGGACGAGGAGCAGCAGGAATACTTCCGCCGCTTCTCCCATCTGCTGCCGCATCTTGTCATCGAGATCACGGAGGAAGAGGGGCTTGATCTGAACGCTCTCAAGGCCAAGCGCAATATTGCCGGCAGCGCCGGCGCGTTCGCGCTCGACGACTATGGCAGCGGCTACAGCAACGAGCGCAGCCTGCTCGAACTCTCGCCGGATTACATCAAGATCGACCTCTCCATCATCCGCCACATCGACACCGACGCCAATAAGCGCCAGATCGTATCGAACACCGTCGCCTACGCGCATCCGCGCGGCATGAAGGTCGTGGCGGAGGGCCTTGAAACGCCCGAAGAGCTCAGGACCGTTCTCTCCCTCGGCGTGGACCTGCTGCAGGGCTTTTACCTTGCGCGTCCCGCCGCCGTACCGGGCCCCGTCAGCAGCGGTGCGCTCGAAACGATCCGCGCATTTCATTCCTTGCAGGAGGACCGCCAGATCTCCATCTTCCCCGCAGAGCAGGAAACATAACGGCAA